>Ga0307471_100002350_pt1 | contig 10846 bp, 10 predicted proteins | sample atmos_gasesAM3C__2_FD_204566 | JGI IMG/M metagenome (GOLD analysis project Ga0307471, IMG submission 204566) | Hardwood forest soil microbial communities from Morgan-Monroe State Forest, Indiana, United States - atmos_gasesAM3C_515 | ecosystem: Environmental > Terrestrial > Soil > Temperate... | reverse complement strand
TGGGTCGAGACCCGCAAGAATTCCAACGACCCAAGTCCGCCGGTGGTAAAAGTCTCACGAGTGATTCCTTCGGGCACGGGGATGTACAAGATTGCGGTCGGCGACGACGGCAAGCCCAAGGATGCGGCCGCTTATCGCGCAAGTCTTGAGGTCCTGGCGCGGTCGCTGGCGCAGCTCGTCAACGACACTCGGTCGCAACACGACGCCCTGGAAAAATATGCGAAGCGCAAGAAAGACCGCAACGATCTGATTGATGCCACGCATAACGCCTTCCTGTTCACTTTCGCCGGCAACGAGCCTCGTGACGACCGCACGCTTGCCAAGTACAAAATGGATCCCAATCCGGCGTTCAAACCCACAACACGCTTCACTACGATCTTCCCCAAGGTGCGCGGCTACGTGTGGATCGACGAAGCCTCCGGTGAGCTTGCCCGCATCGAGGGCGACGTCACGGAAGACATTGCGGTCGGCCTTTTCCTTGGAAAAATCTATAAGGGCAGCCACTTCATGCAGGAGCGCTACGAGCTTCTGCCGGGCCTGTGGCTCGCCAGTTTTACGCAATACGACTTCGACGGCCGCAAACTCTTTTCCGGCTTCTCCATCCATGAACGGACCTTTTATTCGAATTACCGCTACATCGGTCCGCCTAAGGAAGCACTGGCGGCCATTCAAGAAGAACTCGGGCATGCCGAGTTGGACAAGCGGCGCGCAGACTCCTGCGATCCGTGAAACCTTCCATCCTAGAATGGGTTTAAGACAGTACCGTCTTCGAGTTTGCGAGACTGGGAGGCTTTATGCCCCGTTCGCTCACATTCGCAACGATCCTGGTCCTTTTCGCGGCCATCTCGGGTACCGCACAGTCTCAAGACAGCGGCACACCAGCGCCGCCCGCTCCAGTCCAGGATTCCGCGCCGCCGGCCGAGACGAAGAAACCGAAGAAAGTCTGGACCAACGACGATGTTCCCCGCTCGAATGGCGCTGTTTCGGTTGTCGGCGACGCGAAGAACAAGCCAAAGCCGACATCTTCCAAGCCCGCAAACGCCCAATATGTCGCATCGGTTCGCAGTCAACTTGAGAGGATGCAGGGGCAGGTCGCGGATATAGACAAACAGCTTGTGGATCTGAAGAACTTCAGCGAAGGCGAACCATCGACGTCCGCAGGCGGCTTGAAACTGCACAAAAGCTATAGCACTGAACCTATCGAGGCTCAAATGCGCGCGCTGCGAGACAAGAAGAAAGACCTCGAATCCAAAATTGATGCCCTCCTCGATGAAGCCCGCAAGAAAGGTGTCGAATCCAGCCAGCTACGATGAGTTCTCCGCACTTGGGATGAGGACGAAATCAAAATCCCCAGCGCCGCTATTTCTTGGGTTCCGGCTTCGCCGCTTCAAAGCGAATCTCTTTGAGCATCTCCGACTGCCGGTAAAGTTCGGTTTTGCCCGCCGGAAACTTGTTGACGCTCAACATGAAGGCCAGAATGTCCGCATCTTGCTGCCGGGTGAGGCGGCCCGGGGCGCTCTGTGGCATGGTCTTGCGAATTCTGTCGAACAAGTCACCTATCGTGAGGCCGTTCCAATTGGCAAGGAACGCGCCACCGGTCAGCGGCGGCGCGGACTCTCCGCCGGTGAGCAGGTCGCCGTGGCAAGCTGCACATTCCTTGCGGTAAACCGACTCGCCGCGTTTGGCTTGCTCCTCGGTGTACACGCCATCCCAAACGGAGCGCGACTCCGAAGACGTTGAAGCCTGCCCACGAAGCAGGCGATGCGGCGGAGCGAACGCTGCCAGAAGGAGGATTGCCAGCGGATATTTCAGCTTCACGACGTTATTGCCTTCCTGCCGGATGGAGTTAAGCGTGGCAGCGCGTTCATTCCCCTGCCGCTGGCAGGGTGTAGGCGATGTACTCGCCGGAATATGGTCCGCCGCTGACGGCCATGACGATATATTGCTTTCCGTTCACCATATAAGTCATCGGCGAGCCAGTCTGCGGGGCGGGCATGTAGACCGCGCCGACTTCTTTGCCAGTCATCTTGTCATAGGCGCGGAGCATCGCGCCGCGCGGATGATCCGCCGTAGTTGTGATGGTTCCCTCGCCTGCGATGACCAGCGTCTTGGTGACCAGCGTTCCGACGTTATACGTCGTCTGGCCGGTGCGCGGAATGTTCATGCCCTTGAGGATCGCGGAATTCCTGACGACGTCGGGCGTCTCGCCATGCGGGATTTGCCAGACAAATTCGCCTTTATCGAGATTGATCGCCGTAATCGTTCCATAAGGCGCCTTGATCAGCGGCAGTCCATCGACGTCCAGACGAGTGAACCCGCCGCCAGCCGGCTTCTTCGGCGGCTTGGGAGAATCGGCTCCCGCATTCTCACCAGGACCGTGGAGAATCTCCACCTCTCTCCCGGCCGTTCCCGCGATGTAAGCGATATCGGAGATTTCCTTGGGAGCGGCGACGAGTCCGATCGGCTCGATGCAGGAGTTGCAGGCATAGACATAAACGTTGTGAGTCTCGGGATCGTAAGATCCGCCGGGCCAGTTCGTGCCGCCGGAGGCCGTGCCCATCGTGAGCGTGCCGAGCGGCCCTTCCAGTTTGCTGACCGTCGGAGGCGTGTATACGGGGCCGAGGTGATATTGGGAGGCAATTTCTTTTGCGCGTTCGCGAAGCGCGGGCGTGAAGTCGATTAAGTCGTCGATGGAGACACCGTTGCGGCTGTAGGCTGGCGGTTTCGTAGGGATCGGCTGCGTATGCGAGTACCACTCGCCCGGGACATTGCCGACTTCTACTGGGTGCTCCGGCATGGGCCAGATGGGTTTGCCGGTTACGCGATCAAAGACGTAAAGGAATCCTTGCTTTGACGGCTGGGCCACGGCCTTCACGGGTTTTCCGCCGACGGTGATGTCCGCGAGAATGGGCGCAGAAGAAATATCCATGTCCCAGAGTGGGTGGTGCACCAATTGGAAGTGCCACTTGCGCTCGCCAGTTTTCAAATCGACGCAGACCAGCGTTTCGCCGAACAAATTGTTTCCCGGGCGGTGGCCGCCGTAAAAATCGCTGGTCGGCGATTCCACCGGCAAATAGACCAATCCGAGCTGTTCATCTACGGTGATTTGCGTCCACACGCCGGTGTTGCCGGTATATTCCGCAGAACCTTTTTCCCATGTGTCGTAGCCAAACTCGCCCTTCTTCGGGATGGTATGGAAAATCCAGAGACGCTTGCCGGTTCGCACGTCGAAGCCGCGCACGTAACCTTTGTTGTTGCGCATGCTCTTCGGCGTCATTCCTTCGCGGAACGCGGCGCCGATGATGACGGTATCTTTTGCCACCACGGGCGCGGACTGGATGCCGATTTCTCCGGTAATCAAGTCGGGCAGTATCTCCTGATCGTTGTTCAGCTTCAGATCCACTTCGCCGTTATTTCCGAAAGAAGGAATTCGCACGCCCGTCTTTGCGTCCAGGCAGATCAGGCGGAATCCCGGTGTCACATAGAAGATTCGCTCGTCCTTGCCGTCGGACCAATAGGCAAGTCCGCGGCCCGAGAGTTGCCGCGGGGCGGCGCCGCCGCGTTTTCCCTCATGCTCGCCATGAATCCAAAGCAATTCGCCAGTGGCCGGGTCCAGAGCGATCGCAGCGCGCCGCGATCCAGCGGTGGCGTACAAAACGCCATTTACCATGAGCGGCGTCCCCTCGAGCTTGTACTCCGGCCGGTCGCCGAAGTTGTCGGTCTTGATGCGCCAGGCGATTTCGAGGTCGTTGAAGTTGGTGGCGTTGATTTGGTCGAGCGGGCGATAGCGAGTCCCTGCGAGATCGGCGGCGTAGGAAGGCCATTCCGTGTCCTTCGCGTGAAACTGCGCGGATGTCGCCGCAGGCCAGCAGAGGAGTCCGGCAAAAAGCAAAAGCGACACACTGTTCAGCCGCTGCAGTCTCTTCTCGCGCATTTGGTTCCTCCCCGGCAGGAAGCCCGCGGAAGTCTAAGCCAGCGGAGGCCAAGAAACAATTGTTTCGTTCTCAGGTTCCGCCGTTGCCTGCTAGACGAAGAAGGTATACTCTCCCGCGTTGAAAAGGAGATGATGTTTTTCAGTTTTTTGTCTCGGCACGAAAATCTTTTGTGGAGGCTGGTATGCCAAATCTTTCAAGCTCCGATCATGAGCATCTCGAAGACGCGCGCGAGCAAAACCATTCGAACGCGCCATCCGCTCTCTCTGCGTCGGACCGACGCACTTTCCTACAAGGCGCCGCCGCTACCGCAGCGGCCGGCGCGGCGACGTTCGCCTGGCCCGCCTGGGCGCGAAGTGCAACGGCTGCAAGCGATCTCGACGCCATTCGCGCCGAAATCGAAAAGCGCCACGACGAATCCGTCAAACGCCTGCAGGACTGGATTCGCCAGCCATCCATCGCCGCCGAAAACCGCGGCATGAACGAAGGTTGCGACATGATGATGCGCATGCTGCGCGACGCGGGCTTCCAGCAAGCGACGAAAGTTCCTACGGACGGCCAGCCGGGCGTGTTCGCCACTCTGGATGCCGGCGCTCCGCGAACGCTGGGCCTTTACTACATGTATGACGTGAAGCAGGCTGATCCAGCCGAGTGGTCTTCGCCGCCGTTCGAAGCGGCCCTCGTGGACAAGCCCGGGCTCGGCAAAGTCGTCATAGGGCGAGGCGCTGTAAACCAGAAAGGCCCGGAGGCATCGTTCCTCGCGGCGCTGCACGCGATTCGCGGCGCCGGTAAAAAGCTCCCAGTGAATTTGGTGTTCGTGGCCGAAGGAGAAGAGGAAATTGGGTCGCCGCACTTTCCGCAGATCGTGCGCCGGCCGGAGGTGATGGCGGCCCTGAAGAATTGTCTCGGGATTTTCATGCCGAGCGCCTCGCAAGGGCTCGACGGCGAAGTCACGATGACGCTGGGCGCGAAGGGAGTCATCGAGTGCGAACTAATCTCCAGCGGGGAACGCTGGGGCCGCGGGCCGCGCAAGGATGTGCACTCCAGCAACAAGGCGCGGCTGGACAGCCCGGCGTGGCATCTCGTCGAAGCGCTTACAACTCTCGTCTCGCCCGACGGCAACGATCCCGCTATCGAGGGCTTCGCCGACAAGGCACGGCCAATTTCGGAAGCCGAGAGAAAAATGATCGCGGAAGCGGCGCGCCGCCTGAGCGAGGCGGAAGCGAAAAAACTTCTGGGGGTGGAGCACTGGGTTCACGACGTGAGCTGGCGCGAGGCTCTGGAACTCTTGATGTCACGGCCCACGGTGAACATTGAGGGCCTCGTCGGCGGCTACACCGGCCCCGGCGGAAAGACGATCCTCCCCGGAAAAGCGACCGCGAAGCTCGACCTTCGCCTCGTTCCGGACATGACCGCAGCCGATGCGCTGGCCGCGCTCAAGGCTCATCTTGCGAAAAAAGGCTTTGGCGACATCGAGGTCCGCATGACCGGCGGTTACGATCCCAACAGCACGGCCGCCGACGCAGCGCTAATCCGCGTGGAGACCGAGGTGTATCGAAAGGGCGGGATTGACCCGGTCATTCTTCCTCGAAGCGCTGGTTCGTGGCCCGGCTACGTATTTACCGGTGAGCCGTTGCGCCTGGCGGCGGGTCCATTTGGCCTCGGCCATGGAAGCGGCGCACACGCGCCGGACGAATACTACGTGATCGAATCGAAGAATCCCAAGGTCCAAGGCATGGACGGCGCCGTCCGCTCCTTCGTCGAGGTTCTGTACGGACTGGCGCAAGCGAGCTGAAGGGTCTTTTCCAATGACCGAGGCTGGCTCGTTTGCGTTCAATAAAGATGGAAATAGCCGTCGCTCCGGCCTAGCCGCGCCGCAACGCCGAACAAGTCGGAGAGCTGTTCTTCCGTAAGGACGGAGGATTTCGATCCGTCGCGGAGAACGCGGCCTTCGCGCAGGAGAATCACGCGCTCAATCTCAGGAATAATTTCGGATACGTGGTGCGTCACGAGCAGAATCCCCAGCCCGGATTGTGCAAGCTGGCGCATCGTGTCTCGAAGCTGGAGTTGTGCGCCGATGTCCAAGGCGTTGCTGGGCTCATCAAAGAGCAGGGTTTGTGGCTGGTGCACCAGGGCCCGCGCAATCAGCGTCCGCTTGGCCTCGCCGGAAGACATCTCCGCAACCGCACGATCGGCGAGATGCGCAATGCCAAGCCGTTCCAGAGTATGCTCAGCCCGAGCGAGATGTTCCGGATCGGGATGATGGTGGGGAAAAATGCGCGTGCTGCTGAAAAAGCCGGAGAGCACGACGTCGCGGCCGGTGGAATCCGTTGTACAGGAGGCCAGCAGGTCCGGGGACACGATTCCAAGCCGCGTCCGCAGCTCGAAAATATCCCATCGCTCGCGCCCGAGAATGGAAATCCGGGACCCTTCCCGCGCGAGCGGATAACACTCCCGCGTAATGGTCTTGATCAGCGTCGATTTGCCGCAGCCATTCGGTCCAAGGATGCAGACGTGCTCGCCGCACGCGATTTGCAGGTTAATGTCGCGCAGGGCTTCGCGGTCGCCACGCATTACTGTTACATGAGCAAGAGAAAGCAGGGGCGGTGGGGTCACACCGTCATCTTAACCGAGCGCAGGGGTGACGCAAGGGACCTCCAGTCCAATGAGCGGAGGTGAGGAGACTCGCCAATGATGGCCAGGCAAGGTCCAAGTTTCATTTTGAAACCGTGGCGCACCGAAACAGGTGCCAGAAATAAAAAGGAGGTGAAAACAACTTCGTTTTCACCTCCCGGGGTGGGTGGGGTGTTGCATGACAACACTCTTCGCGGCTCAGCAGGCCTGCCCTGCCAGGCAGGCCTGCAGCCTCACTCGCGATTGTTTTCGCAATTCGTTAGGAGACTCACCACCAAAGAGCTTGTCTTTCTGCGGTTTGTAGCACTGCAAAACGCAGGTGTCAACGGTAAAAAAAAACAAACAGACCGATTGGAAAACGTGGTTCACTTCATTTCTTAGGAGTCCTTGAGGCTTGCGGGGACCGCAGAAGAAACGCCGTGAGTCCTGCGAGAAGACCTGCGGTGATAATTACGCCCTCCCAAACGATGCCCGTGGCCAGCACTTGCGGTGCCGGCGCGCCAAACGGCGCGAGCAATACCACCAGCGCCGCTTCGCGTACCCCGATGCCGCCTTGTGTGATCGGCATCACAGCGGCGATTTTTGCAAGTGGCCACGCAAAGAGCCACACCCGCAACGGGAGGCGTAGCCCACAAGAGATGCCCAGCAGAGCGGTTAGCACAACATAAGTGCCCTGCACGGAAGTTCCCAACAGCCAGCCAAAGACCAGCCGCCAAGGACGGCGTGACACCGCGCGAATCGCGTGACGCAGTTGCGCCAGCCTGCGCCGGGCTCGAATGGAGCGCCCCCGCAAAAGTGGCCGGTGCAATGCGACAACGAGACCGAATAAGATTGCCGCGGCAAAAACGCCAGCAAAGAGCACCCTTTTCGCCGGCCCCTGAAGAGGAACTGGCAAAGAACCCGGCAGCAGAATCAGGCCCAGCGATATGAGGGTGAGCTGGGCAGCACCGTCGAGAAATCGGTCCGCCACATTTCCAGTAACCACAGCGGCTGGGCGCCGGCTGCGCGAAACTCCCACGGCCAGGCGCGCCACGTCGCCCCCGATAATCGAGGGAAGGAACAGCGCGCCGAACAGCCCGCTGGTGTAGCACTGCGCGCTTGCCGCGAAATTGAGCTGTGCGCCCGCGGCATTCACCACGGTGTGCCACTTGGTGATACCGCCGGTCACGGCCACAAAATAAATCAGCAGAACTGCTATGAAACGCGTGAATGGAACGCGAGACAGTGCGCTGCGGAGCGGAGCCAGCGGCAGCAGATAAAGAAGAATTCCAAGGATCAGCAGTGCCGTCGCCCAGCGGACTGCAAGAAAAATCCAGCCCCGGCTGAACCTTTTCGGCTGCGGCCCTTCGGTCATTATCGGAGGACCGGTTTGCAGGGGGAACTCATCAGGCGCCAAAGATTTCGTTGATTTTTTCCGCCAGCTTGAAATCGTAGTCGCTGATGCCCTTCACGCTGTGGGTATTCAAGTCGATCACCACTTTGTTCCACACATTGAACCATTCCGGGTGATGGTTCATGGCCTCCGCGACGAGTGCGACGCGTGTCATGTTGCCGAACGCGCTGACGAAATCTTTGCAGGTGAACTCCCGGTGCAGCTTGCCATTCACCACGCTCCATCCCGTGGCTTTGGGAAGCTGTGCGGTAATCTCGGGATCGGATAGTTTTTTTGCTGGCATCTTGCATCCCTCCGGAATCGGCTGGCGTCTTCCCAGCCATTATGCGGCGCAACCACCGCGCCAGCAACAATATCCAGCTCTGCTTGCGTGAACCGCGGGGCGTTTAAACGCTTGCCATGGTTCTTCGTTGAATGCGCGCCGGAATTCCATTATCGTAGACGTTTCCTTTGAAGCCAAAATGCGCCTTGTGCGCGCATAAAACCGCGAGCGGAGAGCGATGTGAAAAAGAGAATTCGCGCCATTCAATATGGTGTGGGCCCGATCGGCGCATCCATTGCGCGGCTGATGCGGGAAAAACGGGCCATAGAAATCATCGGCGCCATCGACACCGATCCGGCAAAAGTCGGGCGCGACCTCGGCGAAGTCGTCGGCGCGAAGGACGCACCGTGGGGCGTAAGAGTTTCCGCGGAAGCGAAGGAAGTGCTGGAGCAGGCCGCCGACGTGGTGATCCATTCGACGTCGTCCTCACTCGCGAAAGTGATGGACCAGTTGCTGATGTGCCTGGAGGCGGAGTCGTGCATCGTTTCGACTTGCGAGGAATTGTCATATCCCTTTCGAACGCATCCAGAACTCGCCGCGAAATTGGATACAGCAGCCAAAGAGTGGGGCGTGGCCCTGGTGGGCACAGGCGTGAATCCTGGGTTCGTGATGGACAAGCTGGTCGTCACGCTCGCGGCGGTTTCGCAACGCATCGAACACGCCAAAGCGCTGCGCGTGGTGGATGCCTCCAAACGCCGCCTGCCGCTGCAAAAGAAAATCGGCGCGGGAATGACCGTCGAAGAATTCCGCGCGCAAGTGAAAGCCGGCGTCATCAAACACGTCGGCTTGCCGGAATCAGTGGCCATGGTGGCGGACAGCTTGAATTTGCCGGTGGAGCAAATCATTGAAACGATCGAGCCGAAAGTTGCGACCGAGCACGTGCAAACAGAATACCTGACGGTTGAGGCGGGCCAGGCCGCCGGCGTGCACCAAATTGGGCGTGGGCTTTCGAAAGACGGCAAAGAGCTCGTCTATCTCGAATTGCAGATGTACGTCGGCGCGAAAGATCCTGCCGATACGATTTTACTGACGGGACATCCCAACATCAGCTTGGTGATTCCCGGCGGCTCGCACGGCGATATCGCCACGGCTTCCGTCGTTGTGAACTCGATCCCCGTGATTCTTGACGCTCCGGCCGGTCTGAGGACCGCCCGCGACTTGCCGATTGGCTTTTTCTCGCCAAACGCCCGGCCGTAACCCGCGCAAGCCGCGGTCTACTCCGCTTCCCACGGCGAAGTAACCGTCTCGCAGCAGCCTGCAAAATTTCTCATCCACAGTAGACCATCGGGGCGATGATGTGGGCAGGCGCACGGGGGCTGGCGCTATGAAGCTCGCAGGCATCAAGCAATCGTGGATCATGGCCGGAGGCGTCCTTCTTGTCGTTGTCGGCCTCCTTGTGGCGCAGTTCCTCATCGTGAAGACCGCACAGTGGTTCAAAGAGACACGCGAACACCGCATCACAAAGGCCACGGACACCGTGACTCCGGATCGCTTGATAGCGCGGTGCGGCACGCCGGTCGAGGACACGACCACGGACGTGTATCCCGTTGTCAGACGCACCATGCGCTATAAAACCAGCGGGGAGCAAACCGCTATCTTCACCTTCACGCGGACGGCCGACGAACCGCAAAACTGGGTGTTGCTCTCCATGAAAGACTCGGCGGGAGTCGCGGCGTACGACACCCCTGAGGCGAAAATTTCCGCCCTATCCTGTCTCGACTCCACCAAATGACTCGCGTTGTTGAGATCAATCTAGTTGTGCTTCATGAACTCGCCTTTGTGGCCGGTTAGGGAGTTGTACAGCGTTTCGATAAATGCATCCGTGCTGACGAACTGGCCTGAAAACTTTTCCCAAGACGCAAGGATTTTTTCCTGCTTCATCTGGTCCAGCGTTTTGTGGTCGTTGATGGCTTTCTGAACCGCCGCTGAAGTTTCCTTCAGCATCTTGGTAAATGCCCGAACATCGTCAAGATTCGAGAGCGCGCCGTGGCCGGGAATGACTTTCACGTCTGCCGGTAACTGCGCCGTAGCCTTTTCCATCGCATCGATCATGCCCTGCACGCTGCCGCCGCTGGCCACATCAATGAACGGGAAACCGTAGCGCACAAAGTCGTCGCCCATATGCACCACATTGTTTTTCGGAAAGAAGATGATGGCGTCGCCGTCGGTGTGGCCGGAGGGAAAGTGCAGCGCGCGGACGTCTTCTCCGTTCAAGTGAACGGTGACGTCGTGCTCGAAGGTGATGATCGGCAGGGCCGCTTTCTCCGCAGGCTTTACGTCCATTTTGATTGACCCGCCGTTGCCGGCAGTGCCGCCGGATTCGAGCCGCTTACGGACATTATCGTGCGCGATGAGCGTAGAGCCTGCGCTGCTAAAGGGCACGTTTCCGCCGGTGTGGTCGCCGTGATAGTGGGTATTGATGACGAAGCGCACGGGCTTGTCCGTAATTTTTAGATCTTTCAGTGCCGCCTGGATTTTTTCGGCCAGCGGAGCGAACTGATCGTCCACGATGACGATGCCGTCTCCGCCCACCGAAGCAGCGATGTTTCCTCCCTGGCCTTCCAG
>Ga0307471_100002349_pt1 | contig 10849 bp, 7 predicted proteins | sample atmos_gasesAM3C__2_FD_204566 | JGI IMG/M metagenome (GOLD analysis project Ga0307471, IMG submission 204566) | Hardwood forest soil microbial communities from Morgan-Monroe State Forest, Indiana, United States - atmos_gasesAM3C_515 | ecosystem: Environmental > Terrestrial > Soil > Temperate... | reverse complement strand
CATCGACAACACATTCCCGTCGGGATCTTTGAACCAGGCAACGCGAGCTTCGCCAGGGAAGGTGCAGATTGCGTTTTTGTCCTGCGGCATTCCGGGATAGCGCTCGAAGACGACGCCTCGGCGCACGAGCTCTGCGACGTCGGCCTCGATGTCCTCAACTTGCCATCCCAAGACAGTGAACTCTGCCGGCTTGAACTGCTTCAGCTTACTCACGCGCAGCATCGTCCCATGCGCGTCGAAGACCAGAGCAAATCCGTCATCTTTCACAAAACGAAAACCAAGAGTCTTGCTGTAGAAAGCCTTCGCTTTATCAGGTTGAGTTGTGATCGCGAATCCGACGATTTTCGACAATCGGAAGGTCGATGCTTTCTGTGGCTTGGCTGCGGGCATCGGAAACCTCCTGGATGGCGGGAGAGTGTATCACTATTGCTCCAACCTCAGCGTACGAGCTCGAAACGCAGAATTCTCCTAGGCGACGCCGGCAATGAGAATTCGGTGCTTCACGCTGGTTATCGGCCCCCGGTTATATGTCGGCTTATCGGCCTCCACTTACCTGAGTCTGCGGCCGATCTCCGTGTAGAGCAATCGCCGGTCCCACATATAGCGTGTTGGCTCCGGTATCAGCAGCCATTTTGTTGAACTTGCCGACGTCATCCGACAACAGCGCGTTGAAGGTTCGCACTTGCTCGTCTACCTGATTGCGCACGGCGGCCATTTCGGTGGTTTCTTCTTCTGATGGAGCGCGGTTGTAATCTTCGTTTATGCGAGAGAGCAGGCGCTGCATGCGGTCGTTCAGTCTGGCCAGGTAGTGCAGGTAGTACTTGGGATCGTTCTGCACTGCGGGGTTGTAAATTTCTTCCTGCCATTTGCTGAGCTTCGAGTCGAGTTGTTGCGCACTCTCCAGCACCTTGGCGTAGTGATCGCCATCCTGCCGCTCCGGGCCGCCGAGGACCGTCTTCATCGACTTAATTTGGGCTCGCAGTTCTCCGTCGCGATTCAGCGCCTGATTCAGGGCTGAGATTTCATCGCGTACTTCAAGCGCAGCCCGCAATTGCGCCTGGGCTGCCTGCTGATCGAACGGAAAACGTGGATCAGGGCCGACTTCGACGTTGCGGGACTCTGTGTGTCCGTTGGCACTGATTGTGACTCTGTAGGTGCCGGGGAGTGCCAGTGGACCTCCGCCGCGGCGGAAGCCTTCTTCGCCGCTTTCGGCGGCGCCTTCGTTGTCGGTTTCACCGCGTCCGGTACGGAGCTGAGTTGGCGGATCCCAACGCAGATCCCAGGCAATGCGATTCACGCCTTCGCGGCCCGGCCCGCGAAGGGTGCGAACCGTTTGGCCATCTGGCGAAGTAATCACGATCTTTACGGGTGGAATTGAGGGCTGGCTGTCAGCGCTCCTCCTGCTCTCAATCGATTGCTTCAGGTAGTAGTGGATCAAGGCTCCCGCAGGACGATTTGGAGCGGAGAATCCGCCGCTGCGACCGTAGCGGCTGAACATGCTCGCTAGCTGCGTGGGTACCGGCTCGAATAGGTGCAGATCAGAGTTTTGCACCTCGGCCGACAACTGCTCCAGGGGGCTGATGTCGTCGAGCACATACAGTCCTCGACCGTGCGTTCCGATCACAAGATCGTGATTCCGTTTTTCAAACTTCAGGTCATACACCGGAGTCGCCGGGAAGCCGCTCTTCAGAGCGGTCCAATGCTCGCCTTCGTCGGTGGAGTAGAACAGTCCCGTTTCGGTACCAAGAACCAGGAGCCCTCGCCGGTTTGGGTCCTCACGCACCACGTGTGCTGATTGATTCGGCAGGCCGCGATTGATTGCTGTCCAGGCTTTGCCGAAGTCGTGGGTTTTGAAGACATACGGACGGTGATCGTCGAGTTCGTGAAAATCGACGGCGACGTAGGCAGTCCCGGCGGTTATGGGCGACGCTTCGATCTGGCGGATTCGGCCCCACTGCGGCAGCTGAGCTATATTCTTCGCGACGTTGGACCAGCTCTGTCCTCCATCCTGGGTTACCTGAATGTTGCCGTCATCGGTGCCTACCCAAATCACTTTGGGATCGAGTGGCGAGAGAGAAATTGCCAGGATAGTGTCGTAGTTCTCGGCGCTGCTCAGATCCTTGAGGATGTCACCGCCGGTGACGACCTGTTTCGATTTGTCGTTGCGCGTGAGATCGGGACTGATCGGCGTCCAGTGCTCTCCAGCATCGGAGGAGTGAAAAAGAACATTGGCTCCGAGGTATACGTCTTTGTCGTTCGTGGGCGAGACAGCAATCGGAGCGGTCCAGTTGAAACGGTACTTCAGTTCCGAAATGGGCATATCGCCCTGGTTCTGCAGGTACGGACGAATGTGCCGAGGCCTACCTGCTTCACGATCGAGTACTTCGATCTCGCCATCCTGCGAATCGGAGTAGATCAGCTTCGAAGCGCTCTGTCCGGGAACGACATACTGGCCATCTCCCCCGACCGTCGTCCACCATTCGTTGTTGGCAATCGGGCCGCGCGAGAGCGTGTGTGAGGGTCCACACCATCCGCTGTTGTCCTGCAGGCCACCACAGATGTTGTAGGGCATCCGATCGTCAAGGGCAACGCTGTAAAACTGTTCAATCGGTAGCGAGTCACGGAACTGCCAGGTTTGTCCGCCATTCCATGAGGTGTAAACTCCCCCGTCGTTGCCTTCAATCAGGCGATTGGGATCGTGGGGATCGATCCAAAGCGCGTGATGATCTGGGTGCTCGCCTCGGCTGATGATGCGGGCTGTCTTGCCGCCATCGGTCGAGAGCACGACATCGAACGAGAGGAAGTAGATCTTGTTTTCGTCGTTCGGAGCAACGAAGAGATGCCCGAAATAAAACGGCCGCGCATTCAGCAGATAGTTGTCGCTGACCTTGGTCCAATGCTCGCCGTAATCGCCGGAATCCCACAGCACGCCTTCCTTCGACTCCACCAGCGCATACACATGCTTCGGATTGCTGGGTGCAACTGCCAACCCGATGCGTCCTACTGGCGGCTTCGGCAAGCCTCCATTCAGCCTCTGCCACGTTTCTCCGCCATCGGTGGAGCGGTAGAGTCCGCTGCTGTTGCCTCCGCTGATCATCATCCAGGGATAGCGTTGCGCCTGCCACATTCCCGCGTACAGGATCATCGGATTGGCGGGATCCATCACCAGATCGCTGGCGCCGGTCTTGTCGTCGACATACAGAACTTTCTTCCAGGTGCGACCGCCATCGGTGCTGCGGAAGACTCCGCGCTCGGCGTTTGGCGCCCATGCATGTCCAAACGCAGCCACGAAGACCACTTCGGGATTCGCCGGACTCACAACGATGTTTGCAATCTGCCCCACGTCTTCCAGACCCATGGACCGCCAACTGGCTCCGGCATCCGGCGAGAAAAACACTCCGCGCCCCGGCGAGATGTCATTGCGCAAATTAGCTTCGCCTGTTCCCACCCAGATAAGGTTGGGATTGCTCGGAGCTATCGCCATAGCGCCAACGGATGGAACCGGGATCTGGCTGGAGATGTACCTCCAGGTCGTGGCGCCGTCTTCGGACTTGAAAACGCCACCGGCGGCAGAGCCGGCATAGTAGATCTCTGGATGATTCGGAACGCCAACCACGGCGGTGATGCGTCCGCCAGCCACGGCCGGCCCCAGATTGCGCAATTGAAGGTTGTTCAGGTACTCGCCTTGGTTTGCGGCTTGCGACGCACTTTGGTTGGAAGCTGGGCTCTTTCCCGCTGCAGTCTGCGGTAACGCGTTAACACTGCTGAGAAGCAGCCCTATGACTCCAAGCCGAATAAAATTCTGGATTCGCATATGCTCCTGCCTGACGCGCAATGGCTGTTCAATCACGCGGCAAGAGTATAGTCCGAGGATTATTCGTCTCGCGAGTCGGAGGTAAGGTGCTGAGCTGCGGAATCCACGGCATTCCCCGGCGAGTGGGCTGTCCCGCTCCGGCTCCCAGCATGCGTCACACTAGATGACCATCTTCAATATGGCATGGACGAGTTCACCCGCCGGTGTCCCAATCAGGACCACGGGAATTAGTGGCAGGCTGGCCTGGGCTGCGAGCTGTATGACGAGCATCTTCGTGATCGGCATGAAGCTCATATCTCGTACCAGAGCGTAACTGTTGCCGAGGTCGGCTAACGATTGGATGTCGCTCGTTCCTAGCAACGGTTCCGACGGCTGCTCCGTAGCCCGGACCCATTTTCGTTCGAACGCCTCGGTGTACTGGGTGGCCAGCTTTCCGTACTTCCAGAGCCCTATCATGCGAATCCTCGCCAGCTTGGGAAACAGCAACGTCAGAGGCAACAAACCTAGGATGAGCGACAGTGCCAGAAATCCCATCATCAGGAACTGGAAAGAGGCGAGCGGAGCTCGTTCATACACGATGGCATTCACTATGGGACCCGTAAATGCGAAGCCCAGCGCACAGAACAGAATCCCGAAAAAGGCTTGAGTGAGATTCAGAAAGCCCAAGCCTGCCGCTCGGTCAGGATGAGTTGGTATGAGATGAAGGTCGAGCTTTCCGAGCTTCCACAGCAACAACCCCCAAATAAAGTAACGGAACAGCCATCGATAAATGAAGAACCGCAGCATGGGCGCGCTGATGACGATGTACCACCATCCGCTTGTCGTCAAACCGCGGGCGGTTGTGTGCCAGCTTGAGACTGTGCCCGGCGCCCATTCATGCTGAAATAGGAACGTCGGGAAGAAGGCGAGCCCCAACAACACCAACTCGGGAATAGGAGAGTCTCGTACGGCTCGGACTCTTTGAAGAACCCTTTCGAACTCTGGAAACTCGTTCTCCTGAACGAGGCCGGCATCGACAAACTCCGCAATCGCCGCCAGAATTGCCGGATCAATTACAACTTCTGCCAACAGCAGCAATGGAAGAGCTAAGAGGAGGCGCGAATAAGTCGAAAAGTCGTAGAGCAGAGGTATCGTGACGTTATGACCGAAGGCAAGGTCGTCCTTAAGAGAAAGAACCAGAAGAGGCAGCCAGGTAATGACAACCAGAGCGCCGATCCTGCGCAAGACATTCGGTAAGGCTACCTGCACCAGTCCGCTGCGCTTCAGGAAGTCATAGACTGGGCCCCCGACCACGATTGAGAAGTTGCGGACAACAGAATCGGCATCTGCTGTTCTTAAAAGGTCACTCTTAAGAGGGAGTGGCTCGATTCGTTGCAGTGACGGCCCCGCATCCTCTTGAAGCTTCGACTCTCTGGCCATCGCGCCCATAGGAGTTCCCTCAAGTCAAGACGATCCGCTTGTTTAGAGGGGGAGCGTCTTCCAGATACGAATCATGGCTGAGGTGAAAAATTACAGAAGCACACGCCATCACGTAAGCCAACCGGCGACGACTGGTATCGCATATGGAAGAGGTCATCAGTGTGCGGCTTCAGGGCCAACTGTCACTTTTGCCAGCCGCCATCTCGCGTGTTCTTGTTGTTCACGCTCGCCGTGTGCGCACCACGACACTGAGGGCTTGAACCGTCAGGACTGCTTGTCCCAACGACAATGGAGTTGTTGTCTTAGGCTGGTGCCGGGAGGGGGGGTCGAACCCCCACGAGGGGTAAACCTCGGCGGATTTTGAGTCCGCTGCGTCTGCCAGTTCCGCCATCCCGGCTTGAGGATGGATATCAAGAGGTTAGCACGCTCGTTGCCCATCCAAAAACCTCACGTCGCCGAGATAGTGCCATCGCCACATAAAGATCTGTGGGCGTATAGAGTAACTAGCTTTCAAGAGGCTTCGAGTTCGATTGGCGAGTAATCGCGGTGTGGTTCCCCTCTTGCGAGGCCGTGCGGTCGTAATTTGTTGACACACAAACAGTCGCCAGATACGCTCGGCGCCATCTTTCACAAAACAAGTAAACAACTAAGGAGCAACGATGAGGCAACGTGTCGTGCTGTCGAGTGTGCTGGTGTGTCTATTGGCGGTGACAACGACTTTTGGCCAGGACGCCGCGAAGGTCGACCCCGCGCACTACAAGGTGGAAAGTGAAAACGCGCAGATGCGTATCCTGCGAGTGCATTATGGGCCCCATGAGAAGTCGGTTATGCACAGCCACCCTGCGGGGGCGGTTGTTTACTTGACTGATGGCTCAATGACTTTCCACATGCCTGATGGGAAGACTCAGGACGCCAGCGGCAAAGCGGGACAGGCACTCTACACGCCTGCCGTCGTTCACGCTCCGGAGAATACAGGTGATCAACCGTTCGATGGGATCGTAATTGAGATGAAAAGCGCTGCGGCGGCAGGACACAAGTCCTCCGGAAAGTAAGTTGCGGTTAGACATTTCGTCTGCTTAGAGAGGCCGTCTCCATGGCGGCCTCTTTTCGCGAATCCTGCAGACGGTCTAATTCGCTGCCACGATTACGAACTCCACCTTCAGTTCGTCTTTTACCTTCACCGCACCGCCTGCCGCACTCACTGCTCTAATACCAAATTGGGACTGCTTGACAGTGGCTTGTCCAGCGTATGCGTTGCCATTGAGACGGACGTCGGCGAGCACTGGATTCGTCTTCCCATGCAATGTTAGGTTGCCCGTCACTGCCCATTTACCTTCAGCGACTTTCCTGATGGCAGTGGATTCGAAGCGGATCTGGGGAAAAGTGGCGCTCTCCAGCACTTTCTCCTGCATGTCTTTCTGCACCGCGGCCTGATCCTTTTCGGGAAGGACTTGCAGCTTCGCCGCTTCCACGCGAAACCAAATGTGGCCGGCGCCTGAGTCGTCAATTGCGCCTTCGCCAATCGGTGCACTGACTTCGTGTTCGTGGCCGGCTGCAGAAAAGAGTCCGCTCTTTCCCACATGGATGGTGATCTTGCTGTGGGCGGTATCGATGGCTCGATCTTTGGCGAGAAGAATCGGAGAAACCAGCAGCGTTAACACAATGGCAACAAAAGCCTTCTTCATAGATTCTGCGGCTCCGCGCTGTAACTCAAAGTACATCGTACATTCGTGCCGTTTGGACGCAACTTTCACACCAGTACCGCGTTTCACTCACAAGTAGAGTTCAGCAGAGGTTGAGCTCTTCGAGGAGAGACATGCGTAACTTTAGATTAGAAGCGGCGGCCACCAGCATCCTGGCCAGCCTGCTCGTGTTCGGCAGTGCTGCAAGCGCACAATCCACAGGCACTTCAGCAACGACTTCCACCACCCCAACCACCCAATCGGATATCAACAGCGATCGTCACGATTTGCGCAAGGACAAGCGCGATCTTCGGCACGACCGCCGCGATATCGCAAACGACAAACAGGACATCCGCGGCGACCGCAAGGATCTGCGGAAAGACCAGAATGATATCGCCAAAGACCGGCGCGACCGCAATCAGGACGCTCGCGAACTGAACGCAGATCGCCGCGACCGCAACAAGGACGAGGGCCAGCTGGACAAGGCGCAAGCCAAGTACCGCCGGGATCTCAGGAACAACGACACCGACGACCTGGCGAAGGACAAAGCAAGAATCGCGAAGGATCGCGGTGAACTAAAAGAAGACAACAAAGAAATCGCCGGCGAGAAGCGCGATCTTCGGCACGATCAGGCGGACATCAATCATGACCGCACCGACATCCACAAGGATCGCAAAGACGTGCGGACCGATTACCGCGATGTCCGCCACGATCGCAAGGACGTCAAGGCGGATAAGAAGGACATCCACCGCGATCGCAAGGATCTGAGAAAAGACCTGCGCAAGAAATAACTGTTGCTTGGCTTAAGATCGCGAGCCTTCGGGCTCGCGATTTCTTTTTGTCCAAGCGTCTCAATCCATTTTGATTTGTGCTGCGGTATCAACCTCACAGGCCCGGGTGAACACGTGGAATTTTGAAGACTGTCATCCTGAGCCCCTTTTTTGGGCGAAGGATCTCCCGGAATGAATCGGACTTGATTGCTTCGTACTGACTCTTTCACGAAGATCTTCGTACAAGAGCCGTGTCACAGCATTGGCATCCCAATCATCGCGGGGGGATCCTTCGCACAAAAGAGGGGCTCAGGATGACAGTTGGTTGTGAAAGCGATTCCAGCCGGGCACAAGGGAGGGTTGAACCGGGAAACTCATCACAGGTACTCTCGCCACACACGCTTGCTGATGTTGCACAGCAGTTCATAGGCGATGGTTTGCGTTGTTGTGGCGATGTCTGCAGCCGTAATCCGTCGCCCGTTCTGCTCGCCGATCAGCACAACTTCATCGCCGATCTGAGCCCCGGGAATCTTCGTGATGTCGACCGTGGTCACGTCCATGGAAACCTTGCCCACGATCGGCGCGAACTGGCCGCGCAGCAAAACTTGTCCGCGGTTTGAGAGAGCGCGACTCAGGCCATCCCCATATCCAACCGCCAGCGTGGCGATGCGTGATGGTGTGCTGGCTGCGAACGTGAGGTTATATCCAACGCCCTGGCCGGCTTCGATGTCGCGGATGTCGATAATGCGAGTTTTCCATGAGAGCACCGGCTTCACCGAGGGTTCCTGCATTTCGGAATGAACTCCAGCCGCGGTAACAAACGGGAGATAGTAGCCATACAGAGAAATTCCTGGCCGAACCAGTGCGGTTGACTCTGTTAAGCGATGCCATGATTCCCTGCGGGCGACTACGGCCGCGCTATTCGCGAGATGTAAACAGGCAGGGCGAATGTGCGCCGCCGCGAGTTGTTCGAGCGCGCGCTGGTATGCGGCCAGTTGTGCCCCTACATCCGGCGCGTCGACCACTTCAGCCGACGCGAGGTGCGAATGCAATCCTTCGATGCAGATTGCCTTCGCCTTGCGCGCCGCTTCTAAAACGATGCCAAGATTCGCAGCCGAAACGCCTTGCCGCGCCATTCCGGTATCGACTTCGATGTGTACCGGAAAAGAGTTCTTCCGCAGCTTCTGCGCTGCATTATTCAACTCGGCGATTTGCTCGGCACTCCACACCGCAGGGGTGAGGTCGTGATCGACCACCGTCTCCCCTTCTCCCCGCCAAATTCCACTCATGAGAAGGATGCGTCCTACAATGCCTGCACGCCGCAGTTCCATTCCCTCATCGGCGGATGTAACTCCGAACCATGTGGCGCCCGCAGCCTGCAGCGCGCGAGCGCACTCTACGGCGCCGTGGCCATAGGCGTCGCACTTCACGACCGCGCACACGGTCGCATGAGGTGAAACGAAATCACGAATCAGCTTGTAGTTATTGACCAGAGTTGGGAGCGAGACCTCGGCCCATGTGGGTCGCGTCGGCATGGCTTCAGTCTAGCAAGTGGCCCCACTCAGCAAAGCAAAAGCAGAATCAAAAGCTCGCGCGGATTTACACGGATTTTACCGATTCACGCGGATCTTTTGAGGATGCCAGAGTGACTGCAGCCTTCAAGAGAACTCATTCCCCGATCTTTAGGGTGAGCCCCGATTCGCATCCAAGACGCAGCGGTTCAATCCCTCAAAAATCCGCGTGCATCCGTAAAATCCGCGCAAATCCGCGTGAGTAGTTGCGGTTGGTTTTGCTCTTAATCCTCGTCCAGCTTCTTCAGCCGACGCGTCTCAGCCAGGAGGCCCATGTTGTGGCTGAGGTTCTGCAGCGTCACAATCCCAACCAGCCTCTGCTGATCGACTACGGGAATCATCGTCAATCCGCGGATTGTGATCTTGCGGAAGGCGGTCGCCAGCGACTCGCCCTTCTGGCAAACTTCGAGCACGCGGTTCATCACTGACTGCACGTAGCCGTTACCCTCGGACCGGATCGCGTCAAGTATCTTTTGCCGAGTAATTGTGCCGACGAGATCCCCGCTGCGCACTACGGGAAAATCGTCCTGGAGAGTATGTAACGCTTTCTCGAGCGCGTCCTGCAGCGTGTCGGCAGGTGAGAGCACGGCAAAGTCGGTGAGCATGATCTCTTCCATGCGCACGCTCGACACAACCGACTGGAACAGCAGGCTGCGGTCTTCCAGATGCGCGGCTATGAAGACGCAGAAGCCCACCAGCATCGCCCAGATGTTGCCCGCGATGAAGCCCATCACCGTAAGCAGCATCGAGAAACCCTGGCCATAGCTTACCGACTTGCGTGTCGCTTCTTCCCAAGCGTTCGGGACATCTTTGCCGACATTCTGCGCCAACCAAACCCGCAGGACCCTTCCGGCGGCCAGTGGATATGCCGGAACCAGATTTAACACGCCCAAAAAGACGTTGATCCAGACGAGACTTCGCGCGAGGTGTCCGGAATGAATGTAGGGCGACACGAAGAGCTTCTGTTGAGCCAAAGTAACGAGGACCGCTGCTGCGATGCCGGCGACAACCAGGTTCGCCGCAGGTCCAGCCAAAGCGCCCCGAGCCTCCTGCGCAACTGTCGTCTTAGAGTCGGTGGCATGTTCTGAGGTCTCGCCCAACACCACGCCGCCGATTGGCAGAAGAACAAGACGCTGCAATCGATCGCGTTTGGCGTGTGTAAACAACGCGCGAGCCGTCTCCTGAACAGCGACGGCAGCCAACACGATGAAAAACAGTGCTATGCCGCGAGTGGGTTCCATTCCCGCCTGCTTCGTCTGCGTTATGAGAAGGGCAAGCAGAAGGAAAAAGGTGAGGTGCAGGCGCACCTCGATGCCAAAAAACCTGCCTACCGGGATGGACCAGGCGCGAATCAATGATCTGAGCAATATTCTGTGAGCCAATTCTTCATTGTAAAGAAATCAGTTCGAGTTCTGTACATTGAATGCATCTATGCGCGTGATCGCTGGGCGTTATCGCAGCCGAAGACTGCTCGCTCCTTCCGGCTCGAATACGCGTCCGACTTCGGACCGCCTGCGCGAAACCCTGTTCAACGTCGTCTCAGCCGGGATTCCCGACAGCGTGTGGATCGACCTTTTCGCCGGCTCCGGCGCT
>Ga0307471_100002348_pt1 | contig 10849 bp, 11 predicted proteins | sample atmos_gasesAM3C__2_FD_204566 | JGI IMG/M metagenome (GOLD analysis project Ga0307471, IMG submission 204566) | Hardwood forest soil microbial communities from Morgan-Monroe State Forest, Indiana, United States - atmos_gasesAM3C_515 | ecosystem: Environmental > Terrestrial > Soil > Temperate... | reverse complement strand
CATGGAAGAGGTGGTGCGCGAGTGCACGCTGCGGCAGTGTTTTCGTGTGCTCATCGAGGAGCGGCTCGAAGGCCCGCGCCTCGGGACGCTCGATGTGTTCGAGATGGTGGCGACCGGGAGCTCGCGTTTCCTGCGAACGCTGAAAGCGATGGCCTACGTCGACGTCAACGCCCGTAACCAGGAGATGATGCAGTTCGCCGAGAACGTCGCCGTGAATCGCGCGTTTCCGGTGAGGGTCTTTCCGACGGTCGTCGCGGCAGAGCGCTGGCTGCAGGCGGAGCACCAGCAGAGCATCTCGCCGGGTGCCGCTGCCGCCACCGCGCCCGGCGCGTCTCACGAGCCGCACAAGCCGCGTCGCTAGCGGGGCTATGCCCCGCGCAGCGCCGGCCTATTCGGCTTCGGCCTTGATCGGGCGGCTCATGAGGGCGCGTACCGCGTCTTTCGCGGGCAGCTTCTCGTACAGCACCCGATACACCATGGCGCACAGCGGCATCTCCACCGAGGCGCGCGCGGCTACCGCATCGATCGCCCGTGCGGCCGCGTAGCCTTCCACCGCCTGGCCGATCTCGGCGAGCGCGGCCTCGGGCGTGCGGCCCGCCGCGAGCAGCAGCCCGAACCGGCGGTTGCGCGACTGGTCGTCGGTGCAGGTGAGCACCAGATCCCCGAGCCCCGCCAGTCCCATGAAGGTCTCGGCGCGCGCGCCGAGCGCGACGCCGAGACGTGTCATTTCCTTCAGCCCGCGCGTGATGAGCGCCACCCGCGTGTTGGCGCCGAACCCGAGGCCGTCCGAGAGGCCCGCACCGACCGCCAGGACGTTCTTTACCGCGCCACCGATCTCCACCCCGAGGATGTCGGTGGAGGTGTAGGCCCGGAAATTCTCCGATGACAGCTCGCGCGCGAGCGTGCGCGCGTAGGCGCCATCGGGGGATGCGATCGTCATGGCGGTCGGCAGCCCCGCACCGACCTCGCGCGCAAAGGTAGGTCCCGAGAGCACCGCTACCTGCCGCTCGGCGCCGAGCACCTCGCGTGCCACCTGGTGCGGGAGCTTCCCGCTCCCCTGCTCGAACCCCTTGGTCGCCCAGGCGACATGCATCAGTGGAGCGAGGAGCGGGCGCAGCTGGGTAAGAAGCTCGCGCAGCGCGGTGCTCGTAACGACCACCAGCACGTCGCGGGCGCCGGCGAGCGCCCCGGCAAGGTCGGGCTCGACCTCGAGCGATTGCGGGAACGTGGCGCTCGGCAGGTAACGTTCGTTGCGGCGGCTCGCCGACATCGCCGCGAGCCGCTCGCGGTCGCGCCCCCAGAGCCGCACCGTGCGGCCGCTACGTGCAAACTGGATCGCGAGCGCCGTGCCCCAGGAGCCCGCGCCGAGCACGGCGACCGGTGCGCCCGCGGACCGTGCGCTCATCGGCGCTTCACCGGCGACTGCCCGACGCTGCTTCTCAACCGCGCGTCAGTTGGTGACGGCCGGCTGCGCCTGGTTGGCGGCGTACAGCGCGTCGAAATTGACCGGCGGCAGCAGGAATTGCGGGAAGCCGCCCTGGCTCACGAGCTGCGACACTGCCGCCCGCGCGTAGGGGAACAGCACTCCCGGACAGATGGTGCTGATTGCGCGCTTGAGATCGCTCTCGGGAAGATTGCGGATGACGAAAAGACCCGCCTGCTTCACCTCGACGAGGAAGATGGTCGCGTCGCCGTGCTTGGCCGACACGGTGACGGTCAGCACCACCTCGCGCACCTCGGGGCCGAGCGCGGTGGAGCTCGTCTGCAGGTCGAGGTTGATCTGCGGGTTCCAGTTGCCCTCGATCCGCGGCCCGTTCGGCGACTCGTACGAGCAGTCCTTCAGGTAGACGTTCTGCAGCGCGAGCACCACGTCGGCATCGGCGGGGTTGGGAAGCGGCATGTCGCCGGCTGTCTGGTTCATGGTTTTGCAAGGCTCCGGTTACTTCAACATTGCATCCAGGCTTCCGGCCGCATCGAGCGCCTGCAGGTCGTCGGATCCGCCGACGTGGCGCTCGCCGATGAAGATCTGCGGTACGGTATCGCGACCGCTGCGTGCCCGCATCTCCTCGCGTGCACCGGGCACCGCATCGATATCGATCTCCAGCGCGGCGACCCCTTTGGCGGCGAGAATGTCGCGCGCCCGCATGCAGTAGGGGCACCAGTCCGTGACGTACATGACGACCTTTGGCGCACTCATCGATCTTTCGCGGGCAACCTCAGGCGCGCGACAGCGGCAGATTGTCCGCGCGCCAGGCGGCAAGTCCGCCGCGCAGCGCGAACACCCGCGTGAAGCCCTGGGCGGCGAGCTGGCGCACCGCCGCGCCACCGAGTGAGCCGCCGTCATCGTACACGACGACCGTCTTTTCCTTATGCTTCTTCAACGTGTCACCTGCGCTGAGGATCTGCTCGCTGCTCATCTGCCGGGCACCGTTAAGGTGACCGGCCGAATACTGCTCGGTGGGACGCAGGTCGAGCACCAGCGCCCCCTGGTTCATCAGCCGGATCAGCTCCTGGGGCGAGACCGAGCGCAGGCTTTCCGTGCGCATGCGCATTTCGTATACAACGACCAGGGCCGCGAGCACGGCGGTTGCGGTGGCGAGCCACGGGTGATGGCTGGCGAAGTCGAGGATGCGGTCCATGGGTGAGGCAGGTGAGCTACGGGCGAAAAAGGGCGCGCATTATAGCGTCCCCCTGCCCCGCAGCACGCCACCTGCGGCTTCCCGGCCGAGGAACCTGCCTCGTGCCCCGGCAGCGCTCGCAGCACTCGCCCTCGCCACGTTGGTGCCCGCACTGGCGGCCCCACCGTCTAACGCGGCCCGGTCCGAGAGCGATGCACGCAAGGCGGAGGAGCAGCTGCAGGCGGTGAGGTCGGAGATCGAGCGGGTCACGCGCGAAGTGAGCGCCGAGCAGGTCGAGCGCGACCGCCTCACGCGTGACCTGCGGGGGGCGGAGCTGCAGGTGGCGCGCGCCCGCGATGCGCTGGCGGACGTGCGGCGCCAGCGCGCCGAGGATGCCGCACGGCGCGCGGCGCTCGCCGCCGAGAAGCGCGCTCGCGAGACGCAGCTCGATGAGAACCGAACCGCGCTCGCCGGGCAGATGCGCGCCGCTTACCTCATCGGCCGCCAGGAGCCCTTCAAGCTCCTCCTCAACCAGAAAGATCCCTCGCTCGCCGGCCGCATGTTCGCCTACTACAGCTATTTCGGTCGGGCGCGCGCCGGGCAGATCCATCTCATCGAGGATGACGTGCGGCGGCTCGCCGAGCTCGATGCCGATCTCGAGGCCGAGGATGCGAAGCTCGCGGAGCTGGAGAAGGTGCAGCGCGCGCAGCTCAGCGAGCTCGAGCAGGCCCGCGCGCAGCGCAGCCACGTACTCGTGAGCCTCGAGGCCCAATCCCGCAGCCGTGCTCAGAATCTCGAGCGCCTGCGCGCGCAGCAGTCGGGTCTCGAGAAGCTCGTGCGGGAGTTGCGCGCCGCCATGGAGCGCTTCCCCGTCGAGGGCAATGATGCCTTCACGCGCCTGCGCGGGAAGCTCGCCTGGCCGGTGAGCGGGCGTGTGCTGGCGCGCTTCGGCGATGCCCGTGCCGGCGGGGTGCGCTGGGACGGTGTGCTGGTCGCCACCGAGCGCGGTGCGCCCGTGAAGGCGGTGTGCCAGGGCCGGATAATCTATGCCGACTGGCTGCCGGGCCTCGGCCTCCTCACGATCGTCGATCACGGCGATGGGTATCTCAGCCTCTACGGGCACAACGAGCGGCTCTACAAGGCCGCCGGTGAGCAGGTCGCGGCCGGCGACACCATCGCCGCCGCGGGGGATAGCGGCGGCAGCCCCCGCCCTGAGCTTTATTTCGAGATCCGCAAGGGCGGCAAGCCGGTCGATCCGCGGCCCTGGTTCAAGGCCCCGGACCCCTGACCCCACCCGACGAAATCTCGCTCACCGCGCTCGGCCAGTACCCGCCGATCGGCAAGAAGCGAGATTTCGTGGGGACCCCAGGGGGGCACGTATTGGCGCCCCTGACAAGGTGTGATTGGGGTCTACATTTAGGGAGCCCCGCCGTCGCCAGTGCGCGGATTCGCCAACTCGCGCAAGGATCGCGGGCTCCCGAAGCGCAATGGTGTTCGCTGCCATGGGTGCGCTCCCGATCAGCGATTACGTTCCCGGACAGCCCGGTGACCGGTTCGATCCCTACGTCCGACTGATCCGCTCACTCCTGCCCCGGACTGGCTGCGTGGCCATGTTCGGGCCGGCCGGGGAGCTCATCTGGACCACCGAGACCGTGTCGGGTCCGGACCTGATGAACATCGTGGACGACGCGCTCCTCTCGACGCGCGCCAATCCCGACAGCGCCGGCCAGATGCGTCTGCTCGATGGGAACGTCCCGGTATACCTGTGGGCGCTGCGCGATGACGAGCAGCAGCTGCTTGCGCTCCTTGCCGTCGTGAGTCGCGCGAGCGATGCGCACGACCGGCGCGGCACCGATTTCTCCTTCGTCTGCCAGCTTCTTGCCCCGGCGGTCGAGTGCCTGCGGCGCGAGCTGATCGCCCACGCCACCATCGAAGAGCTGAACCACACGGTGGGCGGGCTCGACAAGGACTTGAACCTGTTCCTCACGCAGGACAGCGCGGGGCTCCCGTCCGCGGAAGCCAGCGCCGGGGACCTGCAGCAACTGCTGCAGCAGACCATCGAGCACCTGCGCGCCAGCACCGGCGCGCTGCTCGTGCCCGAGAAGAATGTGATGCTGGTCCGCTCGGCGGATGCGCGGCCGGCCGACACCCAGTTCTGGATGCGTGCGCACCGCCGCCTCATGCCGCTCGCGCAGGCGCAGCGCGAGCCGCTCATTCTGAATGAGACCCAGTCGATCGAGGCCCCCGAGGCGTTTCCCTTCCGCGTGCTGTGCTGCTCGCTGCGCTCGCGCACCGGGCGCGCCATCGGCGTGCTCGCGCTGCTGCGCGAGCCGCTCGCGGACGCCTTCGGCGCGCGCGACGCGCACGTCGGGGAGATCCTCGCGCGCAAGGCCATCGCCGCCATCGAGAGCAACTACGACCCGTTGAGCGGGCTCTACGCCCGCCCGGCCTTCGAGCGGCGTGTCAAAACCGTGCTCGCGGATGCGAAGACCACCCCCTGGAGCGCGCTCTACATCGATGTCGATCAGCTGCATGCCATCAACGAGAACTCCGGCATGCACGTCGGGGATGCGCTCCTCGGGCAGCTCGGTGAGCTGATCCGCCAGCGTCTGCCGCCCGGAGCGTTCGGCGCCCGCATCTCGGGTGACCGCTTTGCGCTCCTGCTGCCCGCCCGCGTGCACGATGCCGAGGCTTTCGCCGAGGCGCTGCGCGAAGGCACCGAGCGGCTCGCGCTCGTGAGCGCCGCCGAGGCACGGCTGCCGGTGTCGATCAGCGCCGGCGTCGCCTCCGTCGATTCCCAGGCGAACGAGCTCGCCCAGGTGCTCGCTCCCGCCGAAACCGCCTGCAAGGCGGCCAAGGACCGCGGCCGCAACCGCGTCGAGGTCTATCAACCGAGCGATGCCAGCATCGTGCGCCGTCACGCCGACATCGGCATGGCGGGGCAGGTGCGCGAAGCCATCGAATCCGGCCGGCTGCACCTCGATGCGCAGCTCATCCTGCCGTTCGCCGCCGCGGAAAGCGCGCGCCCGCATTACGAGCTGCTGCTGCGCATGACCGACGAGAGTGGCCGCACCGTGGGCCCCGACAATTTCATGTCCGCGGCGACGCGTTATCAGCTCATGCCGATGATCGACCGCTGGGTGATCGGCCACGTCATCGAGGCGCTGCAGCCGCGCGCCGGGATCCTCGAAGGCAAGGCGCTCGGGTTCGCCATCAACGTGTCGGGTCAGTCGATGAACGATGACGCCTTCGCCGATCATCTGGTGAAGAGCATCGGCGCGAGCGGGCTGGATCCGGAGCTCTTCTGCTTCGAGCTCACCGAGAATGCCACCGTTGCGAATCTCGCCCGTACCGAGGCGCTGATGCGCCGTCTGCGGCAGCTCGGCTGCGGCGTGGCGCTCGATGACTTCGGTACCGGGCTCTCCTCGCTCTCGTGCCTGCGCCAGCTGCCGGTCACCATGCTGAAGATCGACGGCAGCTTCGTGCGCGATGTGCTGAAGGATGCGCGTGCCGAGTCCATGGTGCGCGCGATCGCGCAGCTCGCGCGCAGCATGTCGATCACCACCGTGGCCGAGTACATCGAGACCGAGGCGATCAGCGCACGCATCGCGGAGCTGGGCGTCGACTACGGGCAGGGCTTCGCGATCGGTAGGCCGATTCCGCTTGCGGACCTGCTCACCGAGCTGCCGCTGCCGAGCGCACCTGGCGGCGGGGACCCCGAGGCCACCGGGGAGCGCGAACAGGTCACCTGGTTTGCCGGTGCGGCGCGTTGAGGCCGCGCGGGGAACCACTGCCGGTGTTGCCGAACCCAACCACCCTTGACGGAGCGAATCGAGGTCTCCGCATGTCAACTCCCTCACGCACGCTCATTGCCCTGACGGCGGGGACATTCCTCGGTTTTTGCGGGGCTCTCAGCAGCGGCGTTCTCGCCGACCGGCCGGGGACGCTGCCCCAGAGTGAGCCGGCGGCGCCCCGCAGCGCGCTTCCCTGGCAGGACGCGAGCCTTTTCGCCGAGGTGTACGAGCGCATCAAGCGCGACTACGTGGACGATGTCGATGACCACGCCCTCATGGAGAAGGCCATCCGCGGCATGGTGGCGGCCCTCGATCCGCACTCCGCCTACCTCGACAGCCAGGAGTTCGATGAGATCCGCCTGTCCACCATGGGCTCCTACCCCGGGGTCGGCATCGAGGTGGTGGCGAGCGATGGGGTGGTGAAGATCCTGCACCCGATCGATGGCTCCCCGGCACAGCGCGCGGGCCTGCACGCCGGGGACCAGATCGTGCGCATTGACGGCACCGATGTGGGCGCCGATCTCGCCGGCGCGATCGCCCGCATGCGGGGCGTCTCGGGCAGCGTGGTCACGCTGTCCATCCGGCGCGACGGGAGCCCGGAGCTCATGGAGTTCGCACTGCGCCGCGCGCAGGTGGAGGTCCACAGCGTCCTCGAGCAGAGCCTCGAGCCCGGTTTCGGCTATGTCCGGATCACCACGTTCAGTGAGACGACCTCGCAGGACCTCACCAAGGCCATTTCACGGCTGAAACGCGACAATCCGGCCGGGATTACTGGATTAGTGCTCGACCTGCGAAACAATCCAGGCGGCGTTCTCGAAGCCGGCGTCGCCGTCGCAGACGACTTCCTGAACTCCGGCCTGATCGTGAGCGCCGACGGCCGCACCCCCGAAGCGCACTTCCGGATGGAGGCCTCGCACGGCGATCTCATCAACGGCGCGCCGCTCGTGGTACTGGTGAATGGAGGCTCGGCATCCGCCTCGGAGATCGTCGCCGGAGCGCTGAAGGACCACGACCGGGCGCTGCTCGTCGGCCGCAAGACCTACGGCAAGGGCTCCGTGCAGACGGTGCTGCCTCTCGCACGCGGGGGAGCCGTGAAGCTCACCACCTCGCGCTATTTCACTCCCTCGGGGGCATCGATCCACGGTAAGGGGATCGTGCCCGACATCCTCGAGGAGGGGCCCGGGGAGCCGCCGGCCGAGCTGAGCTCCGGCAAAGCCGGGGAACCGCTCGCCGAGCGCGACGCCGACGTACGGCTGGCGCTCGCCGTGCTCAAGGAGAGAGCGGCCGCGCCGCGCATGGTTTCGCTCGTCAGCCGCGCATTCGTGCCCTGAACCCGGCTCGAGCCGCCGGCAGGGCCGCTTAGCGTGGCGGCCCTCTTACCGATATCCTCCGGCGCCATGCTGGCGTGGCTCATCGATATCGTGCTGCATCTCGATCGCCATCTGGTCGAGCTGATCGCGCGGTACGACCTCTGGATATACCCGATCCTCTTTGCGGTGATCTTCGCCGAGACCGGGCTCGTCGTGACGCCCTTCCTGCCCGGGGATTCGCTGCTCTTTGCCGTGGGAGCGCTCGCGGCGGTCGACACGAGCGGCACACTGCACGCGCCGGCCGCAACCCTTGCGCTCGGCACCGCCGCGGTTCTCGGCAATACGGTGAACTACGCCATCGGGCGCGCCATCGGGCCGCCGGCCTTCTCGGGCCGCTATCGCTGGCTCAAGGTCGAATACCTGCATCGCACCGAGGAGTTCTTCCTCCGTCACGGCGGCATGGCCGTCACACTGTCGCGCTTCGTGCCGATCATGCGCACCTGCGCGCCCTTCGTCGCCGGGGTGGGCCGCATGCCGTTTGCCCGCTTTTTCGCCTATAACCTCGCCGGCGGATTTGCGTGGGTGGTGCTGTTCATATGGGGCGGCTACCTCTTCGGCAACATCCCCTTCGTCAAGCAGAACTTCGGACTCGTGACACTGGTCATCGTCACGGCTTCCCTCGTCCCCCTCGTCCTGACGCTGCGCCGGACGCGCGCGTCAAAGAGCTGACCATCGGCGGGCGGGACGAGGAGGCTGCGGCTGCGCCTCAGCCCGGGCCGGGGCTCACGAGAACGGAGCGCAGCACCCCGAGGAGCGCACCGACGAGCAGCGCCACGTTCGGGATGGCGGAGAGCACGAACCCGGCGTGTCTCGCTTCCGGTGTCCGCGTGTAGCCGCGGAAATACAACACACGCCCGACGATGAAAAGCGCACCGAGCGCCGTCGCGGCCCAGGCGTTCACGTAACGGCCGAACAGCCAGATCGAGGGCAGGAACACGATGAGCTGCTCGAGCGTGTTCATCTGCACGCGGAAGTAGCGCTCGAACACCTCGTGGCCGGCCGTGGCGGGCGCAGGCACCTTGTAACGCGAGCGGGCGCTGCCGACCGCGAATCCGAACAGCAGGAACTCGAGCAGCGCGAGCAGCATCACCAGTTGCACGTATGCCATGCGACCTCCGGCTTTGTGCCAGCGAGGATGGCACAATGCCGATATGGGTGACAGGGAGCGGGGCTACGCGCATCGCGTCGACATTCTCGCCGACGCCGGCCCGGTGTGGCGCGCGCTCACCGATCCGACACAACTCACCGCCTGGTGCTCGCCGGGTGCGGTGATCCGCCCGTGTCAGGGGGGACTGTTCCGCGCGAGCGTCGACCGGGTCACTGAGTTCGAGGCGCAGATCGATGTGTTCGAGCCGGAGCGGCGATTGCGGCTGCTGTACCTGCCTTCGAGCGCGCTGCCCCGGGCAGACACGGTGATGGTGGATGATTTCATTCTGGATCGCGTGCCCGGCGGCACCATCGTGCGGCTGCTCGGCTCGGGTGTCTCGGCCGCCCCGGAGTGGGATACTCAGTACTGGCGGCTGCGCACCAGCTGGCAGCAGGCGATGACCCGGCTGAAGGTCTACGTCGAAAAGCAGGCGAGAACGGGAGCACCTCCATGATGGGATTTGCGCTGCGCGTCGTCATCACCGCGATCGGCTTGTGGCTGGCGACCCAGTGGGTGTCGGGTGTGCACGTCGACAGCGTCGGCACACTGATCCTCGCGGGGCTGCTGCTCGGGGTGGTGAACGCCATCATCCGCCCGATCGCCTTCATCCTCACGCTGCCGATCACGATCCTGACGCTCGGGCTGTTCCTGTTCGTGCTGAACGCGGCCATGGTGTGGCTCGTCTCCGCGATCCTGCCGGGGTTCCACGCACCCTGGTTCATGCCGGCGTTCCTCACCTCGATCATCGTGTGGCTCACGGGCTGGGTCGGCTCGTGGCTCATCGGGCAGCGGGGCTTCGAGCGCTACGCGCGACGCTGATCGCCTCGCCCCCGTGCCCGCAGGCGCAGGCGCGCGTCCATGAGGATGGAGGCGGCCGACTACGTCATCGTCGGTGCCGGGTCCGCGGGGTGCGTGCTGGCGAACCGGCTCTCCGCGCGGCGCGACGCGCGGGTGCTTCTCATCGAGGCCGGCGGCTCCGACCGGCACCCCATGATCCACATGCCGGCAGGCATCGCGCTCCTTGCCGGGAACCGCCGCATCAACTGGCGCTACCGCACGGAGATTGAGCCGGAGCTCGCCGGGCGGCGGCTGTACTGGCCGCGCGGCAAGGTGCTCGGCGGCAGCAGCTCCATCAACGCCATGTGTTACACCCGTGGCCACGCGCGCGACTACGACGAATGGGCGGCCGTCACCCGCCCCGCGTGGAGCTATGCGAGTGTGCTGCCGTACTTCCTGCGCTCCGAGGATCACCATGGACGCGGCGAGCCGGGCTATCACGGCCAGGGTGGCCCGCTCTCGGTGGAGGACCTGAAGTTCCGCAATCCGCTCACCGCAGTGTTCGTCGAGGCGGGCGCCGCGTGGGGCCTGCCGCGCAACGACGACTTCAACGGCTCACGCCAGGAAGGCGTCGGCTTCTATCAGGTCACGCAACGCAACGGCCGGCGCTGCAGCGCCGCGACCGGCTACCTCGCGCCCGTCCGGCACCGGCACAACCTCGCGGTCCGTATCGGCTGCCTCGCCACGCGCGTGCTGTTCTCGGGCGCGACCGCGACGGGCGTGGAATTCGACCACGCGGGCGTGCTTCGCCAGGTGCAGGCGATGCGCGAGGTGATTCTCTGCGCCGGCGCAATCGGCTCGCCGCAGCTGCTGCTCCTTTCGGGCGTCGGACCCGCCGCGGAGCTCGAGGCGCTCGGCATCCCGGTGAAAGCCGCCAGCCCCGAAGTCGGGCACAACCTCCAGGATCATCTCGACTTCTGCACCCTCAACCAGTGCCGGCTGCCCATCACCTACGACTTCACGCGCGCGCAGGCGATCGCCGTCGGTCTGCGCTACTTCCTCACCCGCTCCGGTCCCGGCGTGAGTAACGTCGCTGAGGCGGGCGCATTCGTGCGCACCGCGCTCGCTCCCGATGAGCGGCCG
>Ga0307471_100002347_pt1 | contig 10852 bp, 14 predicted proteins | sample atmos_gasesAM3C__2_FD_204566 | JGI IMG/M metagenome (GOLD analysis project Ga0307471, IMG submission 204566) | Hardwood forest soil microbial communities from Morgan-Monroe State Forest, Indiana, United States - atmos_gasesAM3C_515 | ecosystem: Environmental > Terrestrial > Soil > Temperate... | reverse complement strand
AGATCGTCATCGATATAATCTGAAATATCTACCCAGACTTGTTCGCAACCTATTCCCATGGTTTCCTCACCTTTTTGGAAGCCCATCCCAATCTGCCGTCCTGTGCGAGTCCTGGAGCCAGGATGTCTCTCAGCATCAAGCGAGCGCGGCGAAGCCTACTTTTGACGGCTCCGCGCGATACGCCCAAAATCGCGGATGTCTCTGAGATGCTCAGTTCCTGTATGTCGCGCAGCACGAATGCTTCCCGATAGTGCTGCGCCAGCGAACTTAGCGCCTCGATCAAAGCTTCTCGTACCTCCGCGCGCTCCAAGGCTGTCGAAGGAATCTCACGCCAGTCTTCGAAGTCCTTGGGAACGTATGCTTTCGCATCATCTTTATCTTTGTCATCGCTCAGCGACAGCATTGGTATGCGCCACTGTCTTCGCTTTTTCATGCGTGCCTCATTGATCGCTATCTGAATCAGCCAGGTACCGAAGGTCGACTCTTTGCGGAACTGGTTCAAACGAGCCAAGGCCTTCAGCAACGCATCTTGCGCGACATCCTCGGCGTCCTCCTTATTGGCAAGCAAAGAGAACACGGTTGCATACACCGTCCGTTGATGGGGGCGGATGAGATCCATGAAGAGCTCTTTGTGTCCGGACAGGATCCGGTCGATCAGGGCCCCCTCCACAGCTTGCGCCGAACTCTCCTGGCCAGCAGAGGCTAGGCGGTTTTCCGAAGTCTCAGCGTTCGCCTCTGGCCGTCGGTTGACTCCCTGAGCCGTAAGAGCTCTGTCGAGTTGGTGCGGCGTTCTCCCAACATCGGGGGCTGCCTCCTCAAGCTGATCAATCTCTCGGAAGCCGGAGGTGTCCGTGCTACGATTCTCGAGTCGGCTGCTCGCTCGTTTTGCGGAAACGTAGGACCCTTCTCTGATCGTTGTCCCCATTTGGTCCGGTTCCTTACGCGAATCGGCCTATGCAATCGGATTCTCGACATTTCGAAGAGTTTCAGCCTGCCGGCCCAGGCTTTGGGATCGAGCAACTGCGGGAATGAGAACGACCAACACGAGGAAGCGGGCCGATCCAGGATCAGCGCAGTGAGATGCTAGAAATGCAGAATGATTCCGCCGCTCGCCACGATGTTGTGCTGTGTACTCGAACTCAACGCGACCTTCAGATTTGGGTTCCCGGACAAGAAATCACGCACCTCTCCGCGCAAGCCAATGAAACGAAACAGCCGGTAATCCAGCCCACCGCCGTACTCGAAGACTCCACGGTTCAAGAATTTATTCGTCGTGTTTTGGCCATTGGAGAGCTGCGCGGACTGCTGATACAGACCATAGCCGCCACCGATGGCAGCCCATGGAGAAAGGCGCGAAGCGGGAAGGAATTTCAGCCGCACTCCTGGAGTGAGGTAAAGCGAAGCATAGTTTTGTGGCACGGTGGCACTTGCCGCCGTTAGGGCTCGATTCGGAATGGCTACAAATTCAAGTTCGCCATAAAGGGCGGCGATCTTTGTACCCAGGAAACGATGGCCGTAATTAATTCCAAAGCTGCGGTCTGCGGAAATTTGCGCGGCACCGGCAGAGCCTTGGAAACTGCGCGTCTGACCGGGAATGCCGCCGAGCGAAAAGGTAAGCTCCTGGTTCTGGCCAGGCTCCTGACTCTGGGCTCTGGCAGGCACGGTAACCGCCGCGCCCGCCAGGAAAAGCACGCCCAACCATAGAAACTGTTTGCTGCCTGTAGAAAAAGTCCTCATGAGCATTGTTCTCCAATCCGAAATTACTTCTGCAAGGCTTTAGCGTCATACGATCTGATCATTCGAAATACAAAAAGTTTCCTTAGAACACCGGACTTTGTTTTGGATTGAAGTGGTTGACTGATCACCTGTCTCGAGTGAAGCGAAGCATAGTGAATTGATGAGGGAGCTCAGTCGCGAGTGAATCATGCGTTGAAGGCCCGAGCTCCCTCCTGCAGACCAAAAGAGTTACGGTCTAGTTGCTTCCTGAACTCCCCGATGCAGACCCGTTCGTGTCCCTGCCGCCTCCACGATGACCGAACGGGACACGGGAATGTGGTAGATGTCGTCCGCTTTCTGAATCTTGCTGAGGCGGTGCTGTTCTCCGACGTGGCTTGTCGCTCGAAAGTTTCGGAGATTCGGCAAGAAGCGGTGAGGATGCCGCGCTGGATCTGAAAAGGAGGTACCTCTGCGATTTTCAACCCCATCTGAAACTTTTGAGTTGCCTGGGAATCGGACTGATTGCCATTCCTAGGATTCGGCGACGGAGCGTGTCTCCCCCCGGAGTGGTCGGGCGCCGCAACACAGTGGGAGTTTTCACCGACTTTGTTTTGCGAGGAGCATCGAATGGCAGACGCGAAGCTGATCGTCATGTATCCACGCCCCAAGAGCGTTGGTGCTTTCGAGAAAATCTATCAGAACGAGCATGTACCGCTAGCCGTCGCAAAGCTGGGCGGCAAGACCAAGATTGTCGCAACCAAAATACTGGGCTCCCCACAAGGTACCAGTCCTTTCTATCGCATTGCCGAAGTCTATTTTCCGTCCATGCAAGCTCTGGAAGCGTGCGCGGCATCTGAAGGCGGCAAAGAGGTGATCGCGCACGCCGTCAAGATCTCTTCCGGTGGGGCGCCGATTTTCTTGGTGGCCGAAGAAGAGACCATCACGTTCACAAAAAAAGTGAATGCTTAGGGGAAGACCGATGCATCTCAGACTATCAATCACTGGACTAGTCGCGATTTTTGTTCTAACGACGGTACTCTCGTTCCGATACATCCATGCGGCGAACATACCTGCCGGGCCGAACCGCATTGACACGGCACGCAGCGCCGTGCTGGTCGAACTATTTACGTCCGAGGGGTGTTCGAGCTGTCCTCCCGCCGACGCGCTGTTAGAAAGACTCGACCGATCTCAACCGACGGGCAGCGCGGACCTGATCGTCTTGAGTGAACATGTGGACTACTGGAACGATATCGGATGGAGGGATCCTTACTCTTCGCACGAATACAGCGAGCGGCAAAGTGCTTACGCAGCGCAGTTTGGCCTCCGGAGCATCTACACGCCGCAGATGGTCGTTGACGGACAGTTTGAATTTGTGGGCAGCGACGAACGAAGAGCGAAGGAGGCAATTGCGGACGCCACTAAGGCGATGAAAACCCCGGTGAGCCTCTCTTCTAGTCTGAGGGATGAAAAAACGGTATCTCTCCATATAGAAACCGGTCCATTACCTGCGTCGAGCACCGCGGAATCGGCGGGGATTTTCCTCGCGGTAGCGGATGACAGCGACGAATCGCATGTGAGCCGGGGCGAAAACGCCGGAAGAACGCTAAAGCATGTCGCGGTACTGCGTAATCTTATTCGAATCGGAGGAGTGGACAAGTCCGCAGGGTTTTCCCGCGACATGAAATTTGATCTCAAAGGCAAGAATCCTCGGAATCTTAGGATCGCGGTGATTGTCCAGGAGGCGGACGCGGGAAGAGTGTGGGGAGCGGGATTCTCTCGATTTTCGAATTAGCGTTGTTATATCCGTTGTGCTGGCGTCGCCGTGGGGCGGGCCCGATAACCCTAAAATCGAAGTGGAGCCAAAATGAGAATTGCGGTTGGCATTCTTTTCCTTATCGGACTCTTTGGCCTTTCGGGTGGGCAAGAAAACCCGCCTACCAATCAGGGGCTTCCTCCGTCTGTGGGCTTGGAGATCGGTCAACGGGCCCCGGCGTTTGCGCTGTCCGATCAATTCGGCCATGAACAGTCCAACGAGACCCTCAAAGGGTTGAAGGGCACTGTCCTTCTTTTTTTCCGCTCGGCCGATTGGTGACCCTTCTGCAAAGCGCAGCTCGTGCAGCTGCAAAACGCAAAACAAAGATTTGAGGCGCAGGGGCTAAAGCTGGCCGCCGTCAGCTACGATAGTCCGGCAATCCTGAAGGATTTCGGCGAGCGGCACAACATCGAGTTTCCCCTGCTGGCCGACCCAGACTCCAAGATCATTCGCAGCTTCCACGTGCTCAACACCGAGGCCAAAGGAATCACTAAAGGGATGGCTTACCCCGGATTCTTCTACCTCGACTCAAATGGCGTTATTCGCGAAAAATATTTCACGCCGAAATACACGGACCGACTAACGGCGAACAATGTCATTTCGAAACTCTTCCCTGAGTTGAGCGCGGAGGTGACTCAAAATGTCGCGGCGCCTCATCTCCAGCTTACCCTTTCACAGTCCGATCGCAGTGTCATACCAGGTGGCAGAGTCAGCCTGATTGCCGAAATCGAGCTTCCTCCCGATGTGCACGTCTATTCTCCCGGGGTGCAAGGCTATAAGCCGATTCAGCTCGTCCTGCAGGGGCGTCCAGGAATCGAACTCCAGCCTGTCGTTTACCCGAGCTCTAAAGTACTCTACCTGGAAGCCATCCAGGAACATGTCCCGGTCTTCGAGGGAAAGTTTCGGATCAGCCAGGATCTCACCGTGACGCCATCTCGCATTTCCGATGGCTTGCGCTCGGTGTTTTCCAAGGAGAGGACTATCTCCATCACCGGCGATGTGAGGTATCAGGCCTGCGACCAGAGGGTATGCTATCCGCCCACTTCGGTGCCCGTAAAATGGCAATTGCAGATACTTCCCCTCGACCTGAAACGATCCCCGGAGGCTATTCGGCATAAGTAGCTCTTCCGAGATCTGAAGAGATTCGATTGTAGAGTTCCGAAAGGAGAAGGCCATGAGTAATGTCGTCTATACCTCGACGTCCCGTATCGAACGCCGACAGGGGCCTCTTCGCATCGCACATTTGCCAGGCGAGTCCCAGCCGGTGATCTACAGCGTTCATGGGGCCATCGCCGAGCACTACAAAGTAGACCCTGCGAGGTTGAAGGAGTCGCATTCCTCAACCATCGACTATGTTATTTCGGCAACCGCTGGTTGAATGATGGGCACTTTTGGAGGCGCGCTGGAAGCGCGCCAAATCGATGCCAGCAACGGAAAATTGATCGCCGAGGTAACCGGAGAGGTGGAAACCGAGGAGGGTGTGCTCGTCATCCGCCGCATTCACGTGGCGATGCGCCTTGTTGCGCCTGAGGCAGCAAGAGAAACCGTCGAACGCACGCACGGCATTTACGCCATGCGCTGCCCGCTCTACCGGACGTTGCACAAGACGATCCAACTCACTTCGTCTGTCGAGTTAGTGCCTCCGACAGGCGCGTCTTGAGTGAGGCAAAAAAAAGAGGAAGGCGTTGGTGGACCAGGGAGAAAAAAGAGACTCTTATGTCGTAGAGAACAAAGGGAGATGTGCGTCCCGTTGGACGGGAGTGTGTCTCCGGTAATTGCGGGCTTGCTCGGGGAGTCCCTTACCGAAACTTTTTGACCACCTGGGAATCAGACTTGTTGGAATTGAGTAACTTCGGTAGTCTGGGCCTCGCGGAGCAGCATCGCATCCCGATCTGTCGGCGACGATGAGCATGACACAATCGCAGTTGCGGACTAACGAGGCGGAGCTCATAAAGAGCGTGTGCGGCGGACAGCGAGAGGCTTTCTATGAATTGCTGCGCCCGTATGAGCGGATGATTTACGCAACGGCGATTTCCGTGGTGAAAAATCCCGCGGACGCGGAGGAGGTGGCGCAGGAGGCCGTCCTGAAAGCCTTCTCTAACCTCTCTAGCTTCCGCGCGGAATCAAAGTTCAGCACCTGGCTTGTGCAAATCACATACAACGAAGCCAGGATGAAACTGAGGAAGGCTCGTCCGCACCTTTACGAGTCGATCGACGATCAACAGCAAGACGACAAAGGAGATTTTTGGCCGAGGGACTTTGCCGACTGGCGGCCTATACCTTCTGAATTGCTCGAACAAAATGAGATACGGCAAGCAGTGCAGGACGCAATCAATTCACTCAACCCGAGTTACCGCGAAGTGCTAGTCCTTAGGGACATCCAGCATTTGAGCATCAAGGAGACATCGACGATTCTCGGACTTTCGGAACCCAACGTAAAGACTCGGCTTCATCGAGCGAGGTTGCTGTTAAGAGACCGGCTCGCTCCGGGAATTGACGGTTCCTGGATTAAAGGACAACCTTATCGGAAAGCTAGAGCATGGTAAAAAGAGAAAGCGAAATGGCGACCATTGAAATCAGTTGCGTCGAAGTCTGGCGGGAAATCTCCAATTACCTCGACGAGGAGGTCTCTCCCGAGTTGCGCGAGAGAATGGAAGCCCATTTCAAAGCTTGCGCGCACTGCACCGCGGTACTCGACGGCACACGAAATGTCGTGGGACTGGTCGGGGACGGAAGGGTGTTTCAAATACCCGACGGGTTCAGCAAGCGGCTATACAAAAAGCTTCAAAAACTTCCGTGAACCTGCGCCCTGGCCGATGGAATCTGTTCTGCCCGAAACGGATCGGCGACGTCCCGGTTATCCATATACATCCAAAGCTTCCAGTCCCCTTCTTTGTTTCTCCGCCAGATATCCACGTAGCGATCTCTACGACGAATCGGTTCGCCGCCGTCCTTAGGTGTCAGCGTTAAATCGTGCCACCCGTAATCGTAGGCAAGGTCTCCTTGAAGACGAATCTCAATTACAATCACCCCTAGCTTCGCTGTAAAGCGTTCGAATAGAGTCGTCAGTCGATTCTTCAAAGCATCCGATCCGCTTCCGGCAAATTCGCTCGGTTGGCCGTCCGAAAAGTCCACAAGGTCGGGATCAACGATAGCCATTATCCGAGACGTATCCCCACAGTTGAAACCCTCCCGAAATTCCGTCTTGGCGGCATTAATAGCATACGAATCGTCCATTTCTTATCTCCGGCGTCACATGTCGATGTGATTCTCCTTCAACTCGAGATTCTAACAGACGTAGCCGGAATGTGATGCTTTGGAGGTTCTATTGCGCGGGGTACCTTCGTCTCCCAGGGCGTGACTGGAACCTTTTGGCGAGGTCCGAATCAGATTGGCGAGGGATTTTCGGGTAGTCCCCGCACCGGGAATTTCTGAAACGCCGCTCTCCGGGAGTTTGTTATGACAGACGTTTCCATCGTGGGCGCAGTGCTGGCAGGACTGGTGTCATTCCTCTCGCCCTGTGTCTTGCCCCTCGTCCCTGGTTACGCCTCCATGCTTTCTGGCATCGGCACGGAGCAGTTACGCAAAGGACAACCTCCCCGTGCTGGATTGTTTGCCACATCTTTGGCTTTCGTCGCCGGCTTCTCCTTCGTATTTATCTCGTTCGGCGCGTCGGCGAGTGCCGTCGGACAATTTCTTCGCGAGAATCGGGCGCTCCTGGCACCGGTGGCAGGAGCGCTGATTCTAATGTTTGGCCTGCACCTCGTTGGCTGGTTGGGGAAGTTGAGTCCGCGCGTCGGCGTCGTCCTTGGTGTGTTGCTGGTTGGCCTTGGTTTTGTCTCGGCGCTGCAGGGCGGTCCGCTCTTCGCAGGTTTCCGCGCCATTCACTTCTTCTCGTTCGCTCTAATCGGTTTCCTTGGGCCCGTCATGGGACGATGGTTGAATCGCGACGTTCGTCTCCATAACAAGAGCACGCATCCCGGCATTTGGAGCGGCTTTCTCTTGGGGTTTGCTTTTGCGTTTGGGTGGACGCCGTGCATCGGTCCCATCTTGGCGACCGTGCTTGCTCTTGCCGCCGGGAGCGACACCGTCGCACGTGGGATGTTGTTGCTCGGAGCCTATTCGGCCGGACTGGCCGTGCCATTTCTGCTCACGGCCCTTGGCATCGGCCAGTTTCTGCGATTCTATCAGCGGTTTCGCCGCTATCTTCACGGCGTCGAAATGCTAAGTGGGGGATTACTTCTGCTTGTCGGCGGACTGATTTTCGTCAACAAGCTGACCTGGCTGTCGGGCAAGCTGGGCTTCTTGAATCGATTTTCCCGTTAGCGCGAGCGGTAGAGATTTGGAAGGAGTCTTAGCATGAAACGAATTCAATTAACCGTTGCGGTGCTGGCCGCGACGTTTTTCCTGGCGTACCTTGCAGGTCACCGCCCACGCGTCTCCGCGGCACGTGGCCAAAAAGGAAGTGAAGCCAGCGCCGCGTCCAGCGTTCCCGATTTTGCGCTAAAGGATCTCGAGGAGCACGACCAGTCACTCGGCCAATTCAAGGGCAAGGTCGTTCTAGTGAATTTTTGGGCCACGTGGTGCGCACCGTGCAGGATTGAAATTCCGTGGCTAATGGACTTGCAGGAAAAATACGCGCCCCAAGGATTTACCGTTCTGGGCATTGCGATGGACGAAGAGGGCAAGAGTGCTGTTATTCCCTTTGTGCAAAAGGAACGTTTCAAGCTCGGAACTACGTCTCAACCTATGAACTATCCGATCTTGATCGGCAATGAGGACGCTGCCGAGAAGTTCGGAGGTTTGGTGGGGCTGCCAACGACGGTCCTGATCTCTCGAGACGGCCGGCAGGTCGAGCGCATTGATGGATTGCTCAGTTACGAAGAGATGGACAAAACCATCCAGTCGCTTCTTGAAACCGGCGTTCGATGAACCGAAGTTTCCGCGGCAGCTCGATTGGCCTCTTAAGTGGAGCAATAGCCAGCACAGCGTTGATAGCGACGCTGCACGACGGCCTGTGGAGCTTGCTTCTGGGCGTCGCCATTGGGGTGGCCTATTCCGCAGCTGTGCGGCCCACCCGCCGAGCGTATGCGGACAACCTCATGGCCGGCGGCTCCCTCGGTGTTCCCCTTTGGTGTCTTATCAGTGTAATCGCTGTCCCCTTGCTCTCCGGCCAGATGCCAGAGTGGAGCGCGGAACAGATGCGCCACCATTTCCCGGCCTTGGTGGGCTGGGTGGTCTTCGGCGCTTTTCTCGGAATCACTAATCAGGCTTCACAAGACGTTGCCGAATATTTCTTCGGTCCAGAACCAGCGCCCAAAGCACCCGCAGTTTCAGTGAGCAAACGTATTGTTATCTTGGGGGGCGGATTTGCTGGCATGCGCACGGCGGAGTGTCTCGAAGAGAAATTGCGCAGGGACTCTTCCATCAGCCTCACCCTGGTCAATGAAACGAATGCGCTTCTATTTACTCCGATGCTCGCGGAAGTAGCCGGAAGCAGCCTGGAGCCGAGTCACATCAGCACCCCTCTGCGGAGCACGCTACGCCGGACGGATTTTATTCGAGGTGTGGTCGCGGACGTAGATCTGGAAAAACGTTTGGTAATTTTGCGTCACGATAGCGGGGTGGATGAGGCATCCAGCCGTCGAGGAGTTCCCTACGATCAGTTGGTCTTTGCTCTTGGCTCCATCTCGAACTATCTGGGTATGACGAACATTGAGAAGTTCGCATTTGACTTCAAGAGCCTCCTCGATGCCATCAGGATCCGGAATCACATCATCGAAATGTTCGAGCGTGCCGATGTCGAGTCCGATCCGGTTCTTCGCTCTTCGTTGCTTACGTTTGTCATTGCTGGCGGTGGTTTTGCGGGGGTGGAGCTTGCAGGGGCCTTAAACGATTTCGCGCACGGCATTCTGGCGGACTATCCCAGGCTTCGTGCAAACGAGCTAAATGTTGTGCTTGTTCATTCCCGGGATCGAGTCTTGCCGGAACTGAGCGAGTCCTTGGCTCGGTATGCACAAGAGAAAATGCAATTGCGCGGGGTGAGCTTTCGCCTGAATACACGCATCGTAGACGCACGCCCTGGGGTCGTTCGCCTCAGTGAGGGCGAGATTCACACCGAAACTCTTGTTTGGACGGCAGGCACGGCGCCCAGTCCTTTGTTGAAATCACTGCCTCTGCAAAAGGATAAGCGTGGTGCGCTGCTCGTGGATGGCACTCTTGCCGTGCCGGGTCGTCCGGGTTTGTGGGCAATCGGCGATTGCGCCGCCGTAACTGACGCGGCCACGGGTCACCTGTGCCCGCCGACCGCTCAGTTTGCGCTGCGGGAAGCTGAAGTGCTTGCGAGCAACATCCAAGCTCAGCTGGACGGCCGATCCCCGCGCAGATTCCATTTCCATTCGCTCGGCGCGCTCTGCGTGGTGGGACACCAGACAGCCTGTGCTGAATTGAGCGTTCCTTTTACTCGAAGCAGGTGCCTGCGCTTCTCGGGTCTCTTTGCTTGGCTCCTGTGGCGGGGAATCTACCTTGCTAAGTTACCCGGTTTGGAGCGCAAGATTCGCGTGCTCATGGACTGGACCATCGAGCTTTTTTTCCCGCGGGATATCGTTCAAACGATTGATGTGAGGTAAGTTTCGCGTTCATGCCAGCGATGCAATCAGCGATGGATGTGGAGTACGAATCGGCGTTTCCGCGTTCGGTTCGGATTGAGCCCGTTCTCGGCTTGATCCTCGGCGCCTCCGGGGGCCTACTCGAGAGTGTTGTCCTGAAGACTTCACTTTTCTCTGGCGGATTGCTTGGTATGACGTTTGGGCTTGCCTTCGGTCTGTTTTTTGCCCGTCGCGCCACAAGTCCGGGGTCGGGGCTGATCTGGGGTTTGGGTTCCTCGTTTTTGCTGTGGCTCCTTGCGCCTGGTGGCTTCCTTAATTTTGCAGTTTCTGTAAGAAATCCCGCCCTAATGCTCCAGGATGCCCAGGGGCACTTCTCTGAGCTGGTTGGCTATGTACTTTGTCTTGGAATGCCCGTCGGAGTGGGACTCGGTATTCGAGGAGCACTCCGAACGTCCAGACTGAAGGCAAGTTTTGCGTGGGGCCGCGCGATAGTAGCTGGTGGTTTCGCGGGCACTCTCGGAGGACTTATTTTCGGTCGCTGGGTGTCTTCCGGTGACTACTTTCCTCTCTTGGCGGGTTTTGGCGAACTGGGCTCTCGGGGCATGACCATTTTCATGCATTTTGCGATCGCTCTGTTGATCGGCGTAGCCTTTGGCCTGCTCTTTCAACAGGACGTCCGTAGCTACGGATCCTGCATGGGATGTGGACTCGGGTT
>Ga0307471_100002346_pt1 | contig 10854 bp, 9 predicted proteins | sample atmos_gasesAM3C__2_FD_204566 | JGI IMG/M metagenome (GOLD analysis project Ga0307471, IMG submission 204566) | Hardwood forest soil microbial communities from Morgan-Monroe State Forest, Indiana, United States - atmos_gasesAM3C_515 | ecosystem: Environmental > Terrestrial > Soil > Temperate... | reverse complement strand
AGCGCCAGGAAGGCAATCGCCGCTGAGGCGCAGGAAAAATCGCGTCGGACAGCAAAGCAACCACCGACCGCGTCGTTCACACGGGAGGCGGTGCGATCACGCTCGGGTGCGCAGGCCGGAGATTTGCAGGGATTGCGCGACATCGAAAGCGCCGATTCTGAGAGCGTCAGTGACTTGATCGAGGAGGGGAATGCGTTCGAGGCCGACGTCGTGGCAGGTGTCGAAGATGCGGACGATGAATTGCGGGAAGTCCGCACTCACGAGGTGCCCCAAGATGACGTGCCCGGCGAATACGAAGACAAAGATTGATAGTTGCTCGGAACCGGAAGGAGCATCGCAGTCGATCATAGCCTTGCATTCACTACCCAGGCCTCCCAGTCCTTACCGCACTCCAACGAACGACATCTCCTGCTTGAACGGCTCCGCCATCGATAATCGATCCTGGGGCTGTCACGTCGGCTTGCTTTCCCGGACAATCGTGATTAGCAATTAGATACTTTTGGACCTTATCCAAAGATTTGCCGTTTATTCCCGCATCAAAGAGCGCCCGAAGGGTTCCGCGAGAATTTCGCTGAACCACAGATACCCGTTCCGAACACGTTTTTCAACCTCCTCAACGACTTAGCGTGAAGAAATAATCTTCGCCAAGAACCTGCGTCTTTTTTTGGCCTTCCCGCGTATGTATCGGTAGCATGAACGCGACTGCGTGCTATTTCGTGAGTGCGATGGCCGACGAGAACACCGAGATTGCTCGTGGACTTCAACGTCGCGATCCTGACCTGCTCGACCACCTGATCGAGAAATACCAGCATCGCCTTCTGCGCTATCTCGTGTACCTGACCGGGTGCGGCGAGCTGGCCGAGGACTTGTTCCAGGAGACCTGGGTTCGCGTGCTTGAACGCGGTCGCCAGTACGATGGCCGCCACGACTTCAGTACATGGCTTTTCGCGATCGCGCGCAATCTTGTCATCGACCACTTGCGCCGCAAGCGACCAGAGACCCCCTACAGTCTCGCAGATGGCGATGATTCTGCCCTGCTCGACATTACTGCCACCGGGCAGCCTTCGGCGTTTGATGCGACGGTTCAACGCGAACAGAACGAGCAGATCTCTGCTGGCATGCAGCATATCCCGGCCGGGTACCGCGAAGCCCTGGTGCTTCGTTTCCAGGAGGGGATGTCACTAGGAGAAATTGCCAATGTAACCGGAGCGCCTCTGGGCACGGTGAAATCACGGATCTATCGTGGCCTGAGCGCCCTGGAGGCGTGGCTGAGAGGAGCGCAATTATGAGCACTGATTCATTGAATTCCGATCCTATGAGTTCTGATCCTCATGAACGTGCGCGGATGCTGATTGCCTCGGCTGGCCTGGAAAGACCCGGCCCAGAAGACCCTTCGAAGGCTGAACATTCCCCAGTCGAGCAATCGTGGCTGGTGGTGCATCTGGAATCTTGCACAACATGCCGCGAGTTCGCAGACAACTCGCGCGTCACGATTCGTTTGTTGCGTGGGATTCAGATTACGGCGGGTGAACGTCTGGTATCCGCGACACAAATGCGCGTACGCCAGCGGGCAGAGGAGTTGCAGCGCCAGCAAGAACGGCTATGGGTGGTCTGCGCTTGCTGTGCGGCGGTAACGCTCTCCACTGTAGTCAGCACGGCATTGCTGTGGCGAGGCTTTGCGTGGATCGGTCAGCAGGCGCGGCTTTCCACGCCGGTGTGGGAAGGTGGCTTTCTCGTGTTCTATCTGATGCCGGCCGTTTTTACTGGAATTTTCTTGCTTGCGCGCGGAGCTTTTCTGGCGGATCACAACGGCTCATATCAGGTTGACCCGCGGGTTTGACTGGTGGAGCCGAGTACGCGCCCCAGTTGACCTACCGGGGACCAAACTCTGGAGGGTTTGAAATGCCGGTCAGGAATGAAACTTCCATACGCTTTATGGACGAGGTCCGTATCATCTCGCCGTGGGCCTTCGTCTTCGCGTTTCTCGGCTTTTTGCTCCCATGGGTTGCCATGGTGTTCAGCCTAACCAGGAATAATGCTGCTCCTCCCCTGCCGGTGCTCGTGATGGTGCCGCTTGCAATCGTCACAGGAACTGCGATCGCGTGTTATATCCTGCTCATCGGTTACGTCAACCGAGACGCTGGTCGCCGCGACATGAGCCGTCTTGGTTGGACGCTGCTCGCCCTTTTCATCCCACACGCACTCGGGATCGTCCTCTATTTCGTTCTGCGGAAACCACGTAGCTTGCGCTGTCCGCAATGCGGCGCGGTCGTCGAACCCGGCTTTGGCTTTTGCCCTCGATGCCAGCGCCGATTGAATGCCGTCTGTGGGCAGTGCCAGCGCGGCGTGAATACCAGTGACAAGTTTTGCCCGTATTGCGGCGGCGATCTTGGGATTACTGGCAACCCTGTTTCGGTGCCAGTTCCCAAACCAAGCTGAGAAAGCGACTGATTGCCGGCGTCCTCGGCGCGGCCGGCATATCGCGCAAAGTTGCAGCTGGGCGCGCTCTTGTTTGGAAAGTAACGAATACCAGGGTTCCGACGGACACACCGGCTCGGCAACGCAAAGCATCGGTCAGGATCGCACTCGACTGGTCTCCGTTGCGAACTTGCAGGGAGCCGGGAAGATCAACTCGGGGATGGGTTTCGCGTGCCTGTGCTGCCGCAATTCTTCCCGACAAAGAGAAAACCGAGAGCGGAACAAGCCGCTCTCAGTTGTCTTTGTTTGACGACGTAAGTTGCCCAGCTCTCTCTTAGTCGTGACCGAGATTCAGGCTGCTCTTGAGTGACGAAGCTCGGGCATCATACTTGCTAAGTGGCGCCAGCCCGAACCGCAGCTCGATCGTCTTGAGAATCGAGAGCGTGTCGTGCTGCTTGTGATCCACAAAATGTCGTTTGGCAAACGGTCCGATCACGATTCCAGGCACGCGTGAACCATCCCCCCAGATGCCGTTGTTGGTCGGTGGGGCGACGTGGTCCCAACGGCCACCATGCTCATCGTAAGTTACTACGATCAGTGTGTGCTCCCAGTATTCGCTGTTGCGCACAGCATCGACGATGTCTGCGACGTGCTGCTGACCCTGCAAAAGATCTGCGTAGCCGGGATGTTCATTGTTAGGGCCGAGCGGCTTGATGAAAGTCACCGCCGGCAGGTCGTGGTTCTGCACATCGAGGAAGAAGTCGGTCTCGTCTTGCAGGTGGGAGGCGGACACTGGATTGCGCTGGCCATTTGCCCACGGAGCGTAGTTGTCGTAGTAAGCCAGGGGCTGGTGGTGCCACTGGAATAGTGGGTCGACGGGAGGGTTCGGTGGAACTACGCCGTTGTTGGCCGGATTGCTTGCCGAACTGGCCAGCGCGTTGTCCCAGCCGCCCGAGTACCATTTCCAACTTACGTGTTTTTCGCTCAGGCGGTCACCGATGGTCGGGATATAAGGCCGAACTGGATCGGAGGGGTCGCTGTCGTTCTGCGAAGGCAGCAGACTGGTACTTCCAACTGCAGAAAAAGTGGGAACCAGATTGACCGAAAAGATGGTGTTGATGGCAAAGTTCTTGTCGAACGTAGCGCCAGGAAGGGCAAAGGAAGGACCACCAATCGGCGTGATGGTTCCGTCGTGCACGATCTTGCCGGTCGTCGGGTCAAGTGCGAGTTGTCCGGTGGCATCCAGAGTCGCCTGCAGACTTGCAGGAGCATTTGGATAGACCGGGGCCGTAGCGGCCACAAAGAACTGATGATTCAGGAACGATCCGCCGAAGGCTGCGTGAAAGAAGTTGTCGTCCATGGTGTAGCGCTGAGCCAGCAGTCCCTCCGGCAGGTTTGTCGCGTCAAAGTAGCTCATCACGAGGCCGGGGTTATCGCTCCAGGTAAGGAACCAGTTCATCTTCCCATGGTTGATTTGCGATTGTTCATGCCAATAGCGATGCACCATATCGCCAGTCTTGTCCGATGGCTGGAGGGTCGTCTTCGTAACAATGTTGTAAGGCAGTAGCGTATTGAGGTCGGCGGGAAAACGGGTGTCGATTTGGGCCGGACTCACATTGGTGTCAATTGGCTGTGGCGGAGATGTCAGCGCGAGCGATCCCGATACCAGATCGAACGGTTGCCCGACCTGGGAACTGTATGGCTGGCCGGTGAGACGGTCGCGCTGGGTAAGTGACACACGAGACGACCTCGACAGTCCATTGGCTCCCGGAAACAGGCCGTACAAAGAATCAAAGCTCCAATTCTCCTGGTAGATAACGATGATGTGCTTGATCGTGCGGAGCTGCGGGTCAGTCAGGTGTCCGCGGTCCTGCGCGAACGTAGAGGTGGGAATCAGAAAAAGCGCAAAAACGACCACGAGCGACGTCAAGCGCCAAAGGTTCAGTCCAGTGTGACCTTTCATTTGTGGCTTCCTCCTGTGTCTCTGACGGATCGTTCAAAATCAGAGCGTGTCGGATTCAAGAAGGCTAGGGAGATGGTGTTACCAAAACATTTCAGAAATGTTAATTTCCCGTGAAATCCAGTGCCCAGGCTAACCGGGCCATTCCGTCTACGAAAACGGTTCAGGTCATTTGGCGGGCCGCGGACCGTCCTTCATCTGTGGAAAACATTTTATCAATCTGTAATCCCGTCACAACATTGCAGTCCTATCTTCGCTAGCACTAGGCCTCTGCCGCTTTTTCCCGTTTCGTCCTAACCGCTTGTAGTACTCAACGAGTCTCTTTCTGGAGGAATTAGCGCATGAACTGGAATTTGTTACACGTAGCTTGCTTGGCGGCCGCCCTTGCCGTCTTGAGCCTGGCGGATGCTGTCGCTTATGCAGGGTCTCAGCCGGACGTTCTTCCGACGGGCGCGACCATTACGCCCGATGCAGCTCCGGGAGCCGTATTCCAAACCCTCACCGTGAATCTGCCGGACTATCCCGACCGGGAAGTCGATGGCGCACAAACAACGGCCCTGAGTCCAGATGGCAAAAAACTCCTCATTCTTACCAGTGGCTTCAACAAGCTGCGCGACGCGAACGGAGCTGCGGCCCGGCGTCATCAATCCCGAGCAGACTGGTGTGGCGGGCGGAGAGACCGACGCATTCGATACCAACCAGGCAAGCTGGAGTTTTCACGCTACGCCTGCGGTTCCCATTCGGATTGCGGTAAAGGGTAACAACACCGTTTACGTCTCTAGCGCGCACGATCGCGAAATCGATGTCCTCAATCTGTTGGCTGGTACGCTCCAGCATTCTGTGGTTATAGGCACGCGGAATTCTGGAAACTGGAGAAACGCCAAAAACTTACTCGATGGACGCGACGCGTCGCGAGGCGCGTCCTTGTTCTTTGCGCATTCACCCCGCGAATGCCGTCCGTATGCTCTGGCTTGCTTTGGAATCAGATTGGAACTGGCTTCAGACATGGCGCGGAGATCATTAGCACACCACTTGCGATTTTGAACCGCGAGCTATCAGCGATTGCAAACCAAAGGGTGGGTGCTCACCGAAACCGTTGGTACAATTCCCGCATGACCAACTTCACCTCGGTACTCAAACAACTGGAGCAGGAACGCACCCGTCTCACGTCTCAACTTGACCGTCTCAACAACGCACTCGTAGCACTCAATGGAAGAAGCAAAAACGGAATGCGCAGGGCAATCTCAGCTGCCGGTCGTGCGCGAATTGCTGCAGCGCAACGGGCTAGATGGGCAAAACTCAAGGGGCGCAAGGTTGTTTCAATCACTGCCCGCAAGAGAACGATGTCGGCGGCCGGTCGTAGAAGAGTCGCGGCAGCACAGAGAGCACGCTGGGTAGCGTGGCGGAAAGCGCAAAAGAAAAACTAGGTTCGCGAAACCCGCTTCGTGCGCTTCACTTTCTTCGCTCTTGTATTCTTTTCTATCCTGAACCTCCATGCGGTGCGCAGAGCACCGGCCAGGACATACTCGTTCGCTTTCGCGAGGAGAATGTCGGTCATTCCCATACGTCCCCACCCGCCCGGAATGGGCAGGAACACTTCTGGCAACTCGCGGAGGAAGTCCGCCTGAAGCTCTGGCGTCAGCATCAAGTTACCGTAACCCTGATCTTGCGAGGCCAGGGTCGCAAAAATCCTGCCTCCCACACGGAAGTCGCAAGCCCCCCGTGTGATCCTTCCTCTGCTCCCTCAAGGCTCAAAGCCACCCGCCGGAAATCTGCTGCTCTCATTTGCGATCTTCCATAGTATCGGGCGCTCCTTACGCGGATTTTGCACGGCGCGAGCGAGCTCTCGTTGAGGAGCACCCGTCGCCAAAAAGACCTTTGTCGAGTCAACCGAATCTAGGAAGCGCGCGCCAGGGGCAGTTTGGGGTCCTTCCTTTTCGCAAGCAACCGCGCCTTAAGTTTATGAAGCCGGTGTTCTTCGCTCTGCCTTTCGAATCGGCGTGCATGAAGCTCAATTTCATGTTTCACAGAGGGAGGCTGGGATGTGTGTGTCATGCCGCCTAGTTTATGAGCCCACCGAATGCCGGTCAAGGCAGTGCCTAGCTTTCAATCACATTGCTCTGTTGACAGCCTTCAGACGGGTGTGCCTCTTACTCGTTCGGCCTGACAGCACAAAATCCGGCGAATCCGCGCCGATACAACCTTCACCCTTGCGTCCCTAATCCTAGCGGCGAGTCGTTGAGGAGAATCGCAATGCCAGCAAAGAAGAAAGCGAGTCGTCGCAGATACAGCAAAGGTGCAGGAAAGATGGTGGCGAGTGCGATGCGTCGCAAGAAGAAGGGCACTTTACGCTCCGGCCGGGCGGGCAAGGGCGGCAAAGTGAAAAGCAGGAAACAAGCGATCGCCATCGGCCTCTCCGAGGCGCGCAAGAAAGGCGCGAGGGTTCCAAAAAAGAAGGCCGCTTAGACGTGATCTAAGGTAGCCGGCCAGTCAACCGAACCCGGTGGTTGTGACCAGGCATTCTCCTGCCACCGCCGTGCTGTGAACGATCTGGGCGAAGGGGGCCGGGTTTCAATCTCCGTCGGTTCCTGTCGCGGTTCTAGGTGAGCCATAGCGGGTTGCCCCACTGGTGAAATCGCTCACTTTGTTCTTCACGTCTGCGGCCTTATCGCGAAGCGCGGCTCGGGCTTCCTCGCCAGAGACAGGCGCGAACAAAATTCCAAGGCCCACTCCGATGCCGACTCCTCCCAGAAAACTGGCGGCCGACGTCAGCCAATCGCTACCGCCCCGCAATGCCTTGTGGGCGTCGTGCAGCCGATCCGCCGTATCCTCGTACTTCTGCTTCACGACATCCTTTACATCCTCCGAGCGTTCCCTCAGTTGTTCGTTGACCGCGTCCCACATTTTTGCATCGGTCAGCAGCAGGCCACATTTCAAAGCAAATCTGGCCCATTGTTTCGCCTTGCTTTCTCGTCCAATTCCTCGCATATGAATCTCCTCCGTCAGACCTTCCTTACTTATAGCGGGGAAGTGACTTCCCCGCCATCCGTTGACCCGGGTAGTGAGATGGAAAAATCGTTGTAGCGCAAGTTGTAAGAGGCATTTCTGCACAGGAAGGTTGTGCCACCCGGATCGGAGTAGCAGCACCCTACGTTGCGATGTGTTCGACCAGGAAACGGTTTGCGCTGCTTGTACAACCAAGCAGAGGACTTTCACTTAACAAGAAAAGCAGGTCCCCACCTACGCAGCTTTCGAGTCGTCGCACAGATGCTGATAGTATTCGCGCCCACGTTGATACCCTCGCGTGTAGGGCTCCTCCAGATCTACGCCTGGATGTTTACGCTGCAGCTCTTCCAGGTTGTTCGCCATTTCCGCGGATACCTGGTCAAATTCCTTACAGCGCATTTTCGCGTGAAGGGCAGCTTCGAATCCAAGGCGGTAGAACTTCTCATCATTGATAAAGTCTCTGCCGGAGTTGGTCGAGTAGTGCTCACGTTCCGCGCTCCGCAATCCAATCCACCAGTCGTGCCGCGCGGCGTCCACGGTCTCCGCTCCCTCGGATCTCAACAACTCTCGAAGACTCTCTGCTTTTTTGCCATCTTCTGCCAGAGCCAGCACAACTGAACGGCCCTTGCGGAGAGCGTCTTCGTAGACAAAAATTTCGTCTTCCGGAAGTCCTCGAGTCGAAGAGTTCTCCAGCGCAGCACCCACTGAAGCCCCGACCGTGGCGCCAGCCGCACCAACGACGGCCGCGCCCAACAGGCCTAGAGCCGTTACTGGACCCACCCCGGGTATTACGGCAGCCATCAGCAGGCTTCCTCCCGTCAACCCCCCGGCCCCGCCAACGACGGCACCGATTGCCTTGCCGATGCCGGGTTGTTCGGCTGTATCAATCGGGACGTCATCCACTTCACTCGTGCCTCCACCGGGAGACAGCATGGTGATTTTGTCTGAGGGAACGCCCTTCGAACGTAAGCCTTCGACGGCCCGCCTGGCATCAGCCTGGACGCGAAAAACTCCAGTCACAGCTTGCACTTTGCACCTACTTTCTGGATGACAAAACCTGAGGAATGAATCGTACGACTCACCAATTGTGAAATGCCAGGGTGCCTTGCGCCATACTTGGAATACCTGATGGTCCGGCATCCACGCATCGCTATTTGAGGACATCCATCCAGCCTGAGAACACATGGTGCTGACGCCACATGTGTGCCGGCCTGCCCAAGAATCGTACGAAGCAATCTTACCGCGTTCACCTCGCCATGGCGCGAACGGCTGATTCCCAAGCGGACCGATAAACTCGAAATACAGATTTCACCCTACCCTTCGACCCCGCTCGGCCCACATCTACCAAACCGAGCACGAAGCATCGCTGAATGTTGGATCCGTGAATATCGGATCCGTTTGGAGGCAATATGAAAGTATTCGAACTTGCTGGCGCAACCACTCTGTTTCTACTGCTCGGAAATTGTGTACCGGCTTACGCGCAGGAAGCAGAGGACCATGCTAAGCCCCAACAGCAGGGAGAACCAAAGCCTGCTACTCCGCGGCCTCAAGAGGACAAGCAACCTCAACGGGAAACGCCCAGAACGCAGCAGGGAAAAGAAGAGCGTGCGCCCCAGCAGGAACAGAAGCAGGAACACGAACAGACCAAGCACGCGCAGGACGAAGCAAAAAAGGCACAGGAACAGAACCGGAAGGTCCAGGAAGACCAGGGCAGAAGGGCGCAAGAAGAACAAGCCCTGCATGCGCAGCGTCGTCAGGAACCGGGCCGTGCCCCGGTCGGTGCCGGAAACCGGGGCGCACGAATTCCTGAGGAGCGCTTCCGAACGCACTTCGGCCGCCAACACACGTTTGTCATCAACCGTCCGATCATCATTGAGAACCGGCCGCGTTTCCAGTACTCCGGTTATTGGTTCGAGATCATCGATAACTGGCCCGCGGATTGGGCTTACACCGATGAGTGCTACATCGACTACGTCGAAGACGGGTACTACCTGTTCGATCCGTACCATCCGGGGGTTCGCTTGGCTGTGGTTGTTGTCATGTGATGCTTGTTGTGCGTGGACGCCCTTCGATGTTCAGCCATCGAGGGGCGGATTCCCCCCAAACCTGAAATTTCCACCTTCCCGCCCACGTCCAATCATGAGAGAATATTGGCAACTCAGCAGAACAAGTCGTCTTAGCCTCTACTAAAGCGCTTTACTTTAACATAAAGGCTGGCAGGTCTCTTTGTGAAAATCCAATTTCTTCGCCGAATCATGCTGGCGGTGGTCCTAACCGCCGCGATCGCCTCCGCCCAGACTCCGGATGTAATCGTCGTAGATGCGTCTGCCCCAGCCCATCCGTTTCCCCATTTTTGGGAGCAGATGTTCGGATCCGGACGCGCCGTTCTGTCATTGCGCGACAGTTATCGCCAGGACATGCGGGAAGTGAAGCAGGTTACCGATTTCCACTACGTCCGTTTCCACGCTGTCTTCCACGATGAATTCGGAATCTACGACGAGGACACCCAGGGAACCCCGGTCTACAACTTCTCCTACCTCGACCAAAGTTATGACGGCCTGCTCGCCAACGGTGTTCGTCCATTTGTCGAATTGAGCTTCATGCCGAAGAAACTCGCTGCCAAAGAAATCCTGCACGCCTTCTGGTACAAGCAGAACGTTTCGCCACCGAAGGACTATGCGAAGTGGGATGACCTGATCACGCAGTTCGCCAAGCATCTCGTCGAGCGCCACGGAATCGACGAAGTGAGCCAGTGGTATTTCGAAGTGTGGAACGAGCCCAACATTGACTTTTGGGGAGGCGAACCGAAGCAGGCCACGTATTGGGACCTGTACGATCACACCGCCCGCGCTCTCAAGGCTGTGAATCCGCGCTTGCGGGTCGGCGGGCCTTCCACTGCCCAAGCCGCCTGGGCGGATGCATTCATCCAGCACTGCTCGGAGAACCATGTGCCGGTGGATTTTGTGTCATCTCATGTGTATGGCAATGACAGATCTGAAGATATTTTCGGGACTCACGAAGACATCCCGCGAGACCGCATGGTGTGTCGCGCGGTCAAGAAAGTCCACGATCAGATTGCAAGTTCCGTGATGCCCACTCTGCCCCTGATCTGGAGTGAATTCAACGCCAGCTACAAAAACGAACCAGAGGTGACGGACGCAGCGTACATGGGGCCTTGGTTAGCGGACACTCTTCGGCAGTGCGACGGCTTGACGGAGATGATGTCTTACTGGACCTTCTCCGACGTATTCGAAGAGCAAGGTGTGGTGAAGACGCCCTTTTACGGCGGGTTCGGCCTCATCGCGGCAGGGGGAATTCCGAAGCCGGCCTTTAATACCTTCAAGTTGCTGCACGAACTGGGAGATCAGCGCATCGAACTGAACTCCGATTCCGCACTATTGACGCGCAAGAAAGATGGTTCGCTGGTTCTCGCCGTCTGGAACTATGCTCCCCCTGAGAAGCAAGGAACA
>Ga0307471_100002345_pt1 | contig 10858 bp, 10 predicted proteins | sample atmos_gasesAM3C__2_FD_204566 | JGI IMG/M metagenome (GOLD analysis project Ga0307471, IMG submission 204566) | Hardwood forest soil microbial communities from Morgan-Monroe State Forest, Indiana, United States - atmos_gasesAM3C_515 | ecosystem: Environmental > Terrestrial > Soil > Temperate... | reverse complement strand
GTACCGAAAACATGTTGGAAGGCAGCGCTATACAAAGGACGGGTCGTCCCTAGCGGCTCATGAACGTAGTAAAAACTAGCTCCATCCGGCGCGAAGGCGAATCCCCTCAGGTATCCGCGAGGCAATGCATCAGGAAGCCGCTTGCGAGTGGCGATGTCGAGAAATTCGAATGTTCCCGTTCGCTCTCCGCCCTCTTTCACCTCATACAAAAGCAACCGTCCGTCCGGTGAAACCTGAAGTGGTTTCACCGCTGTATATGGGCCTGTTCCTCGTTCAGCAGGATCAATGAGAAGTTGGTCCTCGCCGTCGATACCCTCACGCATATAAATGCAAGGCTGCTCTTGATCAGGCAAGCGCTTTCGAAAGAAATAGCGGTTGCCGACTTTTTGCAGGGCATCATAAGTTTCGACAGCGAGGAACTCTCGAATGCGTTTGCGGATGCGATCGCGCCCAGGGAGGCCATCCAGATAAGAGCGTGCATAACGAGTTTGCTCCTCGATCCACAAACGCGTACGGACTGAATCTTGATCTTCCAGCCAGCGATACGGGTCGGTGACGGAGACACCGTGGACAATCTCCGTCACCGGCTCCACGGTTGAGTGTGGCGGAGGTGCCATCAGTTGGCACATGTCAACCCCCACCGCTGTAGCAAATCCGCTTCTTTTTTCATCTTCCGTGTCAGGCTTCTCAGATAGCCTTCAAATCCCGGTATCTTCATCCGTTCGACATCTCGCCATGCATTGCCCATCATGGCGTAGGCATAAATCGCAACAAGTGGCGAGAAACGATGGGCCTCCTCAATTTGTTCTGGGGATGCGGTCGAACGCCAGCTTCGGGCATAGGCCGCTCGAAACTCCGCTTCAAACGGAATAAGCTCCGGGTAGTCCTTCTTCAGATGTGCCATCAAATATTCGAACGTCAAGAACGGATGACCGACATGTGCTTCCGCCCAGACGATGAACGTACAACGGTCTGAACCAATGAGAATGTTTCCCGGATTGAAGTCACTGTGCCCCAATGAATCCGGCATCCCGAAAGCCGCCATGGACTCGATAGCAAGTTTGACCGTCGCTTTCAGTTCAGCGACTTCCTCTGCGGATAAAATACTCGGAGGCGAGTTCGTCTGCCGTCGCATCAGGTCGGCCATCGTTTCGAAGAACGGCTCAATTGCAGCGAGCAATTCCGTTGCTCGCAGATCTCTGCAGCCGGCAGCTCTGATCTCGTCGGTTCTGTTGGTGGACTGGGCCTGCAACTCACCCAGAGCTGTTATTGCCGTTTTCCATGCTTCTGGATCGACGAGCTCGCTAAGCTGCATCCCTCCATTTGTCATCAACCAACCGTGCCATTCCGGTTTGGTGGCGATTGTTTTGGGCATATACCGCGGAAACAGCCGCGCCAGCGCCTGGGAAATCGCATACTCGTGGAGATTTGGTTCTCCTACAGCCTTGAACCAAACCGGACGCTGATCCGTTTCAAATCGGACAAGAGAAAAAGTCTCGCTGGCATTGAATTGCTGGAAATCCTTGATTTCTACACCGAGTGATCGCGCCTCGGAGCGCGCCCAGAATCTGAGATCATGTATCCAGCCAAGTCGGCTAAAAGGCTCCGGATCGTTGGGTTTCGCTCTCCGCACGCTTCTTGCAAAGCTCGATTTCACTGCGTGGCGTTCTGCGGCCGCCAGAAGAGGGTGTGAAAGTGCATGATAGATCGTGAACCAGTCCATCTTCGGCGGATGTCGGCGGATCCCATTCAATGACTCGAGCACCGAAAAACATGTCGGCTCGTTACTGCCATCGAACAACCCAGAGAACAAATAGACGGAAGGCAACTCCAAGGTTTCGCGAAGAATCGTCGTAACCTCGCGCGCTGTTCGGGTAAATTTGGGCACATTGATGGTTGGGAGACGATATTCTGAGCCGTGCGCTTCCAGCAGGACTGCAGTTCCTCCTGGATTAAAAACGATGACTCGATGGGCTCCTGTCGGTACAGTTTCGAGGGCTGGTGCTGTTGGCGTTTCAGCGGAAAGATGCATACGGGTTCCCCTTTTTGCACACCACGACCCTCTAACAAACCAGGTCTCTGCTTAATCTCTCTACATCGTGCTGGTTGTCACGACTTAATGTTGCTGAGGGAGTAATCCTGGTCCAAGGTAGTGATTGAGGCAATAGGGAAGTAGAATCCCAAGGGGCCAATTAGATTCCCGAGGGGCCATAAAATAAGCGTAGAAAGCCAGTGAAGATGTAGGTTGACAGGTTTAATGACATAAAATGACAGGTTTGTTGACATAGCCGAAGTCTCCAAAAGTGCAGTAGCTTCTCAATTTAACTCTCCCAACTGCACTTTTGTGCGACAAACTGACTGTGCGGACCGACCGATTCCGCCCAAAAGCCTTTATTAATGAGGTTCATCTCTGTCGGACATACCTGTATCGCAATACTGGCGGAATGTCTTATACAGTTCATGCTATCGCGTCTGCGAGACGGACTGTGCTGTTCTCGACACCGCTAGCACAAACGAAAAGGCTTGGCCGACTCGCTGCAAACTCTATTTTTGGTCTCGCGCTGTAGCCATGAATCGTGACATCGGTTAAGAAGGAACTTGCGTGGATGCACACGTCTGCAAATCTCGGCATTGGGCTAAACTTAGGTTTGCGTCCAGATTGAAGAACGCCGCCAACCTCTCTCTCATACTCTATAACCACTCGATCTCAAATCAACTTAGGATCAGAGACCTAGCTGTGCAAAGAGCGAAGCATCTTTCCAGCTGCGCTGAGGAATCAGAAACAGATCGGTGTGAGTTAGTGCCAAGGGCTGAAACGACGGAACGGCAGATCGGATGCAAGCAGAAGTTTCAAGAAGCGGTCAATGATCGATTGGGAATCGCATTCGCGAGCTATGCGGCTTAAAAAGCTTGGGACCTCACGATTGCGCGCAATGTTAGCGATAACGTCCCTTATCCCCTAGCTGAGCCGGCAAGCCGCTACCGTCCGCGTCACTTTCCCATAAGCCCGTCTCTGGACCGCTGCTGGCACTTGTCCAGTAAGCGCGACTAAATCAGGCCTGGCTCACGTTGTGCCTATGCTCATTTCCGAGGCTACCTTTCCGTTTAGCTGACAAGCAGTTCAACTCAGTTCCTGCGGCGCACTGGGACGAAGTCTTGAAGGTCGATCCCAACCTCTGCTACTCCACCACGAGCCGTCCGAGACCTAACTCTCACAGCAGCGCAAACTGGCAAGAACGGCCAGTGACGCCATCTAGGAGAGTTTCTATGGGGCAGAGTTGTATTCTCTACGCAATATAAATATTCAGGAAAATCATAAATACGTCGAAGGCGCAGCAGGCAAGAAAAGCAAAGCGTCCTACTGAAATCCCCATGATTGTCTTATATGGCTGCTTCCGCCTGTAGATTAGGGTCCAACCAATGATTGCGAGCGCGGCGGCGGAAATCCAGCAGCCCCAAAGCCAGCCGTGATGATGTCTTAGAACGATCACCAGAAAAGCGACCATCGAACTCAAAAAGGTAGAACCTGCAGTAATGAACTGCGTAGACATGCCAAGAACTGTTAGCACCACTGCTGCGCCGTTCTCATCCAGCGGTGGCGCCTTACCTCCAACGGTGCTCTCCTTCAGCAGGTCATTCAGTTCTGAGCGTTGAACTCGGCTGCTGAATACGAACGTCAGGATCTTGATCAACAGACCTACGCCAAAAGGCAAAACAACCAGGACGATGCTGGAACTGTTATCCAATTTCCACCTTTATGTTCGTTTCTCCCTGATCGTCGCCTTGGATTTGGACCTTGATTTCTTCGCGTTGTAGTACCTTGGTTGCACGGCAAACGAGGAGCTTAATTTGGCTGTTAGCCAATTGGTTTGGACGTAGGTACAATTCCCATTCCCACCGAGGATCGTCTTGTCCACCCGTCCCTTCATCCCTGAAGGCGAGCTGTCGAATGTCTCGAAGTGCAGAACTTATTACAATTTTTCTAGTCTGAAGCTGATAAAACTTGGTCGTCTCAATAATCTGTCCGTACGAGCGCCCGAGGTCAACGTATTCAACGGGCTGCGCTGCATCTCTATCGATAACATTTGTAATGACTTGATAGCCATATCGCTCGATGAGCGCCATGCGACCTCCCTTGAGTATCGTCAAGTTTCAAGTGGTTATTCGCGTCGCTAGCTTGAGGACGGCTCGCAACACGTTCGGGTTAATAAGAGTCTTGGCCCAATGTATTTCAGCTAAGAAAGATGGCCATATACTTGAGCGCGACGCGTCGAAGGCGAATAGCGGAAATTCGGTCCGCCGAGGCAATGAATTCTGTTCTGTGAGTACAAGTTCATTGTCGCTGATCGCGTGCTCGCCGAATTCGGCCGTGATGTCTCCAAAGGGGAAGTACAAGCGAACAAACCGCAGAGTTTCCGAGCGGAAATGTCGAAATGCCGACGGGAAAGATTCGTAGCCTCGCTCACCGATGCTGCCATTAGCTTGCACTACGGCATGCGCTTCACGGCCCAACAGTTCTGAATACTGCACTAGAACAAGCGTTTCGTAAAAAACCGCCAAGGAATCGAGGAACTTCGTCTGATTTTCGGAGTGACGAGCATACGCGAATGTCGCGTCAGGCATGTTCCCCGAATAGCTATCGATATAAAGCAACGGATGTCCCGAGGCAGCGCCATTGGCAGCAAAAATCCTTTGATGCTCGCGAACGACGCCTCCTTCACGCATTCCCGAGGTCTCTGCGACGATGATAGGGAATCCCTCTACTTCTTCGCGGGTAGTTCTGACGTTCCGGTAGATGAGTTCGTCTGAGGAGGCCACGATGGGTTGATTATAGCTTAAAAGGCCTCGGCCGTACTTATTAGGATGTGAACTAGATGCAACTGGCAGAAATGTCCGGGTGGCCGACTCAGTCTTTTACGGCTAACGTACATAATTAATATAGTACTAATAAGATAGTTATATCCTCCTGAGTCCCCGGAAGTCGGCTTCGGGGAAGTGATGACCCAAACGGCCCATCGTCATTTCGGCTAAACGAGCCAGTATTTGTCGCCGCTTTAAAATGAAAATACTGAATGATAAAGGACGTTATCATTCCCTTAAATCGACGGCGAGAGAAAGAACTGTTGCAACCGTACTTCCCCGAAGCCGACTTCCGGACAGCTCCGCAGGGAGCCCAGAGAGACTTGCCTGACTTGACATTCAATCTGACCCAGGCCCGGACATAGGTTTATGCCATTTATCCTGTCAAAATGTAGGATTGTGCCATTAATTCTGGCATTTTATGTCAGTTATCCTGTCAATCAAATTTGGTCTTTCTTTAGAATCAATGATCCTTGTGACAAGAATTCTGTCAACCTACAGAAGATGTAGGTTGTCACAATTAATGACACTAGTGCCGCAATTCGTGACACAAAATGCCACAATTAATGACAGAAACAGTTCCTCTCTCAAGGCTGTCCTGGACATTGTTGGCAGCGCGAGAGCGTAACTCGGCAACACTTTGGGCGGCTATTTTGTCCGGTATTCCGACCATCTCGATCACGTCGTTCTTCCACTGTACCGGTTTCTGGTCAAGACCTTTCTCCACGACCTCACAGTCGGCGCCCCAAACGGATGCTTCTCGCCCGCGAGGACATTTCCCGAATTCTCATCTCACGAGTTCATCACTTCCGCTTCGCGAGGACGTGAATCCTAACTTCAATCTCTAGACCCTAACCGAAGGGGTGCGGTATGGCAGGTGCAGGGAGAATAGTTGTTTGGTGGGACCGGGATGTCGCGCCACGACCGCTATCCAAAATGCGGGCGTTGCCCCGCGCCGCGTGGCTGATTTCGTCCGCTATGGCGCTAATTGCCGGATCGCTCTGCCGGCACCTTTTCCGTCCGCGGTGGAGCAACACTTACGCCATGCAGGGCGCGTCGAAGTCCAGCATTGAGGGATGGTGGCGAAGACCGTGGATATACAATCCGGACGCAGCTCTATCGGACACCTGGGACGGACGCCATGCGTCAACCGCGTAGTGAAAACTGTAGAATGCTTTCCTGGCCATCTGTAAATTCTGCCAACTCCGTTAATGATTAACTCGTTGTAAAACTCCGGTCGTCCCTGAGCTTTTCAATGAGCGCTACAACCCCTGCCGCAACCTGCTGCACCGTCCCCTTCTTGTTCAGATCCTGGAATAATCGCTTGTAACCGCTTGCGGGGAAATGATCCGTGAAATGATCAAGGACACGGGCGTGCAGTGTCTGCGCCGTGCTGCCGGTGCAGCCTACTGGGATGACCGCGAGGTGTCGCGCGGAAGCGATTTCAAACTCCTCTTCCATTCCGTCTGTGGCAACAAGATTGCCGGCCGCATCGCGTTTATTGCCGAAAAGGAACACCGCGACTCCGGCCTGCGCCAACATATCCTGGCGATAGGCCGTCCAGCGCCGTTTGCGCTCAGCGGCGTCAGCTATGGCCACGGGGAACGGGCGTAATACGATTCGGTCGTCGAGCATCTGCGAGCCGTCTTTTTCGAGCTGTGCAAGAATGCCGTTGACAACATAAAGTCCGACGCCCTCGCCGAAGCCAGATACGATACCAAAGCCTGCGGCCACAAGGCGGCGCGAAAGCTCCTGTATCAATTCCTGCGCCTTGGAGGCTTCCCACGGTGCGTAGTTCGCCGCGCTCCCGGAAACGAACACACGCGCCATCCTGTAGCGCTGCGCGATCTGCCGTAAGACGGAGGTGTATTCCGCATAATCGGCCACCAGAAGACCGATGATGCCATAGCGCTTGAGGTCGTTGACCTGAAGTTGCTGACGCGCTTCCGCATAGCGGAAGTCGGCGGCGGTTTTGAAATCGCGGCGATGCACCTTGCGCAGCAGGCAATAATGATCCCGGCGGTTTTCCCCAAGCAGGAGTCGAATGCGACTCAGGATGTAGCTGAGATTGGGGTCGTTGAAGCTGAAGCCGATAAACAGGAACGTTTTCGAGACCAGATCACCTTGCAGCGCCATGGAGAACAGGTGCCGGACGGTTGAGTAGGCTTCGTAGTCGTCTTTGGTGACGACTGCCTTGTCCGGTTGCGATACGTCGCCATGCATCTTGTAGACGACTCTGTCCCTTCGGGGCAGCGTGGTCGCCAGATTTTCCACTGTGATCTTCACATCCGGCGTCTTGCCGGCCTGCTTCAGGGATTCCTCAATCAGCGTGTCGTAGTTCGTTGTCCAGTAGGTGCGGACGGGCAAAGAAGCGAGGATCTTATGATTGTCGGTCAGCTTGGCGCGTGTCGCGAATTCATGAATGAGCGCCTGGTTGATCTGATGGCGGCTTCGCCTCTCGTTCACATGAAATTGCGCGACCGTGATCAGATCGTCTTCCTTCTTAATATCGAGGCCAACGTCGCGCGCGATGTTCTTCAGCAGTCCCTTCCAGTCCACGAGCCCTGCGGGAATTGACAGTCCAGCACCCGCAAACACGGCCGCGTTATGGTCGTGAAGCGCCTGAACATATGTGTCGATGAACGAATCGATAGGGGTTTGTGCCATTCGACCCTTTATTATCAGCTATTTGTGAATTCCCCCACCGTCGCCCACCGATGAGGAAGAGCGCCAGTACGTTCTGCAACCTCTGCTTGCGGATCGACAACGGAACTATGGCTTCCCGTCTTTGAACCGGTATTTCCTGTGGAGCACGAAATTATCATAGTCATAGTCATTCCACCCGTAATACTCCCGTTTCAATTTCCTGACACCCTTAAGGACCAGCCAGAGCCAAATGGCTAAGGGTACGGCGAACTTGATCCATCGTGGCCAGTCAGCAGCAAACGCCAGTCCGCTAGGTGCAGGTAGGTTTCCGATCCAGAGCATCAGCCCAAGCAAGGACGCACTCAGAAAAATGCGGGGCCAATCGCGCTTTGGTCGGACGCCGCAATAGTCTAGTACCGGACCTAGCTCAGCCAGAAGGCGACGGCGAGAACCCAGCGATTCATTGAACTCACCGAGACTCTGCGGCTTTGCACCCGGCGAGAACCATAGAAATCTGGCGCGCCGGAGTTCCTCCGGCCATTTGGCCGAAACCTCGTCCTTAAGAATTCTGTGCACTTCGGCCATCAACGAGGTATCACCAATTCGCACCGTCCCATTGCTGTTTATGCACGGCAGACACCTGTTCGCCCACCCCTCTCGGAAGAAGAGGACAATCTTTCCGCTGGGCAGCAGCCGCCTTACCGCATCTTGCTCGAACTCCTCCCAGAACAAATCCTCACCCGGCTTGTCGTCACCCCTCCTGGGCATCATGAAGAACACCACAATCGAGGCGTTTTGGATCAAGTCGGCGATTCGCTCCTGCCAGAGACGCCAATGGTACCGAACGACTCCTGACCTCCTCAGCAATCGAGTGTCGGAGAGCATCACCGTCGGGCCGATCGGCCGGAGAACACTGACAAGATTTGCTTCGAAGCGCCCGAAGGAACCGTGATCAGCCATTGACGGTCTGAGATAGAGAACGTAGGGGCTTCCTCGTTCAATGCGCCTCTGGTCGCGAAACGCCCGTGCATATCGGTATGCCTGGAGGGCCAGCAAGCCGAATACAAGAGCTATAGGAATCCACGTGAGCAGGCGGAATAGATTGTTCCTGTCCTCCCTTGCGATGTTGATCGACGTGAGCACTAAAACCAAACCTAGCGTTCCCAGGTTGGAGCGCGTGCGCTCAATAAGCCACGCCACAAATAAGCCAGCAACCGGCGGGACACGGTTTGAATCCAACGCCCAGCCCGAGAATGCCATCGCTGCTGCTGTACCGCCGGCCGTCGCCGCCATTACTGCAACACCCCATGCGACAAATTCGAGAAGCATCAGCCGCAAATACTGCACAAGGCCATCTATGATCAAGGGGCTCGCATTGGAGCGACCCACCGTGGGATTCATTCGCCCGCCTCCACGCCTCGGTATTCCTCGGCGGCCAACAGCCCGACGCGGTATCGATACCGAATGCCTATTCGTGGGGGCTCGTCAAGTGATCGTTTACAGGGTATTTTTAGAACGGTGGGGGGACCGTGATGAACGCGGAATTGCCCGCACCAAAGAACATAGTGCCCGGTTCCGCTGAACAGCGTATTTCCCGTTCCAGTCAGATCTCTCGGCGGAATCCGTTGAAACGGAATGAAACTAACGCGATCGGAGGGGCAAAGCGGTTCCTCGGTCTCTACCTGTCGGAAACCCGCCGGTGGCGTGGCTCCTGCCTTACGGGCCTGCTGCAGGTGTATCGCGATTTCAACGATCTGAACGTCATGAACAACTCCATCGACCTGTAGGTAGACGCCCAAATAACTGTCGCGGTAAATCGCCGATCCGCTAACGACGGAGGTTTCTCTGATGAACATGCCGTACATGGCTAGGGCGTTGAAACCCCATAGGACAAGGGTTACAACAATGGCGCCGATCACTAAGCCGACCGCAGCAGCTATGACTCCCATCGCTACGTCCTGGTATCACCAAACTCTGATCCTCGCATGAACAGGGCTCCCACGTCGCCGGTACCGCCCTTTATCGCGCTCTCGATGTTGTCCCAAATATCTCGCCAACCCCAGTGTGGTGACCTCATAAGCGCTAACTTAAGGATTGATGACTACGGTTCCGGTCAGCGTGTGTGGGATGCGCTAAACTGACCGAAACCAGGCCACACAGGAATTTCTTGTGTCCTCGAAGCGGACTTCTGGCCCGGCCATGAAAAGGAGTAACGATCGGGTTCCCCATAGAAAATCACGTAATTTATCAGACCCGAGATCTCTTATCGATCGGAGGAAATGGCATCTTTACTTGAACACAGGTCGATTGCTTTTTTCTGCGTCTTGGGTTAGTTTGTCGATACCATTCTTCAGCTCTTTTTCCTGTTTCGCACGCCTCTGTGCCCATCACACGGCAACACTTTGGAGTTCATAGTACGGACTATTGGACTTGCGACGCTCTCGTGCAACATCGATGAATTCTTTATAGGTCTGGAAAACAAAAACTACGCGTCCTGCATGAATACTGTAAGCATGCTCTTCATCTATTGCTCGGACATTAATTGCAGAACAGAAGTGCTCGTATTTGTTAAGAAACGTCTTAACGATCACAAAGGTCGACATGTCCTCGTATAGCCGAGCGGCGAGGGTGCGCGGCATAGGTACGTCTCGTTCGCAACCCACCCCTTCCAGAGCTTTGAGGGCACTCAATTCCAAATGCTCGTCAGGCAAATAGCCCAACAAATCATGATGCGCCTTAAATTTGTTCCACTGAGTAGCTAGCTTGATTTGGTGCCAGATCAGAAAAAGCGACGTCAGCCCCAACCCGGATACAATAAGTTGAAGAATCGGTACGACATTCGTTTGGAAGGCGAGCATAGTAACTGGAGTTTTAACACATTATTGGTTTATCAAGCCAGTATAGGGAGATAGCGCTTCTGATGCAGAAAGGTGCTGCAAATATTCGATTCGGCGCAGATCACAGGCCACTTGGAAGTTATTCCGGGCCAGAGGTCGCCCAACCGGAGTTGTCCAGAAACGGGCTTCCGGGAAGTTACCTAGCACACGCAACAAGCAGTCGAGGAAAACTGCAACGCAGCCTGGCGGTCGTTTTGGGGCCGGTGTGTAACAGAACGCGATGATGTCGAAGATCGTCTTCCGTTAGATCGAGTTCCGGACAGCACAGCTTTATGTCATTAATCCCGTCAAAAACGTAGGATTATGGCATTTATTCTGGCAGCGAATGTCACTAATTCTGTCAGACTGAATTTTGAGCCTTTTAGAATCACCAGCCCCGTGACAAGAATTCTGTCAACCTACAGAAGAGGACGAGAACGAAATAGGAGCACCCAAGGTCCCAGAAGCAATGGTGA
>Ga0307471_100002344_pt1 | contig 10858 bp, 7 predicted proteins | sample atmos_gasesAM3C__2_FD_204566 | JGI IMG/M metagenome (GOLD analysis project Ga0307471, IMG submission 204566) | Hardwood forest soil microbial communities from Morgan-Monroe State Forest, Indiana, United States - atmos_gasesAM3C_515 | ecosystem: Environmental > Terrestrial > Soil > Temperate... | reverse complement strand
AACTCATATTGAGCCGGTCCATTCTCTCGCCGTGCAATCGACCGGTCGCCCGATTTCGAAATAAGAACTCTTTCAATCCGTTTACCGTCCTCTGAGGTCACGACAACCTTCACCGACGGACTGACAAATCCGGAGTCCACAAACTTGCTGGCTGCAAGGTCGCGTAACTCTGAGACCAGCGACTGAACCGTGACATTGTCGAGCTTCGCGTCGTTGGAGTGCCAATCTTCTCCCTTGCGGGTGAAAACGTACGTTTTCGCTGCGCTGTGGATCTCGATTCGGGCGGGTTCCGCGAAACCGAAATCGAACAGCTTCTTGTTGCGGAAGTTGTCGAAGTTCTCCTCGACGGCGTGTCCGAGGTCCGCGCCCACCTTGTAGATTCCTTCCACGACGCTCGACCTGGCGTAGTAGTCGTCTTTGTTCTTGCGGACCTCGATCTGCTGCGTTCCGGACGGATCGGTGATCTTAGCCGTTGCCACCGGAGAGGCGTGAGCAAAGGTGGCTGCGTTTTTCGCCGGGTCGGCGGAGGATGAGCCGAGTTCCATGCGCGCGTCGGCGAGTTTGGTGGCGAGTTCGCTGACCTGAACGTTGTCGGCGCGCAAGGGCCGGGGCCTCAGGATTTGCCAGGCGTCCTGGTTGCGGCCGAATTCGATGTCCTGACCCTTCCGGAGAAGGTCGATCCGGCTCATCTTGTCGGCCGGGATGGTCAGCAAGTGCTTGTCGCGCAGGTCGTCGAGACTCTTGTCAATGCTGGATCTGTTGTAGCTGGCCATGGTGAAGACCCGCGACTGTCCGGCCAGCATCGCGTAGACAGCGCTACCGGTGGGGGTGTCGTCGCCAATGAGCAGGCTTTGCGTCTTGTTGTCCTTGCCGGTGACGTTGACCTGGAGGGCGGGCACGTCTAGGCCGTAACGCTTCAAGTCGGAAGCCTTGTCTTCCACAAGGCGTTCTGAGTTCAAAGTCGACAGGGTGGAGAGTGTGCTCGAGACCGTGCTCTGGTCCGCGCCCCAAGACTTGGGCTGGGTGATCTGCCAGTTTCCCGGGGCCGGCTTCACCAGCACGATCGGCGGGGCGTCCTTCTTTTTGATTTCGAGCTGAGTGATGGCGGCTTCGTCGAGGTGGAGGATGGGTGGAGGCGAGTCGGCAGAGGCTTCAACGGAGGGGGACGGTTTGTGATGGCCCGACCAGTAGAGAGTCCCGGCGAGTACGAGTAAGACGACAGCTGCGATGAGAAGTCCGCGGATTTTCATGGTGCGTTCGAAGATGCGACTCGCTTGAGTTGCGGAGTTCCCCCCTTACCTCCGTTTCCACCAAACAGAAATCCCGGCCACAACCACTACCAAGGGAAGCAGGAACTGACTGGTGACGCGCACCCAGCTTAGCTGTGCTTTCGTCATAGTGATGCGCCGGTCTTCTAGCTGTTTCGGGCGGATCGAGATGAGATCTTCGTCGGAAGCCAGCCAGTTGATGGTGTTCATGGCGAGATCGTCGTTGCCATTGAAGGTGATAAACCCGTTGGCCACCCAGGAGGAGCTGCCCACCACCACGAACCGGCCCTGAGAATTTTCCTTGCCGGTGCTGTAGGTTCCGGCGGCCGCGAGAGTGAGCGGGCCTTTCTTGTTTTTGGGATCGTTGACGTTGACGGCTGAGGAACTGAGGTTGGTGGTGGCGAGACTGCTGGCCGAGGAATCGAAGAGCTTCTGTACGCTGGTCTTGTCGGTGTTCTTGAACTCGAGAGAACGGGCCAGGGGGAAGCCGGTGGCCGTGCCTTTCATATCGTTGACGATGGGCTGGGAGGCGTAGCGCGTGACGAGGGCGACCTGGGGACCCAGGCCGGCAAGCTGCCCGATGGGGTTCAGGTCGAGGATAAGGTCTTTGTCGAGGGTGACGCCCCAACCACTGAGTACAGTGGTGAGGGCGTCGTTGTCGGCGATCTGGGAGCGCCCCAGCTTGAGCGGCGGATCAAGGGCCAACAGGGCGCGGCCGCCGTCTTCCACATACTTCTTGAGGGCGTCGACTTGTGGCTGTTGGTAATCCTTGGTTGGTCCGGCGATGACGAGGGTGGTGCAAGCGGCAGGGACTTCGGCCTTCTGCAGGAGGTCGATGGAGCTGGTCTCGTAGTTGTCGCGGGCGAGGAGATCCTTGAAGCGGGAGAGGCCGTCGCGATCGCTGCCCTCGAGTTGGTGCTCGCCGCTGCCACCGAGGAAACAGATCGTGCGGTTGGTGCTCTTGAGATCGCGAATGAAGGCGCCAGTGATGCCTTCCTCGGTCATGCTCTTGGCTTCTTCTTTCTTGGCGCCAACCTGAACGATCGCCGTGCCGAGGGAGCGGATTCCGGCCTCACGGGCGCGCTGGGGGTCCTTGTCAGGATCGACGTACTCGACGTGGACTCGCGGAGAGAGGTTGGAGTATTGGTCAAGCAGGTCCCGGCCATCGCGAAAGCGGGTCCCCTGGTTGAAGTAGGTGATGGTGGCGTCTTGCTTGAGACCGCGTACGAGCTTGGCGGTCTGGTCGGAGAGGCTGTACCGCTTATTCGAGGTGGTGTCGTAGGACTTGTCGTAGCGGTCGGCGAGAACGTTGGCGGCGACCACAGCACCCAGGACCACTAGGATGTAGGTGGTGGCATAGGCGGCGTAGCGAGTTTGGCGGGCTTTCAACCACTGGCTTGCCATCTAGGACCTCCAGCGCAGGGATTCCAGGGAACGCGCAGTGAAGAACAGTCCCAGGAAGATCACGGTGATGTAGAAGACGGCGTCTTTGAAGTCGACGGTACCCCGGGCGAACGATTCGAAGTGCGCGATGATCGACATGTAGGAAAGCACGCGCGACCAGGTCGTGGTTTCGTAACCGCTCTCCCACTCCAGCACCCATAACAAGAGGGAAACACCGAAAGTCGCGGCACCCGCGATAATCTGGTTCTTCGTGAGGCTAGAAATGAAGGTGCCGATCGCAAGAACGGCACCGGCCTGCAGCAGCAGCCCGAGATAGCCCACCGCCAGCGGTTTCCAATCGGGGTTTCCGTAGCGAAAGAGAAATGCGAAGTTCAGCGCAGTAAACAAGAGGAGGCAGCAGTACAGGCCGAGGGCGGCCAGCCACTTGCCGAGGATGATTTCCAGATCGCGGATTGGGGACGTCGCGAGGAGTTCGATCGTGCCAGTCCGTTTCTCTTCCGCAAAAAGCCGCATTGTGATCATGGGAATGAAAAATAATCCGATCACACCCACGTTGGTGAGCACGGGCCGAATGACCCGCTCATTGAGATTCATCGGGAATTGCTGGCCGCGCATCTGCATCTCCATGCCCTCATACACGAAAAAACCGAGGAGGCCTCTGAAGAAGTAGCCGACGATGACGGCAAACACGGTGAGCAGCAAGTAGGCGACGGGCGATGTGAAATAGCTGCCCATTTCCTTGCGGCAGATGATCCAGGCGTTTCTCATCAGTGTGCCTCCACGGCGGCAACGCCTTCGGTTCCCGTCGCAGGCTCGGTTCCAGTGAGCTGCAGGAAAATTTCTTCCAGGCTCATGGCAGCTGGCCGAAGTTCGTTGAGATCCCAGCCGCATTCGACGACGGCGCGTGCCAGGTCGCCGCGAACCAGTCTGCCCTTCTGACTTTCCACCTCGAAGAGGACACGGCTGTCGACTTGCTCCTTGCAGAGCACGCGGCTGACGCCGGGCACCTGTTCCAGCTTGTGCTGAACGATAGGAGCTTCCAGGGTTCCATTCCGGCCAGCGACTTCAAGCAGAACGGATTCGGCGCCCCGGGCACGAGCCCGCAAGTTGCTCACCGAGTCGGTCGCAACCAGCTTGCCGCCATTGATGATGATGACCTGCTCGCAGGTTTGTTCGACCTCGGGGAGGATATGCGTGCTGAGCACGATGGTGTGATCGCCGGCCAGGCCCTTGATCAGGTCCCGGGTCTCATTGATCTGCTTCGGGTCGAGACCAGCGGTGGGCTCGTCGAGAATCAGCACATCAGGGTTGTGAATGATGGCCTGTGCGAGTCCCACGCGCTGGCGGTAGCCCTTGGAGAGCTTGCCCAGGAGTTTGTTCCGCACATCGCCTATCGCGCAGCGCTCGCACACATAGTCAATGCGGCGGCGCAGGTCAACGCCGGCGAGGCCTTTCAGTTTGCCGACAAAGCTGAGGTACTCGGCGGCCTCCATTTCCGGGTAGATGGGCGGAGTTTCGGGCAGGTAGCCGATGCGCCTCTTGACCTCGAGGGGTTGCTCAACCACGTCGAGGCCAGCCACGGTGGCTGTGCCTGAGGAGGGAGGCAGAAAGCAGGTGAGCATACGCATGGTTGTGGTTTTGCCCGCGCCGTTGGGGCCAAGGAAGCCCACAATCCGGCCCTTGGTGACCTCGAAGGAAATGTGGTTGACCGCAGTCGTACGGGCGTACCGTTTAGTCAGGTCTTTGACTTGAATCATATTCGTTGTTTTGTGACAGCGAGCGACGCAGCTGTCGATGCCGATTTGCACCGGAACCGTGCGGGGCCGAAACATCTTAAAAAGTAAGTCCCGGGCATGTCAATCTCGGCCAAACCAGAAGCCCAAGACTCAAGGGCTTATCGGATTACGATGTATTCCATGGCGGCGCGGGGCGCCGGGGGGGAAGCGACACCCCACCCCGATCAGATGCCGGTTCGGGCTGAGAGCGTTTACTGTGAGAACCTCGCGAGTCAACTCCAGGCGCCTCGCCCGCATCCGAAGCAAGCAGTTAGGGCGTGTTCTTTCGCTGGAGTGCGCCTTATACTCGGGGCGGGAGCTGGGCCCGATTTCAGATTACGCTGGGGAGAGATCTTATGCGCAGGACAGCGGGTTGCGTTTTGACGTTGGCGATGGGCTTGGGGTGGGTGGCTTTGCAGGCGCAGGACAAACCGGCCGAGGCCAAGCCGGCCGCACCGGTGATTCCGGCGGGGACGAAGGTGGCCCTGGTGCTGAAGCAGGCGATTTCGACCAAAACGGCAAAAGAAGGCGACGCGGTGTACGCCATGACCAATTTTCCCGTGGCGCTGGATAACCGGATTCTGATCCCGAGCGGGACCTACGTGCAGGGAAAGATCAGCCATATTCAGCGCGGTGGGCACGTGAAAGGCCGGGCGGAATTGATGATCCACTTCACGTCGATGATCTACCCGAGCGGTTATACGGTCATGCTACCGGGCGCGCTGGAGAACGTCCCCGGCGCTGAACACGCCACGACCAAGGGCACTGAAGGTACGGTGCAGCAGGATAGCGAGGCCGGCAAGAAGGCAGGGACGGTCGCGAAGACGGCTGGAACCGGAGCGGCGATCGGTGGACTCGGAACGGGTTCGTGGAAGGGTGCGGGCATCGGCGGCGGGATCGGGGCCGGAGTCGGTGCCGCGATCGGACTGCTGTCGCGGGGATCCGATGTGCGGCTGGAGCCGGGAACGTCGGTGGAGATGGTGATCCAGAGAGAGGTGCCCCTGGATGCTAACCGTATACCGAGGTCGGGGGAATAGGCCGCAAGTTGGGCGGAGTTGGTCGTTCCTGAGAAAGGCGTGGCGCCAGCGACGCCGAGTGACGTGCTAGAAAAGCAGTGTCCCAACCGGGACGGGCCCCAAAATCGCAGAAACGGGGAGCGGTCGTGGCAAAGTTCGATTTCGTTTTGGCCAGCGTGATCATGAGCGCGGTGATTGGATTGGGTGTGCCCTGTGCGCTCAACTGAACGGAGTGGTTTCGTCGTCGGGTACGTTTCACCCCAGAACTGGATCTACGATCGAGAGCATGACCGTGGAGCCCGGGTTACTCCGTATGGGGCCGCCGGTCATGGGGCAACCCTACTCAGGAGAGCTCGAATCGGAACACAGGCAAACCCTGTCCAACGGCACGCACATCGACCAGAAGAGAGACGTATCGCTCACCTACCGGGATTCGCAGGGGCGGACGCGCACCGAGCGTCTGCTGTTTCGGTCGCCGTCGCCGGGTGCCGGGAAGCAGCAAGGACCGCGTATTATCCAGATTTACGATCCGGTGGAGGGATACTCTTACACACTGGATACGCAGAAGCGCGTCGTGCACCGGGTCGCAGTGCAGACCTTCCCGGAGGTTTCCCAAAAAAGCTCCCAGCAGGCTCAGGCGGACGTGACCAATGCGCCGGCGAAGCCGCCGCTGCTCGCCGGGCGGCCGGGGGTGGGCGCGGGCGCCACGGGGCGGCCGGACATCAAGCGGGAATCACTGGGAACGGACATGATCGAGGGAGCCGAGGGCTGGCGGACAACGATCACAACCGCTGTGGGCGTGATAGGAAATGACAAACCGCTTACGCGAGTGTGCGAGACCTGGCACGCGGTAGAACTCAAGACGCTGCTGCTCTCGAAATGTTCCGACGTGCGCTCGGGACGCTCGACCATGCGCCTGAAGAACCTGGACCGGTCGGAGCCGGATCCGAGCTTGTTCCAGGTACCTCCGGACTACACCATCGTGGACGACAGAGACCGCTTTACGATGAACTTCAACCAGCGCTGAGCGTTTTCAGCCTAGGTCAGCGTCCAAGAAGACGGACTCGAATCTGGGGCATGGGCGTCTCACCGACAACCGGATTCTCCTATTTCAAGGTAAACAACGCATTCACGTGAGCGGTTACATTGACCGTTTGCGGGGTGAATTCCTCCGTGGGGGCGGGGGCGGCCTGGGCCTGCATCGCCATGGCGCGGGCTACGATCGGCATGGGACGAACGTTCTCGAAGGTGTCGACGGACGCGTACGAGAGTTCGCTGACGCTGCGGCTGGCGGCGCGGGCCAGGGAATCGGCGGCGGCGCGGGCGCGGCGATACGCGTCTTCGACGGCCTTGCTCTTGGCGTCCTCCATGTTGTCGAGCGTGTAGTTGATGGATTGGCTCTCGCTGACGGCCGAATCGGCCAGTTGCTGCGTGATGGGGCCGATCTTGGCAAAGTCTTTCACCTTGAGAGTGACGTTGGTGGCCACCTGGTAGCCGATCAGTTTGCGCTTGGCGGTTTTCCAGTCGTACATGGGTTGGATGGAGTAGGAACCGATCTGGGCGGTCTTGGGATCGATGCCGTTGTTGCGCATGATTTGCCTCGTCTGTTCGGCTTGTTTCGAAGCCAGGTCGTAGGCCTCTTTCGCGGTGTCGGCGTGCGCGGAGATATTGAATTGCACCAGCGCAGTGTCGGGCGCCGCCTCGTACTTGCCGTCGGCGCCGGCGAAGACGGTGTTGGGCGCAGCGGTGACAGTGGGCGCCTGGGCGAAAGTGAGGGATGAGATTAGAAGAAGAGCGAGACCGAGCAGAAAGAGTTGCTTCATCGGAGTATCTCCACAGTTGCAGGTTTCTATGGAGAGAAAGTGTACATGTTTTTCGTGGCTGTCTCTCGAGTTAGAACGGGGACGATGAGTGGTCTTGCTGCAGAGTTCACTTGACGGAGCAGAGAGCTAGCAACACCCGGTTACGTTCCGCCCTTGGCGCCCGCCGCGTAAGCGGGGAAGTGGTGGATCTGGGCGTCGATTTCCTTGCGCAGGTCTTCCCAGATGTTATCGGGCATGGAGAGAAAAACCTTGACGACCTCGGGATCGAACTGGCGGCCTGCCCAGCGCTGGATTTCTTCGCGCGCCGCGGTCAGCGATTGCGCGGGGCGGTAGGGACGGTCCGAGGTAATCGCATCGAGCGTGTCGGCGATGGCGAAAATCCTGGCTCCCAACGGAATCTCTTCGCCCTTCAATTTACGCGGATAGCCGGTGCCGTCGTAGCGCTCCTGGTGGGCATAAACGATATCGGCGGCCTCCTGTAAAAAAGGAATTCGCTGGAGGACTTTGTATCCCAGGAAGGAGTGCTCTTTCATCACGGTGATCTCGTCTGGCGTCAGGGCGCCGGGCTTGCGCAGAATGGCATCAGGAATGGCCATCTTGCCGATGTCGTGCAGGAAAGCGCCGCGCGCAATGACCGCAATTTTTTCCTTGGGGATGCCCATGGCCCGCGCAATCGCGATGGTGAAGGCGGTGACACGCTTGGAGTGGCCTTCGGTTTCTGCGTCTTTCAGGTCGAGTGCACCGCCGAGAGCTTCGAGCGTGATGTCGTAAGAGCGTTCCAGGTTGTTGAGCGCGGCACGCAACTGCTCGGTGCGCTGGGCGACCAGGGATTCCAGGTTGGTCTGGTAGGCGCGATTCTCGAGCTTGAGGCGGCGGTTCTCGAGGGCGCGGCGAACCGTCGCCAGGAGTTGCTCACGCTCAAAAGGCTTCAGCAAATAGTCGTAGGCGCCGTTGCGGATGGCAGTGAGAGCCACCGAGATGTCGTGCACGGCGGTAACCATCACGACCGGCATGTCGGGGAATCGCTCTTTGGTGCGCTCGAGCAGACCGATGCCGTCCAGATCGGCCATCATCAGGTCGGAAAGCATCAACTCGAATTGTTCGCCGGAGTCGAGCAGGGCGAGCGCTTCCAGGCCGGAAGCCGCTTGACGGCACTGGTAGTTAGCGAAACTGAGCATGGCCGAAACAATCTCGCGGATTGGTTCTTCATCGTCGACGACGAGGATGCGGTCCGGGGCCATGTTTCCGTGTGAAGTCTACTGCATCATACCCCAGTTACGAGGTTCCGAAAGTAACCAAAGGGAGGCGGAAAACCCTCCGGTAACCGGGGAGCGCGTGATATTAAAAAAGCGAGCGCTGCTGCGCGCAGCGAACCGCAATGAACTTTCCTCTTTGGTGCACCTGGTACGCGGCCGGAAACCTGACCGTCCCCTCGCTGACTGCTCCCGAGTCGGTGGCCCTGATTCTGCTCGCCGTCAGTGTCCTGGTGTTCCGGACTTTCCGCGAGAAGCACCTGCTGGTTTGGATTCTGGGGTGGATCGCATTCGCGGCTTCAGGATGGTTTAGCGGAGAGGCGGCGCCGGAGTTACAGGCAGTTTCCCAGGCAGCGTTTGTGGTGGCCGTGTGTCTGTTTGCGGTTTCTATCCTGATCTACACCCAGGCACAAAAACACGTTCTGACGCTTTTTATCGTCAGCGGAACGCTGACGGCGTACGCGGTGGCACGCGTGTTCTATTGGCCCGACGAAATGATGGCCCGGGTGCCTTTTGAAATGGCCTACCGGATGGTCGCGATCGGCGGCGCGGTGCAATTGCTGCGCTACCGTTGGGGACGCTTGGAGATTGGTCCGTGGCTCGTGGCGGTAAGCCTGCTGTTTTTGCACGTCACCTGGCCGGGCTTCACCACAGAGGTACCGGACGAGGTCTTCCTGGGCGCCGAGCTGGCGCTGGGCGTCGGCATGCTGTGCATCGTGTTTGACGATTCGCGCGGGCAGACCCGAAGGCTGAGCGTCCTGGATTCGCTGACGTCAGCGATCGGCAAAACCCAGCAGCACGGTCCCATGATGCAGGCAGCGCTGGAAGAGCTCAAGAAGCTGAGCCAGGCCAAGGCGGCATGGTTTGCGTCGCGGGACGGCGAACAGACTTCGATCACGAATCACGTAGGGGTTTCGCAGGAATTTCTGAAAGGTGCGGCGCTCATCCACCTGGACGAGTCGGTGGAGAAGGCGCTGGCGCAATCGAAGCCGACGGTGGTGAAGGCGAGCGACATGATGTCGTCGGTGCAGGCCTACCTGCAGGATGAAGGCCTGCATCACCTGCTGCTGGTGCCAGTGCAAGGCAAAAAGTCGCCGCTGGGAACGCTGGCACTGGGCAAGGTGCGTGCCTGCGTGTATTCCCCGGAAGAGTTGGAATTCCTCCATACCAGCGCCAGCCAGCTCGGAATTGCGGTGGAAAATCTGCGGCTCCTGGAGCAGGTACTGCGCTCGCAGCGGCAGTGGATGAACACCTTCGACTCGATCCAGGACGCGATCCTGGCGCACGACGCGGAGTTCGTGATCACCAAGGCCAACGAGGCCTTATTGCAGCACCTGGAACAGGCTCCGGCTGACGTTGTGGGCAATGCCTGCGAAGAGATCCTGCCGAAACAGTTCTCGAAGTGGACGGGATGCCCGTACTGCGCGCGCGGTGACGTGGACTTTGTCGAGGGTCCAGACCCTTGTTTCGGCGGGTTCTCGATGGTCTCGACATCCACATACTCCGAGCAGGGCGGGCGGCAGAAGGGAACCATTCACGTCATCCGCGATACCACCGACCGGCGCAGCGCCGAGGAGCGCTACCGCTTGTTGTTCGAGCAGGTGCAGCAGGGAGTGTTCGTGGCCACGCCGGAAGGCAAGCTGCTGGATTGCAACCATGCCTTTGTCCAGATGCTTGGCTACGAGTCCCGCGAAGAGCTGATGGCGCTGAACATCAACGACGAAGTGTACGTTTCGCGGGAGCAGCGGTCGGCATTCCGGGCGGAAATCGATCTGCACAACCACGTGCGCAATTTTGAAGTTACCCTGCGCCGCAAGGACGGAGCGCAGCTCACGGCGGCGGAAAGCAGCTTTGCCACCCGCGACGGCTCGGGGAAGGTGGAGCGGTACCAGGGATTCCTGCTCGACATGACGGAGAAGAAGCGTGTCGAGGACGAGATGCGCCGGCGCAATCGCGAACTGAACGCGCTGAACGCCATGGCCGTGATCGCCACGCAATCGTTTGACCTGGATGAAATCCTGAACCTGACGTTGCGGCAGGTGATCTCGCTTTTCGGGGCGGAAACTGGGTCGATCTACCTGTCGGATTCCGACGAGACGACCTTCCGGCGGCGGGCGGGTTGGGGACAGCGCAGCGAGCAGCGGGCGAAGTTTAACGCGGTGGAGTTTCCCGACGGGTTCGGGGACCTCGTCATGCGGTCGCGAACAGAAGTTTTGACGCCGGAATTTCTGCCGCACGTGCCCCCGCTGGTGGCCGAGTTCGTGAAGGCCGACGGTCCGGGATCGTGGCTATGGGTCCTGCTGTGGAGCAAGGACAACC
>Ga0307471_100002343_pt1 | contig 10858 bp, 7 predicted proteins | sample atmos_gasesAM3C__2_FD_204566 | JGI IMG/M metagenome (GOLD analysis project Ga0307471, IMG submission 204566) | Hardwood forest soil microbial communities from Morgan-Monroe State Forest, Indiana, United States - atmos_gasesAM3C_515 | ecosystem: Environmental > Terrestrial > Soil > Temperate... | reverse complement strand
GGCGTGAACGTGTTGCTCGACCCGGTCGCCGACGGGGTAACCGTTGCGCCGTTGATCACGTTGCCGAGGGCGTCCCGTACGGTGACGGTGACGGTCGACGCCGTCGTCCCGGCCGCACAACCCGTCCCGCAGGCTGTGATCGAGGTCGGCGCCGCGACGACCGACGACTGAGTCGCCCCCACCCCCACGGTAAGCGAGACCGTGAGGGTGTGCGGGCTGTTCGTCGCGTTCGCGGCCGTCACCGGAACGGTGGCGGTGTACACGCCGGCCGCGAGAGTCCCCGTTTGCGCCGCCAGCGTGAGCGTGTCTGACTCGGGCGCGCCGGACAGCGTGGCGGTCAGCCACCCGCTGGCGCCGGGCCCGTAGGTGATCCCCGTGAGCCCCAGAGCGCCGAGCGAGCCGCCCCCGGCGTTCGAGATGAATACGCTATCGGGCGGCGGGTTTGGTCCGTTGGTGAACGCCGTGAACCCGATGCTGTCACGTGAGAAGGCGATGAGGGGCCGTGGCACGACGGCCACGACCGCGGTGGCCATGAAGCCGCCCGATGTGGCGGTGATCGTGTCACCGCCCGTGGACATTCCTTTGACGAGACCGGTCTGCGAAACCGTGGCCACGGCGGGGGCGCGCGAGGACCACGTCGCGGGCACCCCGATGAACCCGTGACCGTTGGTGTCGCGGGCCACGAGCTGCAGGAACAACGAATCGCCCACGAGCACGGTCGCCGTGTCCGGGGCGATCACGATGGACGCGATGGCGGGTGGGCCAATCTGCCGATCGTCGGTGCACGCGAAGCCGACGATGATGGCAGCGGCGGGAACGAGCAGGCGGCGCGTGGAGCGCATGCTACTCGAGCTTCATGATGCGCCAGCCCTCCGCGCGCCGCTCGAGCGTCGCGTGAAAGTTGAGCGGCTGCGTGACCCGCGTGCCGTTGTTCACGTACTCGAGCGTCCCGCTCACGTCGGCCCCGCCCTGGTCCCCGTTCACGTCGACGCGACTCACCTGCAGGTTCGCCCGGAGGCCTGTAACCCGCTGGAAGAAATCCTGCAGGTTGTTCAGCGCTTGCGGTCCGAGTCCCGGAGCAATTCGCTTCACCGCATTGATGTCACGCGCCTGGAGCGCCCTGGCATAGCCCGCGATCACGGCCTCGATCTGGGGCCGTGGGTCCGGAGGCGGCGGGGGGGAAGGGGGAACCGTCGCGGTCGACGACGCAGCCGGAGGGGGAGCGGGAGGGGGAGGGGGAGCGGGAGCGGGGGGCGGCGCCGGCGCCGCCTGCTGTATAGACACGGTGTCTTTGTGCGGCGCTGCAACGACCGCGGGTGGCACGGCAGATGGCCGCTTCCCCGGTGTCGCAGCGCGCCTTGGCGGCTGCCGCGCAGGAGTGCTCTCCACGACCGCGGGCGGCGGCGCCACCACAGTAGTCTCGGCGCGCGCCGACGGACGCGACAGCTCGGCCGGCGGCGCGGCCTGCCACGGCTTGATCCACCACACGATTCCGGCGGCGCCCGCGAGCACCACGCCGGCGGCGAGCACCGGCCACGCGCGGCGACGACGCGCCTCCGCCTCGGTAACCGTGATCGTGGCGGTGGCGCTCGTATTCTCCTGGGTCGCCGTCACCGTCGCGATCCCCGGGGCCATCGCCGTCGCGAGCCCCGTCGGGGAGATCGTGACGACCGTGGTGTTCGTGGACGCCCAGGTGATGCTGCGGCCCGGCTGGGTGGAGCCGCTCGCCCGCTTCGCGGTCGCGGACAACTGGAGCGCGTCGCCGACCGCGATGGCGACCTTGGCCGGGGCGATCGTCAGTCCTGCGATGGTGGTCGTGCCCGCCCGGCTGCGCCCGGCGGGCATGGGGCTCACGGGTGTGCTGACGCGCTTCGCGAGCTGGGACGGGGCGCCCGCGGCGGCGAGCGTGACCAAGTGACCGCGAATGGGATCGTCGTGCGCCAGGGGACCACCGCCCACGGCGACCAACGCGGCCTCCATGGTCGGCCAGCGATTCGCGGGATCCTTCTCGAGCATGCGCATCACCGCGGAGGCAAGCCCGGGAGGCGTATCGGGCCGAATGGCCGTGACGTTCGCCGGCACCTCGTTGAAGTGCGCGTACATGAGCGCCATGACGGACTCCGCCGCGAACGGCAGGCGGCCGCTGAGCATCTCGTACGCCACGACGCCCAGGGAGTACTGATCGGATGCGCCGGTCAGCTCTTTCGCGGCGCACTGCTCGGGGCTCATGTAGGACGGCGTGCCCACCGTGGCGCCGGTCATCGTGAGGCCGTGCGCCTCGGACACCTTGGCGATCCCGAAGTCCGTCATGATCGCCCAGCCGTCGGAATCGATCATGATGTTGGCCGGCTTCACGTCGCGGTGCACGACGCGCCGCTTGTGGGCGTAGCCGATCGCCGCCCCCACCTGATTGAGGATCGCCTGCACCATGGGGATCGGAAGCGGTCCGACTTCCTTGATGATGGAATCGAGCGGCCGGCCCTCGATGAACTTCATGACGAAGTACAGGAGGTGCTCGCCCTCCTTCACGGCATAGATCGGAATGATGCTCGGATGGCTCAGCGACGCGGCGGTCCGGGCCTCGCGCTTGAAGCGCTCGGCGAACCCAGGATCCGAGAGCAGCGCGGGCGACATTACCTTGATCGCCACCTTGCGCTCGAGCGCGATATCATGGGCGAGGAAGACGGTCGCCATACCGCCGCGACCCAGCTCCGCCAGGACCTCGTACTCACCCACCGTGGCCCGGCGCAGCGTCTCGAGGAGGGCGCTTTGCTGGGTGGCGCTACGGCCCCCCCCCTCGGCGCTGACCACTTCCGTGGCCACGTTCGCCTGCACGCCAGACACGTCGGCCCCGCACCGCGCGCAGAACCGGTCCGTGGGGCCGATCGGCTCCCCGCACTTGGTGCAGGTCGGTGAAGTGGTCATGTCGTCGAGGAAGGCCCGGGAACGCGAGAATATACATGCCCCCGACCGCCCCGACAGCGGCCGTGCGCGCTGGCGGCGTGGCAGGCGCCGCAGTACAATCGCGCCATGGCCGCCGTCCCCGCGTTCCTCTTCGATCTCGACGGCACGCTCGTCGACAGCGTGTATCAGCACGTCCTGGCCTGGCGCGAAGCGCTCGAGAGTGCCGGCATCAAGCTCGCGGTCTGGCGCATCCATCGCCGCATCGGCATGAGCGGCGGGCTCTTCGTCAGGGCGTTGTTCCGGGAGACCGGTCGCGACCTGAAGCCGGAACAGGCTGAGAGGATCCAGCAGGTGCATCGGGAGGCATTCGCCCGTATGGCGCACGAGGTTCGTCCCCTGCCGGGCGCGCGGGAGCTGCTCGCGTATCTCACGAAGATCGGTGTACCCTGGGCCATCGGGACCAGTGGACGCCTGGACACCGCTAAGTCCACGCTCGACATGCTCGACATTCCCCCCAGCGTCCCGGTCATCACGCGCGACCAGGTCGAATACGCCAAGCCGGATCCGGATCTGTTCGTGGCGGGCGCCCGGCGTCTCGGCGTGCGCGTGGAAGACTCCGTGGTGGTCGGCGACAGCGTGTGGGACCTGCTGGCAGCGCGGCGCGCGCGTGCGCTCGGCGTGGGGCTACTGTCGGGCGGCTACGGCGAGGAAGAGCTGGAGCGAGCGGGAGCGTATCGTGTGTATCAGGACCCGGCGGATTTGCTCGGGCACCTGGACGAAGTCGGCGTCCGAATCGGTGGCACGGCGTCGTGACCCGATAGACGTTCCGGGAATCATCCGCGCGATCCGCCAGGCGTCACCCACCCGCAGCATCCATAATTCGTCGGTCGGGTCGGCGCAGCTCCGCCCCGCGGCGAACACCCGGGCCCAGCGGTCATCGATCACGACGATCGACATCGCGAGCTCCCCCCGGCGCGCGAGCGCGCAGGCCGAGTCCACGGGAAGCGGACGGGCATCGAGCCACCGGCGGTCGGACGTCGGGGCCGTCCACCGCGCGGTGATCTTGCCGACCCAGAAGTGGTCGAGCACATCGGGCCAGTGGTTGGCGCGGTAGTCTCGGTAGAATTCGCGCAGCTCGGCCCGGATGAGGGTCTCAGGGGGCTCGCGCTGCGCGGCGATGGGCGCGGTTAGCGACAAGACCAGCGCCGCGCACGCGCGCGGGACACGGATCGCAACCATTCCCCGAACTATCCCGACGCCAGCCGCCTCCCGCTATCCGATTCTGACAGTCAAAGCCGAGCCGCGACTCGAGTCGCGACCCTAGAAGTGTTCTTCCTCTGCCCTTGTCGGCTCGCGCACCGGCAACCGCACCACGCGATCCCACGCGCTCGTCTGCCAATTGTCGGGACGGTCCACGTCGCGGATCCAGGGGGGCAACGGCAGGGCCAGATAGCGCGCCAGGGCCACCACGTATGGCTCGTACATCCGGCGCAGCTCGCTCAGGCGCTCCGTGAAATCGGGACGTGCTTTGAGTCGCATGCCGCCGCCGGCGAGGCGCACGCGCAGCCGCTCGAGGTCGGCGGGCGGCAGGCGGTCCTCCGCCGCCCCCGGAGGAGTACTGAACACTTGCGCCAGGTCCACGACGGCGTGGCGTGCCATCGCGAAGGTCAGCTCCGCCTGTCGCACGCACCAGCCCTCGAGGCCGACGATGACGATGGCACTCGTATCGAGGATCGTGGTGAGGGCGGCGACCCACGACTCGTTGTAGTGCTGAGAGCGAAAGTAGGCGAGTGGCGGATACGACAGGTGGCTCTCGAGCACGTCGGCCGCCCAGCGCTCCCATTCGCGCAGCAGGTCGGCGAGGGCCGCCGCCCCCGGATCGCCCCGGTGCCGCCACAGCAGCTCGGACGCGCTCGGTGGGGAGCCCGCGCGCGCGTCGAGCAGCGAGATCGCAACCTCCCGGCGCGAGAACGCCTGATAGATGACCGGAAAGTATCCGATCACGACCGCCAGGAACGCGAATCCCATCCCGGCCTCAACCGTCGTGAGCACCTTCGCAGCCGGTGTGCGTGGCACGACGTCGCCGAGGCCGAGCGTGAAGAAGGTCGTGCCGCTCATGTACACGTCCGCACCGAAGCTTGGGGGGCCGCCCGTCATGGTGAGCGCGGAGCCCGCCGCCCACTGCAGCAGCCCGAACGCGAACACGATCCCCGCCGCCCACAGGGCGAGCAGCAGGATCAGGGAGAGGGGACCATAGAAGGAAAGAAAGGCGTCCCGCCGGCGCCCCGTGAGGAGCCGCGCCGTGCCCCGCCACGGCTTCCAGGTGGACCGGTAGAAGAGGCGGGTGAGACGGAACCGGCCGCTCACCCGCCGCGGCAGGATGATCGTCTCGAACGCGTCCCACAGCACCACGGCGAGCATGACCGCGCCCGCCACCCCCGCCATCCAGCGCACGGCTGTAAAGGTGCGTGCGTCCCCCTCGCCTGGCGAGCCTCCCCAGCCGCCCGTAGACTTGCCGGGTGAGTCGGAATCCGGTCGAGGGCGCGTGCGGAGTGGCGCTCGCGGCCGTGGCGGCGGTGTGCGTCACCTCCACGGCGGCCGCGCGTCCACAGTCCGCCGCCGATTCCGGCGCGTCGTCTCCTCGCGCACGCCTGTTCGATGCCGCCGAGCCGCTCGCGTTCACCCTTAAGGCCGACTTCGGGGCGATCGGCAAGAATCGCGGTAACGACAAGCCGAATCACCCCGCGGTGCTTTCGTACGTCACCTCCACGGGTGCTTCGGTCACGCTGGACGTCCAGCTGCATACGCGCGGTCACTTTCGACTCAACATCTGTCAATATCCCCCGATCAAAGTCGTGTTCGACCGCGAGCAGGTTGCGCACACGATCTTCGCGCATCAGGGCGGCAGCCTGAAGCTCGTCGTGCAGTGCCGGGGGGGCCGCTCGTACGCCAACTACCTGCTCGAGGAGTCCCTGATCTATCGCGTCTACAACCTGCTGACCGAGCGCAGCTTTCGCGCACGGCTCGCGCACGTGACGTACGTCGACGCCAAGGGAAAACACGAGCCCGAGACCCGGTGGGCGTTCTTCCTCGAGGACGACGACCGGATGGCCAAGCGCAACGGCGTGGAGGTGCTCAACCAGAAGGGTGTCTATCAGACGGACCTCGATTTTCACCAGATGGGGCTGGCGGCGGTGTTTCAGTACATGATCGGCAACACGGATTTCGCGGTGTCGGTGTTGCACAACATCGTGCTGATCCGCGACACGGCGGGCGTGGTGTACCCCGTGCCCTACGACTTCGACTGGTCCGGCGTCATCTGGACGCCCTATGCCCAGCCCGATCCGCGCCTCGGCATCCGGACCGTGCGGGAGCGGATCTTCCGCGGCGCGTGCCGCTCTCCGGAAGAGCTGGCGGCGCTGTTCGTCCCGTTCATCCAGCAGAAGGACGCGATCTACGCGCTGTATCGCAGCATGGAAGCCGAGGGACTCGAGCACAAGCGCATCGAGCAGGCCCTCGACTACTACGACGACTTCTACAAGACCATCAACGACGCCGGCCGGACGCGTCGAGAGTTCATCCAGCGATGCCGCGAGAGTTGAGGCAAGCCGCTCCATGACGGGGGTGCGTTGGGATGTGCCGGACGCCGTGGGCCTCGCGGAACTCGTAGATGCGCCGCTGCCCATGGGGCTACGCGCCGGGCCGACCCGGCTCACGTTTCACCGCGACCTCTACTTCGACACGCCGGAGGGGGATCTGCAGCGCCGGGGCGTGCGCTGTCGCGTGCGGTTCGAGGTGGAGGATCGACGCACGCTCGTGCTCGATGTGCCGGGGATGCCGCGCGCCGAATCAGCCGTCAAAGAGCTCGAGCCGAGTCTCATGTTCTCCGGTGACGCGGAACCCGCACGACGGCTGCGCGCCCTCGTCGACCCGGCAGGCCTGGTGCTCGACACTACGCTCGAAGTCGAGCGGCGCGCTCGCGAAGCGCTCCTCCCGCTCCTCCGCCTCCCGCAGTTCGTGCTGGCCTACGATACCGTGACGGCAGTGGGGGGAAGTGACCCGCCCACGTTTCACGAACTCAGCCTGTGGCGGCGCCCGTGGGGCGCGATCTCGCAGGCGCGCTTCGCCCGGGCGATCGAGCAGCGCTACGCGCTGCGACGGACGTCGACGGATCGGGCGGCGCGAGCCGCCGAGCTGCGGGCGCTCGGCTCGGGTGAGGCCGCGCCCCCGGCGCGGCAGGTGGCGCTGCTCGCCGTCGCGCACGGGCGCCTGGCGCTCTCCCGGAGCGGCGCCACCCTGCGGTTGTCCCTGGAGGAGGGCGGCGGCGAGGAGGCGTGCCGGCGGGCGATGCGCCGCCTGCTCGGCAACGTCGAGGGAGAGGTCCGCCTGCTCGGCGTGGTCCCCGCCGCGCAACGCCGCCACGCGATCGAGGTCTGGCTGGTGCGGCGGCTGCGTCGCGACCTGACGGCGATACCGCCGGCCAGGCTCCAGTGGTTCGCGCCGCAGGACATCATCGCCCGCGTCGGCTCGCCCGTGTTGCGCGACCCGGCGACGCTCGCGGCGCTCGCGGTGGCCGCCCGGTCGGAGCTCGTGCCGGAGTGGTCGGCCGCACCCCTGGACACGGGCGAGCAACCCGTTCCGGTCGCCGGGCGGAGGGGTGGCACGACCGACGAGACGAGCCGCCTCACGCTCAGCGAGCTGCGGGTGCCCGCGCTGCCCGACAAGGCGCTCGACGCCGCGCGGCCCGCGGCTGATCAATTCATCAACGCGCTGCTGTCCTCGCTCGAGTTCAACGCGCGCGTCCTCGCGCTCGCCGAAGATCCGCGCACCCCGCTCGCCGCCAGGCTTCGCTTCCTGGCGATCTTCAGCACCAACCTCGACCAGTTCTTCATGGTCGAAGTCGGCGCGCTACAGCACCAGGTAGCCGCCGCACCGGAGGCCCGCGACCGCTCGCCCGACGGTCTGACCGCGGCGGAGCAGCTCGACGCGATCGCCATCCGGGTCCATCCGTTGGTCGCGCGACAGTACCGCTGCTACCGGACGGTGGCCGCCGCCGCCGCGGCCGAACGCACCCCCATTCGGGCGTGGCGCGACCTGTCCGCGACCGAGCGCGAGGCCATCGAGCGGCGCTTCGTCACCGACGTGGCACCCCTGCTCACGCCGAAAGCGCTCACGCGCGCGCCCGGGCACCCCTTCCCACACCTCGCCGACCGCCGGCTCTCCCTGGCCGTGGTGCTGCGCGACGCCGCGGGGGGACCAGCCCACTACGCCTGCGTCGAGCTCCCGCCATCCGTGGCCCGGTTCGTGGCCCTCGAGGGAGGCGGCGGGGTGGTACCGCTCGAAGCCGTGGTGCGCGCCCGGCTCCCGGGGTTGTTCCCGGGCCGCGACGTCCTGGAGGCGTACGCGTTCCGCGTGACGCGCGGCGGAGACATCCAGTTCGACGAGCTCGGCACGGCGAGCTTCGCCCAGGCCGTGGCGGAGGAAGTGCGTCGCCGGCCATGGGGCCCGGTCGTGCGCATCGAGGTCGAGCGGGCCATGCCGCCGGGGCTGCGCGAGCTGCTGCAACGCGAGCTCCGCTTCGAAGAAAGCGATCTGCTGAGCGCGCTCGGCCCGTCCGACGTGTACGAGGCCGAGGACCTCGTGGACCTGGGGGCGCTCGGGCAACTCGCGGGAGGCGTCGCCGCGCCGACGCTCGACTACCCGCCGCTCGTGCCTCAGGACCCCTTCTCCGGCCACCGCTCGATCATGAACACGCTCGACCGGGGCGACGTGCTCGTGCATCACCCGTACGATTCGTTCACCGCGACGTTCGAGCGCTTCATCGCCGAGGCGGCGGACGATCCCGACGTGGCGGCGATCAAGCTGACCCTGTACCGCCCGGGCGGGCCCTCGCCCATCGGCGACGCGCTGCGCCGCGCCGCGGCCCGCGGGGCGGACGTGTCGGTGTTCGTGGAGCTCAAGGCCCGGTTCGACGAGGAGCTCAACATCGGATGGGCACAGAGCCTCGAGGCCGCGGGGATTCACGTGATCACCGGCCTCGCGACCTTGAAGATCCACGCGAAGATCGCCCTCGTGGTCCGGCGCGCGGGTGGGGGAAGCCGAACGCGGCGCTACGCCCACGTGGGAAGCGGCAACTACAACGCCGATACGGCCAGGCTGTACACGGACGTCGGACTGTTCACGGCGGACGAGGGGATCACCGAGGACCTGCATGCGCTCTTCAACGAGCTCACCGGCTCGTCGCGTCCGCCGCAGGCCGCGTTCCGGCGGCTACTCGTCGCCCCGACCAACATGCTTGACCAGTTGCTCGCGTTGATCGCGCGCGAAGCCGAGCACGCGCGCGCCGGCCGCGGCGGCCGGATCCGTGCCAAGCTCAACGGGCTGGCTGACTGCACCGTGATCGGGGCGCTGTACCGCGCCTCGCAGGCCGGGGTCGAGGTCGAGCTCGTGGTACGTGGGATTTGCATGTTGCGCCCGGGCGTCCCGGGCCTGTCGGAGCGGATTCGGGTGTTGAGCGTGCTGGGTCGCTTCCTCGAGCACTGCCGCATCTATCACTTCGCGAACGGCGGGGAGCCGGAATACTACGTCGGCTCAGCCGACTGGCGGCCGCGCAACCTGCGGCGCCGGGTCGAGGTCGTCACGCCGGTGGACGACCCCGGAGCGCGGGCCCGGCTCGACGCCATCCTCGAACGGGACCTCGGAGACCCCGAGGCATGGAGTCTCGAGTCCGATGGATCCTACACGCGAGCGGGGGCGGGCGTCACGGTGTGACGCCCCCCTCGTATCGCATTTCGTTCGTCGGCGTGAAACCAAGCTTCTCGTAGAGCGGACGCCCCTCGTGGGAGGCGTGGAGCACCACGCTCTCGACACCGTTCCCTCGACACCATTCCAATAGCTCACGCATGAGGGCCTCGGCCACGCCGCGCCGTCGCCAGGGTCGTTCGGTGAAGACGTTCAGAATCAATGCCTGCGGCCCCCGCATGAGACGCGTGCGCGCAGGATGGGGACGCGGCAGGAGCTCCCGGAGCTGCAGGCCCGCACCACCGACGATCTCCCCAGGCGCGTCGCGCTTGTGCGCGACCCACGCGACGTAGCTTCCTTCCGGTATCGCCCTCGCGAAGTACGCGGTCGACGCCTGCACGAGCATGTCCTGCAGCTCGTCCGGCAGCTCGCCCATGTCGCGAAACATGCCCGCCCGGTGGCGGGCCAGCACGGGCGCATCGGCCGCGGTGGCGCGTCGGATCGCGAACATCGCGCTCAGGGGCGCGGCATCCAGAACTGAACGCCTGAAGCCCACCTAGCGCCGCTGTTCCAGCAGGTCGAGCGCATGCTGCAGCCGCGCGACGGCGGCGTCGAACGTGGGCTCTCCAGTGAAGTGCAGCTCGCGCAAGAGCTGTAGCGCGTTGCGCAGGTGCTCGCCGGGTGTTTCCTGGGCTGGATTCCGCTGGTGGCGACCGCGGCGCTCCACCGTGCTGCGCCGGTCCGCTCCCCAACGCCGATCCACCACGTGGCGCCGCTCGACCGGGGGGGGCACTGCGCTCACGGTTTGCCGTCGCGGGAGCGTTCGGCGATCGATACCGTATCGGCGGTCCGGCAGGAAGCGGGTGGAGGTCAGGGCGCTCACGGGGGAATGAATTTAGCCCTCTGAGCCCCCGTCCGCCCCCCGCCTCGGAGGCTCCAACTCCCGCGGTAAATTCCCTCATGGCCGAGACACCGCTCGTCGCCGCGGAGCAGCTGAGCAAGACCTTTCAGGTGAAGGTCCGCGACCCCGGAATCGGAGGCGCGGTTCGCGCGCTCCTGCGCCCGCGTTACCGCCAGGTCCGCGCCGTCCGGGACGTGACGTTCCGCATCGGCCCGGGCGAGATCGTGGCCTTCCTGGGGCCCAACGGAGCGGGCAAGACGACGACGCTCAAGATGCTCGCGGGCCTGTTGTACCCGACCAGCGGCCACGTTC
>Ga0307471_100002342_pt1 | contig 10860 bp, 9 predicted proteins | sample atmos_gasesAM3C__2_FD_204566 | JGI IMG/M metagenome (GOLD analysis project Ga0307471, IMG submission 204566) | Hardwood forest soil microbial communities from Morgan-Monroe State Forest, Indiana, United States - atmos_gasesAM3C_515 | ecosystem: Environmental > Terrestrial > Soil > Temperate... | reverse complement strand
TGCACGGCAGGCTGCGCTTCTCCTCACCGATGCTGTTCGCCATCGGCTTTGTTTCTCTCTTTGTTTCCGGCGGAATTAGCGGCCCTTTCCTCGCCCAGCCCGTCCTTGACATCCAATTGCACGACACTTATTTTGTGCCGGCGCACTTCCATCTCATCATGGGTGTGGCTTCCATTTTCGGAATTTTTGCCGGCACCTACTATTGGTTCCCCAAGATGTTCGGACGCATGATGAGCGAATCCCTGGCGCGCTGGCACTTCTGGTTTACCTTTATCGGCACTTACGCCATCTTCATGCCCATGCATTACCTCGGCATGGCCGGTCATCCGCGCCGTTATTCACAGCTCACCGAAGTCGCTTTTCTTCATGGCTTGCTTCCGCTGCAGAGGTTCATTACCTTCGCGGCCTTCATCACCATTGCCGGCCAATTCATTTTCCTTTTCAACCTCTTTTGGAGTATGTTGCGGGGCAAGAAAGCCAGCGACAATCCTTGGGAAGCAACCACTCTCGAGTGGACCACCGCCACCCCGCCTCCCCACGATAATTTTGGCGGGCACACCCCGGTTGTCTATAACGGCCCCTACGAATACAGCGTACCGGGCGCGCCACGCGATTATGTAATGCAGACCGATCCCGAAACCGTGACGGCGCATTAGGCAGGCTATGGCGAGTTTTCCCACAACCATTCCGGTAGACGACTCCAGGATCTCCTCTGGCGATGGCGGGATTCGGCCGCCCATTCGCAACGGCGGAGATGACGGCCATCCTGGCCGGGAATTACCGGACTATCGCACGCGCTTGCGCCGCGCGCGCCTCGGGTTGCTCGTCGCTCTGACTCCTGTCCTGATGCTGTTTGTCTCCTTCACCAGTGCCTACATTGTGCGCCAGGGATTGCCGACGTTCGACCCAGCTACCAACACGCTGGTTCGCGACTGGATTCCGGTGAAACTCCCCACACTTCTTTTCTTCAATACTTGTATCTTGCTGCTCAGCAGCGTCGCCATGGAACTCGCTCGCCGTCACCTCAATGCCCAGGCGGCGCTGGCAAGGGCGAATTCCGTTCCTCGTGTCAACTTGGGTACCGCGAAAAAGCCGGCCTGGCTCGCACTCACGTTCGTCCTTGGATTCTGTTTTCTCTTCGGGCAGTGGTTGGCCTGGCGCCAATTGGCGGCGCGCGGTTTCTATGTATCCACCACCCCCAGCAGTTCCTTTGTGTACCTCTTGACCGGGGCGCATGCCATTCATCTCCTCGGTGGTGTTTTTGCGCTTGGTGTCGCTGGCATCTTGGCGCTCTTGCGGCGGCCCGTAGAGACGCGCTCCATCGTGGTTGACGTGACCGCCTGGTATTGGCATTTCATGGCGCTGCTGTGGGTCTACATTTTGTGTTTGCTGGAATTTGCGCACTAAGCGAGTGTCCATCGCTGGCGCGCATGAATTGCCTCCGGCGTGAACGGGGGCGGTTCTGAGGGGGACCGTGAGCATGGCTGAGACCGCGTTGCAAAACGTGCCGTCGGTTTACGAACCGTCGCTGTTTGGGACCTACTCCAAGAAAATCGGGATGTGGCTGTTTCTGCTTTCCGACTCGCTCACGTTTGGCGCGTTACTCTATGCCTATAGCTACGGACGCATCTCGACTCCGGATTGGCCGACGCCTTTCCACTCCCAAAGTATTGCCAACGCCACGATCATGACCGCGTTCCTGCTTACCAGTTCTTTGACCATGGTTCTGGCGGTCCGCGCGTCCGTATTCGCCAATGCCAAAGCCCAGCGGCTCTGGTTGCTCGCCACCATGGCTTGCGGAATCGGCTTTATTCTTCTTCATGCCGCGGAGTGGCATAAGCTCCTTGCGGAAGGTCTGACTCTTCCCCTGTTCCCCACTATGCCGGGAAGTGCTTCTACGGGTGAATTCGCAAACGTGGCCAAGACCGTTCCCCAGTTCGCCGCCACCTTCTTTGGCTTGACCGGAATGCACATGTTGCACGTCACTCTTGGCGTGATCTACCTCGGTATCGTCGCGCTACGGCGCAAGTTCATTCCCGTCTTGTTCGTCGCCTGGCTGGCCGCCTGGCTGCTGACACCTTCCTACAGTCCTTTCCATTACGGCGCACACGTTCTGCTGGTGGCGGGCATCGTCTGTTCGATCATTCTCTGGCTGAAGCCAAAAGTGTACGATTCTTCCGACGTGGAAGTCGCCGGATTGTACTGGCATTTCGTCGACTTGGTGTGGATGTTTATTTTTCCTCTGGTTTATCTGATGTCCGCTAAAATCCTTTAGGAGCCCAAGCGCTATGGATGCGATTCAACTGGCCATCGAGGAACGCGTCGCCGAGCAGCACCGCCACCATGGCAAAGCTCAGTTCTTTTGGGTTTGGGGGGCACTGCTCTTGATGACGGCTATCGAGGTTTTTCTCGCCTATCAGAATCTCCAGCCCGTGCGCATGCTCACCATCTTGCTGGCCCTCTCGTTTGTGAAGGCCACTTTGATCATTGGATATTTCATGCATATGAAATTCGAAGTTTCCCGCATGAAGTGGCTGACGATGTGTGCCCTGGTCGCCTGTTTGGCGCTGATGATGGTTTTCTTCCCAGATGCTTTTCGGATCCTCAGATTGGGAGTGAGATGAAAACTCGCATTCCATTTCTTTTCTTGCTGTTTTTCCTGTGGGCCACTCCCGCATTCAGCCAGGGGTGTGCCATGTGTTATAGCTCGGCCTCCGCGGCCTCCAAGGATGGCCAACGGGCCATCAGCAAGGGCGTGCTCGTACTTCTTTTCCCTCCACTCGGTGTCATGACCCTGGGCATCGGATTAGCTTTCCGGTACGGGAAGAAGCGGGACCTGGAGCACCTCTAAGACGACTTCTCACCATATAGCTAAGAGATCGGTCAGTCCCTCAGAATCCCCCGCGTGGGGGCGACTTCATCGAGTGTTGCTTCGAGTCTTGCGATCCAGGGCGATACCCGCGAGGATTACCTTAAATACTTGAAAATGCATAAGTTAACTGGCATTCTTGACCCTGCCTGAGTGCTCCTGTTATTGTAGGGTGTTATTTTGGGCTTGGTGTTGCCTCTTGGTGCCGGGGGCTCCTGTGGGGGAAGCGGTTACGGATGATGGGACTGACCAAACTGGTTGTGAGGGGCGCGCGGCAGCACAACCTGAAGAACATTAATATTGAAATCCCCCGCAATACCCTTACGGTCATCACGGGGCTTTCTGGTTCGGGCAAATCCTCTCTCGCGTTCGATACGATTTATGCCGAAGGCCAGCGGCGCTACGTGGAATCTTTGTCGGCGTACGCCCGGCAGTTCCTGGACCAGATGGAACGCCCGGAAGTGGATGTAATCGAAGGCCTGTCGCCATCGATTGCCATCGAGCAGAAGACCACCACCCGCTCGCCGCGCTCCACCGTCGGCACCATCACGGAAATTTACGATTACCTTCGCGTGGTTTACAGTTCCGTGGGCGCTCCGCACTGCCCCAATTGCGGTAAGCCCATCACGCGGCAATCCAGCGAACAGATTGTGCAGGCCATCCTCAAAGGCGAACTGTGCAAGCTTGATGACCGCATCATGATTCTCGCGCCCATTGTGCGTGGCAGGAAAGGCGCCTACCGGAAAGAGCTCGAGAAACTGGCGCAGGACGGATTCGTGCGCGTGCGCATCAACGGCGAACTCCTGCCGCTGGACGAACCACCGGTTCTCGACAAGCGCAAGAATCACACCATCGAGGTGGTCATCGATCGGCTCCTCGTCAAACAGGGAATTGCCTCGCGCCTGGAGCAATCCATTGCGACGGCCCTCAAGCTGGCGCAGGGACTGGTCACGGTCGCGGTGGTAGGCGGCAAGGAGCACGTCTTTTCCGAGAAGCTGGCTTGCCCCGATTGCGGGCTGTCCGTGCCGCAACTCGAGCCGCGCTCCTTCAGTTTCAACTCCCCTTATGGCGCGTGCCCGGCTTGCAGCGGCCTCGGCTCGAAATACGATTTCGATCCGGCAAAAGTCATTACCGACTGGACGCGGCCGCTCTTTGATGGCGGATTGGGACCGGGGTCGGGCTCTGCAATCCTGAAACGTACGCTGGAGCTGGCGGCCTATGCGCACGGATTCCATCTGGACACGCCCTTCGAAAAATATCCGGCGCGCGTGCAGAATCTCCTGCTCTATGGCTATCCGCCGGCCGACACCAAAAAGTCCGGCGGAAACAGTACAGGGCGCTCCAGCAGCAGCGATAAGGGATTTCGCTTTCAGGGCATTCTGAAATTCCTCGAGCGCAATTTCGAGGACTCCAGTTCCGATTCCTACCGCGAATGGATGACCCAGTACATGTCCGCGACGGAATGCAGCGTCTGCCATGGCAAGCGCTTGCGCGCGGAATCGCTGGCCGTGAAGCTGGCGAGCTGTTCCATCGCGGATTTTACCGCTCTGGCGCTCAGCGAAGCACGGCCAGCCGTGGCTAAGATTCTTGCGGAACTGACCCCGCGGCAGAAAGAAGTTGCCGGGCGTCCGCTCGGCGAAATTGCCGAGCGCATCGATTTCCTGCTTGCCGTGGGGCTCGGCTACCTGAGCCTGGAGCGCTCGGCGGCAACGCTGTCTGGCGGTGAGGCCCAGCGCATCCGTTTGGCCACGCAGATCGGGTCCCGGCTTCGTGGCGTCTTATATGTGCTGGACGAGCCGTCCATTGGCCTGCACGCTCGGGATAACGACCGCTTGCTGCATTCTCTCGAACAACTGCGCAACCTGGGGAACACGGTGCTCGTTGTCGAGCACGACGAGGAGACCATTCGCCGCGCCGATTTTGTGGTTGACCTTGGTCCCGGCGCCGGAGATGCCGGCGGCTATCTCGTCGCCAAAGGAAAGCCGGAAGAAATCTCGGCGGCACCCGATTCGCTGACCGGGCGATATCTGGCCGGTACGGCGCGCATCCCGGTACCCGCCAAACGCCGCAGCCCGAACGGGAAAGTCATCCAGGTTCTCGGTGCACACGCCAATAATTTGAAAGATTTCGATGTTTCCTTTCCCTTGGGGCTGTTCACCGTGGTTACCGGCGTGTCCGGCTCGGGCAAATCCACCTTGGTGAATGACATTCTGTATCGCGTGCTGGCGCAGAAGCTGTATCGCTCCATGGAGCCGCCTGGCCCGCACAAAATGCTCCTCGGGATCGAGCACATTGATAAGGTCATCGAAATCGATCAGGCGCCCATCGGGCGCACGCCTCGCTCCAATCCCGCGACGTATACCGGCGTCTTCACTCCCATCCGCGAACTCTTTTCCATGTTGCCGGAATCGCGCCAGCGCGGTTACCGTCCTGGACGCTTCAGCTTCAACGTGAAGGGTGGCCGCTGTGAAGCCTGCCAGGGTGAAGGTCTCCGCCGCATCGAAATGAATTTTCTCCCCGATGTCTACGTTACCTGCGAAGTCTGCCGCGGCCGCCGCTACAATGCCGAAACCCTGGCCGTACGCTACAAAAATTACAGCATCAATGATGTGCTCAATCTTCCGGCCAGCGATGCTCTGCCATTGCTCGAAAACATTCCCCAGGTGCAGCAAAAGCTGGCCACCATTGTCGAAGTGGGATTGGGCTACGTCCAGCTGGGGCAGTCCGCGACCACGCTTTCGGGCGGTGAGGCGCAGCGCATCAAGCTGGCCCGCGAACTCTCGAAACGCCAAACCGGCCGAACCGTCTACATTCTCGATGAGCCGACCACCGGCCTGCACTTCGATGATGTTCGCAAACTGCTGGACGTGTTGCAGCGCCTCGTGGACCTCGGCAACACCGTGCTGATCATCGAACACAACCTGGACGTCATCAAACAGGCCGACTGGATTATTGATCTGGGCCCGGAAGGCGGACAAGGTGGCGGGCGCGTCGTCGCGCAGGGAACTCCGGAACAGGTAGCGCGAGTGAAGAAGTCGTATACTGGGCAGGCCCTGGCGCGTGTGCTGGGAATGAATGGCGCGGCGAGCGGCCACGCCAACGGGGATCGTCGGGGCGCATAAGCTTGGTCAAGTTAGATGGGGTGGGCTTTTCTTGTGCTGGCATGCGGTTGCCCTTAGAGTGATTGGAATTTCATGAGCATCTATTCGACTCAACCGGTAGCGCTCAGCGGCGTGCGCACTTATCCGCTGGCCAGCCGCAAGAGCAAGGTGAGTGTGCGCGAGTTTGCCAGCCCGCCGGGCCGCCATGCGTCGCTGCACAAGTTTCTCGATTCCTTGCCCAAAATTCTTGCAGCGCAGGATTTACGCGAATTGCTTGCCGCGCTTCATCGCGCCAAAAAACAGAAAAGAGCGATTCTCTGGGGAATCGGTGGCCACGTCATCAAGGTTGGGCTAGGGCCTGTGCTCGTCGACCTGATGCAAAAAGGTTTCGTTACCGGAATGGCCATGAACGGCGCGGCGCTCGTCCACGATTTCGAAATTGCAATGGTGGGCAACACTTCCGAAGATGTAGAACACTCCCTCGGCTCCGGTGAATTTGGCATGGCCGGGGAAACGGGCTGGACCCTGAACGAAATCGCCAAAGTCGCACAACGCCTCCGTGTCGGCTACGGAGAAGCTGCCGGGCAGTACCTGACCAGTGGCATCCTCGCGCCGAAATATTCGGAAGCCAGCATCTTGATCGCTGCCTATCGCAGCAAAATTCCCGTGACCATCCATCTGGCCATTGGCACAGACATCCCGCACATGCACCCTGCCACGGACGGCGCGGCGCTTGGCGCGGCAACCCACCGCGATTTCCGTTTGTTTTGCGGCTTGGTGCAGAACATGGACGGCGGTGGCGCTTATCTCAATTGGGGCTCGGCCGTGCTCCTTCCCGAGGTTTTTCTCAAAGCGGTTTCGGTCGTGCGCAATTTGGGCACGCCGCTTTCGCCGATTACGACAGCGAATTTTGATTTCATTCAGCACTATCGGCCGCTCGAAAACGTTGTGAAGCGCCCAACGGCTCCGCGTACCGGAAAGGGGGGCGGCGCATCAAAGGGATTCGCCATCACGGGTCACCACGAACTCCTTCTGCCCCTCGTGGCCGCTGGGCTGGTTGCCGGTTGGCCGGGCAAGTTTAAACACAGATAATGATGAATCCCTTCGACGAGACTCCGCTGCTTCCTCCGAACCCTGGCAACAGTTCGGAAACTTCCGAGCATTCGGAGCCGGCGACCACGCCATCCGACCCGTTACTCGGCGATTCACTGGCTTACTCCTCGCCCCCCTTGGAGCCCTCGATTTCCCTCGTACGCGCGTACCCGGAGGATTTGCGGATCTCCTGGTCGTGGGTTCATTTCCTCGTATTCCTGGTTTTCACACTGGCCAGCCTCTTGGCGGTGCAGACCAGTTTCATCGCGCTCTATGCGCCGCACCGGAAGATGACGGCGGACCAACTCCAAGAATACTTGTTGTCCAAGCCGCAGGTGACCATCGGCAGCACCATCGTGATTTACGCCGCCATCTTGTTTTTTCTTTATGTCACATTGGCGCTGCTCCGCGGGCAACCCTTCTGGAGCAGCCTCGGCTGGCGGAAGCTCCCCGCTTCGGGCGATGGGCAACGCAAGAATCCGCTGATTTTCCTGTTCACCGGGTGCGCTTTGTCCATTCTCGTTTTTGCTTTGACCTCCGTGATCAAGCCACCGGAAAACATTCCCATCGAGGAAGTCTTCAAGTACAAACAAACCGCCATCCTTTTTGTTGCTATGGCGGTGCTCGTCGCGCCGCTCGCGGAGGAGACCATTTTTCGCGGCTATCTCTATCCCATGTTTGCCCGGTGGTTCGGAGTGGGGCCAAGCATCGTCGTGACCGGCGTTCTGTTTGGCCTCTTGCACGGCCCGCAATTGGGCGGGGCCAAGAGCTTGATTGCGGTGATGAGTTTTGTCGGCATCGTTTTTACCTTCGTGCGGGCACGAACCGGCAGCGTTTTTGCCAGCTATCTCATGCATTTGGGGTACAACTCGCTGATCGGCATTAGTCTGCTTTTGTCCACGCACGGGTTTACGCAGATGCCCACGAATCATTGATCCTTCTGATTCGCGAATGATCTTCGATACAATTGGAAGAGAGGATTTTCCCCGGAATGTACGTAGCGCAACCCATCGAATGGACCGACCGCGGCGTAGTCATGCTGGACCAGCGGCGCTTGCCAGTGGAAGAAATCAGCCATACCTATACGGATTATCGCGATGTGGCCAAAGCCATTCGCGAAATGGTGATTCGCGGCGCGCCGGCCATCGGTGTTGCTGCGGCCATGGGCGTAGCCATCGGCGTGCAAAAATCATCGGCTAGCTCGGTCGAAGCACTTGAAGTTGAATTCCCGGAAATCTGCGACGTGCTGGCCAGGACCCGGCCCACTGCTGTCGATCTTTTCTGGGCGCTGGAACGCATGAAACGCCGCTTCGCCGACCTCGTAAATTCCTCGGGCAACCTGGACCAGATTCGCCGCGCCATGATCGCGGAAGCGCTGGAAATTCACCAGGAGAAGAAAGCGACCGACGAAGCCATCGGACGATTTGGCGCGCCGTTCATGCCCAAGGACGGCCAGGTCATGACCCAGTGCAATGCCGGAGCGCTGGCTACCGCCGGAATTGGCACGGCACTCGGGGTCATTCGCGTGGCTTATCAGCAAGGGCACAAGTTGCACGTGCTTGTGCCAGAGACGAGGCCCTATCTGCAAGGCGCGCGTCTAACGGCATGGGAACTGCATCGCGGCGGCATTCCTCTGACGCTCATCACCGACAATATGGTGGGTCACTTTCTGAAAACCGGAAAAGTGGGCGCCATCGTCACCGGCGCGGATCGTATTGCCGCCAACGGAGACACCGCCAACAAGATCGGCACGTACCAAATCGCGGTGCTCGCCAAAGAAAACAACGTGCCGTTCTACATAGCGGCGCCCATCTCGACTTTCGATTTGAGCATTCCAGACGGCCAACACATCCCCATTGAAGAGCGCGCCGCGGCCGAGGTGACCCACATCCAGGGCGTACGCATCGCTCCTGATGTGCCTGCAGCGCATCCGGCCTTCGACGTGACGCCCAGCCGGTATATCCACGCCATCTTCACCGAACGCGGAGTCGCCAAAGCACCCTATACGGAGTCCTTGCGTAGGTTGGCGGCGGCTCAACCCCTCAGCGCCGCGCGCTGACAAGCTTACCCATCCAGAATTTACTCGTAGCGCAAGGCATCGACCGGATCCAGCCGCGCCGCTTTCCAGGCCGGATAAACGCCGAAGACGACGCCGATCATCGCGCACATTGAAAGCGCCGTGAAGATCCAGAATAACGAGAGGCTGGCGGGGAAATGTGCCGCGTACCGGAGCAGCATGGCTATCCCCGACCCGAACAGTACGCCAATCACGCCCCCCGCCGCGCTCAATGTGACCGCCTCGGTCAGGAATTGCAGCAGAATATTTCCGCGCTTCGCGCCGATAGCCTTGCGCACCCCGATTTCCCTGGTGCGCTCGGTTACGGAGACCAGCATGATATTCATCACTCCGATTCCGCCCACCAGCAGGCCCACGGACGCCACCGCGAACATCAACACGAAAATCAGGTAGCTGATCTTGTTCCAGAGATCGAGAAAATAGTCCGAAGTAAACAACGCAAAGTCGTCGGGCTTGTCGCTGGCCAGTCGCCGCTTGCGCCGCAATAAATCGCGTATCTCTTCCACCGCCTCACCGACCTTGCTTGGATCCTTGGCCTTCGCGAAAATTACGTAGTCTTTCTTGTTGGGATAGAGCTTGCGCAAAGTCGTAACCGGCATGACGGCGATATTGTCTTCGGGATTGGAACCCCCCGAAACCCCTTGGCGCCGTTTTTGAAACGTGCCGATGACCGTGAACAACTGGCCATCGATGGTCACTTCCTGACCGATGGCACTGGCTGCTCCATCCGGAAACAGCGTGTTCGTCGTGTCGTAGCCCAGCAGCACCACGGGTGCCCGGCGCTCTGTATCCGTGTCGTTAAACTCGCGGCCCGTTGCCGTCTTGAGATCAAAGATCTGGGAAATCGAGGGTGAATTCCCCTGCAAAATCACGTTTTTCGAGCGAAAACTTCCGCGGCGCACATCCGAAGTGCCGGAGCCAAACTGCGGCTGGAAAATGCGCAAGGAGGGCGAAGCGGCTTGCACGTGAGGCAAGCGTGCAATGTCCTCGGCCCACGGCGCTTCGAGTTCTTTCCGCGTGAACCATTCGCTGGGCGGGCGCGAGAGCGAGGCCCACGGGAACCGGTAACAAATGATGGTGTCCGAGCCGAGTTCGCGGATGCCGCCCAGCACATTTTCGTTCAGGCCGTTGATGACCGAGCTCACGACAATCACGGTCATGATGCCAATAACGATGCCGAGAATGGTCAGGGCGGAACGCAGCGGGTTGCGAACCAGCGTATCCAGTGCGAGGAGCACCTGCTCGCGGAACTCCATGGCCTTGCCACGCGTGACCATCGCGCGCAGGGGCAACGCCCTGGCTTGCGGCATGGTTTTGCTGATCGACGCCATCGCTAATCCATCACTCCGAGCGCAACGCTTCCACCGGATCGAGCTTCGCCGCCTTCGATGCCGGGTACGTCCCGAAAAACAGTCCCACGCTGAGCGCCACCGCCAGGCCGCCCAGTACCGACCAGAGCTGCACCGCGCTCGGCAGCGGCGAGAGCACCGACACCAGCTTCGCCGCCAGCACCCCCAGCAAAACACCAATGGCCCCGCCAATCGCGGCAACCGTGGACGATTCGATCAAAAATTGCAGCAGAATGTCCCTGCGTCGCGCTCCCACGGCTTTGCGCATGCCGATCTCCCGCGTGCGCTCCGTGACGCTCACCAGCATGATGTTCATGATCACGATGCCGCCGACAACCAGCGAGATCGACGCGATCGCAATGGTCACGATGA
>Ga0307471_100002341_pt1 | contig 10862 bp, 7 predicted proteins | sample atmos_gasesAM3C__2_FD_204566 | JGI IMG/M metagenome (GOLD analysis project Ga0307471, IMG submission 204566) | Hardwood forest soil microbial communities from Morgan-Monroe State Forest, Indiana, United States - atmos_gasesAM3C_515 | ecosystem: Environmental > Terrestrial > Soil > Temperate... | reverse complement strand
GAGCACGCCGACGACGGCGAGTGCGATCAGATCGCGCACAGTCGGCGTGCCCTGGCGTCGCAGGCCGGCGACTCCCGCGGCGACACCGACCCAGCCGCACGCGACGATCTGATACGGAAGCCAGGGCCCGATGCCGCCCGTGGCCACAGCCGATGCGAGCAGCGAGAGCGAGCCTGCAAGAAAACCGAACGACGGGCCGTACACGTACCCGGCGCAGAGAATGAGAAAGAAGATCGGACTGAAACCGCCGACTCCGATGACCAGCACGAGACGCAGCGCGGCGTCGACGGCTGCGATGGCGGCGATGAGCGCGAAGCGTCGCGCGTCGAGGCGGCGAGTCGCCGCCTCGACGAATGAGAGCAACGCGATGGCGGCGAGCACCGCTACCACAGCGAGCGCACCGGCCGGCGCAGCCGCGCCCAGAAACGGCGCCACGAACAACCAGGCGCCCACAGCGGACACGGCCACCACTGTCATCGCTGCATCCGCGCTGGTTCCACTGCCGATGCCAGATGCGTGTCGCGCACCGTTCCATGCTCGAGTCGCAGAATCCGATCGCCTGCTGCAGTGGCGAGGTCTGCGTCGTGCGTGGCGAGTACGACCGTGCCGCTGTGCTCGACGATCCGTCGCACCAGTCTGAGCAGCGCCTCGCGGGCCGCTCCGTCCATCCCGCGAGTCGGCTCGTCGAGCAGTGCGAGGTTCGGTGCACCGGCGAGTACCGCCGCGATCGCTGCGCGCTGCCGCTGTCCCGTGCTGAGGTCGCGCGGGTAGGAGCCGGCGACGTCGACAAGGCCGAGCTCACCAAGAATGGCGTCGGCCGGCTCGGCGTCGCCGGCGCGACGAAGTGTCAACTCCACCTCCGACCGAACTGTGGGTCGGTGCAGCAATGCCGAGGGGTTCTGGGGGAGATACGCGATCCGTCCTGCGGTGCGGCGGACAGAGCCGGCGAGAGGCGGAAGCAGTCCCGCGAGCGTGCGCAGCAGCGTCGTCTTCCCACTGCCGTTGGGACCCATGAGCACGGTCACGCTGCCGCGGGGCGCGGCGATGTCGACGCTGTGCAGGACCGGATGCGATCCGACACCGACGGTCGCTCCGATCAGGCTCCAGGCCGAGTCCCCGTTCGACGACGCGGAATGCGCGCGGGAAGCACTCCGTCTGCCGCCGCCATCGTCGGAGCCCCAGCGCGACGCCATCTCCGCGGCGCGAATGCGGCCACCGTCGATCCCAAGGACGCGATCCGCACGTGGCATCAAACCGTCAAGCCGGTGCTCAGCAACGACGACCGTGGTGCCGCCCGCGGCCATTCTCCCGACGATGTCCACCAGCGGTTCGGCGGTTTCGGTGTCGAGTTGCGCCAGCGGCTCGTCGAGCACCAGCATCGAGGGCCGCATGGCGAGCAGTCCGGCGAGCGCAACCCGCTGACGCTCGCCGCCGGAGAGCGTCGCGATCGCACGATCGCGCAGCACTGTAATCTGCATCTGGTCCATGGCGCTCTCGACGCGCGCGATCATCTCCGTACGCGCCATGCCAAAGTTTTCGAGCCCGAACGCGATGTCGCGCTCGACGGTGGCGTAGACAGAGTGCATCTCCGCGTCCTGGAAGAGGAAACCAACGGTGCGTGCGAGATCGCGCGTCGACGTGCGCAGCACGTCGCTACCGGCGACGCGCGCCTCGCCGCTCACCACTCCGCCGTGGAAGTGCGGCACGAGCCCGTTGAGGACGCGCAGCAGCGAAGATTTGCCGCTGCCCGAGTCGCCGGTGATCAAGGTCAGACCCGGGTTGAGGTCGAGGTCGACGTGATCGAGCGCCCATCCGCCCGCACGCGGGTACCTGTATGAGAAACGGCGCAGCACGGCAGATGACATGTCAGCGCCGCCAGATGACCGCCGGCGCCATCAGCACGAGGCAGGCAAGCACTCCTATGACGCTGACCTGCGGTACGGTGAGATCGGGGAACGGGAACCAATCGCTGTTTTCGCCGGTCGCCCGCAATGCCACGAACGCAGTCGCGGCGGCGACAGACATGGCGGCGACAGCGATGTCCGCCGCTCTCCAGCGCGGGATCGCGTAGTGCGTGCGGTGTCCCGCGCCGTACCCGCGCGCCTCCATCGCCTCGGCGAGCCGCACTGAGTCCTCGACGGCGGTGAGCATCACCGGCACTGCGACCTCGCTCCATCCGCGCAACCGCTTCGGTTCCCATCCGCGCATGCGCTGCGCGTCGCGAATCTCGCGAGCACTGCGCCCGACACCGGGGATGAGGTTGAGGGCTGTGCCGAGCGCTGCGCCGACGCGCGCCGTCGCGCGGGGGAGCGCGTCCACCACCTCGTGCGCCTCCAGCACCTGTGACAGGGGGGCGACGCACAGGACGGCCGCCGCGATGCCGAGGCCACTCGCCACGCCAAAGGCAAGCGCCTCGGCGGTGAGCGCGCCGCCGATGGCGGGAATCGCCTCCGGCAGGGTGGCCAGGACATGACGGCCGGTGTGGCTGACCAGAACCGTGAGCGCAGTTGCTGTGAACCCGGCCACCGCGAGCGCCGTGAGCAGAGGACCGAGCCTGACGTCCGGGCGCTTCAGGCTGAACAGCACGTTGAGCGCGACGAGGATGACGAGCGCTCGATACAGGGGGTTGCCGGCAGACAGCGAGACGGCCAGCGCCGATGCGCACCAGAGGGCACACGCCCGCGCGTTCATCGGCCCGCGGTCGCGCGAAGGCTTCACGGTCACCGCCGTCGCCGCGCGATCTGTACAGCGAGAAATCCGAGCAGAAGCACGGCGCCGGCGGCCGCGGCGGGCAGGCCGACCCCGGCGGGTGCGACGTCCGTCGCCGCCGTCTTGTGGACGCGACTGACGGAGCGATGGATGACGGGAGTCGGGGTTGTGTCCACGACGACGCCAGGGGTGGGTGGCGCGGTCTCGGTGGTGTCAGGACTGGGCGATGTTGCCGCCGCGACGCGGTGCGGAGCGCTCGTCGTCGGCGATTGCGAAAGACCAGACGTTGCACCGGACGGCGGTGGGGTGCTCGGCGTGGGCGTCGATGAGGTGATCGTGCACGTGCCTGCAGCCGGTGGGGGAGGGGCAGGAGCACCGGATTGCGGGTCGTAGCGGACACCTTCCGCGTCGCCATCGCCGTAGGTTTGGTTGGAAATGCCGCGCGCGGCAACGGCCCACGTGCCGTCCGTGTGCGAGATGAACGTTGCCCAGTACGGGCTTGTCGTGGACCAGCAGGTCGGCGGGTAGCTCGCGGGCTCCATGTCGACCCGGCAGAGCGCCTTGCCGAGCGCTCCGTAGTCAACCGTCGCGTACTCCACGTGGCTGGCCTGGAGGATCTGCTCGCCCGTCAGCGTCGCCGAGTTGAAGCCGACGCAGACGCGGAGCACGCTGCCGTCACCGTGCTCGATCACGAGCGCGGCGTGATGGCTCGTGGCGGCGGCCGCACACGACGCCGGCGATGCAAGCTCGTGCCCGGTGGCAAACGCGACGCCGCTCGCCCCGCCCGTGACCAGGGGACCGATCAGCAGCGCGCGACGCAGGCGCGAACCCACTTCAGCCTCGTGTCGGTGCCGGCGTCGGTGTTGGACTGGGCCCGAGCGTCTTGCCGGGTGTGTAGAACGGACGCTTCCAGAACGGCACCGGGAGCGGCACGCGGTCCAGCGCGGGGACGACCTGGCTGGTGGTGAAGACGTCGGGGCCGGAGTTGCCGGGGAAGGTGTAGCCGCCGGAGGTGCCCTGGGCGGCGACGAGCGCGCTCACCGGGGTATGGCCCTGCACCGCCCAGACCGCGCCGGCGGGATCCTGACCGGTGGCCACGATGGCCTGCAACACCAGCGCGGTGGAGTCAGGGTCGCCGGGGCCCGACGAGTTGAACGGGAAGCTGCCGTTGCGCAGCTGCTGCGAGTGCAGCCAGTGCAACGCCGTCGCATCCCGACTGTGGTCGCCGGCGGCGTCGAGCGCCATCAGCGACATCGCCGTGGAGTTGGTGTCGCTGCCCGCGCTGTTGTTCTTGCGATCGAGGTAGTTCCAGCCACCGTCACTGTCCTGCGCGTTTTTGACATAGCTGACCGCAGCACCGGGGATGGGGGCAGCCGCGGCGCGCAGCGCCTGGATGGCGAGCGCCTGGGTGAAGGCTTCACCATCGCCGAAGGCGCCCGTGCCGGCGTGATAGGTGGCGTTGAGCGTCGCCACCAGGTCGTGACCCGCAAACTGCCGTGGATTGAGCGCGGCGGCCTCCACCGCCTGGATCAGCTCGGCGCACTTGCCGGCGCTGGCGCTGGCCTGCGTCACGTGGGCGCGCAGGAAATCGAAGAGGGTGGGGCCGGTGCTGCCATGGCGCAGGACCTTGGGATCGTAGCCGGCGGTGGCGGCGCCGATGGCGTAGAGCTCACCGCTGCCGAAGTCGCCCGGAAACGCCTGCAGCGAGCCATCGTTCGCCGACTGCTTCGACTGCAGGTACAGCAGCGCACGTGACGCCGGGTCGTCCTGCGCGACCCCGTTCGCCGACCCGCTCCAGACCGTCACGCCTGCTGCCGCGATCGCAGCAGCAAGCCCCACGCCGGCGACCCTGCGACCTCCGCGCATGGCCATCACCTCAACGCGGCCGGGTGGACTTCACCTCGCTGGATGGTCCTCCTGCCGCATGAGGCCGAACCTCCCGTTGCGCGCGGGGGTGAAGCGTTCGCCTCGGGTCGGTCTCCTGGCTCACGGATCGTCGTCACCGGCCGCCTTCCCAGGAGACGCTCTCCCAGTGGCTCAGTGGCCGGGGACTTCCCGTTGACAGTTGCGCGACAGCGCCGGATTCACACCGGCTTCCCGTCACCCTCGGCGCTATTCAGTTGTCCGGAGGAGTATGGGAGTTCTGCGTACACTTGTGCTTATGAGATCGGGGCTCCGGCGCGTGAACGGGTCCCCGGACTCATCCGCGGACGCCATGCTGCCCCGCCAGGCGGTGGCCGTCCTCTCGATGCACGCGTCGCCACTGTCCGACCTCGGCCGCGGGGAGAACGGCGGCATGAATCTGGCGATCCGCCGGCTCTGCGAAGGCCTGTCGGACCGCGGCGTTCCCACCGATGTCTTCGTCCGTCGCGACTCGCGCACGGCTCCGGATGAAGAGCTGATCGCGAAGCTCAGCCGTCTGATCCGGATCCCGGTCGGCCCGGCGGAGCACGTGAGCAAGGACCGTGTTCGCTGGCTGTGGCCGGAGTTCGCCGAGGCGGTCGACGCCCACGCGCTCTCCGAACGGCGGCTCTATCGCGCCATCCACGCGCACTACTGGATGGGCGGACTTGCCGCGCGCACACTGGCCGCACGCTGGGGCGTCCGCTGGGTGCAGTCGTTTCACACGCTGGCGCGAACCAAGGCTCGCGCCGGCCTACCTCTGGACGCGACACGTGCGCAGGCGGAGGGCGAACTTGCCGCATCTGCGGACCGCTTGGTGGCGGCAAGCCTGTCCGAGGCGAAAGACCTGATCCGGCTGTACGGGGCCTCGCGGGACAAGATCTGCGTCGCGCAGCCCGGTGCAGACGTACGCGTCCTCGCACCGCGTGACGCAAAAGGACTCCGGCGCCGGCTGGAGCTGGAGGGTCGTCGCGTCGTCCTGTTCGCCGGACGCCTGGAACCGCTGAAGGGCGCTCAGACCGTGCTCGACGCGGTGTCTGCGCTGGTTGCGGATGCGGCCTTTGCGGACGTCGTCGTGCTGGTCGTCGGCGACAACAGCGGCGAGGGGGCGGCGGCCGCCGACGGTGGCGAACGGCAGCGGCTGGAGCGCTACGCTCAGCGGGCCGGGCTTTCGGACCGCGTGCGCTTTCTCGGTGCGATCTCGCACGAGGAGCTGGCCGCTTACTACGCCCTCGCCGACGTGTGCGTCGTGCCGTCGCGAACCGAGAGCTTCGGGTTGGTTGCGCTCGAGGCGCAGGCGCTCGGCACACCCGTCGTCGCCGCTGCGGTCGGCGGGCTGACCGAGATCGTCGAGGACGGCGTGAGTGGCTACCTGGTCAAGGGTCGCGATCCGGCCGACTATGCGGCCGCGATCGCGCGCGTCCTCCGCGATCCGGAGGGGCGCGTCGCGATGGGGGAGGAGGCGCGCGCGCGTGCAGCGCGATTCACGTGGGCGCGTGCCGTGGATCGACTGGTGGCCATCTACGACCGTCTGAGCGCGGGCGCTCCCGGCGTGTCGCCATGCGGCGACGAGGCGGCCGAGGTGCCCTACCTGAGCGCCGGCTGAGGCGAGACCCCCGCTCGGTCGGTGTCGCGGGCGCGGCGCGATCGCATTGTTCCGTCCAGGCCCTCCTGCAGAATCCGCCGCGCTCCACCGGGGAGGTCGTCGCGGTCGAGCACCGACTGCACCGCGCGAACCAGCTCGTCGTCGGTGATGTAGCGCGGGTAGAGGCCCTCGGTGAACGTCTCCGCCTCATCGACCGTGCGCTCCGCCCAGACTCGGGGAATCGCCGCGGCGTACGGGATGATGTACGGGCGTATCTCCGCTTCCTGTTCCGGGCCCGGGCGGATGAAGCCGCCTTCGAGGAAGGCGCCTGTGGCAAAGCCGTGCATGATCGCCGCGATCGTGGCCAGGGATGGCGGTCGATCGACGACAGCGGACCAGTTGGCCGGGGGCTCTTGATCCGGAGCAATGATCAGCTGCCAGGCGTCGGCCTTCGCCTCGGCCGTCGGCCGTCCGGCCAGTGAGGCGGCGGCGTGGCGCCGCCCGAAATCGGTGGGGTCGCGGTCGAGCTCGGCCAGGATCTGCTCGGGCTGGAGGCGCCCGGCGCTGGCGAGTCGCGCCACGACGAGCCAGCGCAGGTCGGTATCGAGCGCGACGCCGGGAATGCTCGCGTCGCCGGCCAGCACCGCCGCGAGCCGGTCGAGGTCGCCTGCGCGATCGGTCGTGGCGACTGCGCAGCGCGACCAGGTGATGTGGAGGTGGGTCTCGTGCGCGGCGCGCGCGATCTGCTCGCTCGCGACGTCGTGCAGCCGTGCCCTCGCTGCCGGGCGGTTGGCGGGATCGGCGTACTGGTCGATCGCGGTGATCGCCTGGCTGAGCACACGCTCGACGACGATCGGCTCACTTTCGAACGGCCCGTGCCGCGCCACCAGCTCCACGTAGTCGCGGGTGCGGAACTCGGCGTCGCGTGTCATGTCCCACAGCGCTGCCCAGCAGAGCGCGCGTGCCAGCGGGTCGTCGACGGCCGAGAGCGACTCGAGGAGCGTCGGCACCGAGCGCTGATCGAAGCGCAGCTTTGCAAAGGTGAGATCGTCGTCATTGACGATGACCAGGTCGGCGGCCGGCTCGCCGATCAGCTGGGGCACCTCGGTCAGCGGCCCCTCGATGTCGAGCTCGAGCCGGCGCGTCCGGCGGATTCTGCCTCCCGCGCGGGAGTAGAGCCCGACTGCGATCCGGTGCGATCGCAGTGTGGAGTGCTTCGCCGTCGCGGTCTGCTCGACCGCGAACCGGGTGTAGTGGCCACCTTGCACCTCGGCGACCGGCCGCAGCGTGTTCATGCCGGCCGTCTCGAGCCACTGACGCGACCAGCTCTTCATGTCGCGTCCCGACGCGCGCTCGATGCAGGCGAGAAAATCTTCGAGAGTGGCGTTGCCCCAGCGGTAGCGGCGGAAGTAGTCCTGGACGCCTGCCTCGAAGGCGTCCGCCCCGACCCACGCGGCGAGCTGTCGCATCACCGACGCACCCTTGTGGTAGGTGATCCCGTCGAAGTTCTGACGCACCGAATCGGTGTCGGGGATCGAATCCGCGATGCGGTGTGTCGTGATCAGCTGATCCTGGCGCGCGGCCACGGATTTCACCGTGTTGGCGAAGTCCACCCAACCGTCGGTGAAGTCGGTCGCCTCGTGCAGGGCGAGATTTGACATGTACGTGGCGAACGTCTCGTTGAGCCAGAGGTCGCCCCACCAGCGCATGGTCACCACGTCGCCGAAGCCGTGCACGTGCGCCATCTCGTGCAGGATGGTCTCGGCGCGACGCGTCAGCTGCGCCTGTGTCGGCGTGCCGCGGAAGATGTACGCCTCGTTGAACGTCACGCACCCGGGGTTCTCCATGGCGCCCATGTTCGCCTCGGGGACGAACAGCTGGTTGTACTCGTCGAACGGATAGTCCAAGCCGAAGTAGTCGGCGAAGAAGTCCAATCCCTGCTTGGTGATTTCGAAGATCGCTGCAGCCTGGTCGTCGAGGTACGACGCGAAGCTCTCGCGACACCAGAGACCGAGCGGGATACCCCGGTGGTCGTCGGACACGACGTGGAATGCGCCGGCCACGATCGCGACCAGATAGGTCGGGATCGGCGGGGTGACGTTGAACGCCCACGTCGTGCGGCCTGCCGCCGTCTGCGCATCGAGGACGCGCGCGTTGCCGCACACCTTCCACGCGGCAGGAGCCTCGACGCGCATCGCGAAGGTGCCCTTGAGGTCGGGCTGGTCGAAACAGGCGAAGACCTTGTGCGCGTCGAAGGGCTCGAAGTGCGTGTAGAGGTACACCTCCGAGTCGACGGGATCCACCAGCCGGTGGAGGCCGACACCGGTGTGCCCGTACGCGCAGCGGGCCCGCACGCGCAGCCGGTTGCGACCGCGGCGCAGCCCTGGGAGCAGCAGCCTGGCGCCGTCGTAGTTCTCCTCGGTGACGACGATCGAGCGGTCGTTGAGCTCGACGGCATCGATGTGTGGCGCGGCGATGTTGATGAAGGTGTCCGCGCCCTCGCGAGCGACATCGAACGTCACTGCGCTCACGCTCTCGAACGTTTTGGCGGTTGGATCGTCGCTGATGTGCAGCTCGATCTCGTATTTGAGGTCCGATATGAGTTCGGCGCGGCGCTCTGCTTCGCTTTGTGTGAGGTTGTCGGCGGGCGCCCGAGCGCCTTCGGAAATCGCTGTGGTCACAGTCCAGAGCCTACCAAGGGTGCTGCTGGTCGAGGGGACTGACGAACAATTACGTGACGTCGACGAGGACTTTTATTGCCCGCCGCTGGTCCATCGCCGCGTAGCCGTCGGGCACCCCGTCGAGAGGCACACGCATGGTGATCACCGGGGTGGGATCGAACTCACGCGCGGCGAAGGCGCGAAGCAGCTCGGGCTGGTAGGTCCGCGCTGGGGCCATCCCGCCGGCCACGGTGATGTTGTGGGCAAACATCTGGTCCATCCTGAGCCCGTCGACGGCGCTGGGCACCCCCACGAAGCCGATCCGGCCGCCCGGACGGACCGCCGCCATCGCGAGATCCATGCTCGCCTGGGTTCCGACGGCCTCGAGGACGTGCGGCGCGCCTCCGTCGGTGAGCTCGCGCAGGTGCTCGCCGCCACCGTTGTGGCTCAGGTCGAACAGGTCGGTTGCGCCGAAGGTTCGGGCGATCTCGAGCCGATCCGGGTGATGGCCGGCGGCGATGATGCGCGCCGCTCCGCGACGGCGAGCGGCGATCACCGCGCACAGCCCGACCGCGCCGTCGCCGATGACGACCGCGGTGCTCCCCGGCTTCACCCACGCGGCCACCGCCGCGTGGTGGCCGGTGGGCACCACGTCGGCGAGCAGGGCGGCACCGTCGAGACGCGCCGGCTCGTTTGCGACCTCCTCGGGGAGCCGCAGCAGCGTGCCGTCGGCCAGGGGCACGCGCACGAGCTCTCCCTGCCCGCCGTCGTCGCGGGCTCCGCCGAAGGTCCCGCCGCGAATGCACGACGTGGGCAGACCCGTCGAGCAGAACTCGCAGGTGCCATCGGAGTATGTGAACGGCGAGAGCACGGGGTCGCCGGGCTGCAGCGTCTCCACTGCGGGCCCGACCTCGCTCACGACGCCGAGGAACTCGTGACCGGTGCGATACCCGGGCTTCCAGTCCCAGTACCCGCGGTAGAACCAGAGGTCCGAGCCGCACACGGTGGCACGTCGCACTCGCACGATCGCGTCCCCAGCGTCGCGTATGGCGGGGTCGGGCACGTCCTCGACGCGGATGTCGTGCGGGCCGCGAAAGACGGATGCCTTCACCGCCGAGGGATTGTGCCCTAATGCGCACATGAGCGCGGGGCTCACGCTCCTGAGCATCGCCGGCGGATCCCTGCTGATGCTGACCGTCCTGATCAGCCTTCTGCGGACGCTGGTCGTGCCCCGCGGCCTGACTCCCCGCCTCGGTGGTGGGCTGGAGGGCCTCGTGCGCCGGGTCTTCCGACGTGTCGCCAAGCGCGCGCCCGGCGGCTACCTCTACAAGGACCGGATCCTGACGTACGAGGGGCCCGTGCGGCTGGTGGCCGTGCTGATGCAGTGGGTGGTGCTCGCTCTGCTCGCGTTCGCCCTGATCTTCTGGCCGTTCGCGGGCTCCTTTCCGCAAGCGATCGAGACTGCGGGATCGGCCATGTTCACACTCGGCTTCGTGCCGGTCCACGATCCGGTTCCCGTGGCGGCGACGTTCTTCGCGGCATTGACCGGGCTGTCCATCGTCGCCGTGCAGATCGCCTACCTGCCGACGATCTATGCGGCGTTCAATCGTCGGGAGACGCTGGTGACGATGCTGAGCAGCCGCACCGGGGCGCCGCCGTGGGGCCCGGAGGTGCTGGCCCGCCACGCGCTCATCAACAACCTCGACGACCTCCCGCAGTTCTTCCGCGACTGGGAGCTCTGGGCGGCGGACGTCGCGGAGAGCCACACCAACTACCCGGTGCTCCTCGCCTTCCGGTCCCCGCATCCCATGCGTTCGTGGGTGGTGGCCCTCAACGCCATCCTCGACGCTGCCGCGCTCTACCTCTCGCTGGCGCCCAGCATGGCGCCCTCACAGGCCAACGCCTTCATCAGGATGGGGTACAGCGGGCTGCGCGAAGTCGCAACGGTGTTCCGCTGGCAGTTCGACCCCGACCCGCTGCCGGAGGACCCCATCGAGCTCACGTTC
>Ga0307471_100002340_pt1 | contig 10867 bp, 14 predicted proteins | sample atmos_gasesAM3C__2_FD_204566 | JGI IMG/M metagenome (GOLD analysis project Ga0307471, IMG submission 204566) | Hardwood forest soil microbial communities from Morgan-Monroe State Forest, Indiana, United States - atmos_gasesAM3C_515 | ecosystem: Environmental > Terrestrial > Soil > Temperate... | reverse complement strand
AACCTGTGCAAGCTGTGAATTGTAACGGTAATCGCCGTACGCAGTGGCTCGCTCCGGAAAATTTTTCAGTCCAGCTTGATAATACTCCTCAAAAAGCGCGTTCTGCTTCGCCACCCGATCAGCGACGGGCGCCATTTGCGCAAAAGCAGAGCACCCGAACCCAAAAACCAACCCAGAAATCAGTTGTCGCATATTGGTGGACGCTAGCAGAGTAGTGTCACCTCGCACGTCATGATTAGTTTTGTGGCGAGCGTAACTGCAATGCTGGCAGCGTCCGGCTCACTGAAACAATGATCACATGCAGTGTACGGGACACCTCAAAGTAAGAAGTTAAATTGACCGCAACATTGAAGGGTCCGAGCCGGACTGGCGTTTAGCGACGGGGGTAGGAGCGAGCAGTGAGGCGAACGAGTTTCAAGATCGAAAAGAGAATTTTGGCGTCCCATTTCATACAGATCTAATCTTCGGCCGCAGCGTAAACGTGACGCTTTATCCCGATGAGTAATCCGCAATATCCCGGCGTCTTTGTCGAAGAGGTTCCCACCGGCGTAAGGACAATCGCTGGAGTCTCGACTTCAGTCACCGCATTTATTGGAGCGGCGAGTCGCGGGAGTAGCTACCGTGCAGTGCGCATAGATAGCTTTGGCAAATTTGAACAGCGGTTCGGCGGCCTCATTGCGAACTATGATCTCGGTTACGCGGTGCAGCAGTTTTTTCTCAATGGAGGCAAAGATGCCTGGGTGGTACGTGTCGCGCGGCAGCTCACCGCTGCCAAGGTTATCGAAGGTATCCACGCACTCGGTACTGTTGACATTTTAAATCTGCTACTGATTCCAGGAGTAACGAACTCGGAAGCGCTTTTCGCAGCAGCCGATTATTGTCGGCAGCGCCGCGCATTTCTCATCTTGGACGCACCAAAAAGTGCACAAACACCCGCACAAATGGCGCAAGCCGTCCAGAACGCCACGCTGCCAAAGACTGGCCACGGTGCAGTTTATTTTCCGTGGATTAATATTCCTGATGCTCTCAACATTGGAAAAGTACGGCTGACTCCGCCAAGCGGCGCTGTCGCGGGCTTATTCGTGCGCACCGATAATTCGCGAGGCGTCTGGAAAGCACCGGCAGGCACAGCAGCAGATCTGATCAGTGTGTCTGGCCTTTCTTACAATGTGACAGATTCCGAAAGCGAGGCCGTCAATGCACTGGGCATCAATTGCCTGCGAATCTTCCCAACGGGCACGCTCGTGTGGGGCGCCCGGACACTCGAAGGCGCTGCTCAGTCTACGTCAGAATGGAAATACATTCCGGTGCGGCGGGTCGCGCTCTTCATCGAAGAAAGCCTTTATCGCGGATCCCAATGGGCGGTTTTCGAGCCGAACGCGGAACCACTCTGGGCACAGATCCGACTGAACGTGGGAGCTTTTCTGCAAAAACTATTTTCCCAAGGAGCGTTCCAAGGTAACACGCCTCGTGACGCCTACTTTGTTAAATGCGATGCTGCTACGACCACGCAAAATGATATCGATGCCGGGGTGGTGAATGTCGTGGTCGGCTTTGCGCCGCTCAAGCGCGCCGAGTTCCACGTCCTGACCATCTCGATCAAAGCGGGACGGCGGAAGCGCAGGCGCAGGCAACGCCATTCCTAGTTTCCGGCTGATCGCTCGACCGTAAGGGCAGGCTCCGCCACCATTACACTTGCTGCTCTCATGCGTTAGCTATTATAGATCCTTCGGCAAGTGAGATCCTTCCATTTGAAGATCGCTGACCGTGAAGAAGGTCCGTTCACGGAAACGGAAGTTGCTCCGATGTTCGCGGACGGGCGTGTCGATCGAAACACGCCGTGTAAACCTATCGGCCGAGGCGACTGGAAATCGGTCGATGACTATTTGCCCATGCTGAAATACGGGACGCAATTACCGCCGGCTACTAAAGTCCCTACCGTTCCTCCAACACCGCCGCCGGTCTTGTTGTCGTCGCAACGCGTGTCAGTGGTGGATTTCGATATTCCGTTCGGATCGGTTCTGAAGATCATGTTCAAATGGATGGCAGCTGCATTCGTGGTTTTTTGCTGCTTCCTGCCGGTCATTTTTGTTCTTTGGCTAATTGTGGCGGCGATATTCGCCGCGCTATTCAACGGCGTGATGTCCAGTTTGCATCACCTGTGATCTGCATCTGAGCGCGCACTAAGCCGCAGTCGACGCCAGCGGCTACAAATCTGCGGCTGACACAGCCGCCGCTACAGCGTGAGCTGGCAAGGACATCGCGCTGCGATGTCCGGACGCCGCAGCGCGACGTCCCTACCTAAAGGCTCGATCCTCTCTGCCGCCTATTTCCCGCGGCTTGCCGGCGGAACGATACCGTTCATGCGCAGATACTCGATCATCTGTCCGTAGTGATCGAAGCAATGAGCTGCGGCAAACGTTGCCAGGAAGAGGCGCGTGGTCTGCCTGCCACTGCTCGAGGTAATCGGTTCGACGAGGTTCGAGCTGTTCAAAGTGGCCACAGCCTTGTGGCCAAAAGCAAAAGAATCTTTCAAGTATTTGATGATGTCGGCCTTGGCTTTCATATTGTCCGGGCCTTTGCCGTCGTTGACCGTGTCCGGTGGTTTCTCGCCCGTAATCGGCGACCAAATGAGATAGTTCGACGCCGCGATATGCTTCAGTTGCTCGCCAAAGGTGCGCACACCTTTGTAATTGCTCCCGGGGAGGTTCAGTTTCTCCGGAGAAAAATCGAACTTGTCCTCTGGCATCGCCTCGGCCACTTCGACCACTTCTTTCTCAACAAGACTAATCTCGCGATCGATCGCTGAGGCGATGGTGGGTGGAGTTGACGCCGACGCCCCGGCCGCAGGCGGGCTTTTGGTTGCCTGCGCATAAGCTGAAGCCACAGCGAGGGATAACACGAGCAGTAGAGAAGTTTGGAGCTGTTTCATGGGATTATTGTTCTTTCTTTGAGTTAGCGCATGAAAGAACTTCTTCGCGTGATTGGCAAGAAGAGAGATGAATCCGGTTTGCGGAGTCGTTGCTGTATGACTACGCAGATGTTTAAGTTCGTTCAACGTTACCGTGAGTTATGACCACACAATCAAGCCAGTGCGTCTCACTGTGTTGATTGGAGCAACGGCGATCATTGTGTGTGGCTTCGCGGTGTTCTACACTCATGGCTCGGCTCACGGCACAACGGCGGAAGAATGCGCCGCGCGGCGCAACGTTGCCGGCGGAAGCGGAGTTGAACCTGACCGCTCAAAAGTACTTCGAGCAGCAGGGCCCGGCTGAACAGCTCCAAAATCCTACGCGAGCAGCCGACCTGCAGGCTTTTAAAGAGGCTTTCAAAAAGGGTTACACCGCCGGGTTCAAGAAGACGCATGCGCAGCGGTGAACTCGTCGTACATCGTAAGCGGCTTACGATGTAAATCGAGCGCTGCATTTAGCAGCCATCGTTTGCACTTTTCCGGATTCGGGAACCAGACACAGTCGCGTCTTTATAAAAGACTCTAGCGCGAAACGGGGGCCCAGCTTGCCACGCCCAATGCTGTCAGCACGATTTCCACCGCGAGTGAGGCAAGAATGATCCCCATGACACGGACAAGAATGGCGGCTCCCTGACGACCGATGATCCGCAGGATGGCATCGGAAAAAAGCAACAGAATATAGGTGAGAAACAGCACGACGAGCAGGACAACGCCGGTTTGGGCTTGCTCGGCCACCGTGTAAACATCGTTGTCTGTGAGCAGAATGACCGCCATCATCGCTCCCGGACCTGCGATCGAAGGCACAGCGAGCGGAAAGACGGCCAGGTCCCGCCCCGGCTCGGGCGCTCCCGATTTGGCATCCATTTCTCCGAAGAGCATCTTCAAACCAAACAGGAAAAGAATGATCCCACCAGCAACTTTGAGCGAATGCAGGTGAATGCCGATGGCATCGAGAATGAACTGCCCCGCCACCACCGCGACGACAAGAATGATCGTAGCATAGACGCAAGCACGCAGCGCGGTACGATGCCGCTCCGCGCGGGTAAGCGATGCCGTTAACCCGGCAAAAATTGCAATATTGCCAATGGGGTCAATGGTCGTCCAAATAGTCGCGAAATCTTTGCTGATCTTGATGAACAAAGGAGACATGGTGAATCGGGGAACGGCTTACACCAGAGGCTGAGCGAGAGCGAGAGAAAGTTACGGAGATTTTGGAGTCGTATCTAAACATTTAACATTTTGACTCGTTAGGCATCGTAGCCTCGTTCGTCCCGCACCCGCGGGGCTACGGCGGGGCAAGAGCGGCTTACGACAGGTGGGATTAACCGCGGACTCGCGGTCGGGGACAGCGACTACAGTGATCCGCAGTAAGTACAAGACGTTTAACCGGTTCGTCTTTGACGAGTCCGTCCACAATCTCCGGGATGTCCGCGACCGTAACGCCTCCGTAAAAAAAGTGATCGGGTTCGACCAAAACCGTCACGCCGGTCGCGCATTGATCGAGACAACTCGATGTGCAGACGCGCGCCTCGAGCTTGGCGAGTCCACGCGCGGCAACCTCTCCTTTCAACGCTCGATACACTTCTTCTGAGTCCTTGGCCGCGCAGCATCCTTTCGGGTTGTTCTCGGCCCGACGATTGATGCAGACGAAGAGATAGCGCTTGCGTTGCAGAGAGGTGAGAGTCGAATACGCCGGGCCGGAGGTCAAAGGCCAAAGATCAGCCGGTAGATCAGGAGCAAAAGGGCGGAGCCCACAGGGCCGCCACTACAGCCGAAATCGCGAATCATTTGACCTAGTAGAAGCAAAGTTCGTGGCTGACACGATTGCGCGTAGGTTGGGATTCGCTATCGAGACATAAATGATCCGTAAGACCTCGGCGGAACGACTGAGTTTTTTCTCCGACGCGATATTCGCGGTCCTGATTACGGTGCTGGTTCTGGGATTGCACCCACCGGAGCGCCCTACATTCGAAGCGTTCCTGGAACTGTGGCCGACATGGGTGAGTTACGCGGTCAGCTATGTGTTCATTGCTATCGTTTGGGCCAACCACCATTATTTGCTCCGCTACGCGACGGAAGCCACGCCGCACCTGATGTGGTTCAATTTCGCCCATCTCTTTTCCGTGTCGCTGCTCCCGCTTTCGACGGCCTGGATGGCGGTGAGCAAGCTTTCGCCTCAGCCGGTCGCATTCTACGCGGCGGTGTTTTTCTTCGTCAACGTGACCTATATCTTGCTGATCTGGGAACTGATCCAACCATTGGCCGATGTCCCTCGGAAAGTTCGCCGAAACATGCGGTATCGTGCGGTCGCCACTCTCTGTCTTTTCGGATTCGCATCGATCGTCGCTTTGAAATTTCCATACGTGGGTCTGGGAATTTGTTGTTGCTGTCTAGTTGTCTATCTAAGGCCGGACGCGCCGGGTGCGAATTGAGAATTTGCCGCCGCCCTTAAAGGTGACTATTTCGCGGCCGGTTTCTTTAGCTCCACCAGAATGACATCGATCGGACCGGTGCCGGTGTTTTCCGGCAGATGCGCACCAGCCGGGGTGAAGACTGCCTCTCCTTTTTTGCCAGACATCTCTTCGCTCTTGCCATCGGGATGAGTCATCTTCGCCTTTTGGTCCTCCAAGAACACTGCCACCGAATCGGGATGCGAATGCATCACAGATTTTTCACCCACCCCGTAATGGATGTGCAACACGCGCACCGCAGCGTTCTCAAATACGACGGTGTAATGCTTCGGGTCCACCTTAACCGGGTCCTGCGCGCTCGTGACCGACGCGCCCATTAATGCCGCTACTGCCACTGCTGAAAACAAGACTCTCTTCATGTTTCTGGCTCCTTGATTGAGTTAATGAGATTTCCACGGGAAATCCGCGGTGAATTTCGAGTTCATTTCATCAAGTTTTCGCGAAATAGCAAGCACGAACCGCCCTGATCCCAGGCGTTCTGTTCCGGTTAGAGAATGGCTTTTACTGCAGCGGTTTGCCGTAAACTTGATAGACACGAACAAGGCCGCCGATAAAATCCCAATCCTTTTGATAAGAAAAAGCGCGATCGCGTGCAAACCAGGTAAGGTCGCGCGGCGACTCTGGATGATTAGGATCGTACACACGATAATGATCAACCCCCGGATTCGGTGTTGAAGATTCCAGTTTGTAAATCAAAACCGAGTGATTAATGCTGAACCGGGGGTACGTTGTAAGAAATGCGATGAACAACTCGCCGCGCTCCAGGGTTGCATTCAATCGAGCGTGAGTCCGTTCCTGGTAGCCGCTACCGTCCTGAAACATCATCCGGGCATTACTGATTCGGAAGTAACTCGGCCAACCATGGCCGATGTTTAATTGCACAAGTTCGCGACGGGCCTTGCTCATCTCCTTCAGGTCCTTGTATCCTGGAAAGACAATTCGTTGATTTTCCGGCAATGGTTCCGTCCAAGCTGCCTGGCGTGTCACAACGCGAACGCGAGCCGCCAGTGACGCGTCATCCAAGGAAGTAATTCGTGGCTCGAACCGCGCAAATTTCTTGAATTGGGCGGCCGTGCGGCACATCACAAAGCAGTGACGATTATATGCGTCGCGCTTTGTCGCTGACGGTTTTCGCAAAGAAGCGTGTCCCTCGTGATACTCGAACACCGTTTGATTAGCGAAGGCGAAGGTGTCGCGATCAAAACGGAAATCCGACGGTGTGCCGCCGGCGCACGCGAACGTGACAGCGGCAAAAGCGCCGAGCCAGCAAGCCCCCACTGATTTTGGCCAGGTCCCGAACATCACATCAAACGCGAGTCTGGGCAGTGACAGTTTTGCCATCGGAAAACACACCCAACCGCCGAAATTTTTGATACCGTTTCTCCAACAATTCCGCCACCGGAACTTGAGAAAGTCGCTCTAAGCCCCGGCGCAGCGCTTCCCCAAGATTCGCAGCGGCAGAATCGTAATCGCGGTGCGCACCGCCCTCGGGCTCGCGGATAATTTCGTCCACGACCCCCAGTTTCAACAGATTCTGTGCAGTTAATTTGAGCGCCTCAGCAGCCTCAGCGGCATGCCGGCGGTCTCTCCACAAAATTGCGGAACACGCTTCCGGGCTGATCACTGAGTAGTAAGCGTTCTCCAAAATCAATACGTGATCTGCGACCCCGATGCCGAGCGCACCTCCCGAGCCGCCCTCGCCGATCACCGCGGCAATGACAGGGATGCGCAGCTTCATCATCTCATGAAGGTTCACAGCAATTGCTTCTGAAATATGGCGTTCCTCCGATCCAATCCCGGGAAAGGCGCCTGGCGTGTCGATTAAAGAAATCACCGGCATCCCGAATTTTTCGCCCAGTCGCATGAGTCGCAGCGCCTTGCGGTAGCCCTCCGGATGACCGCACCCGAAATTGCGCATCACGTTTTCCTTGGTGTTACGTCCTTTTTGGTGGGTGATAACCACGCAGCGGTGTGTGCCGAGCATGGCCACACCGCACGGCATTGCACGATCGTCGGCAAAGCGGCGGTCGCCGTGCAATTCGACCCAGTTCGTAAAACAGCGTTGAATGTAATCGAGCGCGAACGGCCTTTGATTGTGCCGGGCGATTTGGACCCGCTGCCAGGCCGTCAAATTATCGTAAACCTGACGGCGGGTTTCCCCAATCTTTGCCTCAAGTTCTTTCACCGCCGGGGCGAGATCGACGTCGTGCTTTGTGGAATGACTCTTTAAATCCTGCAGCCGCCGTTCCAGTTCAAAGACTGGCTTTTCAAAATCGAGCGGTTGCCATTCCATCAGCGTTAAACGGTTAAAGCGTTGAAGCGTTACAGCGTCAAGTAATCGCGCGAGCGATCCGCTTCAACGCATCACGCTTCAACGCTTCAACGGCCTTAGTCAATGATCGTCACAGAAGTGCTTTTGTTTACAAGCGTGCTCAGCTCCTCGAGATCAACCGCGGCGAGACCAAGACCGGTCGGAGGGGGCGGTTGGTCGAGATTGGGGTGCGTTGCATCAGGCACCGCGTACAACGTATAAGCGGCCGCGCCGGCCAACCTGATCCACTTAGTGCTGGCCAGATACTCCTTGCTCCCGAGGCCAACGCGTTTGCCATCTTTCCAAGCCATCGTTTCGGCAACTTTCGCCGTAATTTTAGCCGGTTGCTTCTGCGGCAGCTTTGCTTCGCGCACGTGATATTGCTTGAAAAACGCGCCGTGGTTCAACAGCACAATCAGGTTCGCTTTGCGCTGGATCACCATCGAGAAATCGGGATGCGAGATGAGTAGCTTGTCGCCAATCCGCAGCATCGTGCCGCTCATATTGTTCATGCGCATGATCATCTCTGGTGTCGTCTTCAGCTTGCGCGCAATCTTCGCCAGCACGTCTCCGGATTTCACAATGTATTCGATCTTTTCCGGAGATGGCTGACGCGACAGCAAAATTCCGGTGTTCACTTCCCCCAAAATATCCCGGGCTTCATCGAGATGTTTCCCATTGGGATATTTTTGGATGAAAGCGACAAGGGCATCACGCGCTTCGGTGAGTTTTCCGTCCTGGCGCAGTTTCACCGCCGCCTCAAAATCCGGCAGGCTGACGTCCACCACGGGGGGCGGAGTGACTTCCCCGCGCTGCTCCTTTTTCACTTCGATTTCTTCTTTGACGAAGGTGTTGTAACCGAACCAGGCGGCGCCACCGAAGATGATCAGGGCCAGCACTAAAACGAAAAACCATTTCATGATTTCATCCCGACATTGTCATCCAAGGAAGGTGAAATGGCGCGACGATCGTGTTCGTCGACCAAACAGATGATCTGACATTTTTCGCTTTGGTCAGAATGACACGCATCGTTGGCAAAGGAATCTCCGCCGCTGCTAACGTGTCGGGCAGGCGTATTAGCCCTGTTCGGCTTCGCTTCCAGGGAAGAACCGATGCCAAAGGCGTCCAATTGTAGGCTCTTCGCGGTTCGTCCAGGTAAAGTGGCAATCCTGACAGTAAAATTCCTTCGGAATAATTTTCAGCGCGCAAAGCAGGCCGACGAGTGCAGGCGTCAAAAATTTCCGCGTCATCTGCGGGTACTCGATATTTGAAGAGTTGCATTGCGGACAGCGAATCAGGGCAGCGGAAATGTCCGGATCAGTCGATTCCCATTCAATCATCAGACTTTGTGCCTTCTCGAAATCGTTGTCCTCCACCATGACTTTGGCGTTCGCCTGTGGCTTGGACATGAAGCCGAACTGCTGCACGGGCGCCTCATTATGAACGTCGGACTTGATCCCGGCATCCTGAAAACGCCGTTTAAGCTGACGCGCTTTGGCGGGCTCATTAAACGTGGCAATGATCACCATAAAGTCTCCTTCACGCGCGCCGGCATATCGCTCTGATCAAACATCAAATCGCCGTTGAGCGCAAGATTTTGACGTTGGAGTGATTTGCCGGTTCGTCGGCGTAGCGCGCTCCGTCAGCGTATGGCGGAATCGTGCCTAGCCTGCAATCCGCTGGAGCAAAGCGGACGCTAAAGCGGTTAATGCGCCGGCGGAGGGAACCATTGGTAGAGCATTAAATAAACGAGAACTCCGGTGACAGACACGTAGAGCCAGATTGGGATCGTCCAGCGCGCAATCCGCTTGTGGCGGTCCCATCGGCGACGAAAAACCGGAACGAGCGTCAAAATGACTAAGGGCAGCGTCACAAACGCCAGCAGAACGTGGGAGGCCAGCATCGGAAAGTAAATCCCCGCGAGCCAGCCGGTATATCCGGAAGATTTTTCGCCAACACGCGCGTGATAAGTGATGTAGCCAATCAGAAAACAGACAGACGAGATCAGGGCTATGATCATGCACACCATGTGACGGCGCCACGCGCCGCGCCGGATGAAATACCACCCGGTGGAAATAAAAATGGTGCTCACGAGATTAAACGTGGCATTGAGCGCAGGCAGGTCGGAGGTTGAAATCACGTTGAAGCGGCTGAACCGTTAAGCGGTTAAATTGGTCTATCCTTCCAACGCTTCAACGGTTTAACGCTTCATTACGCATGCCTGTCGCTTTGGAACAACCGCAGGTTCACTATTCCGCGCAGACGCCACGATTGCGCCGGGCACGCCGCATTGTTGCAATTGCAATTCGTCTGACGATTCTCGCTGCCGTCCTTGCAATCTTCGGCGGCGGCTATTATCTCGCACGACGGGGATTTGGCCGTGAATGGCGGTACCGCGTGGTGGAAGAGCTACACAAACGCGGTGTCGAAGCCCAGATCGGACGGCTAACGCTGGACCCGTTTCGCGGGCTGATCGCGAAAAACGTAAGGGTTTTCGATTACAAAAACCGCGAAAACACGCTGGCCCTGATCAGCGAGGTGTCTCTTGATATTAATTACGCCGCCCTCATCCATCATGAACCGTTTCTCAACGCGCTGGACGTGCGCGACGCCGACATCACGTTTCCAATCAAGACCGCCGAAGGAAAAACGAGTCAAGCGCAACTGACTAATCTCCGGGCGCACGTTTATTTTCCGCCGGAACAGATTTACGTCAGTCAGGCGGAGGGAACTTTTTGTGGGATTCGAGTGTCAGCGACAGGGCAGTTAATCAGGCGCGGCAATTACCAGCCGTCGGCGTCGATCACACCGGAAGAATGGGAAAGGCGAGTGTCGCTTGCGCAGCGTGTCGTAACTGAACTGCAAAAGTTCAGCTTCCCCGCAGGACCTCCTTCTTTGCAGTTGAAGTTCAGCGGAGACATCGCAGAGCTCGAAAACGCCAGGGTAGAGGCGAGCCTGCGCGGAGAACGACTACAACGAGGCAGCTACGAAATTAACAATCTCTCCGCGGCTGCTGAATGGAACAACCAGCGGCTGAATATCGCGCATTGTGAATGGACCGATGGCAAAGGCACTTTCGCCGGTCGCGGCGATTGGAAGCAAGAAAGCAAAACC
>Ga0307471_100002339_pt1 | contig 10867 bp, 4 predicted proteins | sample atmos_gasesAM3C__2_FD_204566 | JGI IMG/M metagenome (GOLD analysis project Ga0307471, IMG submission 204566) | Hardwood forest soil microbial communities from Morgan-Monroe State Forest, Indiana, United States - atmos_gasesAM3C_515 | ecosystem: Environmental > Terrestrial > Soil > Temperate... | reverse complement strand
GCCCCACCCTTGAGGAGCGCTCTGACCCTCTTCGTAAGATTCACAGGCCCACATTTCACTTCACTCTGCTTTTTCATAAAAAAAAAAACCTTCCTATCTTTGTTCAGATTTGACGGCCCGAAGACGAAAGTAAGACACCGTACTCACCGGATGCGCCGCCGTCAGGCAACATTTATAAGAGAAGGTGATTGTGAGGTCTGTCCCAATCCGGACACTTATGTGAATTTTTAACTGAATTTATCAAATTTATTTTCCCTGTTTGCGCGGTGATTTCTCCATCGGATGACGGGAAAATCGTAGGCAAACACAGCGATGGTTAGTGCCAAAGCGACTCCAACAAACGGGGTCTCCGGACCAGGCGAGAATCCAAGTCCACGACTGCTCGCACGGGTCATTCGAGATCACACGGTCGCTTGTTGTCCAAACTCCGTGTTCGGGACTAACCGTCATAGCCCTTCTACCCTTACTAGATAATTTCGCATCTTTGATACTTGACTTCCATAGGAACTAGCCGCAGAATCCCCCCGTCCCCAAGAACCATCTCGGGTTCAGACAATTTTCCTGACGAGGTGTTCTCCATGAATCGTCAGGGAGGCGAGAAAACGTATGGCCCGATACCTCCGTATACGGTCCATCGTGAAGACTGAGCGAACGGGTGCCCATGAGCGCATCAGCGCGATTTGTGGGCTCAATGCAGATGGAAGTCATTGGACGCTGACGCATGAGGACGCTGTTTCACAGATCGAGAATAGGACCTGCGCGTTTTACATAGAGAGACCTAGAGATAAGCGATATGACGTAATCGTCGCAATGGATGTTCGAGCCCACAAGTATCTCAAAACGGACGCCGATAGAGACCAACCTGACGAACTTCTTTTTCTCCCGACCTGTCATCACGTCGTGCATACATCCTACGCCGTACCGGGCCGAACTTTAGCCGCTGGAGCCTGAAACCAAGCGTATCCAAATCTTGCGTCACGCGCCGCCCATTGATGCCCGGAGTATAATCCGCTCTCGAATCAGAACGGGCATGAATCCTTCCTTTGGGGTGCGCGACTTTAAAGGGACAAAGGGCTAATGTGCTTTTCGGGTGGCTTTCTCCTTGCGTATATAGTACGCTCAGAAAAGGAGGACCTGTTCCTCGTCAAAACGTCTTCCGCTGCGGAAACGGTGCGGATTCCTCATCTCGAACGCAGGAATCCGGAATCCTACGATAGTGCTTAAGACTTCTGCGCCTACAGCCTTCCCTCGGTCCATATATAAAGGACCGGAGCGAGGTCCGAAGCCAGCCTCTTGGTGTTCAAGCAGCTCGATCGTAACGAAATGTGCCGCAGCACATTTCATTACGCTCAGGCTCAAAAACCGAGCCTTCGCTTCGTTCCGCAGCAGCCAAACCACCAGAAGAAAGAACAACACCAAGAGAATTACCATGCATCTCTGCCTGCTTCTTTCTCGCCCTACTGTTCATTAATTAAGAGTACTAAAACTGTCCAAGAGATGTTGGCACGGAGGGGTGCATGGACAAGGTGCCAATGCCCATAGTAAGGGACCCACCAACCACGTTGCGAAGGTCCATCCTTCGCGGGCAGCAACGCACCCGGCAAGATCCAGCGCGGTGTACGAGGCCGCCACGGCAGTCACGATCGAGAGGATTACGCCCAGAGGATCATAGGAACCCGGGAGATGCGTAGCTGACGGAAGCATCATTAGTTTCCTCGCCAGCGCAATTTATACGACCCGGCTTGCACTGCGGTGATGATTCATCAGGGATGCGGGTTTTACGTGATGAGTCGGGCATCAACATTTCACGAACGGCAGAGCCATCTGCGCCCTTCTCCACCTGAGTTTCCCGGCAAATCTATCCGAAGCCCTTTCGCCTGATTGAGCAGCCAGGGACATTGTCAACACGGTTGCGCCCTTTGGTGCTCTCACCGCTTGCCAAGACTTCCCTCCCCTGGTTTCCGCTATGACCTGCTGCGAAGGAATATCGGAAACCGATAGGCCGCTCCGCGTCATTCCTGGTACTGAGGTTTTCACCGGATTCAAGCAAAGCATCCCCTGGTCCATTTTGCGGAGGTTTAACGCTACACCTTGACGCGGAGATTTCTGGAAGTTCCCGCCTCGTACGGTAATCTGCTGAATCTTTTTGGAGACTCCGCGGCGATTGCGGAAGAATCCCTTCACAAGCCTACAGAAAACACCGGATTGGCAGGCCGTAAGCCCGGCTATACGCTCAGCACACCCACCCATGGAAATGGAGACAACCACCTCTGGTCTCAATGGTTCGGCATTTTCCTAAGAGGACCGTGATGGTAAGCGATAGGTTATGGGTCTATTTACTGGCCGAGGCAAGAAGCGCGTGGCGAAGGGCGAAGTGGTGGCTCTTGCTCGCCACGACAGCTTGGGGCTCGAGCATCCGGCAACCACGGAAAACATAAGTGAGCAGGGGCTGCGCTTGGTCACAGAACAAGGCTGGCAACCGGGTGAACGCGTCCTCCTCACCACCCCAGAGACAGGCAGCCGCGTCCCAGCCCGGGTCATCTACTGCGAGCGACTGAGCGAGAAGCGTTTTGCTGTGGGTGTGGAACTTTCAACGCCCCTACAAGAACCCGAGAGTCCAATTAGGCTTTGCCTGCGTCAGTAACTTAGCGGTCCTTTAAACACCTTTCCCGAGGATCTCAAAGGGACTACGGCCGTGACCATACTGACTGATCCTCTCGTACGTACCTCCAACTCACCGCCGAGTTGTTTGAGACGGTCGCGCAAACTTACAAAGCCAAGCTCACCGACCATATTATCGGGCTTACTGTCTCGCATACCGAGCGCCAGCTCGCGGCCTTGATCGCTTACTTCTAGAATCAGATCACTCACTTTCACCTCGATGGAGACCGTTACGGCCGGCTTGACGGAATGGCGAACGACATTGACAAGGCTTTCCTGCACAACACGGAAAAGCGCCATCTCGGACTCACGGAACAGAGGCGCTAGATCCGGGGGGAAGTTGACACCCACGGGAATTCCCGTTCGTTTGGTAAAATCGCCGAAATACCCGCGTAAGCCCGTCAGTAAGCCACTCTTCTCAACCAACTGCGGATACCAAACGTGCGAAACGTTTCGCAGGATGCCCGAGACATCTTCCGCAAGCTTCAAACTATCTTCGAGGCTCTTCGCTGTTCCCGGATCGAGCTTGCGGCTTCCGTGCCTTAGAGTGTAAAGCTTTCCGAGAAGCGCACTGAGCAATGGACTGGTTCTGTCGTGTAGGTCCACGCCAACCTTTCGTCGCTCATTGTCCTGTGTCTCGATCAAACGCGCGAAGGCATCTCGAAGGGCCTCCTCGGCAACCTTGCGAACCGTGGTGTCGAAAACGAAGCCATGCAAACGCTCGGTCTTTCCCGATTCTTCGACGATGGCCTGTCCTTGATCCAAAACCCAAGAGATGCGTCCGTCCGAGTGGAGAATCCGATATTCGAGAGCATAGGGAGCTTTCTTTCGAACTGCCTCCTCCAGTGCGGCCGAAAGAGTATCGATATCGTCTCGGCAGACAATGCTCGCGTAGCTACGCCGTCGCTCGATGAAATCGGAAGCCGGGTAACCCGATATTTTTTCGATGTAGTTACTGGTAAAGGAAACGTCCCAGGGTGCCTCGGCCTTGCGCCTGTAAAGAGCCCCGGGAACGTTCGTGACCAGCGTCCTAAAGCGAAATTCGCTCTCACGGCTTTCCTCTGACTTTTTGAATAGTTCGAGGAAGATGCGGACCTTGGCTTTCAGCACCTCGGGCAGGTACGGTTTGAAAATGAAATCAACGGCCCCGGCAGAATAACCACGAGCGAGTTGCTCGGGAGTGGCATCCGCGGCGGTTATGAAGATAATCGGAGTATGCCTGGACCGTTGCCGCTTCCTGATCAGTTCCGCCGTCTCGAATCCGTCCATGTCGGGCATGCGGACATCGAGGAGAATCACCGCAAAGTCCTTGTCCAAAAGCAACCGGAGGGCCTCTTGACCAGAGCGCGCACGGACGAGATTCTGACCGAAATCCTTCAAGATGGCTTCGAGCACATCGAGGTTGTCCTCGCGGTCGTCCACAAGAAGAATATTTGCTTCAGTCTCGAAGCTCTCCGTGCTCGCTTTTGTTAACGGCGATGCATGCACGATTCGACTTAATCACCTTTCTCCGGGTGCTCACCACTTGCAAATACGCTGCTGCACATGAGAGACCGTCCCCGCGCCATGCTGAAACACCACATTGGTGGAGAACTTGTACATCTTTTCTGCTCTGTTGCCTAGAACAAAGAATCTAAGCGGGGACGGTGGTTCTCCCCTGCTCGAAAAGGGAGCTTACCGGCCCCGAAGATACACCTGGGAACCCTCCCCGACGCCGCTGACGCCGTAGTCTTACAAAAGCGCGGAGCCGCAGAGAGCGGCTGTGAGACGAGCTGGACTACCAGATAATGCGTGCGTACAAAACGGCACGACAATCCGGTTACCGCCGGGTTTTTGCCTGAGGAGGTTTCCATGAATGCGCTCGGTGGTTTAACTGCGGGAATCTTCCGGATCAAACCTCAGGTCATTCCTGCACGGCTTCTTCTAAGAAGTGAAACCCGTCAAAGAAACCGCCGTCGACTGGCCCTCATTGCCGCCGCTCCGTCTCTAGTTCCCGTCCCTTTCAAGGAACCCGGTGGTCCTTTACCTCATCACTGCTTGGGATGGAGCCATACCCGGAGCAGCGAGAGGAGCCTGGCCGGATCGACCGGCTTGGGGATGTAATCGGAGGCGCCTGCCTCGATGCAGCGCTCGCGGTCCTCCGGCATGGCCTTGGCCGTTACCGCGATGATGGGCAGCGAGTTGAATCGCTCCATCTTGCGAATCTCGCGCAACGCTTGGTACCCGTCCATTTCTGGCATCATGATGTCCATGAGAACTAAGTCGATCACCGGATTCGAAGCTAGCTCTTCTATCGCCTTCTTCCCGTCTTGCGCGCAGACAACGTTCATCTGGCTCATTTCCAGCACGCTCGAGAGTGCGTAGATATTCCTCATATCGTCGTCCACGACCAAGACGGTCTTGCCGGCAAGCGCCGGCCCCTTCTCGGAGGCGCTTTCCAGTATTTTGCGGAGCGGCGCGGCGAGCACCGCAACGGGACGATGCAGAAACAGGGTAACCGCCTCGACGACATGCTCCGGCGAGGTTGCATCCTTGACAACAATGGCGCTGGTGAGCGAGGAAAGACGCGCTTCCTCTTCCGCAGAAAGGTCCTTTGCGGTGTGAACAATGATAGGTAGCTGGAGAATTCCCACTTCGGATTTTATTTTCTCGAGCAATTGGATGCCGCTCATATCCGGCAGCATCAGATCGAGGACCAGGCAGTCAAAGGGCTTCGATTTGAGTATCTCCAGGGCTTCGTCCGCTGTTCCCGCCGACTCTGTCGCGACGTCTTCGCCGGCAAGTAGATCGATCAGGTTCTGCCGCTGAAGGTCGTTATCCTCCACAATAAGCAGATGCTTCGGCTGGCGGCTGAGGAAGACCTGAATCTTCAATAATGCCTGAACGAGGTCTTCCCTTTCCGCCGGCTTCTTCATGTAGGCAAAGGCCCCGGCCCGCAGCGCCCGCTCTGGGTCGTCACCCCCCGAGAGAACGACCACCGGAACATGGCGCAGCTCCACATTATGTTTGAGGTAGTCGAGAAGGGCATAACCTTCCATATCCGGCAGTCTTAGATCGAGCGAGATAGCCTGCGGACGGAATTTGCGGGCCGCGACGATGGCGGCCTCGCCCGTGAAAGCAAGCAGCCCTTTCATACCCTGCTCCCGCGCTAGATCAAGAAGGAGGCTGGCAAAAGATATGTCGTCCTCCACAATGAGCAATGTCTGATCACCGGGCTTGCGGTTTTCGCGATCGTCCTGCACATCCGTGGGGAGCAGTTCAAGGATGGCCTCTCCCACGCCAGCCGGTTTGGACTCCGCATGCGCTTCTTCCACGGTAGCCATCGAGGCTGCCTCTTTGAGAGCCTTGGTCCTAACTGGGACGTAGCGATCAGGCAGGTAAAGGATGAACGTGCTCCCTTGGCCGGGCGTGCTCTCGAGCTTGATTTCTCCGCCAAGCAACTTGGCCACTTCTCTGGAGATCGACAGCCCTAAGCCAGTCCCCCCGTATTTTCGGCTGGTTGACGTGTCGGCTTGTTGGAAAGGTTCGAAGATGACCTGGTACTTGGCCGGAGAGATTCCTATTCCCGTATCTTTGACCGCGAAAGAGATCACTTTCTCGGCGCGACTTAGAATTTCATGATCTCTTGACCAGCCATGAGTGGCCACACCGATCTGAAGCTGCACGCTTCCCTCGGAAGTGAACTTGATGGCGTTCGAGAGCAAGTTCCGAAGGACCTGCTGGACGCGCTTCGCGTCGCTTTCAAAGGTAGCGGGCAGCTCGGGACCGGTGTGGATCTCGAAATCCAGCTTCTTTGAGTGCGCGAGGGGTCGGAAGTTGGCTTCCACCTCGTCTTGAATGTCTTTGAACCGGACTTGCGTCGCGTCCACGGACATGGTGCCCGACTCAATTTTAGAGAGGTCCAGAATGTCGTTGATAAGTGACAGCAGGTCGCTGCCCGCCAGATTGATCGTTTTTGCGTGTTCCACCTGCTTGGGCGTAAGGTTGCCTTCAGCGTTTTGATAAAGCATCTTGGACAGAATGAGGAGGCTGTTCAACGGCGTGCGCAACTCGTGCGACATATTGGCCAAAAAGTCGCTCTTGTATTTGGAAGTCAACTGGAGCTGTTCCGCCTTTTCGTTGAGTTCCGCGTTCGTCTGCTGGAGCTCGGTCGTGAGTGCCTGGGACCGCTTGAGCAGGTCCTCCGTACGCATGGTGGCGGCAATGGTGTTCAACACGATTCCGAAGAGTTCGGTCAATTGATCGAAGAACGTCTGATGTACCTCACCGAAAGGCTTGAAGGACGCAAGAGCGATCACCGCTTTGACTTGTTTTTCGAACAGCACCGGAAGTACGACCACGTGAGACGGCTTGGCCTCGGCTAGACCGGCGCTAATATGCCAAGCGTCTTCGGTGAACTCATCGACCACGAGCTTTTTATGGTCCAGAGCACACTGGCCGACCAGGGTCTCTGCCAACTTCAGCCTGACGGGCAAATCGCGGCTTCCTGCATACGAAGTCACCAGCAAAAGCGGCTCTTCGGGATTTTCTCTGTCGTCATACGTATAGAACACTCCCTGATGCGCACTCACCAGGGACGCCAGTTCAGAAAGAATCTGCTGCGCAACCGTTTGCAGGTCGCGCTGCCCCTGAAGCATTCGGCTGAACTTGGCCAGGTTGGTCTTGAGCCAGTCCTGCTCCGCGTTCTTTTGCGTGGTGTCACGGAGATTGCGAATCATTTCGTTGATGTTGTCCTTGAGAACCTCGACCTCGCCCCGTGCCTCAACCGCGATCGACCGCGTCAGGTCGCCTTTGGTTACGGCCGTGGCCACGTCTTTGATCGCTCGCACCTGGGTCGTGAGGTTGGCGGCCAGCTGATTTACGTTGTCGGTTAGGTCCTTCCAGGTGCCGGCCACGTCCCTTACTTGCGCCTGCCCGCCCAGCTTTCCGTCCGTACCTACCTCGCGCGCCACGCGCGTCACTTCCGAAGCGAAGGCGTTGAGCTGGTCCACCATGGCGTTGATGGTCTCTTTGAGCTCCAGCAATTCGCCTTTTACTTCGACGGTGATTTTCTTCGCCAGGTCGCCGCGAGCGATGGCGGTGGTCACGTCTGCAATGTTGCGCACCTGGTTGGTCAGGTTAGAAGCCATGAAGTTGACGTTGTCGGTTAAATCCTTCCAGACACCGCCTACGCCTTCGACTTGCGCCTGTCCGCCCAGTTTTCCTTCCGTGCCCACTTCGCGTGCCACGCGCGTTACTTCCGAGGCGAACGCCTTGAGCTGGTCCACCATCGTGTTGATCGTATCTTTGAGCTGGCGAATCTCGCCCTTCGCGTCCACCGTGATTTTTCTTGAAAGGTCACCTTTAGCGACTGCCGTTGTCACGTCTGCGATATTGCGCACCTGGTTGGTCAGGTTCGAACCCATTGAGTTCACGTTGTCGGTGAGGTCTTTCCAAGCGCCCGCCACGCCCTTCACTTGTGCCTGACCACCCAGCTTGCCATCGGTGCCGACTTCGCGCGCCACGCGCGTCACTTCCGAGGCGAACGAATTCAGCTGGTCCACCATCGTGTTGATGGTCTCTTTGAGCTGTAGGAGCTCGCCCTTCACTTCGACCGTGATCTTTTTTGAGAGATCGCCCTTGGCAACCGCCGTGGTGACTTCAGCGATGTTACGCACCTGGTTGGTCAGGTTCGACGCCATCAAGTTCACGTTATCCGTCAGGTCCTTCCAAGTGCCCGCCACACCTTTCACTTTGGCCTGGCCGCCCAGCTTGCCCTCGGTGCCCACCTCGCGCGCCACGCGCGTCACTTCCGATCCAAACGCGTTCAGCTGGTCCACCATCGTGTTGATAGTCTGCTTCAACTGCAGCAATTCGCCTTTGACGCGAACGGTGATTTTTCGCGAGAGATCGCCACGCGCCACGGCCGTTGTGACCTCGGCGATGTTGCGCACCTGGTTGGTCAGGTTTGACGCCATCGAGTTCACATTGTCCGTCAAATCTTTCCAGGTACCCCCCACGCCCTTGACCTGTGCCTGGCCACCCAGCTTGCCCTCCGTACCCACTTCGCGCGCCACGCGTGTCACTTCCGAGGCGAAGGCGTTGAGCTGATCCACCATCGTGTTGATGGTGTTTTTCAACTCCAGAATTTCCCCCTTCGCTTCTACCGTGATTTCCTTGGAGAGGTCGCCCTTAGCCACCGCCGTGGTTACTTCCGCGATGTTGCGCACCTGGTTCGTGAGGTTCGACGCCATGGAATTCACGTTGTCGGTCAGGTCTTTCCACACACCGCCCACGCCTTCTACTTCGGCCTGACCGCCCAGCTTCCCTTCCGTACCCACCTCGCGCGCCACGCGCGTCACTTCCGAAGCGAATGAATTCAGCTGGTCGACCATGGTATTGATGGTCTGTTTGAGCTGCAGCAGTTCGCCTTTCACTTCCACGGTGATCTTCTTCGACAGGTCACCTTTGGCCACCGCCGTGGTCACTTCGGCGATGTTCCGCACCTGATTCGTTAGGTTCGAGGCCATCGAGTTCACGTTGTCCGTCAGGTCCTTCCAAGCCCCTGCCACGCCCTCAACCTCAGCCTGACCGCCCAGTTTGCCGGCCGTGCCCACCTCGCGCGCCACACGCGCCACTTCCGAGGCGAACGCATTCAACTGGTCCACCATCGTGTTGATCGTGTCCTTGAGCTGCCGAATTTCTCCCTTGGCCTGGACGGTGATTTTTTTCGAGAGGTCACCTTTGGCGACCGCCGTCGTTACGTCGGCGATGTTGCGCACTTGGTTCGTCAGGTTGCGGGCCATCGAGTTGACGTTATCGGTGAGGCCTTTCCAGGCGCCTGCCACGCCTTTCACTTGCGCCTGCCCGCCCAGCTTGCCGTCGGTTCCCACTTCGCGCGCCACGCGTGTCACTTCCGACGCGAAGGCTTTCAGTTGGCCGACCATCGTGTTGATGGTGTTGGCCATTTGCAGGAACGCGCCCTTCACCGGACGCCCTTCGATCTCCAGGGGCATAGTGCGCGAAAGATTGCCCTCCGCCACCTCGCCGATGACGCGCGCAACCTCAATCGTTGGCTGGACCAGGTCGCCAATCAACGTGTTGACAGCTGCAATGGACGTCCCCCACGACCCGCGCGCTTTTTTCAGCACTGCTCGCTCAAAAAGCCTGCCTTCTTTCCCGACGGCCCGGCTGACGCGCACCAATTCACCGGCGACCTTCTGGTTCATGCCGATAACATTGTTCAGTGCGCGGACCACCGGACTCCCGGATGGTCCTTCAGCAGCGCGCGCCGCAAAGTCGCCTTCCTCAAACGCTTCGAGCGCTCGCAGAAGGTCTTTCCGTTCCCGGCGCAGCTCCTCCAATTCCTGCGCCATTCTTTGATTGACAGCGAACACCTGGTTTAATCCTGCCGCAACCTCGGGCGGAACGGCCCCGTTCTTCGCGAGAATGCGGACCTTAAAGTTCCCTTTCCGCGCTGCATTCAAGACTTTTACAAGATCCGGCGACTGGTAGGCGAACTGCGCTGTTCCATTACCGCCCATGATTCCTCCGTCGATAAACGATCCCTCTCCGAGTTTTAACCAGCTTGGCTTTTTCGCGCCCTGTGAAGGCTGGCTATCGGGCTGCGTTTACGCCGCAATAAAATCGCATACATTGTACGGCACGCAAACTCGTCGTCCAGCCTAATTCGGACTGTCAGGTAGGTGTGTCTCACCCTGTAGGGCAGTATCCGGAGGCCCGCAATCAGGTAAAGACCTGATAGGCTACGGGTCAATCATCCCCCAGCAGAAGTGAACCAGACTACTCCCTTCGAAAGTGTGGGAATGGGATATACCAGGACAGCCAGAGCACCGCGAAACGGCACCCTCATCCGGGTGTGCTGCAATGGCCGATAGCCTGCCCGGCTCTGGCGGCCGCCGTGAAATCAAGGCTAACCATGCTTGGACCGGCGCGTCCATGCTTGTGTCAGTAACTGAGGGCACGATGACCAAACCAAGGGATCTTGTCCAGGGCACTCTGGACTTGCTGATCGTGAGAGTTGTCGCGCTTGAGCCGATGCACGCGTGGGCCATCGCACCGCGAATCCGCCAGATTTCAGGCGGGGTGTGGCAAGTCGGACAGAGTGCCCTACACCCGGCGCTGCACAAGCTGGAGCAGCAAGGTTGCATCACGGCGGGGTGGAAGATCTCGGAAAACAACCGCCGCGCCAAGTACTACTCGCTTA
>Ga0307471_100002338_pt1 | contig 10869 bp, 9 predicted proteins | sample atmos_gasesAM3C__2_FD_204566 | JGI IMG/M metagenome (GOLD analysis project Ga0307471, IMG submission 204566) | Hardwood forest soil microbial communities from Morgan-Monroe State Forest, Indiana, United States - atmos_gasesAM3C_515 | ecosystem: Environmental > Terrestrial > Soil > Temperate... | reverse complement strand
AGCCCCGGAGTTCCGGCGAAGATTCCACTGCTCGAGATGGCGCGCTCGCAGGGAATTGCCGTTTGGAGCGAAATCGAGCTCGCCTGGCGGTTCCTGCGCGGCAAACTCATCGCGATCACGGGATCGAATGGCAAGACGACGACCACTTCGCTCGTCGCGCACATATTGAAGACCGCGAACATTCCTACACTCGTTGGGGGAAATATCGGTACGCCGCTGCTCGCGGGCGTGGAGTCGTCGATGGACTCGACGGTGACGGTTGCTGAGATCAGCAGCTTTCAGCTCGAGACGATCGAAGCGTTCCGTCCTGAAATTGGTGTGCTGTTGAATCTCACCCCCGACCATCTGGACCGGCACGAATCGTTCGAGCAGTACGCTGCCGCGAAAATGCGCATGTTCGAGAGCCAGCTCGAGCGCGACTTTGCGATTTTGAACGCCGACGATCCGGAAGTCACGCGGCGGATGCCATCGCGTCCCCACATCTATTGGTTCAGCCGGCAGAAACGCGTTGCTCAGGGTGCCTTTCTCCTCGAAGACCAGATCATTTTTCGGCAAGACGGTTCGGAGACATTTCTTCTCCGGCGGGAAGACATTCCGCTGAAAGGGGATCACAACGTAGAAAACGTGCTGGCAGCCTGTGCTGCGTCCTACCTCGCGGGCGCCGATCCGGCCTCCATCGCTAGCGGCGTGAAAACATTCCAGGGTGTCGAACACCGCCTTGAATTCGTAGCCCAGATTAATGGCGTAACTTTCTATAACGATTCGAAGGCGACCAACGTTGACTCCACGGTGAAAGCAATCGAGTCGTTTCCGGGCTCGTTGATCGTGATTCTCGGCGGCAAAGACAAAGGCACCGGCTACGCTGAACTTCGCGAGCCGCTGCGGCAGCGTGCACGCCTGGTTCTGTTGATCGGCGCGGCAGCGGAAAAAATCGCCACGCAACTCGAAGGTGCCGTCCCGATTGAGCACGCGGGCACGATTGGCCGTGCCGTCGAACTCGCTGCGGAACGCGCGAAGTCCGGAGATGTTGTGCTCCTCGCGCCGGCTTGCGCCAGTTTCGATCAGTTCGAGAATTTCGAGCACCGCGGCCGCGTTTTCAAGGAGCTTGTAAGAAAGCTCCAGTGCGAATCCGCCAACAACGCACCTCGCACGGCCGCCGCTGAAATCCCTCTCGAGAAAGGTGCAAACGATGCCACGTAATTTGCAGCCGGATCGGCAGCTGTTTTGCGTCACGCTGGCGCTCTGCTTCATCGGCGCGGTGATGGTCTTCAGCGCGTCGGCGGTAACGGCGGGCCAGCAAACAGGTAACGGCTATACGTTCCTGCTGCGGCAAGTTCTATGGATCGCTATTGGAATTGCGGGGATGTTCTGGCTAATGAATACGGACTATCGAAAGTTGCGCCAGCCGCGCGTGATTTTCACGGGGCTTTCTGTGACGCTGCTGCTCTTGATCGCCGTTTTTTTTCTCGATCGCTCCCACGCGACGCATCGCTGGATTCGCTTGGGCCCGGCAAGCTTTCAGCCATCGGAACTTGCCAAGCTGGTCGTGATTTTTTATCTGGCGTGGTTTCTCGAGATTCGCCGGAAACCGCGCGGCTTTGGCGTAAATGATCCTTTGCATTCCCTTCTGCCGGCGCTGGGAACCGTACTGGTGATGGCGGCGCTGGTTCTTGCGGAGCCCGATATGGGCACGGCGTGCATGATCTTCATGATTGCGTTTGTGATGCTTTACGTTTCCGGGCTCTCGCTCCGCTACATTTTCGCAACAGGACTCGCCGCGATTCCCGCGATTTATCTCTTGATCGTGCGGGTGCCCTACCGCTACGAGCGCGCCAAATCGTTTTTTTCTCCGGGCGCCGACCCGCAAGGCCATGGTTTCCAGTTACTGCAGTCGCTCATCGCGGTCGGTTCGGGTGGATTTTCGGGCGTCGGGCTGATGGAGAGCCGGCAGAAGCTATTTTTTCTTCCCGAGGCGCACACCGACTTTATCTTCGCCATCATCTGCGAGGAGCTTGGGTACATCGGAGCGGTTGTGGTGCTGGCGCTGTTCGCGGTGTACGGGTGGCGCGGATTCGTCGCCGCGATGAAAGCGCCCGATGAATTTGGTCGGCTTCTGGCGCTGGGCATCACGACGATGGTCGTTGGCCAGGCGATGGTGAACTTAAGCGTTGTTCTCGGGCTGATGCCGACGAAAGGGATTCCGCTGCCGTTCGTCAGCTACGGCGGTTCGAGTTTGCTCGGCATGCTCCTGGCCACCGGAGTGCTGTTAAACATCAGCCAGCACGCGGACGAGGCGTGAGCGCTGCGGTAAAGGAGTTGTTAATCGCAGGCGGCGGCACCGGAGGCCACGTGTTTCCGGCAATGGCCATCGCGCGCGAATGGCTGCGGCGAGGATATTCCGAATCCGAGACGGATTCTCGAGGAGAACGGCGAGTGGTGATTGTCGGAACCGAACGCGGGCTTGAAGCAAAGCTGGTGCCGCAAGCTGGACTGCCGCTTGAAACCATTCGTGCGGCTGGACTCAAAGGAATGAGCGGGGCGAAATTGGTCCGCAATGCGGCGCTTTTGCCGCTGGGAATGTGGGACTCCGCCAAGATTTTGCAGCGGCACCATTTTTCAGTCGCATTCGGCGTGGGAGGCTACGCATCCGGACCGATGATGCTGCTCGCGACTCTAGGCGCGATTCCCACCGTGGTATTTGAGCCGAACGTTGAGCCGGGATTCACGAATCGAGTGCTCGCGAATATGGCAACGCGAGTGGCCGTTGCGCACAAGGAGACGGCCGAAAAGCTTGGCCGCCGCGCCATCCTGACCGGCTGCCCGATACGCCCGGAATTCTTTTCCGTGGCGCGGAAGCATCATCAGGCTCCGTTCACGATTCTAATTACCGGAGGAAGCCGCGGGGCGCTTCCCATCAACCGCGCTGTGGTCGACTCGCTCGATCTCTTAGTACCACGAAAAAACCAGCTTTTCATCGTGCATCAGACCGGCGAAGCCGATTATAATGCCGTTCGCGTGGCGTATGCGAAACGCGAATTCAAGGCCGAGGTCCTACCCTTCATCGAAAATATGGCGGAGCGGTTTGCCCAGGCGGACTTGATCGTCTGCCGCTCGGGTGCGATCACTGTCGCAGAAATATCTGCCGCAGGACGCGCCGCCATCTTTATCCCCTTCGGAGCCGCCACCGACGCGCACCAGATGCGCAATGCAGAGGCAATGCAGAACGCAGGGGCGGCCCGCCTGATACCGCAGAACGAACTAACGCCCGCGCGATTGACAGGCGAAATTTTCTCCCTCCTCGACCAGCCCCGGAGAATTTCGGAAATGGAAGACCGCGCGCATTCGCTCGCGAAGCCGCGCGCTGTGGAAGATATTGTGGACCTGCTCGAAGAGGTGTCGCGGCCATGAACGTCACATTCCGCAATTTTCAACGCATCCATCTCGTCGGCATCGGCGGAAGCGGAATGAGCGGCATCGCGGAGGTGTTGCTGTCGAGCGGCTACGCGGTATCGGGTTCCGATTTGAAAGCGACCCCGGTAACTTCGCGGCTCGAAAAGCTGGGCGCAAAAATTTACGAAGGGCATCAGGCCACGAACGTGCATGGCGCGCACGTGGTAGTGATTTCTTCGGCCGTTCGGGCTGACAACGTGGAAGTGGTCGAAGCGCACAGGCTGAAAATTCCCGTGATTCCGCGTGCCGAGATGCTAGCCGAACTGATGCGCCTGAAATACGGAATAGCTGTCGCCGGAGCCCACGGGAAGACGACGACCACCTCGATGGTCGCTTCTGTTCTCGCGGCGGCGGGTCTCGACCCAACGTTCGTCGTAGGCGGGCGCGTGAATCATGCGGGCTCGAACGCCCGCGTCGGGCAGGGCGAGTACATGGTCGTGGAAGCGGACGAAAGCGATCGCTCCTTCCTGCTGCTCGCCCCGGTAGTCGCCGTGGTGACAACCATTGACCGCGAGCATCTCGACCAATACCGTTCGCTCGAGGAAATCCAGGCGGTATTTCTTGAGTTCGTAAACCGGGTTCCTTTTTACGGCACGGTGATCCTGTGCCTCGATGAGCCGAACGTGCAGGCAATGATTCCTTCTGTAAAGCGGCCGGTGATTACATATGGGACCACGAGTCAAGCGGATCTCGTCATCAGCGACGTGAAACTCATCGGGCTCGCCAGCGAATTCCGGCTTAGCTATCGCGGCGAGGATTTGGGAATTTTCAATCTTCCGTCGCCGCCGGGAATTCACAATGTCCGGAATGCCGCTGCCGCGGCCGCCGTGGCGCTGTCATTGAATGTACCGGCGGATTTGATTCGAGTAGGACTCGAGAAGTTTTCGGGCGTCGGGCGCCGCTTCGAAGTGAAAGGCGTGTATGCGGGCGTCACGCTGATTGACGACTACGGTCATCATCCCGCAGAAATTCGCGCGACACTCGAGGCAGCCCGCGGATGCGGATACAAGCGCCTGCTTGTCCTATTTCAGCCGCACCGTTACACGCGCACGCAATTTCTCTGGGACGATTTTTGCCGTGCGTTCAACGATGCGGACATTCTCGTGCTCACGGAAATCTACGCGGCGAGCGAGCATCCAATCGAAAACATCACCGGCGAAAAGCTTGCCGAAGCAATCAGCGCAGCCGGGCACAAGAATGTGGTGTTTACGAGCACCATGCAAGCGGGCATCGAGTTCATGCTGCGTGAAGCGCGTCCAGGTGATGCCATTTTGACGATCGGCGCGGGCAGCGTGGGCCGCGTTCTCGATCAGCTCGCGATGCTGCTGGGCACGCAGGTTTCGAGTTCGCATGCGGATTAATGACAGCACGATTGTCGAGCGGTTGAAAGAGTTGGGCGTTGAACTGCGTACGGCCGTGTCGCTGAAAGAAAAGACGTCGCTCGGGATCGGTGGCACCACCGACGAGCTTTTGCTGCATCACTACGACACGATTCCGCAGGTGATGCGCTTGCTGGCGGACGCGAAGATTCCCCATCGCTTTCTTGGCGGCGGCACGAACGTGTTGATCCCGGATGGTGAATTGCCGTGGGTCATTTTGCATCTCCCGACGGCGCATCCTGGAATGCGCGTCGAAGGAAATTCGGCGTTTGTTGATGCGGCCGCCGATTTGGGCGGCATGGTCACGTTCTGCGCGAAGCACGATCTTGGCGGCATGGAAGGGCTGATCGGTGTTCCGGGAAGCGTGGGCGGAGCGCTGCGAATGAATGCGGGCGCGTACGGGACTCAAATCGGGCCGTGGGTGCGCGAAGTAGAGCTGTATCGCGCTGCAAGCGGCGAGGTGGAGACTGTCCGCGGCAACGACATTCGCTTCGATTATCGCCACACGTCTTTCGCACCCGATGACGTGATGCTGCGCGTGAAACTTGAATTGCCATCGAAACCGTATAGGGAGATTTTGGCAGGTATCAAGGTTTGCAACGAAAAGCGGCGCGCCAGCCAGCCGCTCAATCAGAAAAGCGCCGGCTGCATTTTCAAGAATCCTCCCGGCGGCTCGGCGGGCCGGATGATTGACGAACTGAAATTGAAGGGCCACCGAGTGGGCGAAGCGGCAGTGAGTGACCGCCACGCAAACTTCTTTGTGAACTTAGCTGACGCGACTTGTGACGATATGCAGCGTTTGATTGACGATGTGCGCGAGCGCGTCCGCGCCGCATACGGAGTGGAGCTCGAGAACGAGGTGATTTTCTGGCGAAACTGAGGACCCTGGACGCGGAGGCTTACCCGCAGGAAGTTCTGGCGGACGAGGAGCCGAAGTATCTTCGGCGGCAGAAGCCGCTGGAGATCAAGCGGCGGAAGTTCGGCCGGAAAGCCTGGATGACGTACCTGCGCGTGTCACTGTGGATTGCCGCGGTTCCGGCTGTGACGGGCACTGCCTACCTCGCTGAAAATTTTCTACTCCATGCTCCGGCTATGGCGCTGCTGCGGCCTGAGCAGATTCACATTTCAGGGAATCGTAACGTTCAGGCAGCAAGCGTGCTGGGAATTTTTGCTGCCGACCGCAATCACAGCCTCTTGCGCATCCCGCTGGAGGAGCGCCGAAAGCAAATCGAATCGCTTCCGTGGGTCGAACGGGCCACCGTGCGACGCGCGCTTCCGAACCATATGGAAGTTGAAATCACCGAGCGCACGCCAATCGCATTTTTGCGGGACGGCAGCGAGATGAGCCTTGTCGATGCGTACGGGATGATTCTCGAGCGGCCGTTGAAAGGCGATTTTCATTTTCCGGTCGTGAGCGGGATCAACGCCGAAATGCCGATCGGCGAGCGCGAACGGCGTATGGAGCTCTTCGCTGGATTCATCCAGCAGATCCAGGCCGCGCATCCGGGAGCTACGGAACAGGTGAGCGAAGTGGATCTGTCCGATGCCGAGGATCTTCGCGTGACGCTTACCGGGCTTCCAGGCGGAAGCTCGCCGGGCGGCGTGACGAGCGGCCATTGGGGCCAGACGGAAACTCCGCTGCTTGTGCATTTCGGCGACAGCGATTTCGAAGGGAAGTACCGCACGCTGCTTGAAAACATCGGGCAGTGGCGCGCAACAGCGGGGCGAGTGGAGTCGGTGGACTTGCGGTTCAGCCGCGAGGCGGTCGTGAATCCGGAAAACTCACTCGTGGCGCAGCAGAGTACCGCGCTAAAACCCCCGCAAGGTGCCGCGTCGGCCACGGCAAGAAGGTCTGCCGGGAAATCGGGCAATAAGATGGGACATCGTAATGGCAAGAAGCACCTCGTGAAGAAATCAGTGTAGGGCGCAACTGTAGGCTGCGCAGGAAAAAGCAAGGAGCGGCGGATTGGCTAAGAAAGATCGTTATGTGGTGGCGCTCGACGTAGGAAGCACGAAAACGTGCGCGCTGATCGGCGAGATGGAAGAAGCAGGCGGCGTGAAGTTTGCCGCGCTCGGGGCAGCGGAATCGAAGGGCTGGCGCAAAGGGCAGATCGTGAACCTGGAGCTCGCGGTCAGTTCGATTCGGCGGGCGATTGAAGAGGCCGAATCCATTGTAAATGTTCCCGTGGAGTCGGCACTGATCGGCGTTGCTGGAGTGCACGTGCGGGGACTAAATAGCCGCGGCGGAATTACGGTGGGCGCGCGCCCGCGCGATATTCAACGCGATGATGTTCGCCGAGCGATTGAAGCCGCGCGCGGTGTCTCGCTGCCGGAAGATCGAGAAGTGCTGCACGTGCTCCCGCAGGAATTTTTCCTCGACCGGCAGGACAACATCCGCGATGCGATTGGCATGGTGGGCGTGCGCTTGGAAGCGAACGTGCACATCGTCACCGCCTCCGGCTCATCGACGCAGAATATCGTTACAGCCGTGAATCGGGCCGGCGTGCGCGTGGACGACACCGTTCTCGAGCCGCTCGCCTGCGCCGAAGCGTGCCTCACGCAGGATGAGCGCGAACTCGGCTGCTGCCTGCTCGATATCGGTGGCGGCACGACCGATATGGTGGTCTTTACGGGAGGAGTTGTTCGGCACACCACGTCGATTCCCGTAGGCGGCGACCACGTGACGAACGATCTGGCTGTCGGACTTCGCACGCCGATGCCTGAAGCCGAGAGGCTCAAGCGCGACCATGCCTGCGCGTTTCGCGACCTGGTGAAAGAGGATTTTCCCATCGAAATTGCCAGCGTGGGCGACCGCCCGCCGCGAACGATTTTCGCCCGCATGTTGACGGATATCGTCGAGCCCCGCATCCAAGAATTTCTGATGCTGGTGCGCGATGAACTGCGCCGCGCCGGACTCGAATCGCAAATTCCCGCCGGAATCGTTCTCACCGGCGGCGGCGCAAAACTCCGCGGCTTGGTGGAATTGGCCGAGCACGTGTTCAAGCTTCCGGTGCGCGTAGCCGCGCCGCGGGGGCTTGCGGAGATGAGCGAAGAGGTTTCCCAGCCTGAATACTCGACGGCAGTTGGACTTGTTCTATACGGGGTGCGCACGCGGCGCCTCGCCGGAGCGCGCCCCAGCGGCTGGACGGGAAGACTGAAAGCGCTTTTTGCGGGACAGTAAAAATTTCCAGTAGTTGCGAATTCCTGGGGGAGGAAGCATGACGCCAAAAGAAACGGGTATGAGAGTTTCGTTTACGGAAGAGCCGCAGAATGGGGCAAAAATAAAAGTAATCGGCGCGGGGGGCGGAGGCTCGAACGCCGTCAACCGCATGATTCGGGCGAAGGTGGAGGGCGTCGAATTCATTGCCGCGAATACGGATTTGCAGGCGCTGAAGCTCTCGCAGGCGCCTGTGAAATTGCAGTTAGGCGCGAAGCTGACGAAAGGGCTTGGCGCCGGGGCGAATCCCGAGGTCGGCAGGAAGGCCGCGCTGGAAGACACGGAAAAAATCCTCGAAGCGCTCGACGGCGCGGACATGGTGTTCGTCACCGCTGGACTCGGCGGCGGTACCGGTAGCGGCGCCGCGCCTGTTGTCGCAAATCTTGCGAGCGAGTTAGGCGCGCTCACTGTCGCTGTTGTGACGAAGCCGTTTGCTTTCGAAGGCAAGCGCCGAATGCAACAGGCCGAACAGGCGCTCAACGAACTGATTGGCTGCGTCGATACCGTAATCGTGATCCCCAACGAGCGGCTGATGGAGTGCGTGGAGCATGGCACAAGCTTCTTCGAGGCGTTCCGCATCGCCGACGATATTCTTCGCCAGGCCGTGCAGGGCATCAGCGACATCATCACGATTCCCGGCATCATCAACCGCGATTTCGCCGACGTGAAAACGATCATGTCCGGGCAGGGCTACGCGGTGATGGGTACCGCCGTCGCGACGGGATCGAACCGCGCAATCGATGCAGCGAATCGCGCGATCAACAGCCCGCTTCTCGAAGACAACTGCATCAATGGCGCGCAGGGAATTCTCATCAACGTCACAGGCTCGTCTACGCTTAGCTTGCAGGAAGTGCACGAAGCCTCGTCGATCATTCAGAAAGCCGCGCACGAAAATGCCAATATTATTTTTGGCGCGGTGCAGGACGACGCGATGAAAGAATCCGTGAAGATCACGGTGATCGCGGCGGGCTTCCGCGAAGTTGCGGGAAAGAAGACGGCGCAGCGCCCGTCATATCTGCCGAAGACATGGACAGCGAAGCGCGAACAGCCGCCCGCCCCGGTCGCTCCGCAGCAGACGAACGTGGTACAGCAGGTGGCGCGCAATGTGCGCGAAGCGGCTCCGGAAATGCCGTCGGACGATCTCGATGTCCCGACGTTCCTGCGCCGCCAAGCACAGAAAGCGTAGAAGGCCATCCGCCTATCGCGGGCATACGAGGGGTGTTCATCGCCCCCTCGCACCTCGGTCCCTCGTTACCGGCGCTGCCGGTCGACACGACACTTATACCCGTAGAAACAACGAGCAAAGGATCACAAAAATTGGAGGGATTCAGCTGTCGGTACGAGACACTACCAGGCTACTGTAACTAACTCTATATCAACCGCACCGGAAATGCAAGTCGCGTCTTTAGTAGAGAAAAGTCATCCAAGGTAACAGCTACACGATGGACGAAATTCGACTCGCGCGAGGCGTTGCGGCTGAGATTTTGAATCACGCGCGAAATAATCCGAACGAGGAATGCTGCGGATTGCTCGCGGGGCGCGAGAACGCGGTCCGTCACGCGTTTTCAGCCCGAAATGTGGCAGATCGTCCGGCAGTTGCGTACGAAATTTCACCTAAAGAGCTCTTCCGTTTGATGCGCGAGATTCGCGCCGCCGGACTCGAACTACTCGGGATCTACCATTCGCATCCGAACAGCGACAATCTGCCCTCGCTGCGTGATATCGAACGAGCGTACTATCCCGACGCGGCGTACTTCATAATCTCCCCGCGCGCCGACGCGCCTCAACCGATCCGAGCCTACTCGATTCGCGATGGCCGCTGGAGCGAACTCAAAATCCAGCCGCTCGATCGAATAGGCTAGAGCGAAATCACAGGCCAAACCGGCAGCTCGGGGGATGATTCGAAGTTATTTTCCGGGGACGCGACGCGACGGGCTGTTTCCCACGCCCTCGGGTTCGATGGGCACCCTCAGCGCGACAGCTGTGATGTCGTCATGAGGTCCCGAAGCATTTGAAAAAGATTTTGCGCCGTTGAAGAGATGGTCGAGCGATTCGTCGGCCGTTTTTCGCGCGCACTCGATCAACAGCTCACCCAAGCGGTCCCAGCCGAAATCTTCGTCGCGATGATTTCGCAATTCGTGCAGTCCGTCGGTGGCGAAGAGCACAGAGTCGCCCGGCTCCAGTTGCACCGTGTACTTGTCGTACGACGTCCTCGGAAAAACGGCTGACGGAATGCCCCCCTCGCCGAGGCGCGAATATCGTCCCTTGGAAACGAGAACCGGATGCGGCAAGCCCGCATTCGAAAACGTGAGCTCCCTCGTGATCGGATCGAATAGAGCATAAATCGTGGCGCAATAGCGGCCAGTGATCGGCCGCACTAGCAGCCGTTCGTTGAGAAGAGCCAGCACCGCCGGGGTATCCTCACCAGTTTTGTTAATGCCGCGCAGCGTTCCCATCACAAGGGCCGCATACATGGCTGCCGCGAGCCCCTTTCCCACCACATCACCCAGGTAGAGGCCCACAAGCCCATTTGGCAAAAGGAAAAAATCCGCGAAATCACCGCCAACTTCAGCAAACGGTGAAAAGCGATAGGCGACTTCCACGCCCGCACCGATCAAATTCCCGGAAGGTACGAGTGAGTTTTGAACCTCGCGGGCAGCTTCCTTGTCAGCCTCGTACGCACTCACGCGCGGAACTGTTTCAAGCGCCCCATGAGAACCCATTTCAGGAACTCCCTCGTAGCTCGCTCCCGATGGTGCGATGCGGTACTCCGCAACCGGGATGCCAAAGTAACAGGCGAATCGAACGGATGTTTGAAACCAA
>Ga0307471_100002337_pt1 | contig 10870 bp, 8 predicted proteins | sample atmos_gasesAM3C__2_FD_204566 | JGI IMG/M metagenome (GOLD analysis project Ga0307471, IMG submission 204566) | Hardwood forest soil microbial communities from Morgan-Monroe State Forest, Indiana, United States - atmos_gasesAM3C_515 | ecosystem: Environmental > Terrestrial > Soil > Temperate... | reverse complement strand
GTGTATGGCTGTCGATCACGGTCACGAAAACATCCGCGTGAATGCCATCTGCCCATCGTTTGTCGAGACCGATCTGACTGCCGCCATCTTGAGTAAGGCGCCGGACCCGGATGCAGTGCGGCGCGAACGAATCGGAGTCCATCCCATTGGACGCCTTGGTCAGCCCGAAGACCTGGCCGGGCTGGCAGTCTATCTCGCCGGCGACGAATCATCATGGGCGACGGGAGCGGTGTTTCCGGTCGATGGCGGATACTTGGCGGTGTGAGGAAAGCGGTAATTAGCAGTTAGCACCTGGCAATCAGCACCTGGCATCACCGCTCGTTCTAGAACCTAAGGATCGAAGGTGCAGTGTGTCGCCCCGAAAACATGCCCTGACGCAGCGAAGGGGGCGAAAGAATGTAGCCCCGGGTGAAATGGGAAATGTGATGCAGCCCTCAAAGGGCGAAAGAGTGCCTGCGAGACAGACTCTTCAGACCATGGGCCCTCTGTGCTTCGAATAGCACCTAACCTTGGCGCTAATCGCTAATCGCTAATTGCCAATTGCTAAATGCCACAACTCCCTCACGTATAATCGACCCATGAGTTCCCCTCTTCCCCCGCGTCCCGGACAGCAACCGCAACCCCCATCCCCGCAGCCTCTGCCTGGTGTAGGCGCTATCATTGCCGTCGGCTCCGGCAAAGGCGGGGTGGGAAAGACCACGCTCGCCGTCAATCTCGCGATTGTCCTATCCAAGCTCGGGTACAAGGTCGGATTGCTCGACGCCGATGTGTATGGGCCCAACGTGCCCCTGATGCTTGGCATCAGCGCGCAGCCCAAAGTGCTCGGCGACAACCGGATTGAGCCGCTCGAAGCCCACGGGCTTAAAGTCATCTCGGTGGGGTTTTTGAATCCGGGCGACAAGCCGCTGATCTGGCGCGGCCCCATGCTGCACTCCATCATCAAACAATTTCTGGGCTCGGTGGTCTGGGGAGAACTCGACTACCTGGTCGTGGATCTGCCCCCGGGCACGGGAGACGTGGCCCTGTCGTTGATCCAAACCGTTCCGCTTACCGGCGCAATCGTGGTTTCGACGCCCTCGAATGTTTCGTTACAGGACGCGCGCAAAGCTATCGAAATGTTCCGCCAGATGAAGGTTGACCTGGTCGGCATGGTCGAGAACATGAGCTATTTCGTTTGCCCGCACTGCAATCACCAGACTGACATTTTCTCCCGCGGTGGCGCGGAGAAGACGGCGCAACAGTTTGGCGTTTCTTACCTTGGGGAAGTCCAGCTCGATCCCGATATCCGCAAAGCCAGCGATAGCGGACGCCCCACAGTGCTTGCCGGAGAAGGCACCACATCCGGCAAATCGCTCTTCGACTTTGCCCGCAAGGTCGTGGCTCGCGTGGATGAGATCAAAGCCAATGCCGGGGCGAGCGTAATCCAGATCCAATAGTCTTGTCATCCTGAGAGTTTGTGACTTTTTTGAAGTCGTCAAAAATCGAGGTTGCAAACAAAATAGTTACGACGACAAACTGGTCATAAATTCAAAAAAGTCACAAACTCTGAGCGTAGCGAAGGAGCTCTGCATCTGCTTTCCCGCGCTCCGCCTGCCGCAACTAGATTTGCACCGTCCCGCCGTCGACGAACAATTCGATTCCAGTTACGAAGCTGGAATCATCCGAAGCCAAGAAGAGTACCGCCTTGGCAATCTCTTCTGGAAGGCCGATCCGGCCCATGGGGATCAAAGCCACGAACTGGTCCTTCACTTCCTGGGGGACCCCGACAAATATGGCGGTGTCGATGGTGCCCGGGCTGACGACATTCACGCGAATCTTCCGGGCTTTCAGATCCATGGTCCAGCTGCGCGCGAAGGAACGAACCGCGGCTTTGCTCGCGTTGTAGACGCTGAGGCCTCCGAAGCCTTTGACGCTGGCAATGGAGCCGTTCATGATGATGGCCCCTCCGTCCGGCATTAGCGGTAACGCCTTCTGCACCGTGAACAGCGTACCTTTGACATTTACATTGATGATTTTGTCAAAGCCCGCCTCGGTAACGGATTCAATGGGAACGCCGAATTCGCCGACGCCGGCGCTGGCGAAGAGAATATCAACCCGGCCCTTCTCGGCTTTAACCTTTGCATACAAGCGATCGAGATCCGAGAGGCTTCCGGCGTCTCCCTGCACCCCAGTGACGTTTCTGCCAATCTCCTTGACCGCCTTGTCGAGTTGTTCCTGGCGCCGGCCTGTAATGAAGACGTATGCACCCTCTGCCACAAAGACTTTCGCCGTTGCCAGGGCCATGCCGGATGTCGCTCCGGTGATGACGGCGATCTTGCCTTCCAGTTTTCCCATGATCCTTCTCCTGCTGGTCCTAATATATTCTCCGCGAATCAACGCAGCCACCGTCCCCTACTTGTACTTCCCTAACCTGCTCAACCGGAACCGAGGATCTGCATCTTTGTGTTCCGCCACAAGTCCAGCGACCATCTCCCCCAATGCCGGCCCATGTTTGAACCCGTGCCCTGAGCCTCCGCCCAGCAGCCAGACATTCTCGTGTCTGGGATGGCGGTCGATAATGAAGTTGTTGTCCGGAGTGTTTTCATACTGACAAACGCGAGACTCGAGCAGCGGAGCATCCTTCAAGGCAGGAAAGCGGAAGGCGACATAGTCGCGGATGGCTTTCAGACCTTCGACGCTGACTGTTCTTTCCCCCGAGGTCGGATCAAACTCCAGGCCGCGGGTATCATCGGCGACTTTGAAGCCTCGTCCTTCATTGCCGGGGATGCCATAGATGAACCGGTCGCGATGATCAGCCCAGACCGGCAGCTTCGATTCGGTGAACCGGTCATCTCCGGCGGGCGTGCCAAAGAAGAATACGTCCTGCTTGGTGGCACGAATACGATTGCCCACGACTTCAGGGAACAATTTTCCCAGCCACGGCCCGCAGGCGAACACATACTGATCGGCCTCGAGCTTCGAACCGTCGGAGAGCGACAGGCTGTCCCATTGACCGTCGAGGTCACGCGGAGGCACTGCCGCTTGCTTGTACTCGCCGCCTTCCGCGAGGAATCCGTTCAGCACCGCCTGGCACGCCACCCGCGCGGTAAGAAATCCGCCTTCCGGCTCGTAAATTCCCCAATGTACCGCTTCGAGATTGATCTGCGGCCAGCGGACTCTCATTTTCTGAACTGACAGCTCCTGGCAGGCGATCCCGGCATCGCGCAGCACCGGCAATGATTCCCGTTCGAAGTGGTCGTCGCCGGCGGTCACCATCCATAGTACTCCGGTCTGGTGCATAAGCTTCTGGTTCCACCGATTCTCATTCTCTTTCCACAATTGCGTGGCCCGCGCCGCCATCTTTGTATAAGGCTGATTCGGTCCATAGGTCCCGCGGATCACGCGTGTCTCGCCACCGGACGAGGCGCGAGAGTTGCCCGGCCCCCAGGCGTCGACCAAAGTCACGCGCGCGCCGCGACGCAGCAGGTAGAGGGCTGTCCATCCACCGAACGCGCCCGCCCCGATCACCGCGATATGATTCTTCGTTTTCATCTTCGTCGTGGTTCCTCGGTTTTCTGCCTGGTCGAGCATATTCGTAGAACTCAATTTCAGGAAAGGGAGCTGGGCGGCGAGAGTACTTGACCCGCCAACGGCGGCGAGGACCTTCAGCAACCATCGGCGCGACAATGAAGCTATGGTCTTGATGTTGGATCCTCCTTGTATATCGCCGTTTGCCATGCGTCGACGGGACGGACGGGACGCCCGTCCTCGATAAATTCAAGACATTAGCATTCTTGAGGCTGGAGTGCTAACGCTTGACAGAGACGGCGGGCCTTCCTAGAATCGAAACTGGGATATTGTTCGTTTCCCAATCTAAGCTTTTGGATTATAAGTACTTAATATGCCCTCTGGACCACCCATCGGGGAGCGGGAACGTGAGATTCTGACCGCCATTGTGGAGACCTTTATTGCCACTGGAGACCCGGTCGGCTCCCGAACGTTGGCGCGTTCAAATCGGGAGGGCCTCAGCCCGGCCACTATCCGCAACGTAATGGCGGATTTGGCTGACGCCGGCTACCTCGAGCAACCCCATACCTCGGCCGGAAGGGTGCCCAGCTCTGAAGCGTATCGCTATTATGTAGAACAACTTACGGGTAAGGCCAGCCTTTCGCAGGAGGATCAGAGCATTATTAAGGATTCACTGCGGGGAGTTTCCGACGTGCAGGAGTTCATGGAACGCACGTCTCATGTGCTCTCCCTAATTTCGCACAATGTTGGGATCACCGTTGCCGTGGGCGGACCCAAGAACGCGCTCGAGCACGTGTATTTCTCCCGGCTGGGGGACCAGAAAGTTCTGGCGGTTCTGGTGACGCGATCAGGGCTGGTGCGCGACCGGGTTCTGCGCCTCGATCTTCCGCAAGCTGATCTGGACGAGGCCGCGCGCTTCATCAACGAGAATTTTCGGGGCTGGACCATGGAAGCGATGCGTGCCGAGCTGGCACGCCGCCTGGAGCAGGAGCGCACCGAATACGATCGGCTGATGAAGTCGGTCGAACAGCTCTACCGGCAAGGAGCTTTGGCGGCGGACGAGACTGCGCAAGTCGTTTTTGTTGAAGGAGCATCTAATCTTGTAACCGGTGAGCAAGACCGTCAACGCCTGCAAGAGTTGTTGCAGACCCTGGAAGAAAAGCAAAAGATTGTTGAACTGCTCGGGGCCTATCTCGACGCCAAACAGGAAGCCGTGCGGGTTGTGATCGGACTGGATGAAGCTTTGCCGTCGATGCGGAATTTTGTTCTGATCGGCGCGCCGGCTCGAGTGGGAGACGATGTCATGGGATCGTTGGCAGTCATCGGGCCAACCCGCATCGACTACCAGCACACCATGACGGCGGTGTCTTACATCGCGCGTCTTTTTGACAAGATCCTGAACGAATCTGAGTGAAATTTGATATGGCAAGAGGAAACGGAAAACCCGAAGTCGACCCGGCGGAGCTCGACCCGGAACATGAATTGCCGCCCGCAGATGACGCGCCGGACGGTGCCAGTGCCACCGCGCAAGATACGGATCTCGACAAGCTGAAAGCCGAGCGGGACTCGTTCATCGACCGCCTGGCCCGGCTGCAAGCCGAGTTCGAGAATGCCCGCAAGCGCACTGCCCGCGAACAGCAGGAGTTCCGCGAGTATGCCGTCGCCGACGCGCTGAAGGCGTTACTGCCGACGCTCGACAGTTTCGAGCGTGCCTTGCAGACCAGCGCTTCGGACAAGTCAGATTTTCGCGGCGGAGTGGAACTCATCTACAAGCAACTGCAGGATGCGCTGGTCAAACTGGGACTGCGCGCCATTCCCGCGAAGGGTGAACCCTTTGATCCTCATCTTCACCAGGCCGTTGAAATGGTGGACACCAAAGAAGCCGAGGATCATCATGTACTCGAAGAGCTGCAGCGCGGCTACAAATTGAAGGATCGCCTGCTGCGTCCATCGATGGTGCGGGTCGCACGCAACCCCAAGCACTGAAGCCGGCGCGAGACCTGAAAGGATTTGGGAAAGGCCATTCTGACCAGCAACGGAAAACGCGACTACTATGAGGTGCTGGGAGTAACCCGCGCCGCCACCGACCAGGAGCTCAAGAGCGCCTACCGCAAACTGGCGCTGCAATTCCATCCCGACCGCAATCCCAACAACCCCGACGCGGAAGAAAAATTCAAAGAGTGCAGCGAAGCCTACGCGGTGCTCACGGATGTCGATAAGCGCAGCGTCTACGACCGCTTCGGTCACGCCGGGCTGGGCGGAAACGCTGGTGCAGGCTTCGACGCCACCGACCTGGGCGATATTTTCGGCGACTTCTTCGGACTGGGAGAGATTTTTGGCGGAGGCACACGCCGCCGCAGCCGCACGCAGCGCGGCGCTGACCTGCGCGAAGATATCAACATGGAATTCGAAGACGCCGTTTTCGGTACCGAGGCCAAGGTCACGGTGCGCCGCCACGAGACCTGCGAGGAGTGTCGAGGTTCAGGCGCCGCCCCGGGCAAAGCACCGATTACCTGCCGTTCGTGCAACGGCCGTGGTCAGGTCCGCTATCAGCAGGGCTTTTTCAGTATTGCGCGCGCCTGCCCCACCTGCCAGGGCACGGGCAATGTGGTCACCGATCCCTGTATCAAATGCAAAGGTGAAGGCCGGGTACTGCGTCAAAGAACGGTGGACGCTAACGTTCCAGCCGGCGTAGAAGATGGAACCCGTATCCGCTTCACGGGATACGGAGAGGGCGGGCTCCACGGGGGCCCGCCGGGTGACCTCTACGTCGTGTTGCATGTCAAGGAGCATCCCTTCTTCGAGCGGGAGGGAAACGATCTGCACTGCGTGATCCCGATCTCATTTTCGCAAGCTGCCCTTGGCGCGGAAATCATCGTTCCCACCCTGGAAGGCGAGCATGTCATGAAAATGCCCGAAGGGACGCAGTCCGGCACGACGCTGCGCATGCGTGGCAAAGGAGTGCCCATACTCAACGGGCACGGCAAAGGCGATCTCTTCGTCGAAGTGCGGGTGCAAACCCCGGGGAAGCTGAACAAGCGCCAGCGCGAGTTGCTCGTGGAGCTCGAAAGCACGATCAAGGTAGAAAACCGTCCGCAACGCCGCACTCTGCTGGGCAAGGTCAAAGACATCTTCGGATAGTGTCATCGTTAGCGGAGTGGCTGCTTTTCGCGAAGCAGCTGCCGCAGCCAAAGGATCCCTGGGGTTGGAACAGACCACGTGGGGCAGCCGAGGGCGGCTGTCTCCGCGTGGTTCGGGAGAGCTCTAGGGCAAAATCCCACATACTCTAACCATATTTGAGAGTATAGGGGTCCTTCGACTGTGCACGTCCGCTCAGGATGACAGGGAGCTTCAATGATGATGCAGCCAAGATTCGCATGACCCGCCGTCGCTGGATTGCCGACGAAGTCTCTGGCAGTCGCGCTGCCTTGGTCGGCGCCCATGCCCAGCACCTGGCACAGGTGCTCCGGGGGCGCGTCGGGCAGGAGTTTGACATTGCAACCGGGGACAGCATTCGCCGCGGTCGCATCAGCAGCGTTGCCGACGACCGGGTCGAGTTTGAACTCGGCGAAGTTGTCCCTGCCGCTAAGATCCCCAACTTGACCATCGTCCTCTCCATCTTCAAGTTTGATCGCATGGAATGGGCTATTGAGAAGAGTGTAGAGCTGGGGGTGAGTCGAATCTTTCCCGTGGTCGCTCAACGCACCGAAGCCCATCTCGCCAAAGCCGCGCAGAAGCGAGTGGAGCGATGGCAGCGCATTGCCCTCCAGGCATCGGAGCAGTCACGGCGAGCGTCAGCACCGGAGATCTTGCAGCCGCAACCCTTGCATGCGGCGGTGACCGCCGCCCGCGGTACTGGTATCGTGCTGGCTGAGTCGGAAGAACAGCTGACTTTGAAGGATGCTCTTCAAACATCATCAGCGGTGGACGAAATAACGCTGGCGTTCGGTCCTGAAGGGGGTTGGACCGAATCGGAGCTGACATTATTCAAGGGGGCAGGCTGGACCGCTGCATCTTTGGGTAGCAACATCTTGCGGACTGAAACTGCGGTGATTGCCGCCGCTGCGATTGCTCTGGCCGATCTGTAATAAGATTCTCTTCAGAAAAATCCTCAACCGTCTCTGGTATGCTCCTGCAAAGTGGTAGTCGCAAAAACCATTTCACGTCCGCGAGCGTTCGAGCCTGACGACCGCCAGCGCGAAGCTATTGAGCACGTCTACGGTCCGGTCCTGGTCATCGCCGGCGCGGGCACAGGCAAGACTACGGTTCTCACCAAGCGCGTCGCTAATCTGGTCCGCGAAGGTCATGCCCGGCCTGACGAAATCCTCGCCGTCACCTATACCAAGAATGCCGCCCAGGAAATGCGCCAGCGGGTTGAGGACGAATTGCGTGGAACCAACGTGTCCGGCCTGCGGATTGCGACATTTCATGAGTATTGCAACGACCTGCTCCGGGAAAACGGCCGGCAGTTCGATGTCGTCGACGATCAGGATCTCTGGATCTACCTGCGCCGGCGCCTTCGCGAGTTGAATCTGAAGTACTTCGTTCGCGCCGCCAGCGTGAGCAAGTTTCTCGAGGACTTGCTCAAATTCATGCGGCACTGCCACGACGAACTGGTGAGCCCGGAGAAATACCAAGAATACGTGCAGCGCCTCGAACGTGGGGAGTTGCCGATTCCTCGCGTAACCAGGTCGAAGCAGGCCGACGACATTTCCGACGGAGAAGTCCTGGGACGTTGCCACGAGATCGCCAGCGTGTTCACCACGGCGGAACGAATGCTGCGGGAAGACAACCTGGGGACCTTCGGCCACATGATCACCCACGCCTATCATCTGTTGCAGCACGATGGCGAACTCGTCCGCTCGCGCAGCCGGTTTATCCTGGTGGACGAATTTCAGGACGTAAACTTTGCCCAGGTGAAAGTTCTGGAACGGCTGGGCGGGGAAGAACGCAACGTCTTTGCCGTGGGCGATCCGGACCAGGCGATTTATCGTTTTCGCGGTGCTTCGAGCGCGGCATTCGTTCTTTTTCAGCGGCACTTTCCCGGCCTGAGCCTGGTGAAGTTGGAGAAGAATCGCCGCTCTCTCTCGCCCATCCTGCACAGCGCCTTCGCTCTGATCTCGAAAAATCCGGACGTCTTCAACGCGGGACCGGGTTCAACTGTCTATCAGCGTTCGGTGCTGATCTCAGCTCGCGAGGAGGATGCGGCGCGAGAAGGCAAGCAATTTCCGCGCGTGCCGGTTGAGGCAGTGGTGCTGACGGCAAAGGATTTCGAGTGCACCGAACTCGTCGCCGCTTTGCGCGATTGGCAACGCAAGACGCGTCGTCCGTGGAGCGACTGTGCCGTACTCTACCGGACCCACTCTCACCGCGATCAGCTGGCCGCCGAACTCGCAAGTCAGGGCATTCCGTTCTCCATCGAGAACATGGACGTGATGGATATGTCCGAAGCGCGTGATCTTTTCGCCTGCCTGGGTGCTGTTGTCTCCGATGCGGATGGCGCCAGTCTGTTCCGGGTAGCGGCCTTGCCCCAGTTCGCCATCGACCCGGAGAAACTACGCACCGGGATCAAGGCATTGCCACGCGACTCCGGCACGTCGGCGATCGCTCTGGTGCTCTCGCAAATCGAAGGCGGTCGTGCTGTTCTGGAGCGTCTCCGGCAGACCCGCGACGAAATTGCTGCCGCCAACGCCCGGGGCCGCACCGCTGTGGACTTGGTCGTGCGGGAGTTTTCCCTGAATCGCACTTCGCGCGCGTTGAGCGCCGTTCTCGAGTTCATTAGCGGATGGGAGAAGAAGGCGATCACCAAGACCGGTGAGATCAGCGAGTTCCTCGACTACCTGCAGTATTTTCGCGAGGCAGGAGGCGTGATTCCGCTCGCCTCGACGGATGAGAATGCGGTCCGCCTCATGACCGCGCACGCCGCGAAGGGGCTGGAGTTCGCGCACGTCTTCATTCTTCGCGCCAGTTCGCCCTCTTTTCCGTCGCCCTACAAGGAACCATTGCTCGAGTTTCCCCGGGAACTGCACGACCCGGGATCTATCGCGCAGGACGACGACAAGGAACTTTGCAGGCAGGAGGAACGCCGCCTGTTTTACGTTGCCATGACCCGGGCGCGGGACTCACTGACCATCTACGCCAAACAAGGGTCGGGCAAAGACCCCAGCCCCCCCGGCTTCCTGCGTGATCTTTTGAAGGACTCGAGCTTGCTGGGACGCTGGCTGGTACCAGGCCAGCCCCGCGGCTTTCAAACCGATATGTTTGCCGAGGCGGCGGGCCTGCCTGGCATGACGCGCGCAAGTGAATGGCTCAACTTACCACCCGCTTCCGATCTTTCGGCAAAATTAAGCGCCAGCGCGGTCCAGACCTACGAAACTTGCCCGCTGCAATTCAAGCTGGAGCGCGAGTGGAAGATTCCGGGCGAAGTTCCCGCTGCCATGCAATACGGCGGAGTCATCCATCGGGTGTTGCTCGCGTTCTATGACTCCGTCCGCGCGCGTCGTCGGATGACGGATGAAGATGTGCTCCAGTGTTTTCGTGATGAACTCGCCGCCGCTAGCATTCAGGACCATTACCAGCATGACCTCTACTACGAGCAGGGTGTCCTGCAGTTGCAGGATTTCCTGGCCGGGTTCCGGCGTGCTCCTGCGCCCAAGGTCCTTCATACCGAAGAATTCTTCGATGTGAAGCTGGGCGATATAAAAGTAGTGGGTCGGATCGATCGAATCGACGAGGCGGCTGGCGGCGGGGTGGTCATCACCGACTACAAGACCGGAAAGGCTCAATCGCAGGAAGATTCCGACGAGAGTCTTCAGCTCTCTATCTATGCCCTGGCAGCACGCGAGAAATGGGGGTATCGCGCCGACCACCTGATCCTCCACAACCTGGAAGGCAACAGTCCGGTCGTCACCCGCCGCAACGAATTCCAACTCAGCGAAGCCCGGGGCCGGGTAGTACAAGTCGCAGAGTCGATTGCGATGGGGAAGTTTGATCCTAAGCCTGGTTTCTACTGCAGATTCTGCGCCTATCGTAATCTTTGTCCCGCCACCGAAAAACGGCTGCAGGAACCCCCGCCCCAGAATAAAGCTGCCAAACAGAAAAACATGTCATCCTGAGCGAAGTCGAAGGCCCCTACAGCTAGTTCGAGGTCGGGCGGCGCGGACGTTTGCTCTGCAGTGACAAGTGTCTAGCGAGATCGAAAGTGTTGTCGAGCAGGTAGGGATCCTTCGACTACGCAATACGATTCGCAAGCGAATCGTATTGCTCCGCTCAGAGTTTGTGACTTTTTTGAATTTATGACCAGTTTGTCGTCGTAACTATTTTGTTTGCAACCTCGATTTTTGACGACATCAAAAAAGTCACA
>Ga0307471_100002336_pt1 | contig 10871 bp, 10 predicted proteins | sample atmos_gasesAM3C__2_FD_204566 | JGI IMG/M metagenome (GOLD analysis project Ga0307471, IMG submission 204566) | Hardwood forest soil microbial communities from Morgan-Monroe State Forest, Indiana, United States - atmos_gasesAM3C_515 | ecosystem: Environmental > Terrestrial > Soil > Temperate... | reverse complement strand
ACGCGAGCTCCCAGATGTTGTGGCGGCCCGGCGCGGGACGCCAGGCAGCCTGCCTTGCCGAAACTCCTTTGAGCGATTGGCGCAGATTCGGGCCATGCCAGGTTTTGCGAGAATAGCCCTGGTCGAGAAGCGCAAGAACCAAATCATTGACATTCATGCAAGCCCCCGAAAGCGCGTCTAATCAGTGGAATTCGCGCTAGCGGGATCATCGTGGCGCCAGCCGGGATTCCCGAAAATATAAAGGAACTTATTGCGCCAGCCGGGAGCCGTCCAGGCATCGCGGAACATTTGCAACCATTCGTGAAAGGCGATGCGGACGGGGTTGTAGGAGCCGATGTTGTGGGTAAGTCCGAAACGTGGGGGATCGGCGGGATTTTCCGGTTCGAAGCTGCCGAAGAGCTTGTCCCAGATAATGAGGGTGCCGCCGTGGTTGCGATCGATGTACCGAGGATTCGAACCGTGATGCACGCGATGATGCGAAGGCGTGTTCAATACTCTTTCGAGCGGCCCCATCGAGCGAACGAGTTCCGTATGAATCCAGAACTGGTAGAGCAGGCTAATCGCCTTCATGGTCATAATCATCACCGGCGCAAATCCGATGATGGGCAGCCAGAGCCAGAACACAAAGCTGGTAAAGCTGCCGGTCCAGGTCTGGCGTAGGGCGGTCGAGAGGTTGTAACGCTGCGAGGAGTGGTGCACCACGTGAGAGGCCCAGAAAAAGCGGCATTCATGGCTGACGCGGTGGAACCAGTAGTAACTGAACTCATCGCCGAAAAAGAGCAGGACCCAGGCCCTGCACCCGAAGCCAATTGTGAAAATGGCATAGCGGTGCAACCAGGTGAGGATGAGGAACTGGAGTGCTTTCGCGGACAGGTCAATGAACACACTGCCGAGGCCCATTGTGATGCTTGCGGCCGCGTCCTTGAACTCGTAAATCTCGCGCCGCATGATGGCGCCGGCAATCGCCTCAGCGAACAGCAATACGAGGAACGCGGGTACAGCCAATGTAATTAGGTCAGCCATCGGTTCGGGAGCGAAACGCCACGAAGATTCAATTCGAAGAGACTCCTAGGAGATAGGAGTTTACACCCGAGCGGAAACGCGTGCATCCGGGAACCGGGTGCGCCAAGTCAGGTTCGCGCGGACTCGGTGCGTTGCGGGTCGGCCTTGGGCTCGCGGGGAGCACGGGATTTCTTGCTCTGGTAGAGGCGTTTGTCGGCCGCTTCAAGAAGCTCGGAAGCGGAAATGCCGTCCACCGAATAGACGGAAAAGCCAATGCTAACGGAAAGCGCAGGAGAGTCGCTTTGCAGGCGAAGGCAACTGGCGATGCGTTCAGCGACGCTTTGGGCGCGGGTGGCGTCGGCATCCAGCAGGAGAATTGCGAACTCATCTCCGCCGTAACGCGCGGCAATTTCCGTGCCGCGGCACTGTTCCTTCATTACGCGGGCCAGGCGATTCAGGGCGCGGTTCCCGGTTAGATGGCCGAAGCGGTCGTTGATGAATTTCAAATCGTCGAGATCCAGAAGGAGCAGCGCAAAGGATTGACGCGTGCGTTCGACGCGCCGTACCTCGCGTTCGAGGCTCTCGAAGAATTCCCTGTAGTTCGCAAGGCCCGTCAGTCCATCATGGCTGGCACGGAAGCGGATTTCGTCCTCCGACTTCTTGCGTTCGGTGATGTCGTGAGCCATCCCAATGCACCCGAGGATCGTGCCATCGGGATCCCGGTAAGGCCCGATGCTCAGATCGTAGATGCGATTGCGACTGGCGTATTCGAACCGGGAGGAGACGCCGCGCAGCGCGAGAAAGTGCTGCTTGGCGGGCGGTTCGCCGTCTTCCTGGCAGCGCAGATACTGGTAGATGGTTTGCCCGACAGGGAACCGGGGAAAACTCCGCGCCAGGCTGGCGGTGCGCCCCCAGTGAGAAGTTACACGCAAGCGTGAATCGGTGGTCCAAAAGAAGAGCGGCATTTGTTCCACAACGAGGTGCAGGTGAGCTTCCGCGACCGAACATGAGTTGCCGGGTGCCAGGACGTGCGACCGCTCCAGAATGCCGATGATTTCGCCCAGAGGGTCACGGACCGGCGAGCGCTGAATCCGGACAGAAATGCGCAGGCCGCTCTTGTTGAGGCGTTCCGCCACCGCGTCCCAAAGTGATTCGGTACAGGCCGGATTTTGCAGCAAATCCTCGTGAGCCGGCAGTTCATACAGCGGCAGAAGGCGCGCGACCGACTTGCCGACGACCTCGGTCTGGGAAAAGCCATAGAGCGCTTCAGCAGCCTGATTCCAGAGGAAAATAACTCCGTCGAGTCCGAAACCGACGACCGCTTCCCCGGGATCGGAAAGGAATGCCTCCAGGAGAAAATTGGCATCCGGTCGTGACAGCATTTTGGGGTGACCTGTCCTTGCCGACTGGGTACCGGCGATGGACGGCGGCGGAGACACGCGACCGTAGGGGAGGGTGGAACCCAATGGCAAGAGGGAGAAGCCGAGAGGGCAAGGCAGAAAAAAGCCGATTACAACAGGGGAAGAATAGCATTCAGGAGGGACAGAGGGAAGAAGAGAGTCGGGTGAGGAGACGCAAAAATCAAGCTGGGCAGGGACTATAGATGCAAATGATTTGCATGAGATATAAGACTAAGTTAGTCTTATTAGTCAGGATGAGCCTCACTGATGAAGATTCCACAGCCTTAAATATCAGACTAATAGGTCGTAAATAACATTGTTTGGAGATGAGCTTTGAACCCCTCGCGCGTCTGTCACTTGTTCCGATTCCTTCTGGGAGCACTCTTGACTTTTGTCGTTACTGGTTTCCTTCGAGCGCAAGAGAATCCCTATATGGTGGCCTACGACCACAACCTGGAGGAGCCCGGGAATCTTGAGGTCGAGTATTTTTCCACGTTTGGCACGCAGCGGGGCGGGCCAAACTTCCACGCCTTTTGGAGCGAGTTCGAATACGGAGTCACGGCTTGGTGGACCACGGAGCTGTATCTTTCGGGGCAGACAACCTTCGGTGACAGCACCGTGTTCACGGGATACCGCTGGGAGAACCGGGTCCGCCCGCTCAAGAACGAGCACTGGATCAATCCCGTGCTGTACGTGGAATTTGAAGACATCAACGGCGCGGACAAGATTTTGAAAGAGGTCGAGGGGCACGATGTGGAATCCGACTTCCTGACACCGAATGGGTTGGCGCGCCAGGAGAGGAAACACGAGGTGGAACTGAAACTGATCCTTTCGAGCAACTACAAAGGGTGGAACTTTACGGAGAACACCCTGGCCGTGAAGAATCTTTCGAACGAGCCGTGGGAGTTCGGCTACGCCCTGGGAGCGAGCCGCCCGCTGACTCTGAAAGGCGCCGCGCAGAAATGCAATTTCTGCCTGCAGCATTTTATCGCAGGCGTCGAAATGTACGGGGGGCTCGGAGACCGGTACAGCTTTGGATTGCATGAGACTTCGCATTACCTGGCGCCGGGACTGGCTTGGAACTTGCCTTCCGGGTGGACGCTTAAAATCGAGCCGACCTTCGGTTTGAACGACAACAGCCACCAATTCCTGCTGCGCTGGGGAGTTTCGTATGAAATTGCAGGATTCGGGCAGAAGGTGAGTCAGTTGTTCAAGGGGAAGAGCGAATGAAATTAAGCGTGTCTGTGATGTTAGCCGCCGCGCTGCTCTCCTGTTCGTGTTTCCTCTGTGCGGCGCAAGGGAAGCCGGAAAAAACAGAGCCAACCTCGGTATATGCGGAGCTGGAAAAGGCGCCGGCAAAGTACCGGGTTAAGCCGAACCCGCTGACGAAAGAGAAGAATGCAGTCGCCGCCGGAAAAGTTCTGTTCGAGGAACATTGCGCGGAGTGCCACGGGGAAAATGCTATTGGCAGCAAGAAAGCGCCAAGTTTGCGCGCGAAGGAAGTGCAGGAAGTTCCGCCCGGGACGCTATTCTGGATTCTGACGAACGGGATTGTGCGAAAGGGCATGCCGGTGTGGTCGAAATTGCCGGAGCCCCAGCGGTGGCAATTGGTCACTTATGTCCAGTCGCTGGGACCAGCCGAGGCAACGGAAAACAGAACTCCGGCCAAACCCTAATTTGGATTTTGCGCAGGTTTGAGCGCTTCGTTGAGAATCATGGCCAGGCGAATGCCGGCTTGGGCGATGCGCTTTTCCGCGACGGGCGCGGCTGCTTCCTGGTAAATCGCCCCCACGGCAAAATGCAGATTGAACATTCGTTCGCCGACATTGTTGTCATCCGTACACGACTGGACGGGCGCCGGCAATTCGATCGGGTCGTTGGGCACCAGGTTTCCATACACGACGGATTCGGACAGGTCATGGCTCTCCCAAGCCCAATCGTCCACATGAACCCCGGCCTTTATCCACGCTTCGGCCTGGGGGCTGAACGACTGATCGAGAAACTCCGCATACTCGCTTGAGTCCGCGCCCTCCATGGCGCGTTCGAGAATCGCGGTATCCCACACGGAATGCAAATTGGGAGTGTAGGAGTGATTGTGTTCCCGCGGGTTGCGGCGGAAGAAGCGTACCGGGACGCAGTTGCCGCCTTCATCGTTGTTGGTCGTTGCGTGCAACGGCATGTGCAAATCCCCAATGAAATGGATGACGTAGCGTGCGGCGTCGGCGCGTTTGCGCGGTTCGGCTTGGGGATCTTTTAGAATGGCAAGTTGTTCGGCGATGGCTTGGGTGACGCAACCGGACTCACCACAGAAACCTGCGAGGGGGCCACGAGGAGCCCCGCGGGGGATATCGATGTAGTGCCACGGGCCATTTTTCAGGGTGTTGCGGACGTCGTCGGGCCAGGTTGCGCCGTCAGCGAGCAGGCTGCCGGGGAACGGGCCGCAGTAGCGCTTGAGTTGAGGATCGATCGGATTTTCCTTGAGAAGTGTTTCCAAAAGTTGCCGCGTTTCCGGGGTGAGATGCTTCTCGGCGATGAGCGCGACGGTTTGGTGGCCCTTGCATCCCCACGCAAACACGGGCGAAACGCCGAACAGCACGGCGAAGAGTGAGAGACCGGCAAGCCTGCAACAGATGGAGCGAGCGCTCATGAACAGTTCCTTGGTCTGGATGAAAGAAAATGGCTACGCGCTTAGCCAGCGCGCGACGGGCTTCCAGGATTCGACATGGTCGCAGATCACGCGAAGGGCCGCCGTCAGGGGAATGGCGAGAATCAGCCCCATCCCTCCCCAGACCCAACCCCAGAAAAGAAGCGCCACGGTAATGGCAACGGCATTCAGACGTACCTGACGGCCGACAAGTTGCGGGGCGATCAGGTTCTGCGCGATCACGTGGATTCCGGTGAGCACGACGGCAATCACCCAGAAATGGCTGACCGATTTCCACTTGATGACAGCAAGCAGAAAACCGGGGAACCAGGCGAGGACGGCGCCCAGGTAAGGAACCATGTTCAGCAAACCGGAAGCGATTCCAGCAAGCACAGGGTAATCGAGACCCAGGATCAGGAAGAAAATGCTGCTTAACGCGATCACCACCAGCGTGACCACGGACATGCCAATCAAGTAGTCGCGCAAAACGTCGCGCAAATCTTCGAGCGTCTCCTTCACCTGATTGCGGCGGCTGACGGGAAAGAGTTGCAGCGTGCCATGCCAGACTTCGCGCTTCTGGGCGAGCATGAAGAAAACGAGGAACGGAACAAACGTGGCCTCGAGCACAAGGGCATAAAGCGAACCGATGCCGCGAATCACCAGATTGCGGACCGCACCGGTGTCCTGGTGGGGAACAACCGATTTGGTGGAGTCGCCGGAACTCGTCAGGTCATTGACACCGCCCTCAAGACTGTTGATATTTCCCTGCACCTTGCTTGTAGCGTTGTGCAGGATTTCCCTGTACTTTGGCCAATCAGCGGCGAAGTCGGAGGTGCGGAGCCAGAGGGTGTACCCCACGGCGACGAGAACGAGAATCAGGAGCAGGACCAGAACCAGCGCCCCGATGGTTCGGGGAACCCGGAAACGCTCCAGAAATTCCACGGCCGGGTCCAGAAAATAAGCGATGAGGACAGAGAGCAGCAAGGTGATAACAACCCCGGCGGCGTAGTAGAAGAACAGCAGGATGATCGCCGCAGCAATGAGCCGCAGGCTGAAATTTGAGCCGGAGATGCGGAAAACAGTTGTCTGAGGGGTTTCCGTACTGGACACCGAGCTCTCCTCTTCCAGACACGTTAGCACAATCTCGGGCAATCCTGACCGGGCGACATGGAAATTGTCACGAAGTGCTTACGAAAATTTCATGGTGAGGTGACCGAGTAAGGGCTAACGCAGCAGGTGAATGCCTGAGGGATGCGGTGCATAGCGTGTGCTAGACTGCGTCGAGGTTAGTCAATCAGGCGGTCCCAAAACTGCAATGGCGAAAGAACTATTTGGCACGGACGGAATGCGCGGCGTACCGGGGACTCCCCCGCTGGACGATCAGACGCTCTATGCTACCGGGCGTGCCATCGGCGATTATCTCAAGAAAGAATTCGGCTCCGCGCACGCCCTGATCGGAATGGATACGCGCGAATCCGGGCCGCACATCGCGCAATTGCTGACCGCTGGACTGCAGGCGGCCGGGGCGAGCGCGGAATTTGCGGGGGTGATCACCACACCCGGCGTGGCGTGCCTAGTGAGGGGAAACGATTTTCAGGCCGGCGTGGTGATCTCAGCCTCGCACAATCCTTATCACGACAACGGAGTGAAACTTTTTTCGCACGCCGGGATGAAATTTCCTGATGCCGTGGAAGAGGCCTTGGAAGCCGAGATTTTCAAATTGCGCGGGGTAGCGGTCCCTCAGCAGCGGCCCAAGTTGGTAGCGAATCACGCGCTCCATGACGAATACCTGGAATTTCTGCGAAGCCGGGTGATTCCTGGCGCAAACCTGGCGGGCAAGCGGCTGGTTCTGGATTGTGCGAACGGCGCCGCTTACCAGTTGGGGCCCGAATTATTCCGGAGCCTGGGAGCCGTCGTAGTAGCCATGGGAGTGGAACCGGACGGGCGGAACATCAATGCGGGTTGCGGCTCGCTTCATCTGGAGGGATTGCAGAAACGGGTGGTCGCCGAAGGTGCGGAGTTCGGCGTGGCTTTTGACGGAGATGCGGACCGCGCCCTGTTCGTGTGTACGAACGGCCACGTTGTAAATGGCGATGGAGTGCTGCTCGTTGCCGGGCGCTATCTGAAGGCGCAAAAACAGCTGAAGCAAGATCGCGTGGTGGCCACCTCGATGTCGAATCTGGGCCTGGAGCGAATCCTGGCGCATGAGGGGATTACATTGGCGCGGGCGTCGGTGGGCGACCGCTACGTTTTGGAGGAGATGCTCAAGTCGGGAAATAATCTTGGAGGCGAGCAGTCCGGCCACATCATCTTTCTGGACGACAGTCCGGCGGGAGACGGGCTGCTGACCGCGGTGAAGATTGCCTCGCTGGTCGCGTTGCGAGGCCCCTTGGAAAAGTTGGCGGCGGGCCTGAAGGACTACCCGCAGATTATTCTGAACGTAAAGGTGAAGACGAAGCCTCCGATGGAGTCGCTGCCGGAAGTCTCACGCGCCCTGGGTGAAGCGAAAAAGGCCCTGGGTGCGAACGGTCGGGTGGTGCTGCGCTACTCGGGGACAGAACCCCTAGCGCGGGTGATGGTAGAGGCGGAACATCACGAGGACGTGAAGCGGTATTCCGAGTCCATCGCGAGCGCAATACGAGCCGCGATCGGCGCCTGACCTGCTCCAAGTTTTCCTGCAAGTACCTGCTGAGCCTCCGTTCTAAGCAAGATGGCACTGGAGGCCACCCATGAGAACAACGATTGCTTCCCTACAGAGCTGGTTTGGCACTTTGCCCACCTCGCGTCGAACAATTCTGATTCTGTTTGCTCTTTGTACGGGAGGGTTGGTGCTCTCCTGGTTCGTTCCACCCACAAATCGAATAGTCCAGACAGGCTTTCCGGCGACTTCATCGTTCGCCCCCATCCCATCAGGAAACCAGCCGGATGCGGAGTTGAAAGCGCAGTGGGAAGGAATCAAACAGTCCCACAAAACGGTGAGTCCCGCAGCACTACCCGCCGAGCGAGAAGCAATCGGCCCGGTCACTGACGAGTCGGGTTACGCAACGCCGATGATTGCCCACGCGGCAGAGTTGGCTGTCGCGACGAAAGAGTTCGCGCGTTCGCGGTCCACACTGGAAGAGATTCTGGAGCGGCACCATGGTTATGCGGCGAAACTTCGGATGGTCGGCCAGCCTGCTTCCAGCATACTGACCGCGACTCTACGAGTCCCTTCGTCTGAATTCACGGCTACGGTCACTGATTTGAAAACACTCGGCAAGGTCGAACAGGAAGAGCAGACGGCGGACGAAATCACTCAGCAGCGCGCAGACGTGAAGGCCCGGCTCGTAAACGCTCAGAACACACTGGAACGGTTGCAGGCAATCCTGGCGAAGGGCGGGAAAATCCACAATTTGCTGGAGGTTCAGCGGCAGGTTGCTAACGTTGGTGCGGAGATCACGCGGCTCGAGGCAGAACGGGTCTCAACTGAGCATCGGGTGATCTTCGCGCAAGTGCTTCTCTCCATGAGGGAAGAGGTGAAGCCGCCGGTGGAGAGTCTCGCGGCGGAATTCCGAAACGCCGCGACAGAGGGTTTGTCCGAAGCCTTGGCCACCTTGTTCGCAATAATGCTCTTTGTAATCAGTCGAGGGCCGGTAACCCTACTCTGGATCGTACTCGTGTTTTTCCCCGGTCGGTGGATTTGGAGAAAATGGCACCCCACATTGGAGCCTCAACCAAGCATTCCCCAGGGTGCTTCCGCCGGATAAGAGACCAAAGCCGGCACCTTATTCCTAAACTCTGTAGGAAGCACGCCCAAGTATGTGAAATTTTGTAGATTTTCGAGTGCTTGGCAGGGCATTCTTGGTACCCATAGGCCTTAAAGTCTTATTTTTCAGTTAATAGCGCAGCTTTGAGGATAAGTTCGGTTGGTGGCAAGAGGCGTGCATCTGTTACAGACAATTCATGAGATTGGCTTCCCGGGGTGGCCGGACATCAACCTCGACTGATGGTCTGGTTATTGGGGGGTCGAATCACTATAAGGGGGCTTGCACCGGCCCCCTTTTTTATTTTGTCTCCACCCAGACTTTCCCGCCTGATCCTCGAATAATTCCAGCTCTTTCGGGTAAACTCACCCCAGATTGATGCTTTCCTCAAGAAGTCGCCCAAAAAAATGAGCGGCCGGTGGGGGTTCCGGCCGCTCGGGCGTGGGGGATGGAGGGTACTTAGCTGGAAGATCGGTCTTGCGACTTCGGGGGAGAAGGTCGTTCGACTGCGCTCGCAAGCAGCAGAACAACACACAGGAGCAAGATCACAATGATCATCCGCCCACCCGCTGTCGAACCTGACTCCCAACTACAGTTACGATTGTGCCGGCGGGGCGTGCGTGCGTCTCTAGGCCGGGAGGTTCAATTGGTACGGTACTTCGTGCTAGGACTAAAGTTACTGTCCCCAGGCAACCCAGCGGCCCACGGCTCGACGGTCCCGGAGCGATTTACCAAGAAGGCTGAAAGTCGACGATGGACGCCGCTCTACGGTATTCTTTCAGGACCATGCATGATCTGAGTTATTTCCGTGAACATCTGGATGTATTCGCCGAAATGGCGAAAAAGCGCAACATGATGCTGGATATCGAGGCCTTTCGGGCGCTCGATAAGCAGCGGCGCGAACTGATTACGGAAAATGAGAAGCGCAAGGCTCAACGCAATAAGGCCAGCGACGAAATTGCCCGCTTGAAAAAGGAAAAGCAGAAAGCCGATGCGCTGATCGCGGAAATGAAGCAGGTTTCCGAATTGATCAAGCTGACGGACGTGAAAGTGGATCAACTGGACGCCCAGCAAAAAGAGTTGCTGCTGACAATTCCGAATATCCCCCACGCCAGCGTGCCGGTAGGAAAGAGCGCGGAGGACAATAAGGAAGTTCGCCGATGGGGTATGCCTCCGAAGTTTGATTTTCAGCCAAAACCACATTGGGAAGTTGGCGAACGAGCCGGGATCTTGGACCTGGAAGCGGCGGCTCGGATCACCGGAGCGAGATTTGCCGTTTACAAGAGTTGGGGAGCGCGCCTGGAGCGGGCGCTGGCCAACTTTTTCCTGGATGTGCACACGCGCGAGCACGGTTACACAGAGATTTTGCCGCCATTCCTGGTGAATACGGCTTCGCTGATGGGCGCCGGACAATTGCCGAAATTCGCGGCGGATTTATTCAAGATCCAGGACACCGATTTCTGGCTGACACCGACTTCCGAGGTGGAACTGCACAATCTGTATCGCGATATGACGTTAACGGAAGACAAGTTGCCGATTCACCTTGCGGCTTGGACCGCATGCTTTCGCTCGGAAGCCGGCGCAGCCGGAAAAGATACGCGCGGCATCCTGCGCCAGCACCAGTTTCAAAAAGTGGAAATGTTCAAGTTCACGAATCCGGACAAGAGCTACGAGGAGCACGAAGCACTGGTGAGGAACGCCGAGACGATTTTGGAGAAATTGGGCCTGCACTACCGCACCGTGCTGCTTTCCACAGGAGATATGGGATTCGCCTCGGCGAAAACCTATGACCTGGAAGTGTGGCTGCCCTCGAGCAATGAGTTCCGGGAGATTTCGTCGTGCTCGAACTGCGAAGCGTTTCAGGCGCGGCGAGCGGGCATCCGGTTCAAGCCCAAGGCCGGCGGGAAAAGCGAGTTCGTGCACACGCTGAACGGGTCGGGATTGGCCGTGGGACGGACCTGGATTGCTGTGGTGGAAAATTATCAACAGGCAGATGGTTCCATCACGATACCGGAAGTACTGAGGCCATATATGGGAATCGATCGAATTCCCGGGCCAAAGTAGCCATCCTGACTCTCCAGC
>Ga0307471_100002334_pt1 | contig 10874 bp, 11 predicted proteins | sample atmos_gasesAM3C__2_FD_204566 | JGI IMG/M metagenome (GOLD analysis project Ga0307471, IMG submission 204566) | Hardwood forest soil microbial communities from Morgan-Monroe State Forest, Indiana, United States - atmos_gasesAM3C_515 | ecosystem: Environmental > Terrestrial > Soil > Temperate... | reverse complement strand
TAATCCGACGATTTCCTTGATCTCGCGCAGATGTTTATCGGTCAGCGCATTGGCATGCTCGGCGCCGCGGATGAGGATCTGATCGATTTCGACGGGATCCTGCATGAGCTGGCGCATTTTTTCGGTGATGGGGCTGAGTTTGGCCACGGCGAGATCGGTCAGTGCGGTTTTGAATTTGGAGAATTGCGCGCCGGCATGTTCCTTAAGCGCGGCGGTGCGGCTGATATCGGCCAGCGCCGCGTAAATCGTCACCAGATTTTCGGCTTCGGGACGTTTTTCCAGTTCCGGCAAAGTGGCGGGCAAAGGCTCGGCATCGGTTTTGGCTTTCTTGATCTTGAGCGCGATGGCATCCGCATCGTCGGTGAGATTAATGCGCGAATAATCGCTTTCGTCCGATTTGCTCATTTTTTTGGTGCCGTCGCGCAAGGACATCACCCGCGCGGCTTCGCCGAGAATTTGCGGCTCCGGCAACGGAAAATATTCGACGTTATAGGCGCGATTGAAGACGGCGGCGATATCGCGCGTCAATTCCAGATGCTGTTTCTGGTCATGGCCGACCGGCACATGCGTTGCCTTGTAAGCCAAAATATCGGCGGCCATCAGCACCGGATAGGCGTAAAGGCCAAGCAGTTCCAATTCGCGGCTTTTGGCCGATTTATCCTTATATTGCGTCATGCGGTTGAGCCAGCCGAGCGGCGTCTGGGTCGCCAGAATCCAGCTCAGCTCGGTGTGCGCCGGCACCGCGCTTTGGACGAACAAAGTGCTTTTTTTCGTATCGATGCCGGCGGCGATATAGGCGGCGGCGGTCTCGCGCACGGCCTGGCGCAGTTTCTGCGGGTCCTGCGGCGCGGTGATAGCGTGCAGATCGACCACGCAGTAATAGCATTCGGCTTGATCCTGCAGCTTCACCCAGTGTTTGAGCGCGCCGAGATAATTGCCGAGATGCAAATTGCCGGTCGGCTGCATGCCGGAAAGAATGCGATGCATGATTGTACCTGGTTATTGAGGATGAGGACGTTACGATAAACGTAGGGTTTCAGGAAGGACCTCCACAACGCAGTCATTTCGTTGGCCGCGGTTGTTGAATGTAAAGGCCATAAAACCACGTCTGCGTCCCATTGCCAGCATGGCGTCGGGATTTAATAAACGATCGCCATATTCGATGCCGCAAATGGGTGTCTTCCAATCTCCACAAAAAACAGCCTGGACGTATTTTTGGAAAGCGCTCTCTATTGCGCTTCGGTGCAAGGCGCCCAATTCCCTGGCTGTGCTCAACCTTTCATCGAATGGTTTCGCCATATACTCGTCAAAAGTCGGAAAGTCTGACATTTTAAATTTTCCTTGATTGCAGATTAAAGGAAAAGAATTCAATTTATGTTATCAGAAATTTCACTCCTGTATAGAGCCACCGATTCCGTTTGCCTGTTTTCGCTTTAGTATAGATAAAGCCTCCTTCCACCGCATCGCCCCGCTGGCTTGCAGCATGACGGCATAAACAAGCCCCGAGCCGCCGATGATGAGAGAAAGAGCCGCCACCTCGCGCGGCACGCTGTGTCCGGTAAAGCAGCTACGTGTAATAACCATCAGCGCCAGCGTGACAAGTCCCATGCCGAGCGCGCAGAGCAAAAGGCGCGGCAAGCGATAGCGCAATTTTTCGTCGGCCAGTGGATGTTTTTTGCTGCGCAGACGCGTGAAAAGCAAAAGCGCGTTGACCCATAAAGCAATCGTGGTGGCGAGGGCGATGCCGATATGCCGGAGCGGCCCCAGCATCAGCAAAGCGCCCACCACGTTAGTCGCCATCGCCACCAGCGCGACGCGCACGGGCGTTGCCGTATCGTGGCGCGCGAAAAAACCGGCGCTGAAAACTTTGACCAGCAAGAAAGCCGGAATACCGAGCGCGTAGGCCGACAGAATCTCGGCCGTCATGATCGTGTCGCGCGCGCCGAACGCGCCATGCTCGAACAGAGTCTGCACGATCGGTTTCGAGCACAGCACGAAGCCGATGGTGGCCGGCAGGCCGAGCATCACGCAGAATTCGATCGCGCGGCTCATATAATGGCGCACATTGTCTTCCGCCCCGGCATGCACATGGCGCGTCAGCAGCGGCAGCAAAGTCGTGGCGACCGCGATGCCGACGATGCCTTGCGGCAATTGGTCGAGCCGGTCGGCGTAAGTAAGGCACGCGACGGTACCGGTCGGCAGGGTCGAGGCCAGAATGGTCGAAAGCAGCATGTTGATCTGGTTGGCGCCCGCGCCGATGGCGCCGGGCCCGATGCGCCGGAACAACAGGCGGCTATGCTCGCTGAAACGCGGCCAAACGAGCGGGATTGTGGCACCTGCGCTGCGGCAGCTGATCACCAAAAGCAGCATCTGCACGACGCCCGACAAAACGAACGCCCACGACAAAATATAGCCGATGGCGAGATTGAGGAATCGCGCCAGCAGCAAGGCGGCGATCATCACAATGTTAAGCGCAATCGGCGCCGCGGCGGCAGCCCAGAATTTGTTGCGCGCGTTGAGCACGCCGCCTTGCAGCGCCGTCACCGAAATCAGGACGAGATAGGGAAAGGTGATGACGCTGAAGCTCACGGTCATGCTGTATTTGGCCGGCTCGTTCTCGAAGCCGGGCGCCAGCAGCCGGATGACGATCGGCATGAAGATCATCATCAGCAGGGAGAAGGGGATCAGGATGGTCAGCAAAATCGCCAGCGCCTGCCCGGCGAAATACTGCGCCGCCGGCTTGCCGCTTTTCTGCTGCTCGGCCGTGTAAAGCGGCACGAAGGCGGCTGAGAAAGCGCCTTCCGCGAACAAGGTGCGGAACAGGTTGGGCAGGCGCATGGCGACGAAAAAAGCATCCGCCACCGGCCCCGCGCCCAGCAGAACGGCCGTCAGCGTGTCGCGAATGAAGCCGGTCATGCGGCTGACGATGGTCAGGCCGCTCACGGTGAAAAGGGCGCGTGCGAAGCTCATGCTTGTTTTCCTATGGCATTTTTTGCCATTTTATGGCATAATTAAGGTTAAGGAGGATACCCTATGACCAGCATGAATATTTCTCTTTCCGGGGACATGAAAGACTTCGTCGACGCCCGCGTCAAGGAGGGCGGCTATAGCACATCCAGCGAATATGTGCGCGAATTGATTCGCCGTGATCGGATTCGCAAGGATGAGCAGCATCTGGCTTCCCTGATCCTCGAAGGGCTGGAATCCGGACCGTCCGTTTCCGTCGACGATAAATGGTGGGCCAAAAAACGCAAAAAGCTGACCCGACGCTCCCGTTCATGAAACGCCTGCGCATCCGTCCGCGCGCCGATCGGGATATCGACGAGGCTTTTGCTTTTATCGCGCGCGATAACCACCTCGCCGCGATCCGGTTTCTGGAGGCGGTCGAAGAATCTTTTTTGCTTCTCCAGAAACAATCGGGTATCGGCTCGCGCCGGTGGGCGCATGTGCCGCTTTTGAAACATACGCGTATGTTGGGTGTAACGGGTTTTCGCAAACATCTTATTTTTTATATCGAACATCCAACGCATATCGAAATCGTGCGTCTGCTGCATGCCGCCCGCGATATCCCGGCCATCTTCGGCGAAACCGGAGATTAAGATAAATGGAGCAGCCGGTAAAAAACGCAAGCGGTCAGCGCCACGCATAAAGCCGGCGCGAAGGGCAGTTCCTTGCCGCCGCCTTCGCGCTGCCAGATGAGGCCGAAGACGGTGCCGACCAGACCAGCCGACGCCAGAAACCAGGGCGCCTGTTCGGGCGCCAGCCACAGGCCGGCGGCGGCGAAGAATTTCACGTCGCCGAGGCCCAGCATCTCGCGCCCGCGCATGCGGCTATAGACAAGGGCGAGAAACAGACCGAGCGCCAGCAAGGCCGCCATCACGATCAGCGCCGCGTAAATGTCGCCGTGGCTGAACCAGGTCCAGCAAAAGCCGGCCATCCCCACCAGCAGGTTAAGTTCGTCGGGGATGATGCCGAAATGAAGATCGATAAGGGCAATGGCCGGCAACAGGCCAAGGCCGAGAATGAGCGGCAGAGTGGTCCACGACCAGCCCGCCAGCGCCATGGCAACGAGGCCAAGCGCGAATCCAGACAGTTCCATCACCGGCTGCGGCCATAGCCCCGTGCGCGCGCCGCAGGGGCAGGGCAGGGCCATCCTCGGGCGGCGCAGCAGCCAGCCGAACAGGGGGAAGGTCTGGTACCATTCGAAAGCGCGCAGGCAATAGACGCATTGCGGCATGCGGCTTTCGCCCGGCAACCGGTCGGCCGCGCGCCAGCCGAAATGCCCGGCCGTCGATGCGCTGGCAAGGCCGAAAAAGCCCCCAACGATCAGATGCAGAACGAGCGGAACGAGATGATGGTGATGAATATCCACGAAAAAAACTTCGGCCCGAATGCTGGAGGGCCATTCGAGCCGAAGTCAGGCGAAAGAGCAAGGAAAAGTGCTTAGGCCGGTGCGGGGCCTCTTGGACCGATTGGTCTGCTGCCAACGCCCGCACGATTTTCAGATGTAGGTAGAGCCCGAGCTGCGGCAATTGCTTCCGGATTGTAACCTGACCCCGTAACTTCGGCGAATTTCCGAGCGGTATTTTCTATCCGTTGTGCTTGTTCCGGAAATTTCAGGTGCTGTAATTTTTCATGCAGTAAATCGAGTTCATTAAGAGCTTGTGCGCTGGCATTGACTGCGGCATCCGGCAAAGCGTGCTTTTCAGCTTGTATATGGATTATAGCTAAGTGGCCTCGTTTAAGCGGTCCTGCAAAATCATTCTGCATTGTCATTCTCCAAAGTTTTGGTAATGGCAATCGCTCTCTTGATATGCATAGGCAATTGCTCGGGATCGATATACATGTTGTGTTCGTGCGCGGAAGTAAAAGAGGCGTCATACAATTCGGTCAAGGATTTGAGTGTGATCTCGATCTCGCGTTTCACTTCGGGCGGGCTTTGATCACCCAGCGCGTGCAGTTCCTGCATCATGCTTTCGTAATACTTCTTGATTTCCTCGAACACGTTGCGTTCGATCTTGAGATCCTCATAATCCTTCATGATGTTATGCACGGTGGATTTGATGACCGGCCAGTGATCGCCGGTTTCGCCCATCTCGGTGCCGGCAACGAGCAGCGCGTTGCGCACGAGATTCACCATCTGAGCTTCGGTCATTTGTTTGGCGGCCATAAAATCCTCCAGCCTGCGATTAAATGACTTGAAATAATTCTAACACGCTTTGCCTGAAACTAATTCGCTCGAAACAAGGTTCAGCGATAGCACCGGCATGCTTAATGAACGCTTAAAATTCGTGCGTTTGCGGGGAAATTTTATAGGCGCGAAAAGGGTTTGACGGAATCTTGCGCCGACTCGGCATGCAAGTATTTATTCGGGCGCAAATAATAGGGTTTAGGCAAAATTTTAGCTGCCAATACCGGGTAGCTAATTCAAATCGAACAGTAAAATCTCGCTGTCTTCTTTCGCCGTGAAGCGCGCCGTGCCGGGCGTTTCCCAATGTGCGCCGTCGCCCGCGACAAGCGCTTGCCGATCGAGCGTCACCGCGCCGCGCGCGATTTGCGCCCAGGCGCCGCGCCCGTTGCGCAGATTAAATTCCGCCGTTTGGCCTTTCGTCAGTTTGGCGAGCCATAAATCGACATCCTGCTGCAGGCTGATGGAATGATCGCGCCCTTCTTGTGAGGCGATAAGGCCGAAATGGCCCGTCACCGAAGCCGTATCGATTTTTTGCTGCGCGTAGGAGGGCTTGCCGCCCTCACGCGCGGGCAGAATCCAGATTTGCAGCAGATGCACGCCCTCTTTATCCGAGGCATTGAATTCGCTGTGGCGAATGCCGCTGCCGGCACTCATGCGCTGAATTTCGCCGGGGCGAATGATCGAGGAGGTGCCGGTGCTGTCCTTATGCGCGAGCGCGCCTTCCATCACATAGGTGATGATCTCCATGTCGCGGTGCGGATGGGCGGCAAAGCCGCCGCCGGGTGCGACATGATCTTCGTTGATCACGCGCAGATCGTGAAATCCCATATGCGCCTGATCGTGATAATCGGCGAAGGAAAAACTGAAGCGGCTGTCGAGCCAATCGGCGCCGCCATGGCCGCGCTCGGCGGAAGGGCGAAGGGTGAGATGGGGCATGAGGTGAATATAGGTTGTAATTTTAACATTTAAAGATGACCAGCATTGCGAACTGTACCGAAAATAAGTATAATATTATGGCCGTTCCTAATTGGATCATAGAAGAGGCAATTTTATGCCGGAAAAAATCGATCCTAATTCGCCCGAATTTGCGCAAGCCTTAACTAAGGCGTTTAGAGAGGCCACGAGAGAAGCGGTTCGGGAAGCCCATGCTGCCGGGCTGCCTGTTGCTGGAGCGGATAAAGACGGGCCTTATTATCTAAAGCCGGACGGCATAAGAGTTCCCCTTGCCCCCGGTGATGAAGGGGTTCGCCAATACCAACAGGCATTGGATGTGGCAGCAAAACTGAAAGCTGGTTGATTCAAAATATCAATGCACGGTCCGGTCGCCATGCAGATCGCCGGGGTTGGCGGCGTGCTGCTGCTCGACGCGCTGGGCGACGGCGGTCAATTCCTGGCGCAGCTTAACGCCAGCCTGCGCGAGATTGTGCAATTGCTGCTCGTAGGTTTTCTGATGGTTTTGCACCTGTGCAATCGCCTCGCCCAACCGTTGCATCGTATGCATTTGCTGATTGGCCGATTGCGACAGGGCCGCCGCCACCGTCTGGCGCAATTTGCGCAGCCACAACACCACCACGGCCACGAAAGTAAGAGCGGCGATGGCCGTCATTCCGGCGAAAGCGATCATCCACAGATCCATAAATCCAATTCTAGCAAAAACGGGCGGTGGCTGCTACCGCCTTAAATCCTGCAAAATCAATAGCGGGGCCGCGCCGCCATTGAGCCGCGCCCGGTAAATCTGCAGATTTTCCAAAATGCGCTGGATGTAATTGCGCGTCTCCGGCACCGGGATCAATTCGATCCAGTCGACCGGATCGGTTTGCGGATCGCGCGGATCGCCGATCTGCGTCATCCATTCGCGCACGCGCGAAGGCCCGGCATTATACCCCGCCAGCGCAAGAACATAGGAGCCATTGAAAGCCTCGATCTGGTTTTGCACGAAAGCGGTGCCGATGCGCAGATTGTAATCGGGTTCGCACAGCTTCTTTTCGCGGAATTTGAGTCCGAGCTTCTGGGCCATGGCCTTCGCGGTGCGCGGCATCAGTTGCATGAGACCCTGCGCGCCGGCCGACGAGGCGGCTTCCGGATTGAACATGCTTTCCTGCCGGATCATCGCAAAGGTGAAGGCGGGCTCGGGCACTTTTGGAAGATGGGCGTCCATGAGCGGAAAGCCGCCCGCCGCGACCAGCATGTTTTTCTGATTGGCGGCCTTCGCCGCTTCGATCGCGAGATCCGGGCGCTTGATCTGATAGGCAAGCTCGGTCAGCAGCACGAAATCGGCGCGACTGCTTGCCATCTCGATAATCGATTTGAAGAATGCACGGGCACGGTCGTTTTCGCCAAGATTATGCAGCCGTTCGACAGCCTTGGCAGTATCGCGCGCGTAAAATGTGGCGCGCACCCTGGCTGGAATCGGCGGCTCGGGCTTGGCCGTGATGATCGGCGCTTCATAAAGCCGCGTTTGCGCCAATTGGCCGTAATAGGCGATGTTGAACACGGCGGCGTTTTCGTAAGATTGCTCGGCATCGGCGCGGTCGTTGAGCGCTTCATAAGTGCGGCCCAGCCAATAGGCGCCGCGCGCGCGCGAAATCGGCGTGGTGGAATGCTCATACAGCGTTTCGAAATGCACGCGCGCGTCGTCGGGCTGATTCAGAAAACGCAGCGCCAGCCAGCCGGCAAGAAATTCGGCCTGCACGAAAGGAAAGCCTTCCAAAGGCTCGTGACTGGCGGCAAGCCGGTAGGCCAGGCCGTAATCGCGGCCGTCCATCGCGCGGCGGATGAGGATTTGCCGCTCCTGCCACCAGGCTTCGGGGCGGCCGAGCTCGGATGGCGGATGTTTGAGAATATCGATTGCATCTTCGTCGCGGTTGTTACGCCTAAGCCAGCGCAGATGCTCGTAAAGCAGGCCGGGATCGTTTTGCGCGATACCCGGCACGCGCGCCAGCAGATCTTCGGCGTCGGGCTTTTGGCCGGCGAGCGCAACGCGCGCCTCGGCCACGATTTTTGCGTCATTGTCGATGAGACCGTACAGGCGCCGCGCGCTGCCGGCATCGTTGCTCCAGAGGAGGCGGTCGAGCCGCGCATAGTGATCGTTGGGATTGAGCCAGGCGCCGAAGCGCGTATAGAAGGCCGTCAACTCGTCATTGGAAAATTCGTTGTCGATCCAGCGCTTGCGGATCAGATCGCTGGCGGCCTGCGTTTGTCCTGCGGCATTCAGCGCGTCCGTGTAACGGTAAAAACCGATCAACGTGAGGGGCGGATGCAGCCGGAACCAGCCGATCACTTGCGCGTTACCGGCCTGCGGCGGAATTTTCTGCTCGGCCATCATGCGGATGTCGCGCAGATTGGGCCAGTCGGGATTCTGGCCGATGAAATCGGCCGTTTCGGCGAAGCTTGCATCATTGCCGGGCGCGGCGAGGAAATAAGCGCGCAAGACCTTGTTCAGCACGGTGTCATGCAGACGCGCGGTCATGCCATAGGCGAGATCCGCATTGCCGTTGTCGAGCGCGCTGAAGGCGCGGCGATAATTCTGCGGCTCAAGGCTGGCGGCCCCCGCAATGTGCGGCGCGGCAACGGTCAGTGTTACCGAAAGCAGGATAATTAAGCGCACATGGCGGATCATTTCAGCTTTGCACTTAACAGATTCAGGCCCTTCCTATCAATGATAATGGCTGTGTTTAGCCGTTGTTGAACGCGGGCTTGTCCGCTAAATCATGAAGATGACCACCAAATCCCAACGCGAGAAAGCCCAGCGCTACGCCGCGCTTAACCGCAAGGCGCGCCATAATTACTTTATTACCGACACGATCGAGGCCGGCATCGTGCTGATGGGCACCGAGGTCAAGGTGCTGCGCAGCGGCCAGGCCAGCATTCAGGAGGCTTTCGCCGGCCCCAAGGATGACGGGCTGTTCCTGCTTAACGCCTATATTCCGGAATACAAGCAGGCGGGCTTGCATCTGCAGCACGAAACAAGGCGCGCGCGGCGGCTTCTGTTGCATAAGCGCGAGATGGATAAGCTGCTGGGTCAGGTCAAGCGTGAAGGCATCACGCTGGTGCCGCTCGGCATCTATTTCAACAAGCGCGGCATCGCCAAGGTCGAACTCGGCCTCGCCAAGGGCAAGCACAAGGCCGACAAGCGCGAGACGATCAAAAAGCGGGAGTGGGAGAGGGAGAAGGGGAGAGCAATAAGAGCGCGGAATTAAGATGTCAGAAAACAGATGTCAGATGTCAGTAAAAATTCTTTTTGACATCTGACATCTGATCTCTGACATCCGTTAAGCGACGTCCTGAATTTCTTCCGCCGCGGTTTCGAGCTCTTCCACGGCATCCTTTATTTGCGCGGCGGCCGGCATCGGATGCTGCTGTTGGCCGGGCTCACGGGTGCGCGAGATATGCGGCATCAGATCCTGCAATTCGATGAAATTGTCGGCCTGACGGCGCAATTCGTCGGCCACCATCGGCGGCGAGGAGCGCATGGTGCTGACCACGCTGACGCGCACGCCTTTGCGCTGCACGGCTTCGACCAGTCGGCGGAAATCGCCGTCGCCGGAGAAGATGATGATATGCTCGCAATGCTCGGACATTTCCATCACGTCGATGGCGAGCTCGATATCCATATTGCCCTTGATCTTGCGGCGGCCAAAAGCGTCGGTAAATTCCTTGGTCGGCTTGGTCACCATCGTGTAGCCGTTGTAATCGAGCCAATCGACCAGCGGGCGGATCGGCGAGTATTCCTCATTCTCGATCAGAGCGGTGTAATAGAAGGCGCGGATCAGACGGCCGCGGCCGGCGAAAACTTCGAGTAAACGTTTGTAGTCGATATCGAAACCCAGACCCCGGGCGGCGGCGTATAAATTGGCGCCGTCGATGAACATAGCGCAGCGCTCTTCCTTATAAAAAATCATTGTTCCCTCATATATTATCGTGAAAGTGGAAGCGGCCTCGTGGAAGTCTTAAAAGCGGGCCGTTCTATATCCGGTTGCCAAAAAAAAGCAACGTCAAATATTAACAGCCCTATCTCTAAGCTCGTCATACGATGAAAGATTATATGTTACAAGCCATTATTTCCAAAATCTTGTTACGTTTTCCAAATAAAGGCACCAATTCGATGCTTTACAGCCGATTGAAAAAATCTCTATTATGGGGCGCAACATAATGGGGTGTTTCAGTAAAAGGTAAGTTGCTCACTGTCTTTGGTAGGTAGGAAGTTTATCATTAATTCGAGGAAAGGGAAATTTTCATGGCGCGCGTCACCGTTGAAGATTGCATCGTGCAAGTGCCGAACCGTTTCGAGCTCGTGATGCTGTCGGCGCATCGCGCACGTGCATTGGCGTCGGGCGCCGAACTCAAACTCGATCGTGACCGCGATAAAAATCCGGTGGTGGCGCTGCGCGAAATCGCGGAACAGAAACTCGAGCTCGATGTGCTGAACGAATCCCTGATCAAGGGATTGCAGAAACGCATCGAGCCCGACCAGCCCGAAGAGGAAGTGGTTGAGTTGATCGCCGGCGAGCAGCAAAACTGGATCGGCGCCGCCGACGACGCCGAAGAGGCCGAGGAAGAAGCCGAAGAGGAGCTGGAAGGCGAGGACGGCTTTGTCGAGGGCGACACGTCGAGCGGCGAGCAGCCTTCAGATGAGGGATTGGGCGGGGGCGAGAAGGTTGAGGATGCCAAAGTCGAGGAATAA
>Ga0307471_100002333_pt1 | contig 10874 bp, 12 predicted proteins | sample atmos_gasesAM3C__2_FD_204566 | JGI IMG/M metagenome (GOLD analysis project Ga0307471, IMG submission 204566) | Hardwood forest soil microbial communities from Morgan-Monroe State Forest, Indiana, United States - atmos_gasesAM3C_515 | ecosystem: Environmental > Terrestrial > Soil > Temperate... | reverse complement strand
CGTTTACTCGAAAGGCGCAATGTTGTTGGGCGGTTCGCTCGCGGCGCTGCGCATCCTTCCCGCGCTCGCCGGGACGGCACTCGTCGCGCTCACTGTCCTCATCGCACGTGAACTCGGCGGCGGACGGCATGCGCAGCTTCTCGCCGGAGTCGCCGTTTGCTCTGTCCCGCCGTTCTGACAACGGACAGCCTGCTCACTATGAATGCCTTCGAGCCTCTCTTCTGGATGGGCTGCATCTGGGTCGTCGCTCGCATCTTGCGAACCGGGGACTCGCGGCTTTGGCTATGGTTCGGCGTCCTCGCCGGTCTCGGCCTTGAGAACAAACACTCCACGCTGTCGTTCGGATTCGCGGTCACCGTCGCCGTGCTTTTGACCCATCATCGCCGCGAGTTCGCCCGAAAGTGGATCTGGATCGCCGGTGCCATCGCTTTCGCATTCTTCCTCCCCAACATCATCTGGCAAATTCGTCATCACTTCCCGACGATCGAAGACCTCGCCAACGTCCGCCGCGAAGGCAAGAACGTCATCCTCGGCCCGCTCGGGTTTGTTAAGGAGCAGATTATAGACATCCACCCGATCCTGTTGCCGGTCTGGCTCTCAGGCCTGGTCTGGTTTCTGCGCGACCGCCGGTGGCGCGTGCTCGGCCTGACCTTTGCAGTCTTCTTCGTATTGATGGAAGTCGGTCACGCCAAGAACTACTACGTGTTCCCGATCTATCCGATGCTGCTCGCCGGCGGCGCTGTGGTGATCGAGCGATGGCTGGCAAGTCACGCCGTGTGGACACGCGTAGCGGTCGTCGCCGTCATCGGGCTCGCGGCGCTCCCCGCCCTCCCACTTGTGACGTGGATGCTACCGCCCGAGAATCTCCTCGCCTATCAAAACGCAATAGGCTTCAAACTCTCCAAGGCCGAGGTGCACCACGAGTCTCTGCTGCCTCAACCTATTGCCGACCAGTTCGGATGGCCCGAGATGGTGAGTGAGGTCACCGCCATCTACAACTCGCTGCCACTCGACGAGCGCGCCAGGACCGGAATCTGGGCGGGCAACTACGGCGAGGCCGGTGCTATCAATTTGTTTGGTCCAAGTTCGGGCTGCCTCGCGCGTGGTCTCGCCACCAGAACCACTGGTACTGGGGTCCGCCTCCACAGGTCTTCAAAAATCTCATAGTGATCCAGTGGAGTCTCGAAGACGTGCGCGACAACTGCACTTCATTTCAGGCCTTCGACCACTATCAGCGCTTCGGCATGGGAGAGGAAAACACACCGATGTATCTCTGCCGCGATGTCAACTTCGACATCCAGAAAATCTGGTGGCACTCCCACCACTGGAACTAGGGGTATCACAAGGCACCCTGCGGTGGAGCACAACAATCAACAGCAAGTATTCGGGACTTGACCTCGTTTACCTGATTCCCTTCTTGACCTGCGTCTCGACAGCCCCGAATAAGTGATGGCATAACGAAGTCGGCCTCACGACGAGCCGAGTAAACTGTGCGGTGGGCGGAATCCATGACCGCAACCGAGATCGTTGCCTGATGAACGTCCATGCCAATATACTTTGCTTGGTTCACAACGGCGCTCCTTTCGGTAGGTGGTGATGCGAACGATCAAAACCTACCCCAAAGTGGACGCCTTTTATATTGCGCGCGAAACTCTGTTCTCAATAGTTGACGTCGGCGCAAGCGACAAATTCTCGACCGTCCCCCCGTGACCGCGCGGTCCGTCTAACGGCCTAACCTTTTTTTCCGTTCGCTCGCTGCCCAATTGCTAGCTTCAGTACTCACAGCGGGCATTTGATGCTTGCATAAGTTATTAGTCGATGATATTTAGTCCAGCGAACGCATTCTAAAGATAACTCCTTCGGAGGTCCCGTGAAATCTAGATTGAAGCCATTCAGTTGCTTCGCGCTGTTGGGATTCTTGTGACTTCTGCTGCCGAACGTCGCAAAAGCAGATTCATTCGCCTGGACCTACGAGGGAAGTTTTCTCTTCGTCGGGCCACTAATCTCCGGGAGCGGAATGCTAACCACCGCGAATGGCGTCATAGTGGGGATGAGCGGTACGTTTGACGGGGAAGCAATTACAAGCCTGATAGCCCCAGGCGACTTCGATCAAAACGACAATGTTCTGATTTTTCCGGGCGCACCCTTGCTTCTCACAACGGGTGGAGTGTCCTTCGTCGAGTCGGTCGGTACCCAGATCAATTTGTATGGCGACCCATTTGTTACAGACCCCCAACTTCAGTATGCCGTCCTGACCGATAGTAACGACGCTGGTCTTGGGATTTTTACGGTCACTCCCGCCGCTGCTGTGCCAGAAGCCAGCACGAGCACTCTGCTGTTGGTAGGCGCGTTGGGCTTGGCCCTAGCTGTGATACGGAACGGTCTGGGACGCAGCGCCGTCAACTCCTGATTAAAAGTCGGCAAAACCGACCTTTCCCCCGCGCTGGGGTCATTCAGTACACCTCGGCGCTTAGGCGATTCGCTGACTTTGCAGCGACAAGTCGAATAGGTGTTGGTAAATCCGCTTCTCACTAGCAATCCCGGACCGTCGTCCACCGCCTGCTGTACCGTTAACCGGAAACTGACCCGCCACGGGGCCATAGATAGGGCCAACATTAGGCACAGCACGCCGTAACCGGCTATTCCTCAATCGCTCATCGCGAGCGCTTCTAGCTTCACGAGCTAGTTCTCGCATGTAGCTCACCTCTTTAGAGGTGAGGATTTTCAGACCTGCTATGCGGTTCTCCGGCGAGACATGAGCTTTGCCTCCACGGTCACGGTTCCCATTTTGAACCTCGTTTTCCACAGGTCTGCGTAGTTCTACGGATATACAGGCACCCGAATCCACGCTACCATTGCCCGTTTTTATATGACGACGAACGCGACACAATCGGCCGCGACTCTGGGTTTCCAGGACGGGAGGGGACTCTTTCCTCGCCGGAAGCCGACGCCGACAATGGGTTTGGCGGCGTCTTCTAGCTTCCAGGATCGAGCCTCGAGCCTCCACATTCTAATCGCGAATGCGCGATTAGAATTCAACGTAAGTCATAGCAAACAAAACCTACTGAAAATTTCTAATCGCGAACGGATTGCGATTTTTCATCCGCGTTTTCACAAACTGGCGCAAAAACGGCGGCGGGCTACAAGCCGTCCGCCGAAGGTACAACCTCGCTTCCACCCGCTGTGTTCCAGCTTCCAACCTCGAGCCTCCAGCCTCCAGAACCTAATCGCAAATCCGGAATTAGAATTTCGACTAACTTATAGAAAACTCAGCCCACTAAAAATTTCTAATCGCAAATATATTGCGATTTTTTATCTCGCACCGGCTGCCAAGTTGCTCACTCGCACCATTGCAAGGAGGGTCGTTCCCGCAGGCACCTTCGTCCCGAAACGCCGAGGAGAATACGCGCGTCGCTCAAGATCCGCGCAGAGCGGCCAGGAGCGCCGAGCCATTCGGGCTGCCCAGGCCGGTGCAGGCGTCCCAGCCGCGGCCCGCGGAGTAGGTTCCATTGTTTCCGGCAGTGATGTCGTGAAACGTGGCTTCAGCTTTAGCGGAATACAAGAGCGGATTGACGTACCCTACGTTCGCTCCGAGCGATTGATTGATGAGCGCGAAAAGGCCCGCCCAAAGCGGCGCGACCGCGCTCGTTCCGCCAATCACCGATTGCTGTCCGTCAACGACGACGTTGTAGCCGGTCGCAGGATCAGCGTCGCCCGCCACGTCGGGAACTCCTCGTCCTACGAACCCGTTCGGAGCTTTCGGCACATTTGCGCTCTGCTGGAAACTTGGCAGCGCGAAGACCTGGCTCACGCCGCCGCCCGTCGCGCCCTCGTTCGCCGAAAGCTCGTTCCATGTTTGCTCGCTGCTGATCGAAGCGCCGGAAATCGTCAATTTCGTTCCGCCGCAACCGACAAGGAAAGGACTCGACGCGGGAAAATCGACTGTAGGATTTCCGCTTGCGCTTCCGTCGGACGAGCCGTTATCGCCGGACGCGGCGAGCACTGTGATGCCCATCGTCGAAGCGTCTTGGCAGGCGGAGTTGAGCGCGTCGCGCGATTGCGCCGTCCAGGAATCTTCCGGGCCGCCCCAGCTGATGGAAATAATGGACGGCTTCAGCGTCGCGTCGTGCACGGCCGTGGTGACGGCGTCGATGAAGCCTTGATCTGTATTCGGCGCGAAATATACGGCGATTTGTGCTGCTGGCGCGACGGCTCCTGCGACCTCGATGTCGAGCTCCACTTCGCCATCGGGTCCGCTTGCGTCGCCCGTCGGAGAATTTTTCGCGCCGTCAACGGAAACCGCGGTGACCTTCGGAGCGGAAATTCCCAGGCTGCTGAAAAACTGAGTGAGATCGGATGCATTGTATCCGCCGCCGAGTTCAATCAGCGCAACGCATTGGCCAGCGCCGGCTGCGCCCGACGGAAAACCGTAGGCCTTCGCAACTTGAAGCGGCGAATAGGAAACATCCGTGGCGCGAGCTTGGACGCTGGGATTTTTCTTGCGCAGACGGAAATGCGGCTTGGCTTGGGGGCGGTTGTCGAGGCCGAGAACACCCTCGATGATGCCATCGAGGTCAGTGGGAATCGTCAGCGCGCCGGTGCGGCAGCGATACGAGCCGGAAGCGTGGTCGTAGCGCCGAAGGCTCACGCCGAATGCGTCGTTGAACGCTTGAACGGTGCCGGTGAGCTTTACGGTGCGGCTTGAGGGATCTTCACTCGCGACTTTCAGACCATATTGCGCGGCGAACGCGCGAATCTTTTCGATGTCTTGCGCCGATGCGCCATGCTGTTTGGCGAATTCTTCGCGCGTGAGATATTTTCGTTCGCGAGGCAGGCGGGAAGCCATTTGATCGACAGCAGCCAAATCGCCGGATTTCGATCCGCGGCGCAAGAGGACACTCACTTCGATCTGCTGATTCGGATCCGCGGGCCCTACATCTTTTCCGCCGGGGAGCGCGGCCCGCGCGCTCCCTTTGAGTTCCACCCGATCCTGTCGTGTTGCCATGGCACGCCTCCACCAGAATTGACCGGGCAGAAAAGTATAACGCGGACAAGAGAGCGTGGCGGAACCAAACGCTAAGAAATGACGTGTGAGATTCTTCGCCCGCTCAGAATGACAGAGCGTGTTTTCGGGCTATTTGTGCGATGGTTTTAGTGCGACGAATCCGAATATTTCACCGAGCAGCCGTAGGGACGCGTCGCAGGCGTCGCGACCGGCTTGCCCGCCATGGCCTGCTCGAGCGCAAGCGAGACGTAATTCGTCGCGCCAGGAACGTCCGCCAGATCGGTTGTCGGTTTGTCGTCAATCGCGCCATCGTAGATCACGACGCCCTGGGGATTGATCACCACCATTTGCGGCGACGTCTTCGCGTCGTACATATGGCCGATCTCGCCGCTCGGGTCGAGCAGCGCAGCGGTCGGCGCGGCCTGCATCTTTGCCAGATACGCGTTCTCATCGCTCGCCGTCACGAATCCCTGCTTGCCCGGCGCCGAGGACAGAACCGTGAACCAGGCGACGCCCTGGCTCGTCCACTGCTTTTGCAGCTTCTGCATGTTGCCGCTGTTGTACTGCTTGCCCACGTAAGGGCAGCCGTTGTTGTGCCACTCGAGGACCACATACTTTCCGCGATAGTCGGCGAGCTTGTAGGTTTTGCCGTCGCTGGCGGTGGCCGTAAAGGCAGGCGCCGGCTCGCCCACTTTTGCCGCTGCGAGAAGCAGCGGAGCCGTGCACAGTATCAGGCCCAGTATCAGACCAATGAGCATCGAGTAAAAAGTTGAGCGCTTCATTTCCGTCGTTCCTCCTTCAGAAATTGTACTGCGCGAAATTCAATTCCGGGCTGATTGCGCATTTACCCCGCGCCTTTCGTGCTTGCCGCGACAGGCTTGCCGACGGGCATATCGATCGAGTAGGCCCGCTCGCCTGAAAGCACAAGCACTCCCTTCAAGCGCGCGATCGGTTTCAGAAGCTGGTCCGACTTCCGCAGCGTGAGACTGAAACCGGAGGCCGTGGGCACAAGCGTTTGCGGACCCGCGTTGGAAACCTGTGACTCGTCGAGCGGAAAGAAAATAGCGTATCTAATTCGGCGACCGAGTTTCCCCGTCAGCACGAAAGAGTCGGTCGTTTCGGACAAGCCGAATTTCCAGTTTGCCGGCGCCGCTCGCGGCAAAGCTTTGCGTGCAGCCGCGAACAAATCAGCGCTCTTTGCATTCAGCGGGGATGTCTGTGGTTTTACGGGCAGCGTGAGCGAAACTTGCGCTTTTCCCGGGATGCACATTTCGCGGCAAACGAGCACCTTAACCTCCGCAGCGATCTGAACTGGCCCTTGCGCCGCCAGGTTCGCTTCCGCACTCATCGGTACGATCAACATCACCGCATCCTCGTAACCGTAATCTACGATGCTCGCCGTCCCAAGCCGCCGCGGCACGGGCCATTCGATATCCCCGGCCGTTATGCCCGCCGGCAAGTCCCATGTCACACGCGGCGGCTCGCCTGAATCGCCGGGATTCACCCAGTATACGTGCCAGCCCTTCTCGAGCTCGAACTGCAAAGCGACATTGAACGGATGTCCCGCCGCGATCCACTGCTTTTCGGCGACAAGTTCCAACGTCCCGTGCGGGATGGGCGCGCCTGCGGCTTCCGCGTGGCGCGCACACAGCGCCAAGGCGGCAGCGGACAAAACAAGCGCCCAGGGAAAAATGGCGGGCGGTTTATGCCATGACATATTTCTTTAGACGCGTAAACCGTCCAGCTTGGTTCTGTCATCTAACCGTTCGGCCAAGTTTTCAGTTTCACCGACAGATATTTGACGAACGAATGTGCATCGTCAGCGGACTTAATGACATCCGATGGCGCGGTCTCGCTACGTTCCCAAAGGAGCGAGGACGGCGAGTGGACTTACTTAGGGAATCTATCGTCTCAGGAGCCAGCAAATGGTAAAAGTCGGACTATTCGTAAGACTGGAAGCGAAATCCGGAAAAGAAAATGACGTGGCAAAATTCCTCGAAGCCGGCCTGGGCATGGCCAATCAGGAAGCGACGACTCCCGTGTGGTTCGCGCTGCGGCTGAGTCCCACGGTTTTTGGAATCTTCGATGCCTTCAACGACGAAAGCGGGCGAGCGGCCCACTTGAACGGGCCGATTGCAAAAGCGCTGATGGCCAAGGCAGGCGAGCTACTCTCGAAGCCACCCGCAATCGAGCGCGTCGATGTTCTGGGTGTGAAACTTCCCGCAAAATAGTTCGGTTTTCTGCGAATGATTCTGCCGGTATAGGCGCCACGGCTTGCGCGTTACTCGACCGGCGGAACGTAAATGCTGGCGAAAAATTTCGGCTCGCCGTAGTCGCGAACCAGATCTTTGAGCGCGACCACTTTCGATTGCATCTTGTAATCCGGCATGCCATCGGTCCAAATGAGCGTCACGCGATGATCCGCAGGATACGCTTGCAGCAGAAATTTGGCCGTCAAGTCGACCCGAGGCACGTCTTGCGGAAGGCGAGCGGCTTCGATTTGGCAGACGAGAAGAGCCAAGCGATTCGTGAAACGGCCGTGCTGAAGATGCGTCAACGGCAGAACGATTTGCAGTCCCAACGAAAAATCAAACCGGATTTCGGCCAGAGCCTGACTCAAGAAGCTCACGCCATCAATCACCCGCACTTCGACCTGCTCTTTTGGCGCCCACAATCGTATTAAATTCGTGGTGTCCTCGAGGATCGCGGGGCTACCCGGCACGGCATAGATCACTTCGCCGCGAAGCGAAGCTTCTTTCAACAACGCAGACGCCATGAACTCGTAAATGTCTTCGGGCTTCGGCCACTTAGTCGTGTACAGCAGGTCAAAGCTGATCAATTGTTTGCCGAGGGCGCGAAGCCAGTCGTAAACAGGATGCGAGCCCAGCCGAAAAAAAATCTTGTCGGCGCGGATGAGTTCCGCCTCCGCCTCTTTTGTCAAACAGGAGACGGGTCCCGGGCCAATTCCAACTACCGTGATTCTTGGCATCTGTACTTTAAGACGTCCGTTTAATGATGATGGCGGTCAGATCGTCCTGCTGCGTCGTACCACCTGAAAACTCAACGACAGCGCGATACAGATTCGAAATGATTTCGCTTGGTGGTTTTTCTCTCGATGCGCGAATTCTTTCCTCCATTCGCGTGGCGCCGAACTGCTCGCCTTGCGCGTTGGCCCACTCGAAAAATCCGTCCGTCGCGAGGACGATCATGTCGCCGCGATCGAGATCAAGGCACAGTGGCGGGTCAGAATCGAAACTGGCCGAAATGCCGAGCGGCAGGCCCTGCGCTTCCATCTTCTCGAAACAATCGTGCTTCAGCAGATACAAAAACAATGGCCCATGTCCGGCCGAAAGCAATTCCACCCGCGGGCTTCCAGGGGCGCAGATGGCTGCCACGAAAGTGACGAAGCGCCCTTCTTTTAAATCGGCAGCGAGCGCGGCGTTGATTTTTTCCATCGCTGGGAAGAGCCCGTTTTCTCCACTGAAGTTAGCTCTCGCATAAGCGCGACACACGGCTGCGAGCAGAGCGGGGCCGATTCCGTGGCCGGTAACGTCCGCTAAAGCCACCAAGACTTTTCCTTCTGAGAGAGGCTGCCAATCGAAGTAGTCTCCGCCAGTTTGATCGGCTGGCTGATTCCAAGCGGCAATCTCGAATCCTTCGACGACAGGCATCGAGGTGGGAAGCAAGGATTGTTGAATCGAACGCGCGACGTCAAGGTCGTGCTCCAACCGTTCCATTTGGTGCTTGGTCTCGGCCTCATGAAGCGCCGCTTCGACTTGCTTCCGAATTTCTCTTGCAACCGCGCCAGCGACAAATCCCGCGACCACCAGTGTGATTGCATAGACTGTGACGGTCTTGTTCGGCGCCATCACCGATTCGGCTACGGAGAAAGAAGGCCTCCAACCGACGTACAGCGCAGCAGCGAGATAGCTCACTGCCGCAACGAATCCTGAAAGCTGGCTCGCGGCCGGGTTCAAATGGAGCGTCGAGAGAGTAATGAAAATGAAAAACACGAGGGTGGCCGGGTTCGCCAGCGGCTTATAGGCAGGCTCGAGCGAGTTGCCAGAAAGAAACGCGATGAACAGTGCGGGTAGCGAAGTTTCTAAAAGAATACTGGCGATCCACGTTGCGGCAGGCAATGGTCGACCAGCCTGAATCGCGCGGTCTACGGCGCGCAACATCAGCCACTCGTATGCGACGACCGGAGCTAGAGATGCCGCCATGATCATCCACAGGTGGATGTTCCCGCTATTGTGGTAAAGGGCCGTGCGGAAGGTTCGCACTCCGAACACTACGCCGATCACCGCGAGCAAAATCAAAATGCGGAGGCGTTCGCTCTTGAGCCGTGCCTGCTGAAAGGCGGTCGATTTGTCGCAGTAATCGTTCATCGGGCAGGCGGGGCAAAGCATAGCTCTGACCTGCTTGGTTTGCTACAGTCTTCAGGATTCGGAGGTAATGCCGAAATCGCAAACTCATTTCAGAATGTCGCGCCGCATCACGGCCGCGCGAATCTTGTGATCCATGCCGCGTTCGCGGCTGCTGGAATCGTCACCGTGCTGCTTGGGCCGATTCTGCCGATTCTCATCAGCCGGTGGTCGCTCAGCGACGAGCAGGCCGGACTTTTTTTTACGACTCAATTTTGCGGGCAACTTGCAGGCTGCCTTTCGACGGGCGTGCTGATTCCGATTCGACGCCGGGGCTACAGGCTCACGTTTGCGATTGGGTTCGCGCTCATTGCGCTCGGCGTGGCCGCACTCGGCCTGGGCGATGCGCGCATCGGGCTCGTAGGAACGGCGCTGTACGGTTACGGCCTCGGCCTTGCGCTCACGGGCGGTAATTTGTGGGTGGCGGAAATTTTTCCGCAGAGACGCGCGACAGCGGTGAGCATTCTCAACGTCACATGGACAATCGGCGCGATCGCTTGCGGGCCACTTGTAATGCTGGCTGAGGACCTACATATGCTGGCGAAATTCCTTGTGGGAGTCGCTCTGTTTCACGCGATCTGCGCGCTACTGATCGGCGCGTGGGAAATCGAGCCGCTCGAATATGCGCCCGACGAGAGCGCTGCCGGCCCTGGTGCGCCGCGACCTCGTCTAATCGGCGCCGCAGCGCTTGCGCTGGGCGCGCTGTTTTTTCTGTACGTAGGCACCGAGAGCGCTGTTGGTGGATGGGTGGCGGCGTATGCGAATCGGGTCGAGTCTATTTCCGCGACGATGTCCGCGCTTACGCCGGCTTTTTTCTGGTGCGGGCTGATGACCGGACGAGCGCTGGCACCCGCTGCGCTTCGCGCTCTCGCGACGCGCAAAGATGGAGAGAAAATTCTGACGGGATGCGGGCTGAGTCTCGCGGCGCTGGCGAGCAGCGCTTTGCTTTTTGCTACAACCTATCGAGCAGCTCTGGCATGCGCGACGTTCGCCGGTCTTGGCCTTGCGTGCGTGTACCCCATACTTGTGGGGTGGCTCGTTCGAATTTACGGAGCGAACGCGCGGCGATTCGGCAGCATTGTTTTTGCGACTGGCAGCCTCGGAGGCGCCACGCTTCCGTGGCTGGTCGGCGCCGTGTCGACTCATATGAGCGCGCTTCGCATGGGACTCGTGGTTCCGATTGCGGCTTGCATAGCGATGCTATTGGTGAACGGATTTTTTCCAGAACGGCGCGAGGCCTAGCCCCGGCCGGAGCTCAGGAGACCCTCGGCGTAAAGGGCACCTTCCGCAGTTTCTTCGTGCTTGAAATACGTGAACACATCTCCTGACTGCACCAGTTTCTTGACTCTTTCGGCGATTTCGTTGCGAGCCTTGACTGAATAGCTTTCGTTGCGAAGGCGCAGGTAGGAAAAATCTGCGGTTGAGACCTGTGGCGTCACGATGTC
>Ga0307471_100002332_pt1 | contig 10875 bp, 16 predicted proteins | sample atmos_gasesAM3C__2_FD_204566 | JGI IMG/M metagenome (GOLD analysis project Ga0307471, IMG submission 204566) | Hardwood forest soil microbial communities from Morgan-Monroe State Forest, Indiana, United States - atmos_gasesAM3C_515 | ecosystem: Environmental > Terrestrial > Soil > Temperate... | reverse complement strand
TGATGCGCGAGAAGGCAATTCGGCGGCTTCCGGTCGAGGCGGGCGGCCGGGTGATCGGCATGCTGACGATTGGGGACATCGCGGTGGAACGCGATGTCGGCTCCGTCCTCGCTCACATCTCGGCTGCACCCCCGAATACCTAGGCGGTGCTCCATGGTGACGGGCGCCGGCGGACAGGGCGGCCGGCGCCCTGCCGGAGGTGGTCCGTCCGAGCCTCCATCGCGGGTGTCCTCCTTGCATCAGGCTATCTGGCAAATCGACCGCCCGCAACGTGCCGAGGGTCTTGGCCGTCTTGAGGTTGTCACAGCTCAGAGCGAGCGGGCACGGGTGCTCCGGGCATTGTGACGAAGATCCAGTGTGTGGGACGCAACTGCGTCTGGTGGCGGATGGTAAATCCCGCTGCCGCCAGCAGCCATGCCCAGTCCTCAGCGCTGTATTTGTTGTGAACCGGAAACAGACGAAAACCGCGGCGGAGGCTCTCGGTCTCTCCCTCCTTCAAGGTTTCCCGGCGCCAGGCCAGATACGTCTGCAGCGGCTGACGAATCCAGTCGTACAGCAAGAAGATCCCGCCAGGGGCAAGCACACGCCGAATCTCGGCCAGCACGGGCAGTGGCTCATCAAACAGGTGCAGCACTGATGACATGCTCACCAAGTCGACGCTACCCGCGGCGTGTGGCAACGGCTGGCTGGCCACATCGTGCACCGCCACCTTCGGCCGCGCTCCGACAGACGGAAGCTGCCGGCCATACGCAATCATCGCCGGGGTGACGTCGTATCCATAGAGCGCGGCCGCCGGATAGCGCTCCCCGAGATCGCGCAGGAAGAGGCCCGGGCCACATCCGAGATCCGTCATCACCGGGCGCGACGGGAGATACGACGTGACGCGCTCAGCAAAGAACGTCCAGAAGGTGTCTCCGAAGCGCTCAGGGTGCGTGGCAATCATCCGCTGCAATAGTTCGTCGTCCGTTCCCCCACTGAGCGATTGGTGAGTCGCCATCATGTTTCTCCGGGAAGGGGTCCGTCTGCGAGCGGCGCGGCGAGGAGGTCGCCAGCTATCGTCCCGATCAACGCACGTCGGTTCATCACTCGATCACCTGATCCGCCCGCTGCAGGAGCGACGGCGGGATCGTCAGGCCGAGCGCCTTCGCCGTCTTGAGGTTGATCACGAATTCGAACCTGGTGGGCTGCTCGATGGGCAGTTCGCCGGGCTTGGTGCCTTTGAGGATCTTGTCTACGAAATCGGCGGCCCGGGTGAATAGCTCGCTGAGCTCTGGTCCGTACGACATTAGTCCCCCCGCCTCGACCAGACGGTTGAACTGGCTCATGACGGGTAGCCGATGCTTGAGGGCGAGTTTGGCGATCTGAGCTCGGTGGACCACCGTGCGCGGGCTTTCCACTAGCAAAACGGCTTCAGCGCCGCCTCGCGCCGCTGAATTAAACGCGGCCTCAAATCCTCCGCTACCGGTGGCGTCCACCTGTTGAAGCGCCAGGCCGAGCGCCTTGGCGGCAGCGGGGAGCGTCGCAAAGCCCACACCTTTCTCGTAACCCTCAACGTCCCAGAGGATCGCCACCCGCCGAACACTCGGCAAAGCCTCCTTCAGAAGCTCCAGGCGTTTCCCGTGAACGGCTTCCGGTTCTCCGATCGTCAGGCCGGTCAGGTTGCCGCCTGGCCGCGCGAGGCTTGCGGCACCCATCAGGCGAGGATCGGTCCCCGCGATCATGACGATCGGAATCGTGGAGGTCGCGTGCCGTGCCGCATCTGTCGCGGCAGGGCCAGGTGTCACGAAAAGATCGACGCCCGTCTGGACCAGCTCAGCCGCCAGGGTAGGGAGACGATCAGGCGCATTGGCCCATCGGGCGTTGAGCGTGATCGTCTGCCCATCGACCCAGCCCAGCTCGCCCAGCTTCTTGGTGAAAGCATTGAGTTCACGAGTTTGAGCCTTGTCTGAGGGCGAACCGGAGAGTAGCAGGCCCAATCGCGGCTTTGTCCCCGCCCGCTGCCCCTCGGCGGCGAGCGGCGCGGCGAGGAGACCACCAGCGATCACGCCAAGGAAGGTTCGCCGCTCCATCGCTGTCGCATCCCGTGGCGAAGTCTAGCAAAGGCACTATCGGAGTACAGCCGAGAAGGTCTGGACCCATAAACCCGGCCGCGCTGGGCGAATTCGGCCACCCAGCGCGGCCGGAGACGGGGGCTAATTGTCGGAGTCCAGGGGCGGCGCCGGGGGGCGGCCGCGGGACTGCCGGGCACGGACGTCAGCTGCTCGGGCGCGTCGGGGTTGATGGGGCGGGCGTGCAGCTCGTCGGCGCTCATCGCCCGCGCCTCCCGCGCGTGTTTCACCACGGCCTTCATCGCCCGGTCTCCTCGCTGGGCTCTGGCTGGCACTCGGGCCCACGGAGAGCCTAGACGAGTGAACCGCCATCGGGTGAGCCTTGGCGTGGCGGCACGGGCATGAACGACATCGCCCGGTCGCCCCTAGGGCTTGTCGATGGACGCCAGGCGATGTGATGATTCGCCCATGTCCGACCTTCGCGCGTGGCTCCCCCGTTGGAAGCTCTCCGCGGGCGGCATCGTTGCCCCGGACGAGCGCCTGCCCGCGGCGCAGACGCTCGCTCTCGGCCTGCAGCACGTCGTCGCGATGTTCGGCGCAACGGTGCTTGCGCCGCTCCTCATGGGATTCGACCCCAACGTGGCGATCCTGTTTTCGGGCGTGGGCACGCTGATCTTCTTCGTTGCGGTCGGCGGGCGAGTGCCGAGCTACCTCGGATCCAGCTTCTCGTTCATCTCCGTGGTCATCGCGGCCACCGCCTACTCGGGCCGCGGGCCGAATCCGAACCTCGGCGTGGCGCTCGCCGGAATCGTCGCCGCGGGCGCGGTGTACACGCTGATCGGCGTCGCGGTCATGCGCTCCGGCTATCGCTGGATCGAGCGGCTGATGCCGCCGGTCGTGACCGGCGCGGTAGTCGCGGTTATCGGCCTCAACCTCGCGCCGATCGGGGTGAAGGGGATCGCCAAGAGCACGGCGGACGCGTGGATCGGGATAGCGACCATCCTCGTGGTGGGGCTGGTCGCGGTGCGCGCGCCCGGACTCGCGCGCCGCCTGCCGATCCTGCTGGGCGGGTTGGCGGGGTACCTGTTGTATGCGCTCGCCGCGAACGGCTTCGGCCTCGCGACCCCGATGGATTTCACGGCCGTGGCCCGGGCGCCGTGGATCGGGTGTCCGACGCTGACCGCGCCGGTTTGGGATGCGCGCGCGGTGACGCTGATCGCGCCGGTGGCGATCGTGCTGGTCGCCGAGAACCTCGGCCACGTCAAGGCGGTCGCCGCGATGACCGGGCGTAATCTCGACCCGTATCTCGGCCGTGCGTTTTTGGGCGACGGCCTTGCGACCATGGTGGCGGGTGCGGGGGGCGGCACCGGCGTGACGACGTACGCCGAGAACATCGGCGTGATGGCGGTGACGAAGATATACTCGACGCTGATCTTCGTCGTCGCGGCGGTCGCGGCGATCGTGCTCGGGTTCTCGCCCAAGTTCGGGGCGCTGACCATGACCATCCCCGGGCCGGTGTTGGGCGGATTGTCCATCGTCGTGTTCGGGCTCATCGCCGCGACCGGCGGGCGCATCTGGGTCGAGAACCGCGTCGATTTCTCGCGCGCTCGCAATCTCGTCACCGCGGCGGTGACGCTGACCGTCGGCGCCGGAGACCTCGCGCTGCGGTTCGGCGGCTTCACGCTGGGCGGAATCGGCACCGCGACCTTCGGCGCGATCTTGCTCTACCAGCTGTTCCGCGACGACTCGGAGGGCACCGACCCCGGCGCATCACTGTGATCGCCAGAGGCGCACCCGGGCCAGCTCGCGTCGGCCGCGGCCTGGCGGTGCAGGCCTTCAGGCTGGGGCCCGATGTCATTGACGCGGCCTTCCACGAGTCCTTACTGGGCTCGTCGAGCGCCCGTACTAGCTCCGCGCCACAGTCGCAGGTCACATCCCCAGACCGAAGGTACCGCATCGAATTGCCCAGCGGCCGTATTCCAGAAGTACGTGAGCCACCCGACGGTGAACAGATCGCCCACGATCGTCACCTTGCCTCCCACTTCTGATTCGAACACTCCCTTCGAAGGTCCCGGATGGCAGAACGGCCCGGGCCACACAGTCGGGTCCTCGTTGAACCCGTACGGGTCCGCAATCCGGTCGATCAGCGTGACCTCGTATCTCCCTCCCTCTGACCGGAAGACGACGGGCAGAATTCGCCCGTCGCGCTGACGCTTCATCAAAAGCGCCACGTCAGGCTGCCCGTCGCCATTAAAGTCCCCGGTACAGCACGCTGCGTGCAAACGAACGCGTCCTCGAGCGCGCATTAGACAACGGAATGTGTTCGTTCTCGAACGGAGGCGTGAAGGAGACTCACTCGATCACCTGATCCGCCCGCTGCAGGAGCGACGGCGGGATCGTCAGGCCGAGGGCCTTGGCGGTCTTGAGGTTGAGGATCAATTCAAACGTAGTGGGTTGCTCGACGGGGAGATCAGCGGGCTTCGCCCCTTTCAGCATCTTGTCGATGTAGATGGCAAGGTGCCGGTCATACTGCTGCCGGTTCGGTCCATACGACATGAGACCGCCTCCCTCCGCGAACGTCCGGAACATGGAGACCGCCACGATCCGGTTCTTCAGGGTGAAGTCGGCGGTCCGCTTCGAAGAGCGATCGACGAGGGGAGAAGACAGCTGGATGAGGTGTCTCAGTCCTCCTCTCACGCCACCTCGGAGCACTCCTTCGAAATCGTCGGAGCTGCGCACCTCGACGACTTGCACGTCCATTCCGAGATCCCGAGCCGCTGTCTTCGCCGCGGCCAGTTGCCACGGGCCGGTGGTCGCGTCCCACAGGAGAGCGACGCGGTGAACCTTGGGGTGTTGCGAGCCGCAGTCCTCCGCAGGTCGTGGGAAAGCCTATCGGGGACCCCGGCCGCCTGGCAGGCCGTGGCCCAGGCCTTTCGGAAATCCCCCACGGGCTCACTCTCTCGGTGGAACACCAGGGCGGCGATTCGGACGTTGCCGTCCTTCTCGAACAGGCGGGCCTCCCAGCGGCGGTCAACCAGCTCGGCCAGATCACCTTCCAGCATGACGGTGCGCCCTCGGCCGGTCTTGGCCGCTTCGGGGCGGAGTCGAATCGCCCCGGCGTCCCGGTCCACGTCCGACCACCGCAGGGAGATGATCTCGCCTTTCCTCCAGCCCGAGAGATAGGCGAACCGGGTGAAGTCCTGCAGGTAGGCGGGCAGGGCAGTGACAACGGCTTCTAGGTCGGGCCTCTCGAAGAAGCCCTGCCGGGTGTTGTGCTCGGGCAGCACTCGTACCTTCGGGATGGAGGGCAGCAGCTGTTCTCGTGGCAGCCGTAGGAGTTTCCCGTATTGTCGGTATTGTTCTTGAAGAGGCGAATTGCTATCGGCGTGCCTTCTTCACCCAAGCGCTGTTCTGCCCGACGGAGGCGCGCTGCAAGAATCGGCTCGCCCGCCTTATCGTGGGCTACGAGCTCGAGGATGTCATCGCACTCTGGCGTCGCATACTCCGGATGAGTCCCGCCGTCTAGATAAAGCCGGGCACCATTGTCTAGAAAGTTATTCGTGTTTCGAAGGTCGGGCGTCTCCAGTAGATGTCTGATCACGCGGCCGGCGGTGTCAGCCGTCAGGCCCCATCCGGGACCGGCATTGCCCGTTAGACCATACTCGGTCTCTATTCCGAAGACGCGGGGCTTCACCGGTTCTCCGTCCTCGCGTGAGATGTCGCCTCGACATCACGAGCCTGCTCGCTAGCCGAGCAGCCAACGTCTACGACAACCGTCCAACCCTCGTGAGTGCCGCCGATGTCGTCGGCCGCCGCGCGCACGGCCTCACACCCATCCCGATCCGCCGACTCGAACCGGTCGAATGGGACCAGCAAGTAGCCCTGGATCATGTAGACCGTGAAAGCCCACGCAAGGATGGTCATGCGCGGCTCTAACCGCCCAGCATCATCTGCCGGCGGGAGCCACACGTCCCGGATGTGGTGCTCATGTCGTTCCCTCTCACTCCGTCGTGGTTCTCGATTGCTCGAAGGCCTCTGCCTGACACTGCGTAGACGTCCCAACGCGTCCGTTCGTGAGGTCTGTGTCGCATGGCCGAGCGTTCCAGCTCCGGCGGGGTTCCCCGCGAATGCGGAGGGGCACCAAGACATAGCTGTGGCCGTGGTCGTGTGAACGCGGAAAGGTTCCAAGCGAGGAGAGTCAGCTGGGGGGGGGCCTGCTACCGATGCTCCGCCTTTTCGCACGCACTTCGAGCGGCTACAGTCGCGCCGCCGGGGCGGTGGAACTCTTCTGATCCGTGGTTGGCCGTAACGACGGTGCGCGCAGAGGGAGTCTTGGCATAACACTCTGACACCCCCTTCTCCTGTCCAAACCACACGCCAAAGAAAGGGGCAAGGTCATGAGCGCGCTGAATACGGCGGCACGCTTCCAAGGTCGTGTGCTCGCGCTCTTCGCAAGCGCCCGGGGCCTGGGCGGTCACGATCAGGAAGTAGAAGAGAAGTTCAGGCACGGGGGCGCCAGGCCTAGTCTGTGGTTGCCAGGGCTAGCCTCTAGGTGGTCGCATGAGTGACTTTCGCGGGAAGCCATCGAGGCACTCACTGCTGGGTAGCGGAGAGAGCAGGATCACGACGGCGACTCGGTCACGGGCGGCTGTCCGCCATCTTGCCGCCCCGCTTGCTCGGATACCTCAGGCCCCAGAAGGAGCCCGGCGCCCAAAGGCTACGCGCAGCGCGAGTGCTCTCGGCCGTTTGCAGCGTGCGAGCCGCGCGCCAGTCACGATTCTGGACCGGATGCTCTCGGATGTGAGTCAGGCTGTCCCGGACACCCGGCCAGACGCGGCTGGCCTGCTCCTCAGTCAGCCAGTCCAACATCGCACGCAGATCCGCGAATGCCTCATCCGTCTCCCGCAGCATCGTCGCCTTGTCGCTCATCAGTTTCTCCTGAGGGGTGTCAACGTCCACCTCGTGGTTTTGGCTCCATCCGCGCGATCGGTTCCCGTCTGTGTCCATGTCCTTGTCCTTTTCTCTACCGGGTAAACGTCGCGGCGCGGACGAACGTGAGGCACGTAAACTCAGCGGATCGGGTGCCTAGTGAGCGTTCGGGCAAGGCGACGGGATTTAGCCGGCGTGAGCGGATATCCGCCGCCTTTGGACAGGGCGCGAGGGCTGGCACATTGAAGCGGGGAGGTCTCTTCTACAGGTTGCACGGGCTCGAGTAGCGCCGCACGCGAAGGCAAGGCGTGTGCGATGACACCGAAGACGAGATGGCTTCGGTCAAGACGCGTTGTCTACGGCCAGGGTCAGTGTCGTGGCCAGTTCCTTCTTGGATCAGCGGCGTTCAACGGCGGGGGGGCGAGTGCCGAGACCGCTCCTGGGATTGGGAATCAGCCGTTCTTCCTCCTGCCTAGGGAGAGCACCGGGGGACATCCAATCAATGATCAGCGATATCCCGGGAACCGCCTGAACCGTGACCGCGATCGGGGCGCGATTGATCGTTAGATTCTTGGCTGGCTGCGGGGGAACAGGCCCGCGTTCGGCAGGAAGCCCATCGGTGCGGCGAGCTAGTCGACGACGCTCAGGACTGTCCGCACCCGGGCGTCATGGAGCTGCCTCCAGAGTGAGTAGGGCCTTCTTCGCCTCGACACCGCCGACGTACTGGCCGATTGAGCCGTCGCTGCGCACAACGCGGTGACAGGGCACGATGACGGGGATGGGATTGGTCGCGCACGCGCTCCCGACCGCACGCACCGCCTTCGGGTTACCGGCTGCGACCGCGATGGCCGCGTAGCTAGCGGTCTGGCCGTAGCCAATCACACGCAGGCGCGTTAGGACCAGGCGGCGGAACCCGCGCGCGAGGCTGAAGTCCACCGGTAGGTCGAATCCCTGGCGAACGCCGGCGAAGTACTCGTCGATCTCCTTCGCCGCCGCATCGAGGCGCGCAGGCGCGTGCAGAATGCGAGGGCTGAGATCGTGAGCCAGACGCTCAAGGACTTTGTCGTGGTCTTCGCACCCGTAGGCGACGCGCACCAATCCCTTCGGGGTCGCCGCAAGGAGAAGCGGGCCGACGGGAGAGTCGATGGTGCGGTAGGCAACATCGAGGAGCCCCCCCGTCTGCGCGTCGCGGGCGAGACGGTCGTGCAGCCTGCGGATGGTTTCCTCGTCGATGGCCGGCACCGCAGCAAATAGGTCGCTCCGCTCCGGCTCGCGCGGCTGGTGTGTGGTCATCATGGCGGACCTCCCTTCCCATAGGTCTTGCGTAGTGTGGCGATGCCGTCGGCGGCTGCTCGCCGCGCGGCGTCCTGGCTGCCACCGGTGAGGGCGGCCACGTCCGCATATGGCATCCCGGCGACATAGTGATAGGCGACCGCCACGCGCTGCTTGAGCGGTAGGGCTTGCATGGCAGCCCAGAGATCCCCGTCCCGCCGGTCTGCCTCACTCGGAGCGGGGTGTTCCGGGAGGGGGTCGACCGGGAGCGGGCGACGCGCTCGGGCCCGCGTCTGGTCGATGGCCTTCCGGTGGGCGATCGTGACCAGCCAGGCCTCCACGTTGCTGCCCGGGCGAAGGGTCGGGTAGGCCCGCAACGCAGCCAAGAACGTCTCCGACCACGCGTCATCGGCGTCCAGCGGCCCGAGAACGGCCCGGCAGACCCGGAGCACGGTCCGCCCGTGCTTGATCACGATCTCCTCGAAGGGTGGCAGGATCCCGCTCATCGTACCTGTAAACGCTCCAGCGGCTCCAAACGTGAGGTCATCGCACAATTATCCTTCGGGAGAGGCGAACGGGGGGAGCGGGCAGCCGGCTGATTGGGCTCGTGACGCCTTGATCCGACCGTCCCCCCGTGGCCGTGCTGCCCCGGCCAGTATCCAGGGACGGGCCGCCTCCGGCCAGGCCTCAAGACGAGTGGCCATACATGGGGCGGCCCAGCTCCATTCCCCCTCGCTCGCGTAGACCGGTTCGCGGCCCTCGAGCTCGCCTACCCAGCCACAGAAGCAGATTGCCCGCGTCCGATGATGAATTCGAGGGCGTCTGGGCGTGCACGATGCACGCCCAGACGTCTGGTTCGCTAGGCCTTGGGAATCAGGCCGAGTTGCTTCAGCACGGCCACTCCGTCATCGATGCCAAGTTCCTCTGTGATCAGACCGTTTTGAACGCGCAGCACGGTGGTTCCCGTGAAGCGCATCTTCTTGCCCGAGCCCTCCGGCAGGGAACCGACGGGCAGGTCGCTGAAGGCGCTCCCGGTGTGCGTGCCACCGCCTTCCCACTGCCCGACCACATAGTCGCCCTCGGCGATGAGATCGGCGGTGCCCCAGAAATTCAGGTCAGGGAAGGCTGCGCGGAACTCGGTGGCGAACTTCTTGACTTCATCGCGGCCGCGGCGGGCTGCATGCATCGAGTATTCGAAGCGGATGTCCGGGGCCGCAAGCTCGTCGACGACCGCAGGGTTCCACGGGTTTCCCCAGAACTCTGTAAACCAACGTCCGACAATCGCTTTGTTCTTTTCCGACATAGCCGTGTCCTTTCCTAATGTTAGAAATCGATCCACTATGACCAGGGGTTCCTTATGGCACCTCCCTCCTGTCCCGATCGACCGGTCGTTCGCCCGAGGGCATGCACACCCCGTAAACGCAGAGGCGTGCGAAACGTGAGATGGAATTCGCGGATGGTGTGCTGCGGATCCCCGTGCGAAATGCGTGGCCCTTGTCTGTCAGCCGAGGTTGCCCGCCGGGCAACATCAGGGTCCCCGACCGCTACGAGAGGTGCGTAGGCTCTCGATCGCTATGTAGATCGTGAACGTCGATCCAGCCTCGTCAGTGGAGTTCGCCGGGGCGACAAGATGACTGGATGTTAAACCCGCTCTAACATGGGCATGTGGTGCACTGGTTTCAGATCGAGCGGACTACGAGGACGCGCTCTTCTGGGCGATAGCGCCCGAGGATAATGGCTCCGGCCGGGACGCGCTGACACCACGCCGGACTCCACGTCAAGGTCGGATCCGGCTCCATGGCGAGGGCATCCTAGCAGCCTGCCGCGCCGCCCGAAGTGGACATTACGATCTCGTGACGGCTACACTCACCACCATGCCCGCCAACCGGAAGAAGATTCGCGCTCGGCGCAAGCCCCCCATCCGCATCGGGTCGAGGCGAGCACGTGCGGTAAGACGTCGCACGCCCAAGCTCCCTCTTGCGGATCTCGCATGGAGCGCACTGCAGGCGGGGCCGCGCGCGTCTGCCTAGCTAGGCTGGCAGGCTAGAGCTTGGGCGCGAGCAAAGCTCCCGACGCCCCGCGCGTACTCGTAATCGATGACGATGACGACCTGCGCACATTGGTGGTCCGTGTAGTCAAACAGGCCGGCTATGGTGTGGACTCGGCGGCCGACGGACAGGCGGGGCTCGACCGTCTCGCGGAGCGGACCTACGATGTGATCGTCTGCGATGTGCGGATGCCCGGGATGGATGGCGTGACGTTCTACCGGGAAGTCGAACGCCGAGACCCCGCAGAGGCGAGGCGCGTCGTGTTCATGACTACGCACGTCAGATCCGAAGAGTACCGGGACTTTCTGTGGGGAGTCCACGCCCCGGTGCTCAACAAGCCGTTCACGCTGGATGAGTTCCGCTCAACACTGGCCCAGATCGTGGGGCCGCGTCGCTAGCAAGCGCGTACCCGCCTACTCGATCACCTCATCCGCCCGAAGCAGCATGATCTCCGGGATGGTGAGACCGAGCGCCCTTGCAATCTTGCGGTTGATCAAGAACTCGAGCTTTGTCGGTTGCTCCACCGGCAAATCACCGGGTTTGGCACCCTTCAGTATCTTGTCGACGAAAACAGGCCC
>Ga0307471_100002330_pt1 | contig 10883 bp, 10 predicted proteins | sample atmos_gasesAM3C__2_FD_204566 | JGI IMG/M metagenome (GOLD analysis project Ga0307471, IMG submission 204566) | Hardwood forest soil microbial communities from Morgan-Monroe State Forest, Indiana, United States - atmos_gasesAM3C_515 | ecosystem: Environmental > Terrestrial > Soil > Temperate... | reverse complement strand
TGGTTGACTGCAGCAGGGCGCTGAGGTGAGCGTTTGTGCAACCCGGTTGCACGAGGCAGTTTGTGCACCCTGAGTGCACACTGACGGCAAGCAGGATCCAGCCTGAGATCCCGCGGCATCAGGCGCAACGAGATTCGGTGCTGCACACTCGGCTCCAGACAAATCAAGATGCTTGACGATGATGGTTTCGTCGTCGACGCTGCTGAGTTCAGGTAGCGATTATGACCACGGTATAATGACCATGATTACGGGGCGTTCCGAATGAAGAAAATGGCTGCCGGCTCTTTTAAGATCCATTGCCTTGCGGTCATGGATGACGTGCAGGCCAAGCGCGAGACCGTGGTGATCACAAAACGTGGCAAACCAGTCGCGAAGCTGATCCCGGCCGACAACGACTCCGACGACATCTACAATTTTCTCGCGGGCAAGGGTGCCATTACCGGCGATGTCGTTTCCCCTGCGATTGGGCGTAAAGAGTGGGGGAGCTCAAGTGATTCTGGTCGACACGCATGTTGTCGTCTGGCTGGCGCTTGACCAAACTCAGCTCTCCAGGAACGCAAGAGCGGCCATTGATGATGCGCGTCGGCACGGCGACGGACTCGCCATCTCGGACATTACGCTCTTGGAATTGGCTACGCTCTCGAGCAAAGGACGCATCCGTCTCGACATCAGCCTCGAGTCTTTCCTGCGCGAGATCGAGGCGCGCTTCACCATCTTGCCGATCAGTGGCCGCGCCTGCGTGCGTGCCCTCGGGCTTCCTGCAGCTTACCCACAGGATCCAGCGGACCGCATCATCGCAGGCACCGCGCTGGTCGAAGGACTGTCGCTGCTTACTGCGGACCTGCGCGATCCGACGGTCACGGGCTCTCCCTACGGTTTGGTAAGAAAGGGCTTGAACGGCGGGCTCGACGATGCTTGCAGAACGCCGTGCCTGTCCTAGCGCGACAAGCTCATTACAAACGCAACGGAGAAGGCCAATTCGCCGGCTCGAATTCCGGCGGGCGGTTGCAAAATTAGACAGCTCTGGCATGGCGTGAAACCAACGCTGCTGGCGGCACGGAGAGTTTGGATCGTGGACGACAATCAAGCTGACAGCGGCTTGCCGCCGAAGAGGTGGTGAGGAAAGGTGAAGTTGCCCGACGACGGCATGAGCCATTTTCGCTTGATCGCGCAACGCGGCGAAGTCGAATGGCAGCGAAAGCACCAGCGGTTACCCTTCACGAACGCTACCGATCCATGGCTCTCAGAGAGACAATTGGCGCCAGGATGCCTCAATGTCTTACATATGGTAAAATGTAAGTATGAAATCGATAAGTGCTACATTTACGTCCAAAGGCCAACTTGTGATTCCGGCCGAGCTTCGCCGCAAGCATGGGATTGAGGCCGGCACCAAAGTCAAAATCCTGGAGGACCAGTTCGGTCGCATCGTCCTGCAGCCCATCACGGAAGACTATATCGACCGGGTGATGGGCTCTCTGGCCAAGGGGCCAGATCTGCGGGAGAACTGGGGAAAGGAACATCGTGCAGAAGGCAAGCACGAGCGATGAAAACGTATGTGTTTGACGCGAGCGCGCTCTTCGCTTATCTCCAGAAGACTGCCGGAGCCTCCAGAGTCAACGAGCTGCTGAAGGAGGCCATACGCGGCCCGGCGCGGGTGTTGATGTCAGCGGTGAACTATGGCGAAGTCTATGGCAGGATTCTTCGTGACTATGGGCCAGACCAGGCGCACACGTCGATCAACGCGCTCAGTCCATTGCCGATCGAGGTTCTGGATGCTACGCCCCAGAGGGCACTCCAAGCTGCCGACGTTAAGGCCAAGTACAAGCTCTATTACATAGACAGCTTCGCGGCGGCGCTGGCCATGGAACAGAAGGCTACGCTTGTGACTAGCGATTCCGATTTCCGCAAGCTGGGCCACGGCTTCCCCGTAGTGTGGTTGAAGATCTAGCACGGAAGCCGGAGAAGAGCCTACGAGCATTAGGAGGTGGAGACGGGGCCGCCGGTAGCCGAACCGGGAGCATTTATTCTGGCTTCTCTGGAGCGGGTTTTCCGTGTGCAGGTGGTAAAGCCCACCTACCGGCTGGCTTTGCTGACGGCCCTGTCCTTCCGGTTGATTGCGCCGCTGCCGTGGCAACTTCACCTCGGACACCCGGAACGGTCGTACGAGATGTACCTGACGCCCCACCGGACCTCGGCAATGGCCATGTTCGGGTTTGTATATTTGTGGTACCTGATGGCCGTCCTGGTGATTGAAATCTGGCTCGACTACCGGCGGGACATCGTGGTGTTGTCCCAATCCACCACCGGCTGGAAGGGCTGGCTTTATCGGCTCATGACCTTGGGCTCGAGCAGCATCGGCCAGCACGCGCTCGAAATTGACGATCGAGCCGGTTGGCTGGTTACCCTGGTTGGCATTCCTTCTGCTTTCCTCCTGCATGGTTATCTCGGGTTCATCTTTGGCTCAATCAAGGCGAACCCGTGGTGGTCGACCCCGCTGATGCCGGTGGTGTTCATCTTTTCCGCCATGGTATCGGGGATCGCCACCGTGCTGCTGCTCTACATGCTGATGATTTGGTCCCGCGGAGAGACGATCGATATGCGCTGCGTGGACACGGTGGCGCGCTACCTGTTCTACACCTTCATCATTGATTTCAGCCTGGAAATGCTCGACCTGATCCACCCCATCTACGAAGCCGATGAAAGTTTCCGCAGCCTGGATTTTATGGTCCACACCAAGTTGTACATGTCGCATATCGTGGTCCAGATTCTGATTGGCACCGTCACTCCGATCGCGCTTCTCACCTTGACCCAGGTGTTGAGGCTCGGCGAAACGGCCCGCAAGCGAATTTGTGGAATGGCCGGACGCCTGACTCTGATCGGCATTTTGCCATGCGCTGGAACGTCGTAATCGGGGGACAGTTGTTTTCCAAGAGCTTCCTCGGATACACGACATACAACATGAGCCTGGTCACGCGCGAAGGACTGATCGTGGCCAATGTGCTGATTGTTGTGCCATTCGTCATTTTGTGGGTCTAGTGAAGCTCTTGCCTCCCTGGCCGGAGAGGATTTCGGCCTCGCTCCCAGATGCTCCCCCCGTGCACTAAGCGTCCCCAGAGTACCGGTTTCTCGATGAGCACTCCTCTCGGACTTGCGAGACAATAGCGTATCTCCGATATGCGTGCCTGCCCATTCTTGGTCTCGGCTCTTGCGGTTCTAGTATCGCTTGCGCGAGGCGCGCAACCTCCGGCCCGCCTTTCCGTCGTCGTGCTCGACGAAAACGGAGTCGCCGTCCCAGCCGCCCGCGTCACGCTGCAGCCTCCGTCGCCGGCCCAGGCTCTCAGGTGCGAGACTGAAATTTCCGGCCGGTGCGAGCTCCCACACATTCCCGACGGACCCTGCCAGCTCCGCATCGAGAAGGAGGGTTACTATACTGCAAACTCTTCAGTCGAGCCCTCCGGTGCCTCCGAACTAGAAATTACGCTCAACCATGTGAAGGAAATCAAGGAAACGGTCGACGTCCGCGAATCACCACCCATGATCGAGAGCTCGCAAACTGAGTCCCAGGAGCGGCTCACCGGCATCGACATCATCAACATCCCGTACCCGTCTACCCACGACTACCGCAACGTCCTAAACTACATTCCTACGGTGCTCGTCGATCCCTACGCACAGGTGCACGTCGCTGGCTCGCAAACCTACCAGACCATTACCATGCTCGATGGGCTCAACGTAACCCAGCCCTCCAACGGTCAACTTCTTCTGCATGTGTCCACCGACGGCTTCCGCTCCATTCGCGTCGAACCCAGCCGCTATTCCGCGGAATTCGGCAAAGGGTCTGGTGGCGTAATTCTCCTTGAAACCGGTATCGGCGACGATCACTACCGCTTCATCGCTACCGACTTTATTCCCTCTTGGCAGAACAAGAACGGATGGACATTCGACCAGGTCAACCCGCGCCTCACGTTGTCGGGCCCTGTAGTCAAAGGAAAGATCTGGTTCTTTGATGCCCTCGATGGCGCATACCAGAATGAAATTGTCACCGAGCTTCCCGTCGATCAAAATGAAGACGTCGTTACTCGCCTCGGCAATCTCGCCAAGGTTCAGGCCAACCTCACCTCCCGTAACATCCTGACTACTAGCTTCAACCTAAACGAATTCCACGATCAGCACGCCGGGATGTCCGCCCAAAACCCGCAAGTTTCCACACCCGCCGTCGATCAGCCTGCCTACCAGGTCGGTGTCAAGGACCAGCACTACTTCTCCGGAGGCGCGCTTCTTGAGGGTGCCTTCGGTTTCAATCGCTACGACCTCAACCAGATCTCACGCGGTCTCGAGCCCTATTTTGTCTCGCCTGAAACTGCCGGGGGCAACTACTACCTGACCGCTCATACTCGGGCCGATCGCTGGCAGGTCGTCTCCAACCTCTACCTCCAACCACGCGAATGGCACGGTCGCCACGACTTTAAAGTCGGCATCGATCTCGACCGCCTTCGCTACGACGCCAACTACCTCCGGACTCCTATCTCCTACCTGCGCGAAGGCCAGACTCCGGGCGACTGCGTTGGCGTCCCGCCCTCACCCTGCTCGCGCTACTCGGTCTTTCCAGGTGCCCCCGCACTTACCCAGCACAACGCCGAACTTAGTGGATACGCTCAGGATCGCTGGCTCCTCACCAATCGTCTCTTGCTCGAGGCCGGACTTCGCTACGACTGGGATCAGCTCGACCGTCGGTCGCGTTTGTCACCTCGCTTCGCCACCACCTGGGTCCTTGACAGCAGCGGCGACACGAAACTCTCCGCTGGATTCGGACTCTTTTACGACGCGACCGCGATCTTTCTCATCGCCCGTCCCCGCGCGGGCACACGCATCGATCAGTTCTTCGACCAGAACGGTTCACCGAACGGCGGCCCGGTTGAGTCTTCCTTTGCCGCAGATTTGCATTCCTTGCAGGCCCCACGCGTCTTGAACCAGAGCCTCGCCCTCGAGCGCAGACTCCCCGCCGACATTTACCTGAAAATGGAGTACGTGCGGAAGCGCGGCATTCACGGCTTCGTCTACGATCTCTCTGACCCAACTAGCCTCAACGGGAACTTCGCGCTCTTCAACACCCGACAAGATCACTACGACGGGTTTCTGATCAGTGGCCGCCGCGCGTTTAGGAACGGCCACATGGTCGCCGCCTCCTACGTCCGCTCGAGCGTTCGCAGTAACCAGGTCCTCGACTTCAATATCGACAACCCGCAATTCAGTGCTCAACAACCGGGTCCTTACTCGTGGGACACCCCGAACCGTTTCCTCTCCTACGGCCTGCTCCCGCTCGTGAGGGGTTTCGATCTTGCCTATTCCACCGAAGTCCACACTGGTGTCCCCTTCAACGTGGAAAACGATCAGCAGCAACTCCTCGAACCTCCCGGCTCACGCCGCTTCCCCACGTGGGTTACGCTGAACACACACGTCGAAAAACGATTTCACGCGCTCGGTTACTACTGGGCCCTCCGTGGAGGTTTCAACAATGTCACCGGCCGCAAGAACTGGATCAACGTCAACAATGACCGTAACTCCGCCGACTTCCTCACCTACAGCGTATACAACGGCCGAGCCTTCACCGGTCGCATCCGCTTCCTGGGTCGCAAATGAGGTTCGGCGCGATGTCAATTCCCGGCGTTGCATGGATCATCCATCCACTGCGGCCGCACCGGGGGCAACGACTCTCAGTCGCCCTTGCGCTCGCCGAGAATGCCCTTGCCCTCGACCACGCGGACGTACCGATTGATGGGCAGGGCCGTGATTTTGTCGATCTGCTTGCTGGGTGCGGGCCAGTGAATCTCGACTTCGTCGATTTTTGGGACGCTGCCGATACCCAGTACCTCACGCGGATCGTGTGAAGACAGGTAGCTCCCGCCGTTGTTCTTCAGCCGCTGATGCTTTCTTCCGCCTGCCGTCCAGATAATCCTCGCGCCCACGCCGTCGCGATTGCTCTGGACGCCCTCCAGTTTTAGCCCCAGCCAGTTCTCAGCTTTGGCCGCCTGGTTCTTCAAGAGGAGCGGAGGACCACCGTTATTGCCGATCAACACGTCCAGCGCGCCATCGTTATCGAAGTCTCCTACGGCTAGGCCGCGGGCGGGAAGAAACTTCTGGAATGCCGGACCCGCCTGCCCACTCACGTTATGCAGTTTGCGATCGTTGCCCTGGTGAAACAGGAGCAGCGGCTCTTTGTACTTCACCTGCATCGAGTACCCGTCGATCATGTCGTCAGGGTGCCCGTTTGCCAGGATCAGGTCGACCGAACCATCGTTATCATAGTCGAAGTACTTGAGCCCCCACCCGCTCAGCAATCGCGTAGCTTGTGCGACCTCATTGGCTTGGGCAACATCCCGGAATGTTTCGTCCTGGTTGTTCTGGTAGACGGAGAACATTTCATGATCTACATTGGCGACAAATAAATCCTGCCAGCCACTGCTGTTCAAGTCCGTCGCATCCACCCCCATACCGGAGCGGGCCTGGCCGCTTTCGCTGAAGCCGACGCCGGCCTGCAGGGCGATTTCCTCCCACTTCCATTTCCCATTCGCGCCCGGACCGCGGTTTACAAACAAGAAGTTCTGTACTGTGTCGTTGGCGACAAACAGGTCCATCCGGCCGTCGTTGTTGATGTCGGTGGCCACTACTCCCAGCCCTTTGCCCAGGGCTTTCGCGATGTCGGTTCCTTTGCTTACTTCGGTGAAGGTCCCGTCACCGTTGTTGTGATAGAGGAAGCTCGCGGTGGGGCGAAACACGCGCGGGATGCAGTAGTACTTCTTACCGATCTTGTTGTCGCCGCATTCGAACTTGTGCTCACCGGAATAGTCGACGAAGCTGCAGACGAACAGGTCCAGCCGGCCATCGTTGTCGTAGTCGAACCAGACAGCGCTCGTGGTCCAGCCTGGCGTAGCGACCCCTGCCTTTTCGGTCACGTCTGTGAATGTTCCGTCATGGTTGTTCCGGTACAGGGTGCACTTGCCGTAGGCGGTGACAAATATGTCGGGCCAGCCGTCGTTGTCGTAGTCTCCGACGGCAATGCCCATTCCGAACGCCGCCCCGGAGACCCCGGCTTTTTCCGTCACGTCGGTGAATGTGCCGTCGCGGTTGTTCTTGTAGAGTGCGTTTCGGACCGGCTTGGCCGGTTTCCAGAAGTCGCAGGGGCCGCTGTTGACCAGGAAAATATCCATCCAGCCATCGTTGTCGAAGTCGAGGAAAGCGCAACCCGGACCGAGAGTTTCGGGTAGATAGTGCTCCGGCGACATCGCGTTGTCGTGCACCCAGTTGATTCCGCTCTGCGAGGCTGGCACCTCGACGAACAATGGGGCGCGTTGGACATCCCCGGCTTGTTGTCCCCAAAAACGCGTGGCGCCAAAAGCGGCAGCGAGGCGAAGCCATTCTCTTCTCGAGATCTTCATGGGTTGATTGCCCGGGAATGCATGCGGACCAAGCCTGTCACCGTGCCTTCATCCCAGGCTGCTTGGCTTGAGCTTCGGCAGTCAGCTTCTCGACAATGCTTTTTTCGCGATTGCCATCGGTCGGCCGCTTGAGGCGGAAATAAGCAATGGAGAGGGAGACGTGCGCTTCCGTGAAACTGGGGGACTCCTTCACGATCGATTCCAACTCGCGTCGCGCCTCGTCAGCCTTTCCCTCCGACAGCGCAATGGCTGCCAGCTGATATCGCACGGCGAGATCGCCGGGCCGCGTCGCCAGGGCTCGCTCAAGATATGGCTTCGCCTCGTCAAACTTCTGCTCTTGGCGGAGCGTGGCCCCGATCTGGAGGTTCGCCATGTAGTTGTACGGATCGATAGCCAGTTCAGACTTGAACTCCTTCGTCGCCTCCTCGGGTCCCGAAGTGACCTGCAAAGCCTGTCCGTAGAGAACATGAACCCCAGGGAGATCGGGATTCAGAGCAACGGCCTTGGCCAACTCCTCGCGAGCTCCCGCAAAATCGGCGGCCTCCATCTTCGAGGTGCCCAGCATCAAGTGGGCTTCAGCCGAGTCACCGTTGCGCAGAATCTGATCCACCAGCACCTGACCTTCCGAAACCTGGTGGTCCCGAATGAGGGCCGTGCCCAGCAGGTAGACAAAGGCCATGTCGTCCCGATGCTTCTGCTGTTCGGGCCGCAAGACGCGGATCACGTCTTTGTTCTGTCCCATGCGCATGTAGCAATCGGCCAGCAAGACCGTGGCCTGGCTGTTGCCGGGAGACTCTTTGTGTACTCTCACCAGTTCATCGGTGGCATCGCCGATGCGTCCCGTTTTGTAGTATGCCAAGGCCAGGTTAAGGCGGAGTCCCGGAGCCGAGGGAGACTGCTTGAGAGCGATCTTGTACTCGGTGATCGCCTCCTGGAATTGTCCCAGGCCGACCAGAGCGGCACCAAGATTCGACCGAATCGGAGTCGCTTCGGGGTGCTCCTTCAGAAACTCCCGGTATCCCTTGACCGCGCCCTCCAGATCGCCGGCTCGCTGCTTCGCGATCGCGTCGTTGACTAGTTCCTGCGGCGATTGGGCGATCGCGTCGAGGGTCAGAACAAGAAGGAAGAAGGCTCTCCACATGTCGATTACTGGGCCCCGTGCGGCAAGCGCGACTCTTTCACGACTGTGGTCACTTTTTGAAGTTCCGCCTCGAATTCGACGGGATGGAAGTCCTGTTCGCCCAACCCCGTGCTAAAGAAGATCTTTCCCCGGCTGTCCACGAGGTAAGCCTTGCTGGGCCAAGCCGCGTATGCCTTTTCCGCAGCGCCGTTCATGCTATCAAGGAGCGTCGGAAATTCAATGTGCAACTTGCGCACGCACCTGGTGGCGTGATCCTGCTGCTCGCTCATATTCGCCGCCGGTTGCAAAGTAATTCCGTCTCTCTGGTTACGTGTGCTTTGCCAGTCCGTGGTGGAGTGGGCTTCACGGATATATATAAGGTAGAACGGAATTCGGTCTTTGTACTCGGGGTAAAGCCGGTTGAGAGTGTCCGCCGCGCCGCGGAAATTCGGGCAGGTGTAGCTTCCGAAGATCAGCAGGATCGGGCCGTCTTGGCGCAACTGGGCTAGGGTGACGTGATCTTGTGAGCTCATCTTCGTCGCGCTGAAGTTGGGGGCAACCTGGCCAGCGCGTGGTCCAGACTCAGCGACGGCCTGCCTCGGTTCGACGCTATTAGCCAGCTTCTTTTCTCGCTCAGCCGGCGCACTCAACTGCAGTTTTTCGTACACCTCGGCCAGTCGCCGATGCACGGCGGCAGACTCGGGCGCTTTCTTCTCCATTCCCTGCAACTCGCGCCGGGCCTCGCCCAGCTTGCCTTCTTCAATCTCGAGGTCGGCGAGTTCCAGCCGGGCTTCGAGCGATTCCGGACGCACCAACAGGGCGCGCCGTACCAGCGGATCGGCCTCGCTCCACTTCGATCGCGCCATCAGGATTTGAGCGAGATAAAAGTTGGCCTCGAAGTGATTCGGATCGGAGGCCAGCTCCTTCTGAAACGCCTCGACCGCCGCGTCGGGGTCGCCGGTGTTCAGCAGTGCCTGCCCGTAGAGTCCCTGGAGTCCTGGGAGACTCGGATTCAGCTCGGCTGCGCCAGCCAATTGTTGGACCGCCGCCGGAAAATCCCCCGCCGCGAACATCTGAGTGCCCAGCATCAGGCGCGCTTCTGCCGAATCTCCCTTCCGAAGAATCTTGTCGACGCGTTCTTGTCCCTCCTGCAGTTGCCCATCGCGAATCAGGGCTGTGCCCAGCAGGTAGGCGATGGCGGAATCGTCGGGGCTCTGGAGTTCGACCGGCCTTAGCAGCGCGATCACCTGTTTGTTCTGACCCAAGCGTAGCCGGCAATCCGCAAGAAGCAGGGTCGTCTGCAGGTTGTCGGGCTCCAGCTCGCGCGATCGGGAGAACTCGCGGGCAGCGTCCTCAATGCGGCCCGACTTGTAGTAGGCGAGTCCGAGATTGCGGACCGTTCCCGGGTTGTGCGCGTCAAGGGCCAAAGCCTTCTTGTATTCCGTAATGGCCTGGTCGTACCGCCCGAGATGCGCCAGCAGCACCCCCAGGTTGGCCTGTACCGCTACCTCTTTGGGATGCGCCGCGAGAAACACGCGATAGCCCTGCACCGCGCCTTCGAGATCCCCGGCCTGCTGCCGCTCCATGGCGTGCCGCAGGGCGTCCTCGGGCGAGGACTCCTGCGCGAGAAGCGCGCCGGCGAGAAACAACGCAGCTGTGAACCGTCGAGCCATGGCTTTCAAGTTGGATATGAGAAACACAAAAATGGGATGGCCGAAGCCATCCCATTTTAAACCGTGAACCGCAAACGTTCTTTCTAGAAGAAGAACTTCACGGCGAACTCAAGGATGCGATTGCCTTCCTTGGTCGTTGTCTTCCCGAAGTTCGGGTTGTTGAGGCTGATTGCCTGCGTCGTTGGATCCTGCGTGAAGTTCAGGTTTAGATTACCTGTTCCGTTGAAGGACCACAGGGGATGATTCAGGAAGTTGTAGGCCTGAATCCGGAACTGCAGCTTCTTCGTCTCCGTGATGGAGAAGTTCTTAAACACCCCCAGGTCAGAATTGAAATAGGAGGGGCCATAAACGACCGGAAGCAGAGCCGGACCGTTCTGCCCGACCACCGACGGTGCAGCAAAACAGGAGCCATTTATATACTGATGCGAGCTCAAGCCAGACTTCGGATTGCACGTCAGCAAGGGATTGAGCTGCTGGGCGTTCGTTCCGATGATGGACTGATTGGTAATGGTAATGCCATTCGGGTTGGCCACAGTCACCGATCCCGGGATGATCGCGTTGTTCAGTGACATGTTGAAATTGACGTTGTTGCTGAGGCCCGTCAGATTGGCTCCGCTCTGTACTTGTGTAATGCCAGAGATCTGCCACCCTGCCGTC
>Ga0307471_100002328_pt1 | contig 10884 bp, 8 predicted proteins | sample atmos_gasesAM3C__2_FD_204566 | JGI IMG/M metagenome (GOLD analysis project Ga0307471, IMG submission 204566) | Hardwood forest soil microbial communities from Morgan-Monroe State Forest, Indiana, United States - atmos_gasesAM3C_515 | ecosystem: Environmental > Terrestrial > Soil > Temperate... | reverse complement strand
TGAGCGCGGGAATGGCGACGCAAAGGCCGGCGACCGTGCAGATCAGCGCCTCGGCGATGCCGCCCGAGAGCGCGCGCGGATCGCCCATGCCACCCGCCTCGATGACGTTGAAGGAGCGGATGATGCCGGTCACGGTGCCGAGCAGTCCGAGAAGCGGTGAGACGCCCGCGATCGTGCCCAGGGTGTTGAGGAACCGTTCCAGCTCGTGCACCACGTGCCGCCCGGTGTCCTCGAGACGCTCCATGAGGATCTCGCGCGGCCGATGGCGGTTGGCGAGCCCGGTGGCGAGCAGTCGCCCGAGCGGGGAGTTCTGCTCGAGCGCCGCGATCACCTTGTCGTTCACCTGATTGGACTCGATGAGCTGCCAGACCTTCTGCGGCAGCTCCCGCGGCAGCACGCGCTTGTCCTGCAGCGTCCACAGCCGCTCCAGAATGATGGCCGCGGCGGTGATCGAGCACAGAATGATCGGCCACATCAGCGGGCCGCCCGCCCGCACTATTTCCCACATCCGACGAGAATCCTCACACCAGCCGCAACTGCGAAGGCGGCATCATACCGGAGGAGCGCGGGCGCTCAAGGAACTGCGTCCCGGGCGCAGCGCACATTGCGCACCGGGGCGTTCTGGTACAGTGAGCGGGGCCCATGCCGCGCCACCTGCTGAAAAGGATCTTCCCGGCCCCGCACTCGCTGCAGGATCGCTGGTTCGTGCGGCTCTTCGGCGAGCGCATCTCCGACCCGCACCTGTGGACCCTGCACCGCCGGGGCGTGACCTACGCCTTCGGCGCGGGGCTCGCGATCGGCTTCATCCCGCTGCCCGTACACCTGCTGACGGCCTGCACCGTGGCGATGATCTGGCGGCTGAATGTTCCGGTCGTCTGCGGCACGACCTTTTTCGTGAATCCCTTCACCTTCATGCCGGTCTACTACTTCGCCTACCGGATCGGCAGCGCGCTCCTGCGTACCCCGCCGGGCCACTTCAAGTTCCATCCCACCTGGGAGTGGTTCCGGCATGGACTCGCCCCGGTGTGGCAGCCCTTCATCGTCGGTTGCATCGCCTGTGCTGTGCTGTTCGGCGTGCTCGGATGGATCTCCCTCGAGCTGCTGTGGCGCTGGTACGTTCGCAGCCGCTATCGCACACGCCACGAGCGTCACGCCGCTCAGTCCGTCTCCGCATGAGCCTCGTCATATTCCGCCTCGGACGGTGAGGGTCCCGCCCTCGAGCTCGTAGACGCGCTCCATCCGGCCGGCGAGACGCGCATCGTGCGTCACTACCACGAGGCTCGTTCCGCGCTCGCGATTGAGCTCGAGCATCAGCGCGAAGACGCTCTCGGCGTTGGTGCCATCGAGATTGCCGGTGGGCTCATCGGCGAGCACGACGCTCGGCTGCGTCACCAGTGCACGTGCGACCGCGGCCCGCTGGCGCTCGCCGCCGGAGAGCTGGTGAGGCCGGTGGTCGAGCCGCTCGCCGAGGCCCACCCGCTCGAGCAGGGCACGTGCCGCGCTGCGTGCTGCGGCAACCTTGCTGCGCCGGACCAGCAGCGGCATGGCCACGTTCTCCAGCGCCGAGAACTCCGGCAGCAGGTGGTGAAACTGGTAGACGAAGCCGAGCGTGCGGTTGCGCACCACCCCGCGCTCGGCTTCGCCGAGCGAGTGGATGTCGCGTCCCGCCACGCGCACCACCCCGGAGCTCGGCGGATCGAGTCCGCCGAGAATCTGCAGCAGCGTGGTCTTGCCCGAGCCCGAGGCTCCCACGATCGCCACGCGCTCTCCCGGCGCCACCCGGAGCGCCACGCCGCGCAGCACCTCGAGCACCACCGGTCCCTGGCGGAAGCTCTTGTGCACCGCCTGCGCCTCGAGAACGCTGTCACTCATGGCGCAGTGCCTCCGCGGGTGCGGTGCGCGCCGCTCGCCATGCCGGGTAGATGGTGGCGAGCACGCACAGCACCAGCGCGACCGCGCACACCTTGAGCACGTCGATGCGCTCGACGTAGGCCGGCAGGTCGCTCATGTAGTAAACGCGCGCGTCGAGGAACTGCGTGCCGAGCAGCCGCTCGAGCCCCGCCACCAGCGTCTCGAGATTGTCGGCGAGCAGCGTGCCGAGCAGCGCGCCGGCCAGCGTGCCGGCCAGGCCGATGAGCACACCCTGCACCGCGAAGGTCAGCAGCACGTTGCGCGGCGCGGCCCCGAGCGTGCGCAGGATCGCGATGTCCGTCTGCTTCTCCTTCACGATCATGACCAGCGTCGCCACGATGTTGAATGCCGCCACGGCGACCAGCATGAGCAGGATCACGAACAACATCGACTTGGTGATCTCGATGGAGCGGAAGAAATTGGCGTGGTCCTGGGTCCAGTCGGTGACATAGAACCCCTGGATGCCGAGCTCCTGTGACACGCGCCGCGCAACCTGCCGCACGAGTATCGGGGCGCGCAGCGGGTCGGTGAACGCCAGGCGCAGCCCGGTCACTCCCCGGGTGGCGCGGAACAGCCGTGCCGCATCCTCCATGTGCACGAGTGCGAGCCCGCGGTCGAACTCGTACATGCCGCTGCTGAAGAGCCCCACCACGCGGAAGCGGCGCATGCGCGGCACCACTCCCGTGGGCGTCGCGCTGCCTTCCGGTGCAATCAGCACGACGCTGTCGCCGACGCCCGCGTGCACCTCGTGCGCGAGCGCACTGCCGAGGATGATGCCGTAACTGCCCGCGGTGAGATCCTCGAGCCGGCCGGATACGAGATGCTGCGCGAGGCCGGTGGCGGTGCGCTCTTCCTGCGGCAGCACTCCGCGCACGCTGGCCCCCGCCATGGCGGTGCCGTGGGCGAACATGGCCTCACTCGCGATGTAAGGAACGGCCGCCTGCACCCCGCTCTGCCGGCGCACTGCAGCCTGCACCGCCTGCCACTCGGGGAGCGTGCCGTCGAGTCCCGCGATGGTGGCATGTGAGGTGACCGCGAGAATGCGATTACGCAGCTCGCGCTCGAAGCCGTTCATGACGGACAGCACCACGATCAGCGTGGCCACTCCCAGCGTCAACCCGCAGATCGACATCAGCGCCACGAAGGAAACGAATCCGCGCCGGTGCGTCGAGCGCAGGTAACGTGTGCCGATCAGCCATTCGTAGGCGCTCATCGGATTACTCGTAGCGCAGCGCCTCGGCGGGCGCGGTGCGCGCCGCGCGAATGGCGGGGTAGATCGTGGCGAGGGCGGTCAGCAGCAGCGCCGCGAGCGCGATGATGGCGACGTTGCCCCAGTGCACTTCGGAGGGAATCGCCGTGATGTAGTAGACGTCCGCGTCCATGATCTGGAAGCGGAAGGTCCGCTCGAGGAAGGGCACGATGCTGTCGACGTGCAGCGCCAGCAGCAGTCCGAGCGCCGCCCCGAGGGCGACCCCGAGCCAGCCGATCACCAGGCCCTGCGTGATGAAAATGCCCATGACCCGTCGGGGCGCGGCCCCGAAGGTGCGCATGATGGCGATGTCCGTGCGCTTGTCGGTCACGACCATCACGAGCATCGCGACGATGTTGAACGCGGCGACGGCGACGATCAGCAGCAGGATGAGCGACATCATGGTCTTCTCGATGCGGATGGCGCGGAAATAGTTGGCGTTGTCCCGCGTCCAGTCGCTCACTTCGAGCGTGCGCGGCAGCTGCGCCCGCAGCCGTGCGGCCACGGCCGGCGCGGCGAGCACATCCTGAACGCGCACCCGCAGTCCCTCGCTCACCGTGCCCGCGGCCCCGAGGCCGCGCACGTCGGCGAGGCTGGCGAAAATCAGCGTGGCATCGTGGTCCTGCAGCCCCGCCTCGAAAACACCGGCAACCTGCAGCTCGCGCAGCTTCGGCTCGGGCGTGCCGTCGGCAGTCAGCGTCGGTACGAGGAGCGTGAGGCTGTCGCCCGGCGCAAGCCCGAGCCGCTCCGCGATCACCTCGCCGACGATCGCTCGTCCGGACCTCGCGGTGAGATCCTCGAGGCGCCCCTGTGCGATGGCATGGCCGAGCTCGGCGACCGTGGCGGCGGCGGCGGGATCGATGCCGCGCAGCAGCACCGGGACCATCTCCGCCCCGTGCACCGCGAGCGCCTGCACCTCGGCGTAAGGCGCGGCATCCGTGACGCCCGGCGTGCCGCGTACCAACTCAGCCAGACGCGCCCAGTCCGGCCGTGCAGGTAACTGCCCATCCGCCGGCTGACGGAAATTGTCGACATGGCCGCCGGGGATATCGACATTTTCCGTTACGGCCGAATTGGCGACATTACTCGCGGCCGAAGCACTCGCGGCCGCGGAGGCGCTGCTCGCATACGCCGGCGTCGCCGTGACGCGCACCGGGGCGCTGAGCGCGAGCAGCCGATCGCGCAGCTCGCTCTCGAAGCCATTCATCACCGACAGAATGACGATCAGCGCCGCCACTCCCACGCACACCCCGATGAGCGAAGCCCAGGTGATGAAGGACACGAAAAAACGGGTCGAGCGCGCGCGCACGTAGCGCAGGCCGACATAGATCGGCAGTGGATGGAACATCGTGGCGATTTAACCACAGTTGGGGGCGTTATCAGACCTGCGTCACAAATCGCCACGGAGCCCGCGGGGTAGGCTTTGACAGATTTCCTGCGGTGTTATAGTCGCAACGAGTCTCGAGGAGAGTCGTCGCATGCAGACCCGCATTCTCGCCGCACTGCTGTGCGGCTGCGCGCTCACCAGCGCCGCCGTTGCCGATACCATCGTCGTGAACGATCAGGTGCAGGTGCGCGACTCCCAGCTCGACCGTCCGAAGAGTGGCCTCACCATGGGCGAGGTCGAGAAGCGGTTTGGCGCGCCGGCCACCCGGCATCCGGCAGTTGGTGGCAGCTCGCAGCAGCAGCCGCCGATCACGCGCTGGGACTACAGCGGTTTCTCGGTGTTTTTCGAGCATGATCGGGTGATCCACTCGGTGGTCACCGACGGCTCGATGGTCACCGGCAACTCGGTGGCGGGCACCTAGCTTTCCGCGCGCGACGCGCAGATTCTGCGCGCCATCTTCCTCGCCACTCTGCAAGCGTCCCGCCGCGGCGCCTCAGTGCTTTTACCTATCTCCCCGCAAGACAGGACATTTCGACGGGATGTGCTAGGCTCGCGCCCAAGAGGAGGAAATCTCTTGGGGATTCAGTGGCATTGGACGAACCCTTAAGGGCCCACATCGAAGCCCTGGTGCGTGCCGGAACGGTGCGCAGGAGAACAGCCGCTGCAGAGCTCGAGGCGGAAATCAGCCGCCGTGAGGAAGTTCTCAGACAGACCTTCCGGCGATACGTCTCGCCGAAGGTCGCCGACAAGATCCTCGAGGACGCGCAGCTTCGCGACACGCTCTTGTCGACGGCCAACGTGCGGGCGCACGTGGTGGTGCTGTTTGCCGACCTGCGTGGCTTCACCAGCCTCTCCGAGCGGCTCGAGCCGCCACGGGTCGTGCCGTTGCTCAATGAGTACTTTTCGCTGCTCACCGAGGTCACCTTCCGCCACGAGGGCACGGTGTTCCACATGGCCGGCGATTGCCTGATGCTCGGCTTCGGTGTGCCCCTCGAGCAGCCTGACAGCGCTCAGCGAGCCGTGTGTGCCGCGCGCGAGATGCTCGAGGGATTCGGTAAGCTGGCGGGCTCGTGGAAGGAGCGCTATCACGTCGAAGCCGGTCTCGGCATCGGGATCAATGAAGGCGATGTCGTCGCCGGCAATGTCGGCTCCTCCGCCTACATGAGCTACACGATCATCGGCGACACGGTGAATATCGCGGCGCGGCTCTGTCAGCGGGCGCGCGCGGGCGAAATACTCTTCTCGAGCACCTTCAAGCGCTCGCTCGATGCGCGCGGTGTCGAGATCGGAGCGACGCCTCTTCCGCCGCTGCGGCTGCGCGGCCGCTCGCACCCGATCGACATCTACTGCGTGCCACGCGTCACGCGCGTGCAGATAACCGAAGGGCCGATCGCAGCCTGATCTTTCGCGGCTGGATCCACGGCGGTCGGCGCACTTAGGTAAGCTGGCCGGATGTCCGCCCTCCTCCATCCACCGACGCCGGCAGGCGCCATGCGGCGCCTGCGTTGGCATCAGCTGTACGGCAGCGCCGCGGCGCTCGCGCTCGCGGAAGCGATACGCGCCGATCACCGGCTGTACGTGCTGATCGCCGATGGTGCACGCGAGCTCGAGCGGCTCTCCTCCGAGCTGCGCTTCTTTACCTCGGAGAGGCTGCCGCTGCTGCGGCTGCCCGACTGGGAGGTGTTGCCGTACGACCTGTTCTCACCGCACCCGGACATCATCTCCGAGCGGCTGCAGTCCCTGTACGAGCTGCCGCACACCCGCAGCGGTTGCCTGATCGTCACCGCCGACACCCTGATGCAGCGCTTGCCGCCGCGGCAATACGTTCAGGGCCGGGCCTTCGAGCTCGTCGAAGGTCAATCGCTCGCCATCGAGCCTTTCAGGGAGCGGCTCACCGAAGCCGGCTACGCCAGCGTGAGCCAGGTGGTGAGCCCCGGGGAATTCGCCGTGCGCGGCTCGCTCCTCGATGTGTTTCCGATGGGCGCCGCGACGCCGCTGCGCATCGACCTGTTCGACGAGGAGATCGAGGCCATCCGTCGCTTCGATCCGGACACGCAACGCTCACTCGATACGCTGCCGGGTGTGCGGCTGCTGCCGGCACGCGAGATTCCGCTCGATCCGCAGGCGATCAAGGAGTTTCGCCGCCGCTACCGCACGCGCTTCGAGGGCGATCCCAACCGGGGGAGCGTCTACCGTGGAGTGAGCGAGGGTCTGGCGCCGGCGGGCGTGGAGTTCTACCAGCCGCTGTTCTTCGAGTCGATGGCGACGCTGTTCGACTACCTGCCGCCCGATGCGGTCATCGTGCACGATGCTTCGCTCCCGGGCTCGCTCGAGAGGGGCTGGCAGGAGATCGGCGAGCGCTACGAGGAGCGCCGCCACGATCTCGAGCGGCCGCTGCTGCGTCCCGCGGAGCTCTTCCTCGAGCCGACGCAGCTCGAGGCGCACTTCGACGCCTTCGCCGGCATCACACTCGACCCCTTCAAGGCGGATACCGAGCTGCAGGGCGAAGCGGCCACGGTGCGCAACTTTCCCACGACCGCGCCGCGCGAGCTGCGCATCGACGTGCGCGCCGCGGAGCCCTTCGCGCCGCTCGATGCCTTCCTGCGCTCGTTCGAAGGTCGCGTGCTGGTGGCAGCCGACTCGGCCGGCCGGCGCGAAGTGCTGCACGAGATGCTGCGCGCCCATCGGCACGAGGTGAGCGTCCTCGAGAGCTGGGACGCATTTGCTGCGGGCGATGCCGGCCTGGCGCTCACCGTGGCACCCGATCTGCGCGGGTTGACGCTCACCACCCCGCCGGTCGCGGTGGTCGCCGAGGCGCAGCTGTTCGGTCCGCGTGCGCCGGTCGAGCGCCGGCGGGCGAAGCGCGTCTCGGACCCGGAGGCGATCCTGCGCGATCTGCAGGACCTGAATCCGGGCTCGCCGGTCGTGCACGAGGAGTACGGCGTCGGCCGCTATCTGGGGCTCCAGCCCATGGAGATCGGCGGGCAGCCCGGGGAATTCCTGGTGCTCGAATACCAGGACGGCGACCGCATTTACGTGCCGGTGCACGCGCTGCATCTGGTGAGCCGCTATACGGGCGCAGCGCCGGAGCACGCGCCGTTGCACAAGCTCGGCACCGACCAGTGGGCGCGCGCGCGGCGGCGCGCGGCGGAGCAGATCCGCGATGTGGCCGCCGAGCTCCTCGACCTGCATGCGCGGCGCAAGGCACAGCCGGGGCTCGCGCTTGCGGTGAGCGAGCTCGACTACCAGGCGTTCGTCAACGCTTTTCCGTTCGAGGAGACCGAGGACCAGGCGCAGGCGATACGGCAGGTGCTCGCGGACCTCGCCGCCGATCACCCGATGGACCGCATCGTGTGCGGCGATGTCGGCTTCGGCAAGACCGAGGTGGCGATGCGTGCGGCATTCGTCGCGAGCCAAGCGGGCAAGCAGGTCGCGGTTCTCGCGCCGACCACGCTCCTCGTGCAGCAGCACCTGGCGAATTTCCGCGACCGCTTTGCCGACTGGCCGGTGCGGGTGGAGGGACTGTCGCGCTTCGGCTCCTCGAAGGAAACGCAGGTCGTACTCGAGGGTCTCGAGCAGGGCAAAGTCGACATCGTGATCGCGACGCATCGTCTGCTGCACGCGCACGCGCGCTTCAGGGACTTGGGGCTTCTCATCATCGACGAAGAGCATCGCTTCGGGGTGCGCGACAAGCAGCGCCTGCAGGCGCTGCGCGCCAACGTGCACGTGCTCACCCTCACTGCCACCCCGATTCCGCGTACCCTCAACATGGCGCTCGGTGGGCTGCGCGACCTGTCGCTCATCACCACGGCACCCGCCGAGCGGCTGGCCATCAAGACTTTCCTCATCGAATGGCACGCGCCGACGCTGCGCGAGGCGGCGCTGCGCGAGCTGCGGCGCGGGGGCCAGATCTACTTCGTGCACAACGAGGTGCGCAGCATCGAGAAGATCGCCGCGGAAATGCAGGCGCTGGTGCCGGAGGCGAGCGTGCGCATCGGGCACGGCCAGATGCGCGAGCGCGATCTCGAGCAGCTCATGGTCGATTTCTATCACCGCCGCTTCAGCGTGCTCGTGTGCACCACCATCATCGAAAGCGGCATCGACGTGCCGACCGCCAACACCATCATGATCAACCGCGCCGACCACATGGGGCTCGCGCAACTGCACCAGCTGCGCGGCCGCGTCGGCCGCTCGCACCACCGCGCCTACGCGTACCTCATCGCGCCCCCACGTCAGGCGTTGCCGCGCGATGCCGCGAAGAGACTCGAGGCCATCGAATCGATGGAGGAACTCGGCGCGGGCTTCGTGCTGGCGACGCACGATCTCGAAATCCGCGGCGCCGGCGAGCTGCTCGGTGAGCAGCAGAGCGGCCAGATGACCGAGATCGGACTGTCGCTGTATCTGGACATGCTGGAGCACGCCGTGCGGGCGCTGAAGGCAGGGCGCGAGCCGTTGCTCGATCAGCCGCTCGCCGCCGCCACCGAAGTGGAGCTGCGCCTGCCGGCGTTCCTGCCGGAGGCGTACGTGGCGGACGTGCACGTGCGGCTCTCGCTCTACAAGCGCATCGCCGCCGCCCCAGACGAGGCGGCGCTCGATGACCTCACCGCGGAGCTGCACGACCGCTTCGGTCCGCTGCCGGGAGCGGCACAGAACCTGCTGCGCATCGCTAAGCTCAAACTCGCCGCGCGGGCGCTCGGTGTGCGGCGGCTCGACCTCGGGCCGCAGGGCGGCTCGGTGCTGTTCGAGGAACGCTCAGGCGTCGATCCCGCGACGCTGGTGCGCATGATCCAGAAAGGCGCGCGCGAGTATCGCCTCGAGGGTCCGTTGAAGCTGCGGGTGTCGCGCCAACTGCCCGCCGAGAGCGCACGGTTCGAGTTTGCCGCGCAGTTGCTGCGCAGTCTCGGCGAGCGCCCGCGCATCCACTGACACCCGCGCATGTAGAATGGCTCGCATGAGTGCTCGACGTGCGCCGCCACTCCTGTTGACGCTGTCTCTGATGGGACTGCTGTGCGGCAGCACCCTGCCATCGCTCTCCCAGGAGCCGCCGCCGGCGCCCGCGCCCGGCCCCAGCAGCGCCGTCTACAACATCGAGGTCATCGTGTTTCGTGCCACGAGCGCGCTCGGCGGCCCCGAGGACTGGAGCGCGGAAGCAGGCGCCCGCAACATCGCCGGCGAGGAATCGGCGGGTGGCGGTGCGCAGGTCGGCCATTTCGTCGCGACGGTCCCCTCCTCGGCCTGGCAGCTCGGCGAGCTCGAGACCCGCCTGCGCGCCAGTGGCCTCTACGTCCCGGTCGCGCACACGGCGTGGTCGCAGACCGCAAGCTCCTGGGGGACACGCGCTGGATTCACGGTGCAGAAGCTCGGTATCGATGTGCCAGGCCTCTCCGGCAGCGTATTCCTCGAGCGCGGCCAGTGGCTGCACCTCGGTGTGGCGCTCACCTACGCCATGCCGTCTCCGCCGCAGGGTCTTGGCGCAGCGCCCGACACTCCCTTTACCATCAACGAGAGCCGGCGGGTGCGCTTCTACGAGCGCAACTACTTCGACCACCCGGCTTTCGGCGTGATCGCGCTGGTGAGCCCGGCGCAGGGAGCACGGCCTCCGGGTCGTTAGCCGGTGCAGTGGATGCCCCGGCGCGCGGCGTGCGCGCTTCAGTTGCGTCGTCGCGCGCGCAGCCCGAGCGCCGCGAGACCGAGACCGAGCAGCGTGAGCGTCGCCGGCTCCGGCACTCCGGTACCGCCCCCTCCCCCACCGCCGATCGAGCAGCCGGTCCCACAGGACAGGCGATCGATGCGCTCGGTCTGCGAGAGGAACAACGTGCCGTTGCTGGTGTCCAGCGACACGAAATCACCGCGCGTGCCACCGGTGGCGATGATGGTTTCAGTTCCGGTCTTGATGTCGATCAGGCCGACAGTGCCGTCATTGTTGTTGACGACGACATCTCCGCTCAACTTGCCACCGGAGATCACCCCGGTGCCGTCGGGGCCGTGACCGCCCCCCGAGTACGTGTTCAGCAGCGCGCCGCTGGCGTAATCGTAAGCGACGATATTGCCGCCGGCGGCCACATAAACGGTCTTGCCGTCGGGCGATACCGTAACGCCGTCACAGCCGCCGCAGGATGAGACGATCGTCCGGACTGCGCCGGTGAGCGGATTGATGTCGATGAGTCCCTGGAACGATGAGGAGACGATGTGGCCGTTGACCGTATCCCCCCACATCCCAAGGTAATTCGTGAGGCCACTCGGCAGACCCGCGATAGGCGTGTGGGCACCGCTGTTGTCGAAGTGCTCGTAGATACCCCCGAACAGCTGCGCGCCGTATACCTGCCCGCCCGCGGTC
>Ga0307471_100002327_pt1 | contig 10890 bp, 12 predicted proteins | sample atmos_gasesAM3C__2_FD_204566 | JGI IMG/M metagenome (GOLD analysis project Ga0307471, IMG submission 204566) | Hardwood forest soil microbial communities from Morgan-Monroe State Forest, Indiana, United States - atmos_gasesAM3C_515 | ecosystem: Environmental > Terrestrial > Soil > Temperate... | reverse complement strand
GCCCGTCTTGCGAACATGGAAGCGCTGCGGGGCCATTTGGAAACGGTTGGACTTTGGACCGCTACCCTCCGCCAGACGCGATAGGCCGGTTGCCGCACGATGCTCTCCCGAAACAATTTCCATGGATAAGCGCCTGCTGGTCTTCGACTGTCACGAAGCCTGGGTTCATCAACTCCGTGCCCTTCCTCAACCGCTAGACATTGTCATTGGCCTTCGTGGCCGCCACACGGACGGCTGGGACGAATCCATGAGGCCGGTTCCGCCCAACGCCCGTTTGGTTCGGTTGGAGGAAGCGGTTCGGGCCGCAGATACGTACGACTGCATCATCGCCCACAACCTGACGGACCTTCTTGACGCAAAAGCTCTCCGCGGGCCGCGCCTGCTGATTCTGCACGAGACCCTCGACGGCGCCATGCTCGAGCAAGGCTCCACGATTCAAGCTGACGAGCTTCGCCGGGCGGTGACGAAGTTCACGCAGCTCACGAGCACCCACGTGGCAGCGGTTTCCAAACTCAAGGGCAAATCCTGGGGATTTGATGAGGATATTGTGACACTCTCCGCCGATCCGGAGGACTACCCGGCTTGGCGCGGCGAACTCGCGCGCGGATTGCGCGTTGCGAATCACATTGAGCGCCGGCCCCGTGTTCTGATGTGGGATTTTCACAACCAGGCCTTCGACGGCCTGCCGATAACTCTGGTGGGGCACAATCCGGGGATGGAGGGCGTGGAGCCTTCCGCCGACTGGGCGGACCTGAAACAGATTTTCAGCCGCCACCGCTTCTACATTCACACCGCGGACCGGCATCTCGAAGACGGCTACAACATGGCAACGTTGGAGGCCATGGCAGCGGGGTTGCCAGTGCTCGGGAACCGGCATCCGACCTCCCCGATCGAAAATGGTGTGAACGGATTTCTTTCCGACGACCCGGCAGAGCTTGGCCGGTATGCCGAGCAGCTTCTCGCGGATCGGGAACTCGCCGCCCGGATGGGTGCCGCAGCGCGGGAGACAGTGGCCAAGCGCTTTTCGCCGTCGCGCTTCGAGGAGGCTGTCGGGCACTCCATCCGGCGCGCGCGCCGGAAGTGGGAACGCGGGCGCGCCACCGCGCTGAGCTGCCGCTGAATCCGCTCTTGCTAGGCGTTGATTCCGGGAAGAAATCTCCGAAGACTACTTGATGTAATTGAGCAGGGTCGGCAGGTTCAGGACTTGGGCGGTGGCGCTCAGTGTGGCCTGTGCCGTGACCTGAGCCTGCGAAAGATTCGTTATGGCCTCTGCCAGGTCGGCGCCCACCAGGTTCGTCTGCTGCTGGCTCAGGTTAATTTTGTCTTGGCTCAGGAAGTTTTCCTTGCTCTGCACTTGATTGAGGGCATCTCCGTAAAAGACTCGCTGCGTATTCAGTTGATTGAAGGCCTTCTGAACTTCCGTGTTGGCGGCGTCCATCCCCGTGCTTGAATTGAGGGAATTCACCAAGTCGTTCAGCGCACCGAAGACATTTCCGGATGCATTTGTGAAGATTTGGTCCCCCGGGAGGTTGGTCTGTATGGACTGCCCCTCGGAAATCTGGACCGAGGTGACCGCGGAGTTTCCATTGTAGCTCACTCCAGAAGGCGCCGAGGGATTCTGGGAGAAGGGCGCCGCCGTCACATTGGTCCCCGCAAAAATGTAGGCGCCCTGATAGGACGTGTTCGCCAACGACAGCATTTGTTGCTGCAAGCCGGCGACCTGAGCGGCGATGGTTTGGCGGTTCGCCGCTGTAAGTGTTCCGTTGGCGCCTTCGGCGCCCAGGGAAATGGCGGAGGTCATCAGTTGTACCGCGCTATTCATCACGGAGTCGGCAACCTGGTACCTCGACTGTAGGTCGCCCAAATTCACCTGGAACTGAGCATCCTGAGAGAATTGCGCGTTGTTGTTCACCAACGCGGCTACGGCAGCGGGATCGTCCGAGGGCTTGTTGATGCGGCGGCCCGTGGACACCTGCTGGACTCCGTTTTGTTCGTTTTGCTGCGAAGCCTGCAAGGAAGCCAGCAGGTCAGGCAGTATTTGAGGATTGACGCGAATGGTCATGGTTAAGCCGCCGTCGTGGATTGACCCAGATTGATCGCGGTTGCGGTCAAGGTATTGATGATCCCTGCGACCTGAGCGGCGGCCTGATAGGCGCGCTCGAACTGCACGAGGTTGACCGACTCCTCGTAGATCGAGACGCCGGATACGCTGCCGATCTGATTCTGCAATTGCAAGATCGTGGCCTGCGCCGCCGTTGATTCGGACTGCGCGGAGGAAGTTTCATTCCCCACTTGGAAAACTAGGTTTCCATAGGCGCTGAGCGGCGACTGGCCGTTCACAATCGGCTGATTCTGCAAAGCCAGCATGGCCGAGACGTTTGCATTGTCGCCCGGCGTTCCGTTCAGGCTCGCGGCGATCTTTGCCGGATCAGTGATCGCAACGTGGAGCGACGCCGCGGCCCCGGTTCCGCCTGGGGGAGGAACCGTAAAGAAGTTTCCGCCCGCTGCTCCATTCAGGTCAAAGCCAGCCTGATTGACCGAATTGATCGAGCTGGACAGGTTCGACGCGAGGGAATCGAGTGCGCCGGTGATTGTTGGAATCGTCTGATCGCGAATCTGAAGCGCGCCGGCGAGGGCGCCGCCGGTGAGACTCGATGTGACGTCGCTCCCGAGGGAATAAATGTGCTGAAACCCGGTGGTGGGATCCGCCTGGGCCGTCAACGGATTGCTTTGATTGCCCACCACGAGCGCCACACCGCTCGATGTGGTGAGCGTGACGGTTCCATTTCCTGTGCCAATCACAGATACGTCCACCAACCCCGACAACTGCTTGATCAACTGATCCCGCTGATCCATAAACGTGCCGGGATTTTGTCCCGCGGTCTGTGCGGCACTGATTTCGGTGTTGAGCTTGGCGACCTGGGAGGTCAGTTCATTGATCTGACCCACGGACTGCGTAACCGAGAGGTCCGCGTTTTGCTGCAACTGGGATAGACTCGAGGCGATGTTATTGAAGGACTGAGCCAGATTTCGCGACGCGCTCAGCACGCCCTGCCGCAGGTTCGTGTCGGAAGGATTGGTAGACAGCCGCTGCAAGCTGTTGAAGAATGCGGTGAGCGGACCCTGCAGGCCGTTGCCGGCCGTCTCGTTGAATAGCGTCTGGACCTGCCCCATGGAATTCAGGAATGAATCGAATTTACTTTGCTGCTGGGTTTCCTGGTCCAGCCGGAGTTGAAGCAGGCTGTCTCGCTGGCTCGTGATCTGAGCGACCCCGACGCCGGTCCCGAACAACTGTCCAGCGTACTCAACGGGTGGGGTTTCGGTGAACGAAACGGTTTGACGTGTGTAGCCCGGCGTGTTGGCATTGGCGATGTTGTTGGTCGTTGTCGAGAGGGCTTCTTGCTCAGCCTGCATCGCCTGCAAGGCAGTATTCAGACTGGAAAGCAGGGTGCCCACCGGCTAGATCCTCTCCTGGTACACCATGCCGGCGCCCGGGGATTCGGGCGACGCGTAGGTTGGCGCGTAAGAAATGAAGAGATTGCGCAGGGTGTTCATGGTCTGGCGCGACCGCCGCAGAATCGCCTGATTTACAGCATTGAGGCGCCGCAGCTCGTTCTGCGCCGCCACCATGCGGATCAGTGTGGTCCGGGCTCGCTCGTGAAGACCCGCGCTGGTTTCCGAACCCCAGGGCCAATCCAGTTCGCCCCTCCGCGGGGGTAGGCCAGCCCGTTCGGCACGGCGGGCCTGTAGAGTTGCGATTTCTGCGTCAAGGGTCTGGATTATCCGGCAGAGCTGCTCCTCCTCGGCGATTCGCTGCTCGGCATTCTGCAAATCGAAGCCAATAAATGCCTTGCGCCATGCTTCGAGTGTTTGGATGAGCGACCCCAGCAGCGTCAGACGACGCTCCAGAAGCTCCACGTATCGCGCGCTTTCCGATTTCACGGTTTATGCCAATTCATCAATCTGGTGGATTTCGTCTTTCTCGTCTGATTCAACGCTGGGTGGAGGGGGAGCAGGCTTTTCGGGAGCCTCTCGCTTCACGGCCGACCGCTTTCCTGACCCCTGCGGCTGCCCTTCATGGCTCTGACCGAGCGGCTCGATGCGCGACGCCGTAAGATCATCCATGATGCTTTCGTCTCCGAATCAGGTAATGACTAGCTTTGGCCTGCGCGGCCACTCAGGTCCTTCAACATCGCGTCGGCCACATCATTTGAACTCGGCTGGTAGGTCCCCCGTTCAATGCGCGCCTTCAGCTCCGCCACGCGATCCGCACGGATCTCCGGAATCTGCTGAAGCTTCGCGGTGAGTTGGTGCACTTGTGCAAGTGCTCCTGAAAACTGCACCGTGTCGCCCGCGTCCACCGGTGCGTTTTGTGCTCCTCCAGTAGCTTCCTGCGTGTTACGGGTCTTTGCGTTTGCTACAGCATCGGATTGAAGATTCGCGATCGGTTGCAAATTGGGATCAATTTTCATAGCTGTTCCACCCGCTGGACCTGGAGAATCGCATTTGCAAGCGTCCGGACGAAGGATGACAACCTGTGTTCACAACGTCCTCCCGTTAATATAACTATCGGCCAAATTCCCGGAAAGCTTAGTGGATGAACCAGTCTTGTCGAGATTTTCTTGTTTCAACTTCGGCTCTAAGTCCTTTAGAATCAGTTTTCCAATGCCGAGCCCCCCGGCCCTACCTACAGCGCCAGACATCACCTCGATCCCCCAATCCTCAATCATGCCATGGGCGGGGTCGGACTCCCCCTCCGTGTTTTCGCCGAAGCTATGTTTCATCGCCCGCCACATGGAAGCCAACAGGATGGATTCGAAATCACCGGCGGCCTTCTTCAGCTTCTGCTCGTCGGGCGAATCCACGGGCTTGGCCTGCGTGCCGGTGGCAGGCGATGCGGCTCCCACAAGATCAAGGGGCCGCAAACTGGCAGAATTTGAATCCACGGGCAACGTCACAATACCTCCAACGTGGCTTCGAGGGCGCCGGCGGCCTTGATGGCTTGCAGGATGGAAACGATATCTCGCGCGGTGGCGCCCATCGTTTGCAGTCCGCGCACCAACTCTTCAACCGTGGCGCCTTCCTTGAGCTGAATTAGCTGCGCGGCCTTCTCGGTGGCTTGTACTTGGGTCTGAGGAACGACAGTCGTCTCTCCCTTCGACAACGGTTCGGGCTGCGAAACCTCAAATGTAGTGGTGATCTCGATGGCCAGGTTGCCATGAAGAATCGAACAAGCTCCCAGGGTCACCGCTCCGCCCATCACCACTGTGCCGGTGCGTTCGTTGACGACCACCTTGGAGGTGGGGTGAAGACGAATTGCCAACTCGTCGACCCGTGCCATGAGCGCAGGCACGCCGCCTATGACGGCGTTCGATTCGGTGATCTCGATGCGGCGGCTATCCACGGCGTGGGCTACTTCCTTGCCCAATTCCTTGTTGATCGCGGCGGCAATATCTTGTGCCGCGCCGAAGTCGGGGTCGCGGAGCAAAAGGGAAAGCGTGCTCATGGAGCCCAGGGCGATCGCAGCGTCCCGCTCCACAATCCCGCCCTCGGGAATGCGCCCGACGGTGAGGTGATTGACAATCTTGGTGTTGCCTGCCCCGCCCGCGCTGTAACCACCGAGTGTGAGAGGCCCCTGGGCGACGGCATAGACATCGCCATTGGACGCTTTCAGCGGCGTCATCAGCAAAAGTCCTCCGGCGAGGCTCTTGGCATCGCCGATCGACGAAACGGTGACGTCAATTTTCATACCCGGCCGCGCAAAGGGCGGCAGGGTCGCCGTCACGAACACGGCCGCAATGTTATTCACTCGCACCGAGGCGGGGGGAATCTGCAAGCCCATTCGTTGCAAAAGATTTGCCAGGGTCTGGATGGAAAAAACTGTTTGCTGGCTGTCACCAGTGCGGGTCAATCCGACCACTACGCCGTAACCCATGAGCGGGTTGTCCCGAACACCTTCGATGGTCGTGATGTCCTTGATGCGGACATCATGCGGGCCTTCACCCGCAGCGGCCGATGGCGCCGCCGAAAAGCCGCCGGTGAGCAGTAGCAAAGCGAAGACAGGTGTGCGCAGCATCGGAATGAGCCTCTAGAAACTCAGTAGCTTCAAAAGAATCCGGAGCGGGAGAATCGGCTGGCGCGTCGAGTCCGCGACGGCTCCCTTGCCCTTAATCTCCAATTCCAGGCTGGTGATCGCCGTAGATAGGATCGTGTTATCGATGGCCACATCGCCGGGGCGAACCAAGCCCCGCAAGATCACCGTCTGACGGTCGTTCCCCACGGTGAAATCTCGGGAGGCCTCGATCACCAACACCCCGTTGGGCATGACGTCCACCACGCGGCCGGCCACCCTCAGTTGGAGAGTGGAGCTCAACGTTGACTGTCCTTTCCCATCCAGGGTGTTACTGGAGGTGGCGTTGAACAAGTTCTGGAGCGAATTCGTGGCGGCAAGCTGGCCGAGAAGCCCAGTGACCGCCGCCTTGGTGTCGAATTGGCGCCCGGTCTTATTTTCTCCGCTGGTATTTGCGGAGAAGCTGTCCAGAAGGCGTACGCTGATCAAGTCGCCGACCATGCTCGCCTTGTAATCGGATGCTGCGTTGGCGAGCCGGCCTGAGGAAACCCACAGGCTACCTGTGGTCGCGGGCTGCTCGAGATTGGCCGCCCGCGCGCGTTGCAAGTAGTTATCCAGCGAGGAGCCCGCGGGGCTGGGTTTGTTCTTGTCATTGCCTTTTGCCCGAACGCCGGCAGCAGTCAACAACAGCAGCGCCGCCGACAACGCGGCGGCAAACAATCCCTGTACTCGGATGCGATTCGTCATTGCCCCGGACTCCTTCAATAGTTGGCTTCGACTTGTCTCCAGCCGGTCACCTGCGCTTCGAGAATTTTCCCCGTCGGGCGAAGCCGGACCCGGATGCGTTGCCCGATCGCACCCGGCTCGAGCGCAGTTACATCCAGCGACAATTGTGTCGAAGGACCGGAAATCAAGCGCAAGCGGGCGATCTTGCCCGCCTCGACCAGCCTGACGCGCTGCTGTGCCGGGGTATCAAACCGCACAACCGGCAGCCCGCCGGGCAGATTCTCGATCCAACTCGCCGGGGTCATCGTATCAACCGACCGCGTCTCTTCGCCGCTTCTGGCAGCGGGGCCAGCCGCTTGGGCCTGAGCCCTGTCCTGGGCTTTGTCCTGGGGTTTATCCAGGGTTTTGCCTTGGGGTTCGTCCTGGGCTTCGTCCAACTGCGCCAGGTCAACCCTGGACCGAGCCATGGCTACGAATGGCAGGATGCTGTGGTCGGCGCGAGAGACGAGCAGGAACTTGATCTGACGAAGCGCGGGGTCGAGTTCCATCCGGGTCACCTGCAACTGCGCATCATCCACGGACAGCATGACGGGCGCCATGAGCCAAATGTCTTCAGGGGTGATGAGTTGATTGCTGAGGAGTTTGTTGTGACGCAGCGTCGCTTGGATCGCCACGGCAACCTCCTCCCGCGTGATCTGCCGGCCCGAGCGATGGATGACAATCTGTGGAGGGACCTCCACTTCGCTGAAGACTTCATCGTTGACCAGCCGGCGCAAGACCGCATCGGCGGAGAACACCCGGATACTGCCGGGCTGCGGCGCCCGGCCAATCAAGATTCTTTCAGCAGGGATACGCATAGCGGAGGGAGTGCGCTCCGGCAAAAGGTCAGCAAGATAGACGGAGCTTCCCCGCACTACAACCTCACGGAGCAGCGGCACCTTGGAACCTGCGGCTCGCGCCGCGCCGCCACCCAGCAAAACTGCGATACCTGCAAAGACCACCGATAGGTAAGCTCGACGCAATCTCAGCTCCCGCTAGCGAGACATCGCGTTGACGTTCTGGAACATCTGGTCGGCGGCCTGCGCGACTTTCGAATTGGACTCGTAGGCGCGCTGGGCCAAAATCATTTGCACGAACTCCTCAACTACGTTCACATTGGATTGTTCGAGCGATCCCTGCTGAAGTGTGCCTAGCCCCTCGTTGCCGCCCGGCGTACCCAACAACGCGTCGCCGGAAGCCGTCGTCGGCAGAAATAGGTTCTGACCGATACTGTTCAGGCCGCCGGGATTCGCAAACAGCGCCAACTGAATCGTGCCGACCTGCTGGGCTTGTGACTGACCGGGCAGCGTCACGCTGACCGTGCCGTCGTTGCCGACCGTGACCGTGGTTGCGGCGCTGGGAATCGTAATGGAGGGCTGAAGCGGATTGCCGTCAGACGTAACCAGCGCTCCGTTGGCATCCAGGTGAAAGGTTCCCGAACGCGTGTAGGCAATTTCTCCGGTAGGCAATAGGACCTGGAAGAACCCTTGTCCCTGGATGGCGAAGTCGAGCGGATTGCCCGTCGCGCTAAAATCGCCCTGGGCTTGAATCATCTCCGACGCCGCGGAGCGTGAGCCCAATCCGATCTGCAATCCGGCGGCGATCGTGGTTTGCTGGGTCGCGGCCGCACCGGGCATGACCAGGTTCTGATAGAGCAGGTCCTGGAACTGGAGCCGGCGCCTGCGGAAGCCGGCCGTGCTGGCGTTGGCGAGGTTGTTGGCGATGTTATCCAAATTGAGCTGCTGCGCGATCATTCCGCTGGCGGCTGTGTTCAGTGCACGAAACATGTGATTGCTCCTTGGCTTAAATCCGCGGCAATTCTTGCACAGCGGTTTGATTGAAATCCGTATTGAAAATAGTAAGCGCCCGCTGAACCAGTTCCGCGTTGCGCTGCAAATCGATCAAGGCCACCGCACTGGTGATGGGATCGCAGTTGGAGGTTTCCAATTCGCCCTGGCGGACTTGAGCCAGCAGCGCAGGTTTTTCGCTTCCGCTCGGCGCCGTGAAGTCCGTATTTCCCTGGGCAACCAGCATGGTGCCGGGAGCGAAGTCCACGAGCTTCAATTTGTCCACGATCGCGCCGTCCACGGAAACCGTTCCGTCACCGCTGACGGTCAACTTGCCTGTTGGAAGCACGATCGGGCCTTGATCCCCGACCACGGGATTCCCCCGCTGATCTACGAGCTGGCGTTGGGTATTCAGGCTGAAATTTCCGTTTCGGGTATAGAGGACGCCACCCTTGGTCTGAACGGAAAAAAAGCCCGGGCCGTCGACTGCTAGATCGGTCTCATTTCCGGTCGTGTCGAGGGAGCCAGCGGAAAGGTCGATGCGCGCCCCGCCGATGACCGCGAAGTCGTTTATGGCCAGGTTCACAGGTGTGATGTGGTTGCCATTCAGCGCCGCCGTATAGGCCCGGTAGAATTCCTTTTGCGCCTTGTAGCCGACGGTGTTGACGTTGGCTAGATTGTTGGCGACCAACTCGAGGGACTGCATGCGAGCAGCGAGCGCCGTGAAGGCAGAGTAGAAGCCGCTATCCATCGTAGTCCATTCCGCAGAGGAATGGAGCACACGACGGGCCACATTAGCCGGCTCTAATAGAGGACTAAATGCCAGCTACTCTGTGAGTTACGAATCGAATAAAACAGGCAGGAAAGTTAAGATTCTGCGGGTTTTGCCGGGGGGCACAGTTCTACTGGGCAGCATTTTCCGCCTGCGTTTTGACATCGCTTGTTTTTAATTCCGAAACCGCTTTCCGCTGGCCTTTTCAGCTGGTCTTTGCAACGCCCAAGTGAGTTCCTGAACGGCCTGTGAGAAGCCGTCCTCGCCCCTGAGGAACTCGGAAACCAGCGGTAGATTCTCACCGCTATCCTTCCCAAAGCGTGCCTGAAGCAGCCGCGCCGGCCCGGTGAATTGGTCCGCCTCTGAGGAACTGAAGCGCCCGGAACAGAAATATTCCGCGGTCCCCACGATTTCTGCGATGTGCGGGTCCTGATTCGCCCGGCTCGGATCGTGATGGTGCTGAACCGCGTCCAGAAGGGACGATGAGAACTTCCAGGACATGGCCATCCACCGCCCAATTTCGCAATGATCGAGACCGAAGAACTCGCGCTCAAGTTCGAGGTTGTCCCTCCAAGGATCGGGGGGAAACCGATGGCCAGTCGCCTCTTGCTCCCGCGCTACCATCATCAGGGGCAAATGACCGATGTCATGCAACAATCCCGCAAGGTACGCCAGACCGCGGACGGGGTACTCGGACCATTCCGCAATCCGCTCGCTCACTGTGGCGACCAGAGCGCTATGGGGCCAGAAGGCTGCGGCGATCTCGTCCCGAACCTCACGGCCGGCAAACCTTGTAATGGCACAAATCAAAACCAGAGCTCGAAAGTAATCGGGCCCGTAGAGAACGACCGCTTCAGAAACGCTCTGTATCGGGCCGCTCGAGGTCGGAAGAACTGTATTGGAAAGACGAAGGATCCGCCGACAAAGTCTGGGCTCGGAACGGGCAACCTCGCTCACTTTCTTTAGATCCACGACGGGAGCGCTTAGCAGCACATCTAAATCGAAGACGCAGCTTGGGAGGGCGGGAAGCCCGCCCGACAATATTGACGCCAGCCGGCTCCTTCGGTGTTGTTGGGTTTCCTTCTGAATTGGTAACGTGCGATCCATGCTGCCTCACAGGGCGAATCACGCCTCGTGAAGGTTTATCGGCAATCCGCGCCAAGGCTTTAACCCGGATTTCCGATTTGAAACTCGGCGATGAGACTCCGGCTGAACTGCCCGACGAGCTAATTTGCCACCCGACCAATGCCGTGGTGTCCCGCGCTTGACACCAGAGGGAAGCAGGCATACGTTTCTGAGCAAGGAAAAAGTTGAAATCGTAAATTCCGGCTCGCGAGCAATTGCTATGAGCGGGGCGGTGGTCGCACGGTGCAGGACTCTTTTTCAATTCGGAGGAATTCACGATGTTATCCCTCAGAGTCAATCGGAAAGCTTATAACGTGGACGTCGAACCCGAGACTCCTCTTCTGTGGGTCATCCGTGACACGATCGGCCTC
>Ga0307471_100002325_pt1 | contig 10891 bp, 8 predicted proteins | sample atmos_gasesAM3C__2_FD_204566 | JGI IMG/M metagenome (GOLD analysis project Ga0307471, IMG submission 204566) | Hardwood forest soil microbial communities from Morgan-Monroe State Forest, Indiana, United States - atmos_gasesAM3C_515 | ecosystem: Environmental > Terrestrial > Soil > Temperate... | reverse complement strand
TGGTCATCCTGACGCTCGGTCTGTTCGGCTGGCGAACCGCGTACGGGTGGCTGATCCAGCAGCCGTACATGCAGGAGAAGGTTTACGTCCTGGGTACCGGGGAGCGGGCGCAGCGCCTGGTGCAGGGCTTGCGGCAGCGCCGGGAACTCGGTGTCGATGTGATCGGCTGGAGCGGGAACGTGGAAGGTGCGCTCACGCGGGAAACGGCCGCGGAGCACTTGATGGAACTGGCCCGGGCGCATCGCGTGCACCGCGTAATCGTGGCCATGCCTGACCGGCGCGGAACCATCCCCGTGCAGGAACTGCTCCAGCTACGTCTGAGTGGAGTTAGCATCGAAGAGGCGACTTCGTGGCTGGAGAAAATTTCCGGGCGCATCGAAGTCGAACAGCTTTATCCGAGCTGGCTGATCTTCGCGGAAGGGTTCCGTTTCAGCAGCAGCTTTAACCTGATGCGGCGGGCGCTTTCGACCCTGATGTCGTTGACCCTTCTCCTGGTGGTGTTGCCGTTTTTGCCCTTCGTGATCCTGGCGATCAAGCTGGATTCCAGGGGTCCCGTGCTCTACCGGCAAAAGCGGGTTGGCCGGGCAGGCCACACCTTCTATTGCTACAAGTTCCGCACTATGCGACAGGACGCAGAGGCCGACACCGGGCCGACGTGGGCGGGGGACGACGATCCCCGGATTACGCGGATTGGGAAGCTGCTGCGCTTGTCGCGCATCGACGAAATTCCGCAGCTGTGGTGCGTGTTCAAAGGCGATATGGCGTTCGTGGGTCCTCGGCCGGAGCGGCCGGAGTTCGTGGAGTGGCTCACGAAAGAGATTCCCTACTACGGGGTGCGCCACGCGGTGCGTCCAGGAATCACCGGGTGGGCGCAGGTCCGCTACAAGTACGGCAATACCGTCGAAGACGCCAAGCAAAAGCTGCAATACGACCTGTTCTATATCAAGAATGCTTCGCTCGGTCTGGACATTTTGATCATGCTCCAGACGATCAAGATCGTGCTGCTCGGCCGGGGCGCGCAATGAAATTGGTGTTCTGGGCGGCAGTCGCGCTGATCGCGTACGCCTACGCCGGCTACCCGGTGTGGTTGTGGTTGTGGAGCCGTTGGCGGCCGCGGCCGGTCCAGCGGGGAACGATTCAGCCGCGCGTCTCGATTGTTGTGGTGGTGCGCAACGAGGAGCGGGTGCTCCGTAGCAAACTGGAGAACCTGCTGGCGCTGGACTACCCGCAGGAACGGACAGACCTGGTGATCGTTTCGGATGGATCGACCGATGGCACCGACGGGATTCTGCATGAGTATGCGCGCAACCCGAGAGTGCATACGGTCCTGAACCACTTGTCACGGGGCAAGGCCGCGGGATTGAACGACGCCCTTAATTGGGTCCAGGGCGACATTGTGATTTTCACCGACGCGCGCCAGAACATTGAAACGGGCGCCGTGCGAGCGCTGCTGGAGAATTTTGCGGATCCGGAAGTGGGCTGTGTGAGCGGCGAACTGATGCTGGGCGATCCGGATGAGGGCGAGCAGAGCCAGGGCATGGGGTTGTACTGGCGAATCGAGAAAAGGGTGCGCGAACTGGAATCGGCTTCGGGGTCGGTGGTCGGCGCAACAGGAGCTTTCTACAGTGTACGGCGTGAATTACTGGCTCCGATACCGGCCGAGACTGTGCTCGACGACGTATACGTTCCAATGCAGGTGGCGCGGGCGGGGGGGCGGGTGGTGTTCGAGCCGAGGGCGCGAGCCTGGGATCTGGCCGACCAGGGTACGGGCCGGGAGTTCTCGCGCAAGGTACGGACGCTCAGTGGGAATTATCAACTCCTGCAGCTGGCGCCCTGGTTGTTGAGCCGGACAAACCCGCTGCGCTTCGAGTTCATCAGCCATAAGCTGCTGAGATTGGTGGTTCCATTTGCACTGGTGACTGCGCTGGCGGCATGCGCTTTCTTGCCCCAGCCGTTCTATCGGTTGGTCCTGCTCCTGCAGCTGGGGTTTTACGCGTTAAGCCTGCTGGGGATGACGCGAATGAAGATCGGCCCCCTGGCGCGCCTGGGGGATGCAGCCTCCACTTTCGTGGTTTTGAATACGGCGGCAGTGGTAGCGTTCGCGAACTTCGTGACAGCGAGAAAGGTGGCATGGACGCGGTGAGGCGGGCGTACGTGCGGTACACAACCCGCTTCAGCCGCTCAGGAAAGTGTTCGGGCCCACTATGAAGCAGGACCTGCAGGTCGAGGCACCTAGTCCGCTTTTGCCGGTGCGGTCGCGTCGAGCGACCCTAGCCTACCGCGCACTGGTACTTTTTTCCGCCATCTATTTTCTGCGGCCGGAAGATTTCATTCCCGGTCTGACGGCTATCCCGATTGGAAAGATTACGGGTGGAATCGCCTTGCTGGCGCTGGTCTTCGGGGTCAAGGCGAAAGAGCGGGGAAAGTTGCCGATAGAGTGCAAGCTCCTCCTGGTACTTCTGGCACACATGATTCTGACGATTCCGTTCGCGTACTGGCGTGGGGGATCGTACGACACCGTCATCAACAAGTTTTCCAAGGGTGTGATTGTCGCCCTGCTGATCACACTGGTGGTAACGAAGGTAAACGAACTGCGCAAGCTGCTATATATCCAGGCAGCGGCGGTGGCGCTCATTACCGTGTTTTCGATCCTAGCGCATCACACGATTGAGGGGCGACTCATGGGCATCCAGAAGGGGATTCTGGAAAACCCGAATGACCTCGCCATCAATATCGCCATTAATCTTCCGCTGTGCATGGCGTTCCTGTTTGCGGCCAAGGGAGGTCTCCGTAAATTTCTATGGACCGTCGGGTTGCTGGGCATGCTGTATGCGGTGGTGGCGACCTACTCTCGCAGCGGCATGATCGCGATGGTGATCACGGGAGTGATTTGCCTGTGGGAGTTTGGCGTGAGGGGCCGGCGCACGATGCTGCTGATGAGTACGGCAATCGTCGGAGTGTTCGCGGTGGTCGTCATGCTGGCGACTCCACACTACCTCATTCGGCTGGAGAGCCTGGTTCGAGGCAACATCGAGGGTTCAGGAGATAAAGGGTCGATGGAAGCGCGCAGCGAACTGTTGCGCGAAAGCCTGAAGCTGATGGTGCACCATCCCATTTTTGGCGTCGGTCCGGGGAACTTCGGAGTGATCACCGAGGAATGGCGGGTCGCGCACAACACCTACACGGAAATGGGAGCGGAGACGGGCCTTCCCGGCCTGATCCTGTTCTGCGCGGTGCTGGTCAGTGCGGTGCGCCGTATCCGGCGGGTGCGGAAGTTGCCTGGCTACGCGACCAACGAGAACATCCGTCTGTGGACGAGCGCGCTGTGGGCGGCGCTGGCCGCGTACCTGGCAGGTGCCGTCTTTGCGTCGACCGAATACAACCTGTTCCCGTATTTCATGGTGGGCTACATCTGCGCCCTGTACCAGATTGCCAGCAAGCCCTCTGAGGAGAACAGCGGGGGAAGCGGGACCACGTCGAGCGGAGGCACAAAAGAACTTGGCTATGGTGGAAACAAAGAACGCGAACTCGTTTGGAGTCGCTGAGGAAGTTCTGGCGATTCTGCGATGTCTGCATTGCCAGAGCGGCCTGAACTCCGAGGCGGACGGACTGGTTTGCACCGGATGCGGGCGGCAGTATCCGCTGCGGGACGGCGTGGTGCGATTCGTAGGCGCGCAGGAGTATGCGGGAACCTTCGGCTTCCAATGGAAGCTGTACGCGCGGACGCAGCTGGACGACGCGACCAGCCAGAAGTCGGAACGTGCCTTTCGGCGGCGCACGGGTTTCCGGCCGGAGGACCTGGCGGGGAAGCTGGTGCTGGACGTGGGTTGCGGGATGGGAAGGTTTGCGGAAGTCGCGACGCGCTGGGGCGCTAATGTGGTGGGAATCGACCTGAGCCTCGCGTCGGAAGTGGCAGCCAAAAACCTGGCAGAGCGGGATGCCACGATTTTCCAGGCCGACGTTTTCAAACTCCCATTCGCTGCGGAGAGCTTCGACTACATCTACAGCATCGGGGTTTTGCATCACACACCGGATTGTGAGCGGGCATTCAAGTCGCTGCCGGGACTTCTGAAGCCGGGCGGGCGAATCGCCATCTGGCTCTACAGCGCCTACAACCCCTGGTACCGAATGAGCGACCTCTACCGGAAAGTCACGCGGAGGATGTCGCCCCAGACGCTGCACACGCTGTGCCGCGGGGTGGTGCCGCTGTACGGGATACACCAGGTGCTGAAAAAGATTCCGCTGTTGGGCCCGGCGGCGAGCCGCGTGCTGGCGTGGATGATTCCGATGTCGTTCAACAAGGATTCGACCCGGCGCGTGCTGGACACGTTCGACTGGTACTCGCCGTGGTACCAGTCCAAGCACACCTATGAGGAAGTGTTCCGCTGGTTCGAGGCGTGCGGGCTGGAAGATTTGCGGGTGATCGAGCAACCGATCGCCGTGCAGGGCACGCGGCCGCCGGTCGGCAAGGGACGATCCACCGCCGAGAAGCTCGAGGTGTCGCAGTGTGCGGAATAGCCGGCCTGGTCGGGCGTCGGGACGAGGCGGTGGAAGCCGCGGACGTCCACCGCATGTGCCAGACGATTGTGCACCGCGGGCCCGACGACGAAGGCATCTACGCGAAGGGACCGGTCGGCCTGGGAATGCGGCGCCTGAGCATCATTGACCTAGCCGGCGGGCGGCAACCGATTCACAACGAAGACCAGAGCGTATGGGTGGTCTTCAACGGAGAGATCTACAACTTTCCGGAATTACGGCGCGAGCTCGAAGCCTGCGGACACCACTTCTATACCCACAGCGACACAGAAGTAATTGTCCATCTTTACGAGGAGATGGGCGTGGACTGCGTGAAGAAGCTGCGCGGCATGTTTGCCATCGCCTTATACGACGAGCGCGCCCAAAATCTGCTGCTGGCCCGGGATCGGCTGGGCAAGAAACCTCTGCACTACGCCCTGCACAATGGTCGCCTGCTGTTCGGTTCGGAGATCAAAACGATTTTTGCGGTCGCGCCCGAGTTGGCGGAGGTCAACTCGGAAGGGTTGCTGCAGTATTTCTACTTCGGCTATATTCCCGATCCGCAAACCGCGTTTCGCCACATCCACAAGCTGCCTCCCGGACACCTGCTGGAGTACGCCAACGGGGAAATCAAGATCCGCGAGTACTGGGATGTGCCGGAGTATGGGACGCATCCGGCGATGTCGGAAGAAGAATGCCTGGAAGAGTTGGAACGGCGGTTGCAGGAGGCGGTACGGATCCGGCTGATCAGCGATGTACCTCTAGGCGCGCTGCTCAGCGGGGGCGTGGATTCCTCCATCATCGTGGCGCTGATGGCCCGGGTCAGTTCAGCTCCGGTGAAGACGTTTTCCATTGGGTTTCAGGCGGAACAGTTCAACGAAGCGGAATACGCGCGGCTCGTCGCTGAACGTTTCGGGACCGACCATCACGAGCTGACGCTGGACCCGAACCTGGAAGAGACGCTCACTTTTTTATCGCGCATGCTGGAAGAACCCTTTGGGGATTCCTCGATGTTGCCCACCTACTATGTCTGCCGGATGGCGCGCCAGCAGGTTACGGTTGCGTTGTCGGGCGATGGCGGAGACGAGCTGTTTGCCGGATATGACCGCTACCTGGTGGCGATGGAGCGCAAGAAATTCGACCGGGTGCCGGGCTGGCTGGGACAACTGTACCGGGAACAGATGCACGACCGGATTCCGGCGGGAATGTACGGGAAGAATCTGGCGTGGAACGCATCCCTGCCGCCACGGGATCGATATCTAGATGGCGTTTCGTTTTTCCCCGTGCTGCATCGGGAGCGGAGACTGTTTACGAAGGAATTCCTGGAGAGCTCGAACCAGTTACCCGATCCCTTGCAGCAGTGGCAGCGCCTCTACGATGACGCTCCGGCCAGGGACGCACTGAGCCGGCTGCTTTATCTCGACACGAAGACTTACCTGACGGCGGATATCCTGGCGAAGGTGGACCGGATGAGCATGGCAACGTCGCTCGAAGTGCGGGTGCCGATGCTCGATCATGAATTCGTGGAGTGGGTAGCCGCGTTGCCCGTCCAATGGAAATTCCGCACGGGGACGCGAAAGTACATTTTGAAGAAGCTGGCGGAACGGCTGGGGATCCCGGCGGAATTGCTGCATCGCCGGAAGCAAGGTTTCCAGTTGCCCCTGGTCGATTGGATGCGGAACGAAATGAAGGACCAGTTCCTGCGTGTGCTGCTGGAACCACGAACGTTGCAGCGGGGGTATTTTAAGCCCGAGGCGGTGCGAGCCCTGGTGGATGAACATGCGCGGGGACGCCGGAACCGGTCGGGGATGCTCTGGCGCATGCTGGTGCTGGAACTGTGGCACCGGAATTTCATGGAAGCAGGCACGAGCTGGAAGATGGCGTCCGCGGCTCCGACTTTGTCTTCCACAGAAGTGACCAGGGTTGTGCACAGTCCGGCAGCCGAAAAGTGATACGGCGACGCCAAGGGTTAGGCACACGCTAGAGATCGTTGCGGGAGCCATTCCGAATTTTATGCATGTTGCGGGAACAATCGCTATGCGAAGCTTGCCACGGGCAGCCACCGCACGCTGCAAGGCACCGTTGTTTGTGCTACGCCGTGTTTGGGACGACGCTGCTATATCGCAGGCTGCTTTGGGCAATTTTGTGATTGACCACTCTGAGCGCGTCCTCTATCACTGGCATTTTGACTGCAATGCGAAAACGCCGCTGGGGCGGTGGTTCACGTCAGCCATGTTTGTTGGGTGTAGCGCGAGGAGTTGGACGCATTCTGGCAGACCATGAGAGAGCCCGCCAAGGTCTTGCAGATTGGAAACTATCCGCCACCGATGTGCGGGTGGGCGATCCAGTTAAAACTGGTGACGGAAGAATTGCGTCGCCGCGGACACTTGTGTGAGGTCTTGAAGATTAACGAGGGCCGGCAGGTCAAGAGTCCGGAGTATGTGGACGTGCAGGACGGCCCGGACTATCTGAAGAAGATATGGGGGTATGCGCTGCGCGGATACCTGCTGAACGTGCACGTGAACGGCATGTCGAAGAAGGGATACTGGCTCGCCACAGCAGCGGCGATCACGGGGCGACTCGTCGGCCGGCCAGCGCTGGTTACGTTGCATGGCGGACTTGCACAGGATTTCTTTCCCCGTTACGACAGACGCCTGTGGCATTGGGCGTTCTCCGCGCTGTTTCGGCTGGCCGGTCGAATCGCCTGTGACAGCCAGCCGATAGAGGACGCGATCGTGAGATATGGAATCCGGGCGGAAAAAGTGCAGTCGATCGCGACGTTTTCGCCACAATACCTGCAATTCGTTGCGGTCACGTTGCCGAACCACGTCGAGCAATTCTTGGCGAAGCACTCGCAGGTCTTCCTGTCTTACGTGTCGTTCCGAGCAGAGTACCGGCTCGACGTTTTGCGAGCGGGGATGCAACTGCATCGACAACAGTTTCCGGGGACGGGGTTTATCTGGCTGGGGTTCCCTGGCCGGGAGTTGCCCGCCGCGGAGGAATTTGTAAGAGACTGGCCAGCCGACGAGCGGAACAGCCTGTTGTTGCTGGGGAACTTGACTCACGACCAGTTCTTGACGCTGTTGCGCCGCTGCGCCGTGTACCTGCGCACTCCTGCCTGTGACGGTGTGGCTGCGTCCGTGCTGGAGTCGCTGGCCTTGGGGGTTCCGGTGGTGGCCAGTGAAAACGGGCGCCGGCCCGCGGGTGTGGTCACTTACAGGGACACGAACGCGTCCGACATGGCGGACAAGTTGCGCTACGTCGTCGACCACTTCGAAGAAGTGAAATCGGGCATTCGCTTGGAAGCGGCTGACGACAATGTCGGTCGGATGGCGGACTGGCTTGCGGGTGAGTCCACTGTGCCAGCCTCCGAGAACGCCCTCGCGATGCGATAAATCGAGTCGCCACCTTGGGGCGTTTTCCCAACGGTTCATGGAGGCAAGTGGTGCAAAGCTTTGGCGCACAGTCGATTCTGGTTTTCTCTCTAATTCTCTCCTCGGTTACAGTCTTTGGGCAAGAGCGGAAGGCGGAGTTTGCGGGGCAGTTTGATGGTCCGGCAGAATTGCCGCGGCTGTACGTGAAGAGTTCGGTTACGGATACGCCCGCACCGGGCAAAACAGTGCTAGTGAAGAATGCCGAGGAGTTGATGGCGGCAATCGACAAGGTCAGCTGCGGAGACACGATCCGCTTGCAATCCGGGTCCGTATTCGCGGGGAACTTCAAGTTTCCCGCCAGAACTTGTGATGATGAGCGTTGGATTGTCCTGCGGACAAGCGCGGCGGACAACGAACTGCCGCGGGAAGGAACCCGGATCACGCCTTGCTACGCTGGAGTGCCATCATTGCCCGGACGGCCAGCTTTCCCATGCTCCACACCACATAATGTTATGGCGAAGGTTGTTTCTGACAGCAAGGGCAGCGGTCCAGTCATCTTCCTGGATGCAGCCAATCACTACCGCTTTGTCGGGCTCGAGATCACCCGCGGTTCGCCGGGATCGATCACGTACAACCTCGTGTCTCTGTCGAGTGCAGGGACCGCGGACCACCTGGTGTTCGACCGCGTATGGATGCACGGAACGCCGCAGGACGAAACCACACGTGGGATCGCGTTGGGGGGAAGCCGGTACGTAGCGGTGGTGGATTCCTACTTTAGCGATTTCCATTGTGTCGCGCAAACCGGAGCTTGCGTCGATGCCCAGGCCATTGCGGGCGGCCTCGGTGACCATCCGATGGGCCCCTACAAGATCGTCAATAATTTTCTCGAAGGGGCAGCCGAGACCCTGATGTTTGGAGGGGGAGAAGCTTTGCTGATTCCTGCTGATATCGAGATCCGACACAATCACCTGTTCAAGCCCCGGACGTGGAAGCAAGGGGAGCCTGGATTCGTGGGCGGAGCCTCAGGCAAGCCGTTTATCGTGAAGAACCTTTTTGAGTTGAAAAATGCACAAAGGGTGCTGTTCGAAGGCAATCTCCTGGAGAATGCCTGGGGAGGCTATAGCCAAACTGGGTTTGGCATTCTGTTGACCCCGAAGAATCCGGGGACTTGCCCGGTTTGTTCCGTGCGCGACGTAACCATCCGGTACTCGCGGATCGCGCACACAGGCGCTGCGATTCAGATTGGGAACGGCCTGTCGGATACAGGATATGCGGCACAGGAAGGCTCTCACTATTCGATCCATGATCTCGTCTTCGACGACGTGAACTACGCAGGCTGTCAAGGGTGCAACGGAGATATGTTCCAGATCACTACGGCTCTGTCGGCGCCACAAAAGTTTTGGCTACACCACGTCAGCATTCGGCACATTACCGTGGCCACCGACCATGCCCGGGCGGGCTGGATCATTGCAGGACCAGCTGGCCAACAAACCATGGTGTTTGAAGACAGCATCGTTGCTGGGGGCTCCGCAGGGCATATCAACGCCGGCGGAGGCGCAGCGCAGTGCTATTTTAGCCAAGTGGTGATGAAAGGTGTGCTCGACAGGTGCTGGTCGTCCTACAGGTTCGATCGCAACGTGATTATGAATGCGTTGCCGATGCACCAGTGGCCACCGGAGAATTGGCCTGTCGAAGGGCATTCGCAGGTGGGGTTCGTGAACTGGAACAATGGGGTAGGAGGAGACTATCATTTGGCTCCGAAAAGCCGCTTCAAGAACAGAGCCTCCGACCAGAAGGATCCGGGCGCCGACATTGATGCGGTCAACGCCGCGACCGAAGGTGCTCAATAGCTCGCCCAGTGACCCTGGTCAGGACTGCATGGTCACTAGCCTGAAGAAAACGCGGTGAGCCATCCAGTTGAACGGTGGATAGTACGCGATCTTCTCAAGATTGGTGGAGATCTTGGGGAAGCGATACAACAGTCGCCACACGATGGGGAAAACGGCGCCGTAGACGTGTGTCACCCGGCACTCGGAGCCGACAACCTCACGCATCTCCCCGGGCAAGGAACCATGTTCTCGCCCCGTCCAACGCTTGATGAGGCCAAGGCCAAGCCCATGGATAGCGTTGTCAAACTCGAGGACGACCGTGCCGCCGGGTCGTACCACTCGCTTCATCTCAGCGATCATGCTTCTCTGGCTGTCCAGGCTGAACAGGTGCAGGAAGTTGAGCGAGGTGACCACGTCAAAGTAGCCTGTAGGGAAGGGTAGGGTCTGGGCATAGGAGCGCACTAAGCCGACTCCCGGGCGACCCTCAATCTTTCCTGCGGCGATCCGGAGCATGTCTTGCGAGGCATCGACCCCGACCGTCAGTGCAGCGACGTCGACAAAGTCCGCCACACCACGGCCTGTTCCGCACCCCACATCGAGAATTCGCTTCCCCTGCAAAGGCCCGATCAGTTTCTGGTAGGCGTTGCTTGTGATCTTTTTTTTGTATTCATTGGCCGCTCCGGCGTAACGCTTTTCGTCGTAGTTGCTAACGTTGCGATAGTCGCCCTTCCCAATGTCGTAGTCGACCACTTCGAAGTCTGATTTCATACGGTTACTAGGCCTGTAATTCCTTTGTTGAGGATGTTCGAAAGCAGGTCGAGCGTTATCTTGGTGGATCTTGAAATTTGACGGTTCCCATCCGCAATGATACGCAGGACCGCTCGCACCGTATAAAGCCGCAACAGATTCTGATTGAGGGCACGGGAATACCCCGACAGGAACTGTCGCGCCACCGATTCAACGGCACTGCGGGAGTACAGCTGTCTGCCGGCCAGGATCATGAGGTATCCAATGAAGTGTGCTACATCAGTGTATATGGGACCCGAACGGGAGTAGCTGGCGAAATCAACTATGCTGAGCCGGCTATCGTCCAGTAATACATTTTGAGGGAGAAAGTCCCCGTGCATGGCCGCCTCGGAAACTGAGGAACCGGACGAACTTGCACTCAGGTCG
>Ga0307471_100002324_pt1 | contig 10894 bp, 9 predicted proteins | sample atmos_gasesAM3C__2_FD_204566 | JGI IMG/M metagenome (GOLD analysis project Ga0307471, IMG submission 204566) | Hardwood forest soil microbial communities from Morgan-Monroe State Forest, Indiana, United States - atmos_gasesAM3C_515 | ecosystem: Environmental > Terrestrial > Soil > Temperate... | reverse complement strand
GATTTCCAGCGCCAGACGCAGGTCCGGCCCCATCTCATGCAACGGCCGTAATTGATCGAAAAGGGAAAGGGCCAGCCGCGCCACCTGCTCCGCATGGTGCGGATCGTAGTCCAGCCGCCGCGCAAACCAGCGCACCCCAGCTAGCAACTCCGCCGCACGGCCCTTCTCTTCCTCCGACGAGTGGCCGGCCGAATATTGCTGCGAGACCAGATCCAGCAAGATGCCTTCTCGCACGCCCACGCCGGGAACAAGCATGGTCCGCATATCCAGCCATTTTGCGAGTGTCGTGATGATGATCGCCGCAATGCCCACCACTTCAGCTCGATCCTTCCTGAGACGGAAGACCCGCATGCGCCCCGGCACATCGAGGCCAAGCAAGCGCCAGGTCTGATCGCGCAGCAAACGCATATTGATGGTGGGTGTTCGTGCAACCATGGGACCGGACGCAAGTCGGACCAGAGCTTCGGCGTTGCCGCCACATGCCACAGCAATCGCACGCGAAAGTTTCGGGGCCGAGGGCAGCGCGCTGCGCAAGAGCGAAAGAACGTGGTGACGCAGACGGCTCGCGTTGTCCTCATCAATCGCGCCCTCGATGGAATAGGTTTCCATCAGGCGAATCGTCCCAAGCGGCAATGCGATGCGGTGTTCCAACGCGCCACGCTGAAAGAAATTGAGCTCCAGGCTGCCGCCGCCAAGATCAAAAATCAGCCGCGGTTGCAAGCGGTCTCCCAAAGCGCATTGGACGGCAGAGCAGACCAGCCTCGCCTCTTCCTCGCTGCTGATCACTTCGAGTTCGATTCCCGCTTTGCGCCGGATTCGCTCCATCAATCGCCGGTAATTGCGGGCTTCCCGTGCCGCTGCTGTGGCTACGGCACGGTAGGCCGTCACGTGATGCCGGTCCATTCGGCCACGAAAATCTCGAAAAGCCCGGGCGGCGCGTGCGATTGTCTTTTCATCGAGCATGCGGTGCGTGAAAGCATTGTGCCCCAGGCGAACAGCGGCGCGCTCGCTGTCAAGGATCTGAATTTGGTTGGTGGAAGTGGCTCGCGCAATCGCGAGGCGAATGGCGTTCGAGCCGGCGTCGATCGCTGCCAGATGGACGGGGGCGGCCACTCTTAGCGCCAGAGGTGCGACAGGGCGTGCGAAGGCTGGTAGTGCGTGCTCCGGATTCCCAGATGCGACGCGATCCGCTTGCGCAGCACCCGATTCACTTCGGAGACGCTACCCTCGCCATCCAATTCGATGAAGCCGTGTCTTTTCGAGAGATATTCAAACTCGCGCTTGATCAGCGATTGATAACGAATGAACGATTGAAAGAGATCGTTCGAGAGCGACATGTCGCGGCCGGATTCCCAGTAGCTGATGGTCTGTGCTTTCTTGAATTCACGGTCAAATGCGATCTCCGGGCGTACGTTCAGCCAGAATGTCAGGTCGGGACGCAGCGCCATCTCATAGATACCGTGAAGATAATCGCGGCCAATTCCGCGCACCGCCGAGCGCGCGATCAGCGTGAAAATATAGCGGTCCGCAAGCACAATCAAGCCGGAACGCAGAGCCGGCAGAATGCGCCGCTCGAGTTGGTCAAAGAAATCCGTGCTGTACATCAGCGAAAGTGTGGTTCGCGTCACGGAATTTTCAGCCATCAGGGCGTCGATGTCCTGGCCCACCAGGAACGAGCGGCGCAGTCCCATCGTCTGTACCGCGAAGCCCTCCGATTCGAGCCACTCGGTGAGCAAGGAGATTTGCGTCGAGCGGCCGGACCCGTCGGTGCCCTCGAGAACGAACAATGTTCCACTCAGCTCTTCCAACCTGACGCCCGGCAAGGGCGTTCCATAGAAGCGCGACGGAACTTCCAGCCGGACTTTCTTTTTGGCCTGCATCGCAGGGCCGCCATTGGGTGTTGTGCTTGAGCCGTTGGTTTTGTCGGGGCGCGTCATTTCTTTTTTGGCGCGAACTGGCCAAGGTCAATCCGCTCGCCAACGATCTGGCGCATCAATTTCTGGAGCTTGTTCACACGAACCGTTCCGTCCATCAGAATGAAATTGTCCGTTTCGATCATCTGGTCGTAATTGCTCAGGATTCGTTCCTGGAAAATACGGAAGCTCACAGCGCGATCGAGCGAAATTCCCAGGTCCATCCCGGCTTCGTAATATTTCAGCTTGGGACGGCCGGCGACGATGCGGTTCACGGCCACATCGAGCGGCGCACGGAAATAAAATGTGATATCGGGAACGGGCGCAAAGCTGTAGAGGTTGCGCAGCCACCGAGGCGCGCATCCGCGGGCCGCATCGCGCGCAAACGCCGTGTAAATGTAGCGATCGGCGAGGACTAGGTATCCGCCATGCAGCAGCGGTAGAATCTGCCGCTCGCAGCGATCAGCGAAATCCGCGGCATGCAGCAGCGAGAATGTGATGGGGGTAAGGAGCCGGCGCTGTTTTCCGCGGCGCGTGGCGGATTTCACCAGCGGCGAAGAATTCCATTCAGTGAAATGAATGCGATAGCCCCCAATTTCGAGCCACCTCTTCAGCAGGTAGAGTTGCGTGCTCTTTCCGGAGCCGTCGATGCCCTCGACCACAACCAGCGCGCCGGGGTACTGGCGCTTCGTGGCAGCCACCTTAACGGGAGCCGCGTCCTCGGTGGCAGGGATGTTGGGAAACGTGATAGCCATGTGGAATGCGCCCGAATGCAAACGCATATCATACTTCTGAACTGTGAATCCATTATGAAAAATGTGTAACATGACCATCGCCTGGGCCCTGGACGCTTGAGCGGCAGCCCGCTGTAGGTGTTCCGCAGAGAAAGCGATATTCTTCCTACTCCTGCGTCCACGCCTGGGGTTCAGGGGGAAAAAGGTGATTCGATGGCGGCGGATTTCAGCAAGAAGCTGATAGTGAAGCCGGGCAAGAAAGTGAAATTGTCGCATTACGATGCGGATGCCACGCACGGCTGGCAGAAGGGCCGGAAGGCGAAGGAAAGCCTTGAGAAGGCCGTCGGGAAGTTGGACGGCCTTCAATACTTAATGTATGCCGAACACAAACACGCTCTGCTGATCGTCTTCCAAGGACTGGACGCAGCCGGGAAAGACGGCACTATCCGGCACGTCATGTCCGGCATCAACCCGCAGGGCTGCCGTGTGACGTCTTTTAAATCGCCTCCAGCCGAAGAGGCGGCGCACGATTTTCTCTGGCGCATCCACGCGGCCGTTCCTAAGATCGGCGATTTCGGAGTTTTCAATCGCTCTCACTACGAAGACGTCCTAATCGTTCGAGTCCACAATTTTGTGCCCAAAGATGTCTGGTCGCACCGGTACGATCAAATCAACGAGTTTGAGCACATCCTGGCAGCAAACAATGTGGTGATCTTGAAATTCTTTCTGCATATCAGCAAGGACGAGCAGAAGAAGCGGTTCCTTGAGCGGCTGGACGATCCCAAAAAACAATGGAAGATTTCCGAGGCGGATTTCAACGAGCGGAAATATTGGGACAATTACCAGAAAGCGTATGAAACTGTATTGACGCGGTGCAGCACGCCACGCGCGCCCTGGTTCATAATTCCAGCCAACAAAAAATGGTTTCGCAATCTCGCCGTTTCTCACATCATCGTCGAGACGCTCGAAGGAATGAAAATGAAATTGCCGCCGCCCTCCATTGATGTGAAAAAATTGAAGTGGCGATGAGGCTCCCATTTGCAAATGAATTGTTCTGCTAGAATCGGTCGTTCTCAAACACGGGATGTCGTGCCTATCTCCCGGATCGCGCCTGAGAATGAAGGACGCGGTGGCGCCCCAAAATAGACGATGGACGAAGCCATCTTCCCTAGAAGTTTCTTGAAGTCCTATCCGCGCGCGGTTCGCGGCGAAGGTTCCTTTATTTTCACCTCCGAGGGTCGGCGCTATCTGGACGCATCGGGCGGCGCGGCTGTGGTAACCATCGGCCATGGTGTCGAAGAGGTCGCGCGGGCCATGGCGGTGCAAGCTTCGCAACTTGCCTACGTGCACTCTTCGCATTTTCACACCGCCGTTACGGATCGACTCGCTCAGAGAATTCTCGCACTCGCCCCTCACAGAATGCGTGCAGGCGGGCGCGTGTATTTCACGTCCGGGGGCTCCGAGGCCACGGAGACGGCGCTGAAGCTCGCGCGGCAATACTGGCTCGAGCGCGGCGATAAGAAGCGCTGGCGCGTGATCTCCCGCTGGCAGAGTTATCACGGGACCACACTCGGCGCTCTCGCAGTTTCAGGCAATGTACGGCGACGCGAACCGTTTGCTCCGCTGCTCCCAGAGTGGGGGCACATCCATCCCTGCTTCTGCTATCGCTGCCCGCTGGGGTTGCAGTATCCGTCCTGCAATGTGGACTGCGCCGATGAGCTTGAGCGCTCGCTGGAACACGAAGGATCGGAAAATGTCGCTGCATTTATTTTTGAGCCGGTGGTGGGCGCGACACTCGGAGCCGTGGTGCCGCCTGAAGGTTACGTCCAAAGGATCGCAGACATTTGCCGCCGCCACGGAATTCTGCTTATCGTCGACGAAGTGATGAGCGGGATGGGCCGCACCGGGAAACCGTTTGCGGTTGAACATTGGGGTGTGGTGCCGGACATGATCCTGGTCGGCAAGGGGATTGCTAGCGGGTACGCACCGCTTGGCGCGGTGATCGTCGCGGGGCACGTTGTCGAAACGTTTTCGCGCGGCACCGGGACATTTCTCCATGGCTTCACGTACAGCGGGCATCCGGTCGCTGCTGCCGCCGGCAATGCCGTGCTCGACTACATCGAGCGCGAGAATCTGTTTGCGCGCGTCGAGCCGGCGGGCCAGGAACTGCGCGCTGCCCTTGAACCTCTGCTGAAATATTCCGTCGTCGGCGATATTCGCGGCATGGGCCTGCTATTCAGCGTCGAGCTAGTGCGCGACGCGAAGACGCGCGAGCCTTTCCCGCCAGAGGCTCAAATCGCACGGCGGATCCAAGAGGGCGCTTTCGAATGGGGCGTGATGACCTATCCCATCCAGGGCTGCGCCGATGGCGCGCGGGGCGATCACATCCTGCTGGCTCCGCCCTTCACCATCACGTCCAAAATGATTCAAATGATCGCCGCGGGGCTTGACCATGCCATCGCGGATCTCGAAAAGACGTACCTCGCGGGCACGGGAGGCTCCCCTGCGCGCGCCTGACCGTGGTTGGCGCGGGCTCCTCTGCGACCTCTCTGTAGTCCTACTCGGCGTCGCCGCGCTTGCTGGCGCGCAGGATTCTTTGCGAATGTCCGGCTACTCGCCACGTGCGGCAGAGCAGGAAAGCGCAACCGAGAGGCGGTACCGGGCCACGATTTCCTCTGACGAAATCACAAAATTCCACCGTTACCTTACCGCTGAGCCGCATCCGGCGGGTTCCATGCGCAACAACGACCTGGCGCAATGGGTCGCGCAGCAATGGCGTCAGCAGGGACTCGAAGACGTCACCATCCATGAATACGATGTCTTGAATTCATCTCCGCGCGAAATTTTGCTTGAGATGGTGAAACCGATGCACTGTCGCGCAAGCCTTCGCGAGGGCGCCTACGACGTGGATCCCGATACAAAAAATCCAAATATTTCCGGTGCCTACCTCGGCTATTCCGCTTCGGGGGAAGTGACTGCCCCGGTTGTGTACGCGCACAGCGGCAATCCCGAAGATTACGTATACTTGAAAAAGCGTGGAATCGATGTGCGCGGCAAGATCGTCTTAGTCCGCTATTCGAATCCATACAGCTATCGTGGTTTCAAGGCGCTCACGGCTGAACGGCTAGGCGCAGCCGCCATTCTGGTTTATTCCGATCCTGCCGAAGATGGCTTCAAGCAGGGGCCGGTATTTCCAAATGGCCCTTGGGGCCCGGAAAGCCACATCCAGCGCGGGGCGATTGCTTATGATTTCCTCGAACCGGGCGATCCACTCACGCCCGGGTGGGCTTCCGTCCCAGGCGCGAAGCGCATTCCTCCGGAGCAAGCCATCTCGCTTCCCAAAATTATGGGGGTGCCGCTCTCGTGGCGGGATGCGAAGCCGCTCCTCGAAAATATGGGCGGCCCGATTGCGCCAGACAGCTGGCAAGGTGGATTGCCGCTGCAATACCGCCTCGGCGGGAAGCGCGTGCGTGTTCACCTGAAGGTGGACATGGACACGCGGATCCAGCCCTACTACGTCACAGAAGCGCGCATTCGCGGCGAGCAAACACCCGACGAATGGGTGATCCTGGGCAACCATCGCGATGCTTGGGTGTTCGGCGGCGTGGACCCCTCGAGCGGCACTGCTTCCATGCTCGAAATGTCGCGCAACCTTGGCAAGTTGCTGCAGGCCGGAATTCGCCCCAGGCGCACGCTCATTTTTTGCAGCTGGGACGGCGAGGAATATGCGCTCACGGGCTCGACCGAATGGGGAGAGCAATATTCCGATGAATTGAGGCGGAAAACCGTTGCGTACCTGAATGTGGATGAGGCTGCTGCCGGCAAGAATTTTCAAGGCGACGCAATCGGCTCACTCGCGCCGTTGCTTGTGGAAGTTAGCCGCACGCTCGCTGCCCCCTCTGGCAAAACACTCTACGACGAGTGGAAATTGTCGCGCCAGGCGGAACTGCACGTTGCGGAGCCTGTTCTCGATTCTGAGCTCGCGGACACGCGGATCGGCAGCGGCTCAGACCATACTGTTTTTCTGAATTACCTCGGGATTCCCACGATTGAGCTCACTTTCGCGGGTCCGTATGGCGTCTATCATTCCGCGTATGATGATTTCTACTGGATGAACCATTTTGGAGATCCAGGTTATCGCTACCACGCACTAATGTCGCTACTCTGGGGCACGACGGCGCTGCGGCTGGCAAACGCGGAAATTCTCCCGTATGATTTCGAATCCTACGGCACGAATATCCGCAAATTTGTGGCGGATCTCGACGCGGCAACCCACGTGAGCGAGCAGCTCGCGCTCGCGCCGTTGCTGCATGGCGTCGCGGACTTTCAGGCTGCAGGATATGAGCTGAATCACAGCATCTCGCTGGCACTCACGAGCGGGCGCCTCAATGCCACCATTGCTTTGCGTGTGAATCAGGATCTCATGCAAATCGAGCGAAATTGGTGCAATGCGCAAGGGATTCCCGGACGGCCGTGGTTCAAGCACACGATCTATGGCACGCGGCCCACTTACGCGCATCTCGAACTGCCAGGACTCGCTGAAGCAGCCGAAGCAGGCGACTGGAAGCGCGCCACCGAGCAGGCGAAAATTCTGGAAGACGAACTGGCGAAGAATTCGGGACTTCTGCGCCGCGCAAGACAATCACTGGATTCCAGCACGGAGGCTCCCAAGCAGTGAAGCGCTGCGCCCTCACAGTCATGTGCATCATTTTCACGGCGGCGTTGCCGTGTGCCGCACAAACAATGCCGCGCGCGCGTGATCTGGGCGTGCCATTCGATGGCACTCCGGGACCGCTGAATGCAATCACAGATGTGAATGGCGTCGAAGTCGGTTACCGCACGCTGATCTTGGGGCAAGGGAAGTTGCAAGTCGGCATCGGCCCGGTTCGCACCGGCGTGACGGCCATTTTCCCCCGCGGCAAGAATTCGATTGATCCTGTTTACGCGGGGTGGTTCGCCGAGAACGGCAACGGCGAGATGACCGGGACTGTCTGGTTGGAGGAGTCGGGATTTCTCTACGCTCCGCTGATGATCACGAACACTCATAGCGTCGGCGTGGTTCGCGATACGGTAATTTCCTGGCTGGTAAGGCACGCCCCGCCCGAATCACTCGATGATTGGTGGTCGCTGCCTGTGGTCGCCGAGACTTGGGATGGCTACTTGAACGACATCAACGGCTTCCAAGTGAAATCGGAAGACGCGCTCGCGGCAATCAAAGACGCACATGCCGGGCCGATCGCCGAAGGCAACGTGGGCGGCGGCACTGGGATGATTTGTTTCGAGTTCAAGGGCGGCACAGGAACGTCTTCACGCAAACTCTCCGAGAAGTACGGGGGCTATACTGTCGGCGTCCTGGTGCAATGCAACACCAGCTTGCACCGGTACCTGACGATCGCCGGCGTCCCTGTGGGGCGCGAGATTCAGTGGCAAGACATCTGGGATGCGGAAACAGGCTCGATCATCGTAGTGGTAGCGACGGATGCTCCGCTGCTGCCGCATCAGTTGAAACGTATGGCGCGCAGGGTAACACTGGCGCTCGGCCGGCTCGGCAGCATCTCCGGCAACGATTCGGGCGATATCTTCATCGCATTCTCGACGGCCAATGCCGGAGCGGGGCTGGCAGAAAAGCAGGCAGTGGTCACGATGCTCAGTAATTCGCAGTTGGATGAGCTGTTCGAAGCGACCGTGCAGGCGACCGAGGAGGCTGTGGTAAACGCGCTGATCGCGGCGAAGACGATGACCGGCGCGAATAACCGTACTGTTAGAGCCCTGCCGCACGACCTGCTGCAGGAAGTTTTGAGGAAGTACAATCGACTGGGCAAGGTAAAATGAATGTGCAACCGGCCCCGGAAGCAGAAGCCCACTGAGGTGAGAATATGAGAGGCTTTTTATTTGGAATCATTTTCACTGCCGCCGTTATTGTCGCCGGTGGCTACCTCTTTGCGAAGCAAGGCTACGTAAGGTTCGAGGCGGACCAACCGCTGTCCGCGTTTGAGCAGAAAATCGCCATGTCGGCTGTCGACGCTTCCATGGATCGCCATGCGCCCGATCGAAAAAATCCGATTCAGCCGACCGATGAGAACCTCGTCGAAGGCGCGAAAATTTATCTCAACAACTGCGCGGGCTGCCACGGCCTGCCATCGAACCCAGACAGCCAGTTCGGCCGCTCCTTCTACCCGCCCGTGCCGCAGTTTTTCAAGGACGCGCCCGACATGCCCGACAATCAGAACTTCTACATCGCGCAGCACGGTATTCGCTGGACCGGCATGCCGTCCTGGGACAAGACGCTCAACGAATCTCAGATTTGGACTGTGGTGACGTTCCTCAGCCGGCTCGAAAAGCTTCCGCCGGCAGCCCTAAAAGTCCTCGAGCCGCCCCCACCGGCCCGGGGCGTAGCGACCGCGCCAGCAACTCGCTGACGCAGAACGGGAGATCTGACGTCTTTCTGCGTATAAGAAAATCACCGGGTCTCGAACACACAGATGCTCTTAAGATTTGATTTTCTACCCAGCTTGAGCTAGGTTTTGGCTGTTGATGACTCACACGTATCCTGCTGCCCGGCCCCCTGCGGGCGGATTCACTTGCGCGAACAACACCACTCTTTACCGGGAGCAGCTTGATGGCTGATGCCGTGGCAGCAAGAGTGATCGCAACGCTGGCATCAGTGAAACGGATCCCCGCGGACAAGATCACCCTGGAGTCAAATCTGCAGGAATTGGGCATCGACTCTCTCGATGTTTTCACGCTTCTTTTCGAGTTGGAGAACGCCTTCCAAATCTCAATTCCCGATGATGACGTCCGCTCAATCCGGACCGTCAACGATATCGTCGAGGGCGTGAGAAAGCTGATTCCCGCGACCCCGCCGGGCACTTCAGTGGGTTCGGCCACGCCCGCGGATTAAGGAATGGCGCCGCGCCGAGTTGCCGTCACGGGCCTGGGAATCATCTCTCCTTTGGGAAATAACCTCGCGACGAATTGGGAATCGCTGCGCACGGGCCGCTCTGCGATAGGTCCCATCGAGTCTGTGGACTGTTCCACCCTCCGCTTTCAAAATGGCGCAGAAGTGCGTGGCTTCGATCCGCTGGCGCATTTCGAGGGCGGGAAAGACGCCCAGATCGACCGTTTTGCGCAGTTTGCCGTTGTGGCCGCTCGGGAGGCGATGGGGGATTCAGGGATCGCGCTCACCCCTGGCATGCGCGAGCAGTCGGCGGTCATCTCCGGCTCCTCCGTCGGCGGGCAGTTGGCGATTGACGAGGGTTATCAAGACCTGTACCTCAAGGGACGCGGCCGCGTTCATCCGTTGACAATTCCGAGGACCATGTCTAATGCCGGCGCCAGTCATATTGCCATGGACCTGGGTTTCAGTGGTCCCACCTACACGGTGACGACCGCCTGTTCTTCGGCCAATCACGCCATTGGCCAGGCCTTTCGCATGGTGCGAAGCGGCGAAGCCGACCTCGCCGTCACCGGCGGCAGTGAGGCAAACTTCGCATTCGGGTTTCTAAAGGCCTGGGAAGCGATGCGCGTGATTGCGCCGGACACCTGCCGTCCCTTCAGCAAGGATCGCCACGGGATGATCTTGGGTGAAGGTGGCGCCATCTTGATTCTAGAGCCACTGGAAGCGGCGAAGGCGCGCGGGGCAAAGATTTATGCCGAAATCTCCGGGTTCGCTATGACGTCAGACGCGCACCATTTGACGCAACCGACCGTGGAAGGCCCATCGCGTGCGATGCGCGGCGCTCTGCGCGATGCCGGGATGGCCCCCGAGGAAGTTGGGTACATCAATGCTCACGGCACCGGGACGCCCGGAAATGATCCGGTGGAAACGCGCGCAATTCGCGCGGTCTTCGGCGCACATGCCGACAAACTCGCCGTCAGTTCCACGAAATCGATGCACGGCCACGCGCTCGGAGCCGCGGGTGCGCTTGAAGCGGTGGCCACAATTCTTGCGCTGCACCATGGCGAGCTGCCGCCAACGGCCAATTACAACGAGCGCGATCCAGAATGCGATCTCGATTACATCCCGAATCAGGCTCGCCCGGCGCGGGTAGAAGCGGCACTATCGAATTCGTTCGCGTTCGGCGGGCTAAACGCCGTCCTCGCCTTCCGCGCCGTTCCCCGCTAGTCGCTACAGCAAGCCACGGATTAAGGGCAGCAGAAAGCTCCAGGGGGCAGGTGAAGGACTCCAATTGCGCGTGAGTTCGTCGGAGAGCGTGAGCGCCGCAAGAATTGCAAACCAGAAAAACC
>Ga0307471_100002323_pt1 | contig 10896 bp, 5 predicted proteins | sample atmos_gasesAM3C__2_FD_204566 | JGI IMG/M metagenome (GOLD analysis project Ga0307471, IMG submission 204566) | Hardwood forest soil microbial communities from Morgan-Monroe State Forest, Indiana, United States - atmos_gasesAM3C_515 | ecosystem: Environmental > Terrestrial > Soil > Temperate... | reverse complement strand
TTCGTGATGGGCCGCTTCCGCTTCCAGGTTCAAGCGGGCATCTCCCAGAACCGTCTCGATGTGACCGCGACTGTTCTGCAGAAAGGTGAAGGCCGGGCGGCTGCCCACGGACAGTTGAATTACCTGCGGATCGATTTCGTAGAAGCGCATGGTGTCGCCCGGCGCGGCATAGGCAGCGAGGTCGCCAGCACCGAGCCCAATCACGCCGAGCCGCAGCGGCTCCGATTCGCCTTTCCCCGCAATGCGGCGGTAGTTTTTCAGCAGGACACCTGCGCCGGTGTAAGGCGAGTAGTACAGGATCGGCTGCATGCGCAGCGAGTCTGCGAGGTACTGCCCCCCGTGCGTGATCGCGCCGTGCTGCAGGTAGCGGATGCCGTCTTTCTCATAGACCCGCTTCGCGCCAAAGAAATTGCGCGGGTGGGCGATGTCGTGGGCTTCCTCAGCGACATTCGCCCGCATCACGACGAGCACGACCGCCAGCGCGGCCAGCGCCCCGCCTGCCGCGGCAGCACGGCCGGGTACTCCACTTCGCCAGCCGAAGTTCAGCCCGTTCCGTGAGGAGCGGGGCCAGTCCGACAAGGTAGCCTTGAAGATCACTACGCCAGCCGCAAGAATCGCAAGGTAGAACTCGTAGAAACCGTGAAAAAGGCGCGGCGCCACCAGCACCACGAACACCCCGCCCAGGGCTCCGCCCAGCCCGATGCTCAAATAGAAAGGCGTCGCCCGCAGCGCCGGGGGCTTCAAGCGCTCCAGTTCGCCATTGCACACCATGCAAACGGCAAACAGCAGCAGGCAGTAGACGCTCATCTGCCGGATGGCATCGAGTTCCGCGTCCGGATACATCGCCATGCGCGCAATCAGGCCCACGGACAAGAAGTACAACGGAAAGAAAACGGAACGCTTATACCAGCGGTTGCTCTCGAAACAAATGGTGAATGTCAGCAGGTAGATGCACAGAGGCACTACCCACAAAAATGGACTGGAGGAGAGTTTCTGGCAGATGAGGTTGGTGGTCGCAAGCAACATGACCGAGGCGCATGCGGAAAGCGACACCCACTCGACAAATCGCCCGGCGCGAATCGGGTCGCGCTTCTCCCGTCGATCACTGCTTCGCCGCTCGTGCGCCTGCGCTCCGACCGCCCTGCTCTGCAACCAGTACAATCCGAGAAAAGCGGTGAACAGAGCCGTCCACAAAAGTGCCTGCTTGCGGATGGGCAGCAGCCACTCCAGCAGGAACGGGTACCCCAACAGTCCCAGCAAAGACCCCAGATTCGAAATGGCATAGAGCCGGTACGGCGAGCGATCTGGGGACAGCTGGCTGAACCAGTGTTGCAGCAGCGGCCCAGTGGTCGAGAGCAGGAAGAACGGAACTCCAACCGCCAGCGCCAGCAAAGCCAGAATGTGCAGCACCGGATTCCCGGGCAGAACGTATTTCCAGTGCGCAGCCGGCGTCAGGGGCGATCCCCACAGCATCACGGCCACGGCCAGCGCCACCAGCACGACCAGCAAAGTTCGAAGATGGATTCGCGCCTGGCTCTTCCCGTCGAAATGCGAACACAGCCAGTGGCTATAGAGATAACCGACCATCAGCACCGACTGGTAAAACAGCATGCAGGTATTCCAAACAGCCGGCGTTCCGCCAAACCAGGGCAGAATGTACTTGGCCACGATGAGCTCGGTCTGGAACAGGAGAAAGGCGCTCAGCAGCGTGATGGCGGCAAAAAGGTTCAGGGGCCGGGTGGTCTTGTCAGCGCTGCGTGCGCCTTCAATCTCAGCCGAGATCGATTCGCGAACCTGAACCACGCGCGCGCTCAATGCACACTCCTCCAGTTGCACTTGGGCCGATTGTCACACAATCATTTTCAAAGCGGGTGAGGTGAGATGGGCTGGGAGGTTACCGATGTGCGCGGCAGGATCCGGCGGGGAAACCCGTTGGGGGGCGGGTTTCCCCACATGACACCAGAGCGAAGCTCGAAGAGACGCATGTGCGAGGCGGTCGCCGACCGGGCCTGGCATGCCGCGCGCCTCGCGTTCAGCAGATTAAGCCTCGAGGAATCGGGGCTGGTTACAGCGCGCCGCGAAGGCCGAGCAGAATCGCGCCGCAGGTTACCGTGTAGTAGACAACAACCAGTGTCCAGGCAGTCAGTCGTTCGAGCATCATGGGGAGCCTCTCTTTCGGGGATCATCCTGACCCGGCCCGCAACTACCGCGCTTGTTCTGCGGCGCGATGCAAGTCCATCGCGGTCAGGCTTTGGTTCTACAAGGGCATTCCACATCCAATCTAGGTCACAGGCAACGGCACTGGAGTACAACAGGCCCGCTCCACTGGTACACCGCAGCCATGACCGAACGGACGCGAGGGCGAAGTTACCCGGGGCCGGCTAGCGCAGAATCCTGGTGAGAAGCTGCGCGCAGCCGCTGAAATTGCGGCTCCCGCAGCGTCCCGCCATCGGCTGACTTTCTTCCCAACTGCCAAACCCGCTACACTGGCATCCCTATGGCGAACCCAATTCAGCCCAATGTGAAGTTGACCAATACCGGCGACTATCGCGAGCACTATGCCAACAGCGTCCAGATTCGAGTCAATGTTTGGGACTTCTTCCTGGTTTTCGGGACACTTTTGCAGCAGAGCGAAACCCAGGTAGAAATCCAGAACTTTCAGGGAATTTATCTGAGCCCGCAGCAGGCCAAGGCTCTGCTCGGCATCCTGCAGCAGAATGTCGCAGGCTATGAAAGCGCCTTTGGCGAAATCAAGCTCGACCCGCGCATGATGACCGGCGGCCCGGTTCACTGAAGGCAACGGCTGCCGCGCGGGCCGACGATCTCAACGGCAATTGCCCTGCCGCACGTGGCCCTGAAATCTTGAGTCGGGACGGGCGAGTCCCGCACGCTCTCAATTGATGACCTCACCAGCGTTCCCCAACCCGAAAACCGAGTTCCCCTCCTCGGGGCTGATGTTCGTTCTGATTTCCATCGGGATCTTCCTGCTGCACGCCTCGCTTTTACGCCTGCCCTACTTCTGGGACGAGGCCGGATACTACATTCCCGCGGCGCGCGATCTGCTGTTGAAAGCAAGTTTGATTCCGCTCTCCACCCCTTCCAACGCGCATCCGCCGCTGGTCATGGCTTACGTGGCACTGTGGTGGAAAGTGCTGGGTTCGACGCAGGCAGTCACTCGGAGCGCGATGCTGCTGGCAGCCGCCTTCGCGTTGCTCGGCGTGTTTCGGATCGCGCGTCGCGCCGCCAACCTCGCGGTCGCCATTGCGGCCACGCTCTGCACCGCCGTCTATCCCGTCTTTTTCGCCCAGAGTACGATGGCTCACGTCGATCTGGCGACGGCTGGGCTAACGATCTGGGGCCTGGACTCCTACCTCGGCGCACGCAACCGCAGCGCGGCTGTGTGGTTTTCCCTGGCTGTCCTGGCCAAGGAGACGGCGATTCTCACCCCGCTTGCGCTGCTTGCGTGGGAGCTCGTCTGTCCGTGGGTGAGCCGCTTCTCGAAGCAGACCATCTGCCTTCGCGATCAGCGCTGGCCGGTCGTGGTCTCGCTGCTTACGCCGGTTGGCGTGCTCGCTCTCTGGTACGTCTACCACTACGCGCGCACCGGATACGTGTTTGGCAACCCGGAATTCTTTCGCTACAACGTGCAAGCCACCCTGAGCCCGCTACGAATTCTGCTGGCGCTCGTCATGCGGCTCTGGCAGGTCTTCGGCTACCTGCATTTGTGGGCGCTTATTCTCTTGATGGGATGGGCCATGACCCGGCCCGCGCTTCGCGATGGTGACGTGGAGCGCCCCCGGATTGAGTTATCGATCCAGTTGGTCTTTGGCGTGGTGATTTTGACCAACGTGGTGGCGTTGTCGATCATCGGCGGCGCGGTGCTGGCGCGCTACATGCTGACGGCTGTGCCCCTGGTTGTCATCCTGGCAGTGTCGACGCTGCGGCGCAGAGTGCGCGCCTGGCGATGGCTGGTCGGGATGGTGTGTGCAGCCTTCGTCGCGGCTTTGTTCCTGAATCCCCCTTACGGGTTCTCTCCGGAAGACAATCTTGCCTACCGAGACTTCATCGAGATGCATCTGGACGCGGAGCGGTTCCTGGAAGCACGCTATCCGAAAGCCAGCGTGCTTACAGCGTGGCCGGCATCAGGTGAGATCACGCAGCCGTTTCTCGGCTACGTCCGCCATCCGCTGCGCGTCGTTCGCATCGAAGATTTCTCGCCCGAAGAGGTCCTGGCTGCGGCGCAGGAGCGCTCGAGATTCGACGTGGTGCTGGCGTTTTCCACGAAGTACGAACCGCCGCATCCGGTGCTGGAAAGCCCGCGCTGGTGGGAAGGTCTGAAGGCGCGCTTTTTCGGATACCATCGCGACCTGCCGCCGGCATTCATCGCCCAGCTGCTCAGTGGAAATGTGGTTTTCAGCGAGCAGCGTCAAGGTCAGTGGGTGGCTGTGATCGAGTTGGAGCGGGTGGAAGACGCGCGTTTGCGGCGTCGCTGAAAGTCACGCGGCCATCAGGTGGCAGGAGTGCGTTTTCACCACCAGCCACACTTCGCGGCCGGGGGCGAGGCCGAGCGCATCCCGGGCGGCAAGCGTCAGGTGCACCTCCATCTCGACGCCAACGTCCACGCGGGCGGCGATGATCACATCGCGACGGGCAAGAGCAACGATCTTTCCTGGCAGCAGGTTGCGGGCACTCAGTCCCTCTGGCCGGACGGTGGCGAGCAGGATGTCCCCGGCGCGGATGCCGATCCGCAGCGATGAGTCGACCTCGGCGCGAACCAACGGCGTCTCCAGCAGCACTTCGCTTCGATTCAGGCGGCATGTCATCGTCCCGCGCTCTTGGTGCGCGGATTCGACGATTGCATCGAAAATGTTTTCAAACCCGGCCAGTTGCGCGACGGTCTCCTGGCGCGGTGCGCCGATCACTTCATGCGGAGTGCCCTGGGCCACGATGCGTCCACGGTCGAGGACGATCACTCTCTCCCCTAAGGCAACGACTTCTTCGCGGCTGTGAGTGACGCAGAGAATCGGGATGCGATGAGCTTCATTCCAGGTGCGAAGGTCATCGAGAATGCGGGACTTGGTAACGGTGTCGAGCGCAGCCAAAGGCTCGTCGAGCAACAGGATGCAAGGATCGGTGACGAGCGCTCGGGCCAGCGCTACGCGCTGACGCTCGCCTCCGGAAATTTCGCGCGGGCGCCGCCTGCGCAGGTCGAGGATGCGAAAAGTCTGCAGGATCGATGCGATGCGCAGCTCGCGATCACTCGCTGAGAGGCGATCCAAGCCGTAGGCCAGATTGCCTTCCACCGTCAGGTGAGGAAACAGCGCAAGATCCTGAAAAACATAGCCTACATTCCGCTTGGGGACAGGAAGGTCCGCGCCCGTTTGCGCATCAAAAAAAACCTGTTGTCCAAGCGTGATGGTTCCGCAAGCTGGTTTCGTTAACCCGGCAATGCAATCGAGCAATGTCGTCTTGCCCGATCCCGAAGGCCCGAACAGGATGGTGAAGCCGGAGGCGGCGGAGAAATCCACGTCGAGAACGAAATCTTGTTCGCTCTTGTAAACTTTCTGGATTCGAGCGGATAACCCAGGTCCGCCTGGACTGGTGGTGTTACCCGTGTCCGCTGCCACTAGGTTTCTCGTGACCTCGCTCGAATTCACCGTCCCGATGCTCCGCACATGCTTGAATTTCACCCTGGACATGAAGTTAGCGATTCTAACTCGTGCCCGCAGCAAGCAGGGGGGTGCGGGTGCAGTTTTGGGAAAATCTTGTCAAGGTTTTTTACTTGAGCAATTCGTTGTAACGTGCTCGATTTACGGCAGAAGTATTTCCGCCCAAGTTGGCGGGTTTCCCTTTCGGAGTTGGTATTCTAGAAGTATAGAGTGAAAAAACTCAGAAACCTCCGGCGACACGCTTGCGCCGCTGCCGTAGCCTCAGAAATTCCCGATCTGGATCAATACTTTTGGTTTAGTGACGGCCCGAACATCCCAAGAATTCTGGTGCGTGCTGAAATGACCGAGGCGAAGGCCTTCGGGCGGGAGAAGTGTGCCCTTCCGAGTGCGGTGCTATGTCAAAAGTAACTGGTTGCGGGCGTGGCGGGTGCAGTAACGTTGTACCTAAGCCCAAGCGGGTGTGGTGGTTAAGACCAAATCAGCAAAACCTGGCGAGTGTTATGAAATCTTCCTGGCGCTGCCTTGCAAGTGCCCTGTGGCTTTTGGTTTTCGTTTGTGCCGCGGCCAATTTGTCACTGGGCCAAGGATCCAAGCAGACTTCAGAGTACGAACCCATCAAAGATCAAGATCGCGACAATCCCCGGGCGCGCGACCAGTGGTTCATGCGGGGACGCACGGCGCCGAACGGCGAATCCGCGGCCTTGCTGCGCTACCGGGCGTATCAACAGAAGTTGCAGTTGCGCCGGCAACAGTTTGCCGCGCGAGCGATCCTGGCGGTACCGCATGTGTCGTCGAGCGGCTGGAATGCGTTGGGTCCGGCGCCGCTTGCATCCGACGCGACGGGCGCCGGCTCCCAGGATTATCACCAGGTTTCGGGGAGGGCGACGGCAGTCGCTATCGATCCCGCCGACGCCACCGGCAATACGGTTTACATCGGCGGAGCGCACGGTGGCGTGTGGAAGTCGACCAATGCGGGTCCGGCGAGCACGAGCGCGGCGAGCGTGGTCTGGACTCCGGTTCTCGATTACGAATCGACGCTGGCCGTGGGCGCGATTGCGATTCAACCGGGAAACAGCGATCCCACCAAGAGCGTGATCCTGGTGGGCACAGGCGAACCCAACAGTTCGGCGGATTCCTACTACGGGTTGGGCATTCTGCGATCGGCAGATGGCGGGCAGACGTGGACGCTAATTCAGTCGGCAAACGGTGGCGCACGTTCGTTTGCGGGCATGGGGTTCAGCAAGATTGCTTTCAACAGCACTTCGGGAAAGACCAACGTGGTGGTGGCCGCGGCCGCAGTCGCGGAAACCGGAATCACGTTCGGGCTGGAGACGACGGGCGCCAATCGCGGTCTCTACTATTCGCTGGATAGCGGCGTAACGTGGAACTACGCCACGGTGCAAGATTCTGGGGTCACGGTGGATCCGGGTTCGGCCACGTCGGTGGTCTACAACCAGGCGGCGGGCGTGTTCTTTGCCGCGCTGCGCTATCACGGATTTTATTCTTCGACCGATGGGATTAACTGGAGCCGGCTGGCGAGCCAACCGGCCAGCCTGACGACGGGGCTGTGTCCCCCCGCTCTTCCCCCTCCACCCGCAATGAGCGCGTGCCCCGCTTACCGAGCGGAGATGGCGGTGGTGCCGGGGCGGAACGAGATGTACACGTGGGTGGTTGCTTTCGATAGCACGGGGAACGAAGTCGACCGCGGGATCTGGTCGAGAAATGCAACCAGCGGCGCCTGGGCGCAGATCGCGGACAGCGGCATTACGAATTGTGAGAGCAGCAGTACCGATGGCTGCGGCGTGCAGCAGGGTTCGTACAACCTGGAACTGGCGGCGGTACCGGACGGCGCCAGCGCGACAGACCTCTATCCCGGCGCGATCAACATCTACAAGTGCACGATTAACAATCCAACGGCGACCTCGCCAGGCTGCGCATCCCAGTTCATGAACCTGACGCACGTGTACGGGTGCTCGGCGGTGGCGCACGTCCACCCGGACCAGCATGCGCTGGATTTCATGCTGGCTGGAAGTCCGGCAAAAGCGGTGATGTATTTCGCCAATGACGGCGGCATCTACCGCGCGCTGGACGGCTACACCGGCCTGACCACGGGAGATTGCAAAAACAAGAACGCTTTTGACAGCCTGAATGGAACGATTGGCTCGATGACGCAGTTCGTATGGTTCTCAGTGCATCCGACCGATGCGAACACGTTGCTGGGAGGTACGCAGGACAACGGATCCCCGGCGACCACGACCGCGACGACCAGCACCAGTTGGGGCAACGTGCAGGGAGGAGATGGCGGCTACAACGCGATCAGCCCCGCCAATGGCACGGATTGGTACGCCGCGGGTGCCGACGTCCCGCCGGGTTCCCTGTTCATCAACCACTGCACCGCGGGTTTGAGCTGCACCACCTTCACGTTCACGCCGGTGGTTATCCCCAGCCAGGTCGGAACCGACGACGGGGCGTTTTACTTCCCCTACATGCTGGATCCGCAGGCGCCGACTCGGCTGATCATCGGAACGTGCCGGGTTTGGCGAGGCGGTCCGGCGACCAGCGCGAGCGGCACCTACACAGCCTTGAGCAACAATTTCGACAAGGGCAGCGCGATCGCGTGCATGGGGACCGAAACCAACCTGGTGCGCTCGCTGGCCGCGGGCGGGCCGACCGACGCAAACGGCTCAAAGGTGATCTACGCTGGCACCGACCTCGGCGCGGTCGGAATTTCTCCGGCGGGCGGCCGGGTGTTTGTCACTACCACGGGCGCGGCGCCCATGACCGACGTCACGGGCACGATCAATCCCACCCAGTACCCAGTTTCGGGGATCGCAGTCGACACCTCGGATGCGACAGGACAGACTGCGTTTCTGACCATCATGGGATTCCACGTCAGCCACGTTTTCAAGACGACCAACGCGGGCGGGGCCTGGACGAACTTCACTGCAAACCTGCCGGACTCGCCTGCGGACGCGGTGGTGGTGGATCCACAGGCGCATGTGGTTTATGTCGGCACGGATGTGGGCGTGTTCTCGAGCAGCACGGCAAGCGCAAGCTGGACGGAAGTGGGCCCGCTGGCGGCGGCGGGGAATACGGGGTACCTGCCGAACGTGCCGGTGACTGCACTACAGATTTTCAACAGCGGCGGAAAGAAGCTGCTGCGGGCATCGACCTACGGCCGGGGAATCTGGGAATACAACCTGTCGGCGACAGCGGATTATCAGATTGCGATCTCGAATCCGACGCTGACGATCTTCCCCACGCAGACGGCGACCTTCAACGGTACGCTGACGGCGTTGAACGGCTACAGCAGCCCGGTGACGCTCAGCTGCAGTGGAACGCTGGTGCCCGGGACCTGCACGCCCAATCCGAATCCAGTGATACCAACGGCAGCACCCGCAGCGGCGTTCACGGTGGGCGCGAGCGGCGCGGTGGGCGACTACCCGTTTAACGTGCACGGCGTGGGGGCGGATGCTGCGACCACGACGCACGATGCGGCGGTCACGCTACACATCGTGGACTTCGGACTGGGCGCGCCATCGCCGACAAGCGTATCGGTGCAGCAGGGGAACACGTCCTCTGGCGTGGCTTTCGTGGTCACGGGAGCGGGGTCGTTCAACGGGACGGTAACGCTGGCCTGCCCGGGGAGCGGAATGCCGACGGGGGTGACGTGCACGTTTTCGCCGTCCGCTTCGGTGTCGGCGCTTCCGGCTACGGTGACGCTGACCTTCAAAACGACGGCCAGCACTCCGGCCGGGACCACGGCGATCACGGTCTCGGCGACGACTCCGAATGCGCCCGCGGCGAAAACGCAAAGCGTGAGCCTGACGGTGACCGCGCTCACTCCCGACTACACGCTCGCCATCAGCAACTCTCCGGTGTCGGCCACGGTAAACACGTCTGGCACATTCAACGGGACACTGAACGCGCTGAACGGATACGCCAGCGCAGTGAACCTGAGTTGCGGGACTGGCGCACCGCCGACGTGCACAGTATCGCCGGCCTCGGTAACGCCCACTGCGGCGGGTGCGCCTTTTACGGTCACGGTGCAGAGCAATCTGGCGCAGGCCTACAACTTCAGCGTCAGCGGGACGGGGACGGACGCGGCGCACATCGCGCACGCCACACCAGTCGTCTTCAATTCGCTGTTCACGTTCACGGTGGCCGACACGTCGACGATGCAAAGCGTGAAGGCGGGACAGACGGCGAGTTACAGTCTGACGGTCACACCGGTGGGGTCGACGACTTTTCCGAGCGCGGTAAGTTTCACCTGCAGCAACTGGTCGCCGTCGCAACCTGCCGGGGCGGCGTGCTCGGCGGTGACGCAGGTCAGCGCGGGTGCGACCGGGGTCCAGACCGTCACTTTGAACATCACAACGGCGGGGCTGGGACGGACGCAAATCCGGCCGCTGGCGAAGAATGTCGCGCCCTTCTTCCTATGGGTGTCGGCGGTCGGAATGGTGATTGGGGGATTTGGACGTAAGTTCTGGGCGCGGAAGAAAGTGACGGTTGCGATCGGATTCGTAGTGCTGCTTGCTTCAGCGATTATGCTCCCGGCTTGTGGCGGCAGTGGCGGCGGGGGAGGGGGAGGCGGCGGCATTTCGGTGAACGTCAGTCCGAAGACGGCCAGCCCGTTCCCGACGCAGACGCAGCAGTTCACGGCGCTCGTGAACGGCACCACGAACCAGCAGGTGACCTGGCGGGTGAGCGGCGTGACCGGCGGAAACTCGACGGTGGGAACGATCGACACGACGGGGATGTACACGGCTCCGGCGGCGGTACCGAGTCCGAACCCTGTAGCGGTGTCGGCCGTTTCGCAGGCGGATGCGACGAAGTCCGACTCGGCGATGGTGACGATCAAGACGCCGACGCCCGCAGGAACGTATACCGTGACGTTGACGGCGACGGCGGGAACGGTTACGCAGACCACGACAGCGGTGCTGATGGTGCAGTAGCTGGAGATTTGATATTTCGAATGGCGGGCGGGACGCTCGCCGGACAGCCGCCGGGACGGCGGCGCTACAGTCAGACGCGACGGAACGAATCATCCCACACTCACCGAACGACACACATTGACCATCCCGCAGGCCTCTCTTGCTCTTTTCTACTTGCACTTCTCCCAGTCAGCTCCGCCTTCGTCCATGAGCTCCCGTTAACATTGCTGTTCTGATCGTTGCGCGGTTCGTCCTTGCGAACTCCTGTGGGTCTGTGCGTATGCTAGTTAGTT
>Ga0307471_100002322_pt1 | contig 10896 bp, 9 predicted proteins | sample atmos_gasesAM3C__2_FD_204566 | JGI IMG/M metagenome (GOLD analysis project Ga0307471, IMG submission 204566) | Hardwood forest soil microbial communities from Morgan-Monroe State Forest, Indiana, United States - atmos_gasesAM3C_515 | ecosystem: Environmental > Terrestrial > Soil > Temperate... | reverse complement strand
GGTCATGACGTGAGTGGTTTTAATAATGGAAAAGTCTTACTTACATCGTCCCTTCAGCCAAGATCGGCGGTTCGCGCGGAACATACTTGGCCTCAACAACTCGTTCGGCAATTGAGTTGGCATAGAAGGCCAAGCTAGTGAAGGCCAACCCGATGAAAACGCAATCAATTTGCTTTTCTTGACAGTTTAACCCCAATGTTTCTATCCTTCGTCTTTCGCATCGGATGCGAAACAAGGGGTGTCGGGAATGCCCTCCATCATTTACCGGAACGGTCTGTTTCCGGATTTTGAACACAGGGTTTTGCAAGAGATTGTATAAGTAAGCCTTCATCAGCGCCGCTAACCCGCAACCAAACTGCCATCAGATCTTCACGAGTCCCGCATGCAACTGTCCGTCAAAGGCAAGCAAATCGATGTTGGCGAGGCTTTGCGCAAGCATGTCGAAAGCCAGCTGAAGGATATCACCGGCAAATATTTCAACGCACCGCTCGATGCCCATGTCACCTTTTCGCGCGAGGCGCATCTGTTCCGCGCCGATATCGCCGTGCATGCCGGGCGCGGCATTCTCTTGCAAAGCAACGGCAGCGCCAACGAGCCCTATCCCGCCTTCGATCAGGCCGCCGGGCGCATCGCCCAACGCCTGCGCCGCTACAAGAATAAAATCCGCGATCATCACCACGAAACCGTGCGGCGCGAGGAATCGCTGGTCGCCAACGCCTTCGTCCTGCAGGGCGACGGGCACGACCGCGAAGAGGAAGCCGCCGTCCATCCCGTCGTGGTGGCGGAAATGACCACGCCGATCGAAACGCTGACGGTAAGCGAAGCCGTCATGCGGCTGGATCTGGGCGACCTGCCGGCGCTGATGTTCAAAAGCCGCGCGCATGGCGGCTTCAACATGATTTACCGCCGTCCCGACGGCAATATCGGCTGGGTCGATCCGGCCAACAACGGCGCAGTTCACGCGCCGCACAAGGCCTGATCCCCGCAACAACAATGGCGCGCAAAATCATGATGCAGGAGCTTATCTCGCCGGATGCCATCATCGCCCGCCTCGAGGCGTCGGGCAAAAAACAGGTGTTGCAGGATTTCGCCGGCTTCGCCGCGCCGCACGCCGCGCTCGATTCGGTCGCCGTGTTCGATGTGTTGTGGGAGCGCGAGAAGCTCGGCACCACCGGCGTGGGCGCCGGCATCGCCATTCCGCACGGCAAGCTCACCGGCCTCGATCAGGTGCAGGGCTTTTTCGCGCGCCTATCCCAGCCCATCGGTTTCGATGCGGTGGATGACAAGCCGGTCGATCTGGTGTTTCTGCTGCTCGCGCCCGCCGAAGCCGGCGCCGACCATCTGCATGCGCTCGCCACGGTTTCCCGGCTCTTGCGCGATCCGGGTTTGTGTGAGGCGATCAGGCGCGCGAAGGATGAGCTGGCGATTTATAGGCTGCTTACCGAGACGCCAACCGCGCAGGCAGCATAGCTGCCAGCTTTTAGCTGTTAGCGGAAATTCGGGATTTAGTTTGCTAATAGCTAGAAGCTAGCAGCTGAAAGCTAATGTACGCTCGCCGGTTCCATTTCGTGCTGGCGCACGGTGGCGAAGGCGATGTCGCGTTCGGGAACGACCGTCAGAGGCGTTCCGTCGGCCGCATGGATCGCATGTAATTTCTTGCCGTCGATCATGATGGATTTGATATAGGCTGTATCGTCAAGGCCGAGGCCGCCCAGCTCATGCGATGAAAGGCTGCGTTTCATTTGTTCGAGCTTGCTGATCATGGTCGTGCTCCTCAAATTTTTTCCGGCCTCACGCACATGAATCTAACCTTCAACAGGATAATCAAATCTTAATTTGCGTTGCACACCTGCGGCCCAACAACGCGTCAAATTGAATCAAAATTTTTGCATCGAAATCGCGATCCCGAGAGTCGTGCAGAAACCGCGGATTCCGTTGCGAAACCGGACGAACCCTGCATAAGGCTAAAATTTTAGACGTTTTTTGGCCGTCTTTATTGGTGTTTTGCGCTGCTTGACGATGCCGCATTGATCCCGCCATTGTTAGGCGAATCGCATGACCAATCTTTCCGCAGCCGTATCATCCACAGACGCGATGGCCGCGTCCTTGCCCCCGTTCCGAATCGGTTCGAACGAGCACAAGCACGCTTTTTGCGGCGTGCTGCTCGATATTTTCGATCCCTATAAACCGGCCGTTCTGGCCTGGCCGAAATTGTCGGCGGACGCGCAAAAGCGCTTGACCGATTTGCCTTTCTGGGATGTCGCGGTGCAGACCGAAGGTTATGCGTCCTCGCGCATGCAGGCGATGGCCGACCAGCAAAGCGATCCGCTCATCAAGCAGGCGATTGCGCTGAATGCGTTCGAGGAAGGGCGGCACAAGCTGGTGATCCGCAACATGCTGCGCTTTTACGGAATTTCGTTCGAGGACAATCAGGCCTATGCCGCGCCGAAAAATCCCGAATGGGCCTTCATCACCACCGGCTATGGCGAGTGTTTCGACAGTTTCTTTGCCTTCGGCCTTTTCAGGATGGCGAAAGATTCCGGTTATTTCCCGCCCGAGTTGGTCGATGTGTTCGAGCCCGTCGTGCAGGAGGAAGCCCGCCACATCATGTTCTTCGTCAATTGGGTGGCATGGAACGCGGCCAACAAATCCTGGCCCGCGCGTATCTGGTTTCGCATGAAATGTCTGGCCGCGCTTGTGCGCGCCGGAATCGGGCGCATGTCGCTGGCGGGCGCGGCGGATGGCGGCAAGAGCAGCGATAATTTCGTCGCCGCCGGCGGCGAGACCCTCACCGAAGGCCTGACCATCGGCAAACTGCTGCGCACCTGCCTTGCCGAAGACACGCGCCGCATGGAACATTTCGATCCGCGCCTTTTGCGCCCGCGCATCATGCCGTTTCTGACGGAAATAATTTTGAGATTTATGCCGCAATCATAGGAAAAATACATGCATATCGGCGTTCCGAAAGAAATCAAGATTCATGAATACCGCGTCGGCCTTACGGCGTCGTCGGTGCGCGAACTGATTGCGCGCGGCCACAAAGTAACGGTCGAAACGCATGCGGGCGAAGGGGCCGGCATGCCCGATGAAGATTACAAAACCGCCGGCGCGGAAATCGCCAGTGACGCGGCCAGCATATTCGCCAAAGCCGATATGATCGTAAAAGTGAAGGAGCCACAATCGGCCGAATGCAAAATACTGCGGCCGGGGCAGGTGCTGTTCACCTATCTGCATCTGGCGCCCGATCCCGAACAGACGAAAGCCCTGATGCAATCGGGCGCTATCGCCATTGCCTACGAAACCGTGACCGATGCGCAGGGCCGTCTGCCTTTGCTGGCGCCGATGTCGGAAGTGGCGGGCCGCATGGCGGTGCATGCGGGCGCGCATTATCTGGAAAAAATCCATGGCGGGCGCGGCGTGTTGCTGAGCGGCGTGCCGGGTGTGGCGGCGGGCAAGGTCGCCATTCTCGGCGGCGGCGTAGTGGGCACGCATGCGGCTTACGTTGCCTGCGGCATGGGCGCGGATGTGACGATTCTCGATGTGTCGCTGACGCGGCTGGAGGATCTCGACCGGCGCTTTCGCGGCCGCGCACGCACGATTTATTCGACCGCCGCCGCCATCGAAAGCTGCGTGCTGGAGGCCGATCTTGTGATCGGCGGGGTTTTGTTGACCGGCGCCGCCGCGCCAAAGCTGGTCAGCAAAACGATGGTCAGCCGCATGAAGAAAGGCGCCGTGATCGTCGATGTGGCGATCGATCAGGGCGGCTGCATAGAGACCGCACGCCCCACCACGCATACCGATCCGATCTATCTGGTCGACGGCATCATTCATTATTGTGTGACCAACATGCCGGGCGCGGTCGCGCGCACCTCGACCTTCGCGCTCAACAACGCGACGCTGCCTTATGTGCTGGCGCTGGCGGATAAGGGCTGGAAGAAAGCGCTGCTGGACGATGTGCATTTCCGCCACGGCCTCAACGTGGCCGACGGCAAGATCGCCCATGCCTCGGTCGCGCAGGCCCTCAAGCAAAAATTCACCGAGCCGGAAGATTTGCTGCGGGTGGCCTGAATAAATCTCCTCCCCGTTTACGGGGAGGACGCAAAAACTTGGACTTGCGTCAGCAAGTCCTTAGTTTTCGCTGGTGGGGCGGGAGCGCTGGGCCCTACCAGTGAAAACTAAGGCTTGCTAGAAAGCGCAAGCCTAAGTTTTCACGTCCTCCCCGCGAGCGGGGAGGAGGCCGTTACTCCGCTCCATCACCGCCGCGAAAAAGCCGTCACTATCATGCTGCGCGGGGGCGAGGGAGAGAAAATCCTCATTTGTTTTGTAGGGTACGAGCTTGAAATCCTCATGTGACGTCAGAAATGTCTCTACCTGTAACTCGTTTTCCTCCGGCAGCAGCGAGCAGGTGGCATAAATCAGCCGTCCGCCCGGTTTTACCAAACGCGCGGCACTGTCTAAAATCTCCACCTGCAATTTCACCAACGCCTCCAGCCCCGGCCCCAGCGAGCGCCAGCGCGCATCCGGGTTGCGCCGCCATGCGCCCACGCCGCTGCAAGGCGCATCCACCAGCACGCGGTCGAAACTCGCTTTGTGTTTCTTGACCCACGGGTCGCGTGCGTCGGCAAGCGCTTTGGTCTCGATATTATGCACGCCCGCGCGGCGGAAACGCTCGGTGCTGCGTTTGAGGCGGTTTGCCAGTACATCGCAGGCGGTGATGCGGCCCTTGTTCTGCATCTGCACGGCGATGGCAAGCGTCTTGCCGCCCGCGCCGGCGCAAAAATCAACCACGCGCATGCCGGGCTTCGCCTCGACCGCGAGCGCAACCAGTTGCGATCCTTCATCCTGTATTTCAACCGAACCGTTTTTCAGCATCGGCAGCGCCGAAAGGTTAGGCCGCTCGCGCACGCGGATGCCCAAAGGCGAAAGCGGGCAGGGTTCCGCTTTCAATCCGAGTTTCTTTAATTCTTTCAGAATATCCTCGCGCGCAGCCTTCAGTTCATTAACGCGCAGATCGAGTGGCGCGGGCTGCAGCAGCGCTTCCATCTCATGCACGAAATTCTTGCCGAAACGCTGCTTGAGCGATGCGGCCGCCCAAGCGGGGCATTCGACTTTGACCGCATCCGGCATTTCGGGATGTGTGACGGTATGGTTTTCAAGTCGGCGGACAAATTTTTGTTCCTCATCGCTCAGTGAAGCCGGGGCAAATTTCCCGCCGCTGAATGATTGCTCCACTTCCTTGGCGGATCTTTTCTCGGCAAGCGCAAGATAGGCGAGGAGGTGGAGGCGGGACGGTATAGTCCCTCCCCCCTCGCGGGGGAGGTTAGGAGGGGGGGGATTCAGCAAGGACTGTTTTTGCAATTCCGAGGACTGTCCCTGCTGAGGGCCCCCCACCCTAACCCCCCTGTCACTCGCAAGCGAGTGACAGGGGAGGGGATTCTGTCCGTCCTCGCTGTCAAGAACACGCTCAATCCACCATCCCAGCCGCCCCCGATGCCGCAGAATGTCATAAAGCATCGCCGAAACCGCGGCGCGATCATGGCTGCCGATATAACGCCGCGCACGAAAATAGGCGCTCACCAGCGCATCGGCAGGGCGCGGCACTTTCTCGATTTCAACCAGCAGATCGAGCACAGCCTGCAACCGGGCGGAGGGGGTCATGAAACGGATTATAACCAGAATTGGAAAACGGCTTGCTCTTTATTCTCACCCACTTTATTAGAGGCTCAAATTCTCCTTCAATTTGGCGACGCCCCATCGTGTCGCACTTTATTGCCATGTGCGGAAAACGTTAAATTGAGGGCGTTGGGATGCGCGATTGGCGGTGGCCTGGAAGAAGCGCTTGGGTACGAGGGGATATCGTCGTTCTTTTGTGAAGCGCTTTTCTCGCTGCATGCAGGTTTATTATTTGGCCTTCCGTCTCCCGTTTCGTTATTCTTCCGCCGGTCAATATGAAAACATCAGCGACTTTGCCTTCTTCTAAAGCTTTGATGATTCTATCCAGTATTGCGCCTGCCCGCGCATAGACGGGCTTTTTGTTCGAGCCACCCGCGCCGGACGATTGCGCTTTGCCAATCGCGGCGGCGAATTCCGGGTTTATCAGAACCTCGCCGAAAAAGAATTGGCCTTCCACGATCATCTCAGCAAGGGCTAAAGCATCGTCGAAAATTTCATGTGCTGAACTTGGCATCGGAGCCGCTAAATGTTTTTGTTGTTAGAAATCTCTTTCAGGGCAATTATCCAACGCGTGCCAAAAATTTCGAGAGACGATAAAATATAAACGGCCGCCAATCAATCCGGAATTTTATCTTAACCTTATGCAGTCAGGCTTTAATAACACCTATTCATAATAGGTTTCCCATTTTGGAAAGCAGATCGAGCACCGCTTGCAGGCGGGCGAAGGGGGTCATGGAGAACAATTACTCCATGACCGACCAACAACGCGATATTATTTTAGGTGCTTCTAACCCATGTCATCCTAGACAGGGGCTGGTCTTTGATCGGCCGGGAGCATGTATAACGGAGGATTGAGGCGAAGATCCCTCATGCCTTGTCCTATAGCAATAGCTGCCTTACGCCCAGCTATAGCCACCTCATGGCCATATAAAGCTTCCCGAACACGGACAGCGTTATGTTCAAGAACTTCTATGGCCCCTCTTAAATAATCTCCGAGAGCCAAGCGATGAAGTTCAGATTTGCTGCCATTGAGTAGTTTATTATCTCCCGCCTGGTTGGCACCAGCCATTCTTTTCAGAACTTCTGCTGCTCCTGCGACCTTTCCGAGGCGAGGTAATTCATCATGGAGACCGTCCATAATTCCTGTTCCTTGGCTTACTGCTTTTTCAACATATGCTGTATCAATTTGGAGATTGCCAGTTGACGCGCCGTGTATGATTGGTCTGACGTGGAAATAAACTTCGCCAATTGCTGCGGGGGCAATATTCGCCTGACTCATTTTTGGAATCCTTTCATATTGAATTGGAGATTTGAAAAAGCTATCATGCGCGCAAAACTCTAAACAACAATTTTTTGCTTTTATTTAAAGCAATTTGCTGCGCCGCAAAATAAATTCGGCGCCATTAAGGTTAACCCTCACTCCAATAATTCGGCGCCTCCGCCGTCACCTCGATGTCGTGCACATGGCTCTCCCGCAGGCCGGCGCCGGTGATGCGCACGAACTGGGCTTTCTGCTGCAATTCCGGCACCGAAACGGCACCCGTATAGCCCATCGCCGCCCGCAGGCCCCCCACCAGCTGGTGGATCACATGCTCGACCGGGCCCTTATAGGGCACCCGTCCCTCGATGCCTTCGGGAATCAGCTTGCCGGGCTCGATCGCCTTCTGGAAATAGCGGTCGGCCGAGCCGTCGGCCATCGCGCCCACGCTGCCCATGCCGCGATAATCTTTATAGGAGCGCCCTTGATACAGCACCACCTCGCCCGGCGCTTCATCGGTGCCGGCGAAGAGGGAGCCCAGCATCACCGCATCGGCGCCGGCGCCAATTGCCTTGGCGATTTCGCCCGAATAACGAATGCCGCCATCGGCTATCACCGGCACATTCTGTTTACGGCAGGCTTCCGCCACATCCATGATCGCTGTCAGTTGCGGCATGCCTACGCCGGCCACGATACGCGTGGTGCAGATGGAGCCGGGCCCGATGCCGGTCTTCACCGCATCCACCCCCGCATCGATGAGGGCCTTGGCGGCGTCGGCGGTGGCGATGTTGCCCGCCATGATCTGCGTCGCGTTCGACATTTTACGGATGCGCTTGACCTGATCGATCACGCGGCTTGAATGGCCGTGCGCGGTGTCGATCACCACCATATCGGCGCCCGCTTCCATCAAAGCCTCGGCGCGCGCCTCGCCTTCCTTGCCGGTGCCGGTCGCGGCCGCCACGCGTAAGCGCCCCTTGTCGTCTTTGCAGGCGTGCGGATGCAGCCGCGCTTTTTCGATATCCTTGACGGTGATGAGGCCGGTACAGCGATAGGCCTTGTCGACCACCAGCAATTTCTCGATACGATGCTTATGCAAAAGCTTTTTGGCTTCCTCGATCTCGACACCCGAGCGCACGGTGATGAGCTTGTCTTTCGTCATCAATTCGGCGACCGGCTGCTTCATATTGCTGGCGAAGCGCACATCGCGGTTGGTGAGAATGCCAACCAGTTTGCCCGAAGGCTGCTCCACCACCGGAATGCCGGAGATTTTATATTCGGCCATCAGCCGCAAGGCGGCGGCCAGCGGCGCATCCGGGTTGATGGTTATTGGATTAACCACCATGCCGCTCTCGAAGCGCTTCACTTTGCGCACTTCCTCGGCCTGTTCGGCGGGCGTCATGTTGCGGTGGATCACGCCGATGCCGCCGGCCTGCGCCAGGGCAATGGCCAGCGCGCTTTCGGTTACCGTATCCATGGCGGCCGAAAGCAGGGGGATGCCGAGCGAAATTGTTTTGGTGAGGCGCGTGGTGGTGTCGGTTTCGGCGGGCAGCACACTGGAAGCTGCCGGAACCAGCAGCACATCGTCAAACGTTAACGCTTCCCTGAATTGCGCCATCCCGATGTATAACAAAAAGTGCGGCGGGGAGGGAAGGGGGGAAATTACTTGCATATAGGTAATTGTTGGAATTTTTTAGCGGCGCTCACAATGTAAGTGGAATGTATCCCTGATTGTGGCCATGCCGGTTCTGAGAGGTTGTTTGGCGCCTTCATTTTCATATTCAGCCCACGCAAATTGGTCTTCAAATGGAACATCTTTGGGTTCCAGCTGCGGGGCCTCATGAACATGTAAGTCGCTGAAGAGTGAATAATGTTCTGCCGGTGCTTGTATGAAAGGTGCGCCTCTCGCCAAATCATCCAAGATGGGGATTTGCTGAAGGCAGTATTCATTTTTCTGAAAACGGGCAATATCTGCAAAAGATATGGTCGGATAAAATCTTGTTCCGACAAAGGATGCTGCCAAAACCCCAATTTGGGGAGGAAGACCTGCGGCCGGTGTTTTTCTGCCGACGCCATCTTCTGTTTTCGAAAGCATGTAATCACAGTGTATAAAACTATTGTTTGCTTCGCCGGGCAGATGGACGATATCGCGCCCCAAGGCCAAAGTTATAAGCCAATTCTCTTTTAATTTGCCTGTGCATCCGGTGATAATACCGGCAGACTCTTCGAATATTTTTTTAAGAGGGTATAGTTCAACGGGTATTTTAAGATTGCCCTCGCTCGTTGTCGGCAAGTGAAACATATAAATACCAATAAGCCGATAACCAAGCTGATCAGCTGCTGCCTTTATTCCAGATGGCCCTAAAATAACCGGTTCATATCCTGTTTCATAATCAGAATAATTTAGTGGACCGCGCCGAAACAAAGAATCGACGGGCAAATTGTACTCCCGTGCTTCTACTTTAATAATCGTTGTTTGCCCGCTAAGACCGACAGAGTTGTAATCTCGACCGCCCCTTAGTCGTGGCAGTTTATTTCTTTCCTTTTGGGGAAAGTCATATTCAATAGTAGTGTCGAGCGCGATGCCCATTTTTATCTCTTAATCTTGATAATAAAAAAGCCGACGACTTTTACCGCCGGCCTTTATTCATTTATTGAAAACCCACTTACTTCTGCCCAATCCCCGCCTTCACGACTTCCGGCTCCACGCCGGCTTCGAATTTTTTGAAATTCTCGGCGAACATGCCCGTGAGCTTTTGCGCCATGGCGTCGTAGGCGGCCTTATCCTTCCACATTTCGCGCGGGCGCAGCATCTCGGACGGCACGCCCTTGCAGGATTCGGGAATCATAAGGCCAAAGCTGCCGTCTTCGACGAACTTGCCCTTGGCCAGATCGCCCGACAGCACCGCGCGCAGCAAGGTGCGCGTGACATTGATCGGCATGCGTTCGCCAACGCCATAGCCGCCGCCGCTCCAGCCGGTATTCACCAGCCAGCAATTGACCTTATGAAAGGTCACCTTGTCGCCAAGCAGCTTGGCATAGACTTCCGCCGGACGCGGCATGAAGGGTGCGCCGAAGCAGGCCGAGAAGGTCGCCTGCGGCTCGGTCACGCCTTTTTCGGTGCCGGCGACGCGCGCCGTGTAGCCGGAAAGGAAATGATACATTGCCTGTTCCGCCGACAATTTGCTGATCGGCGGCAGCACGCCATAGGCGTCGCAGGTCAGCATGATTACATTCTGTGGCAGCCCGCCAGCGCCGGTTGCGCTGGCATTGGGGATGAAGTCGATCGGATAGCAGGCGCGGGTGTTTTCGGTCAGGAAAGCGCTGTCGAAATCGACCTTGTGCGTGGCCTCGTCATAAATGACGTTTTCCAGCACGGTGCCGAAGCGCCGTGCGGCCGCGTAAATTTCCGGCTCCTGTTTGGGACTGAGACGTATGACCTTGGCGTAGCAGCCGCCCTCGAAGTTGAATACGGCATGATCGCTCCAGCCATGCTCGTCGTCGCCGATGAGCGTGCGCGAACTGTCGGCCGAGAGCGTCGTCTTGCCGGTGCCCGAAAGGCCGAAGAAAATCGCCACATCGCCGTCCGGGCCGATATTGGCCGAGGAATGCATTGGCAAGACGCCTTTGGCCGGCAAAATGTAATTCATGACGGTGAACATGCTCTTCTTGATCTCGCCGGCATAAGAGGTGCCGCCGATCATCGCCAGCTTCTGGGCGAAATTGAGCATCACGAAGGTGCTGCTGCGCGTGCCGTCACGCGAGGGTTCCGCATGGAATTCCGGCACATGCAGAACGGTGAAGGCCGGTTCATGGCCTTGCGCCAGTTGCTCGGCGGTTGGGCGGATGAACATGTTGCGGGCAAACAGAGCGTGCCAGGCATTGGTCGTGATCACGCGCACGGGCAGGCGATAGGCGGTGTCGGCGCCGATATAAAGATCCTGCACGAAGACTTCCTTACCCTCGAG
>Ga0307471_100002321_pt1 | contig 10899 bp, 12 predicted proteins | sample atmos_gasesAM3C__2_FD_204566 | JGI IMG/M metagenome (GOLD analysis project Ga0307471, IMG submission 204566) | Hardwood forest soil microbial communities from Morgan-Monroe State Forest, Indiana, United States - atmos_gasesAM3C_515 | ecosystem: Environmental > Terrestrial > Soil > Temperate... | reverse complement strand
CGTCATCGCGCCGTGCTACGGCCTGGCCGAGGCGACGCTGGCCGTCGCGATCTGCCCGCGCGGGATGCCGCCGCGCTACGACGTCTCGGGACGATGGTTGTCCGTCGGCCAGCCCTGCCCCGGCGTGTCGCTCCGCATCTCGGAAGCCATGCCCGAGGGCGGCTCGGTCGATCTCGTCGACCTGCCGCCCGAGACCGAGGGCGAGATCTGCGTGAAGAGCCCGGGCGTGATGCAGGGGTACTACAAGAACCCTGAGGCGACGGGCCGCGTGCTGACCGCGGACGGTTGGCTGCGCACCGGTGACCTCGGGTTTCTGGATGCCGAGGGCTACCTCTACGTCACGGGTCGGCTCAAGGACATCATCATCGTCGGCGGCAAGAACATCGCGCCCGCCGACGTCGAGGAGATCGTCGACCGTGTGCCGGGCATCCGCTATTCCGCGGCCGTCGGCGTCGACAGCGAGCGCACCGGCACGCAGCGGCTCTACGTCGTGGCGGAGCTGCGCGAAGCGGCCGACGCCCCGACGCTCGTCCGCGAAATCGTGCAGCGCGTGCATCGCAGCAACGGTCATCGGCCATCGCGCGTGCTGCTCGTGCAGGCGTCGACGATCCCGAAGACCTCGAGCGGAAAGATCCAGCGCTCGCGCCTGGTGCAGATGATCGAGGGCGGCGAGCTGGCCGATCGCGTTATTGAATAGGAGCGGGTGCACGCAACCACGGCGGGTGGCCTGAGAGAGATGCTCTTCGGCTGCTGTCTGTATCGGAGCGCGTGCACGGAATTTCCGTGGGTGGCCTGAGAGAGATGCTCTTCGGCTGCTGTCTGTATCGGAGCGCGTGCACGGAACGACCGTGGGTGGCCTGAGAGAGATGCTCTTCGGTTGCCATCTCCCCGTCTATGGTCAAGCGGCGACGCGCGAGACCCTCGTCGGCTTCGCGCGTCGCGCGGAGTCGCTCGGCTACGACTCGCTGTGGGCGAGCGATCACGTCGTCCTGCCGTGGCGCATCGCCTCGCGCTATCCCTACAACGCCACCGGCGACTTTCCGCTGCCGCCGGCGACCGACTTTCTCGAGCCGCTCACGGCGCTGGCGCTGGTGGCGGGCGTGACCGAGCGCGTCTCGCTCGGGACGACCGTGCTGGTGCTGCCGCACCGCCACCCGCTGCTCGCGGCCAAGATGCTGGCGACGCTGGATCACCTCGCACCTGGTCGCGTGATCCTCGGCGCGGGCGTGGGATGGATGCGTGAGGAGATCGAGGCGCTGGGCGCCCCCTACGACCGCCGCGGGGCGTGGAGCGACGAGGCCATTCGCGTGATGCGCGCGTGCTGGCGCGAGGAGCGCGCCACGCACGCCGGCGAGTTCTTTCGCTTCGATGCGCTGGCGTGTCGGCCGGCGCCCGCGCGCGGGACGATCCCGATCTGGATCGGCGGCCACACGCCGCGCGCGCTGCGCCGGGTCGCCGAGCTCGGCGACGGCTGGCACGCGGCCTTCCCGACGGCGGCGGCGCTGAAGGACGGGCTCGAGCACCTGCGCGCGGCCTGTACGAACGCGGGCCGCGATCCGAAGACATTGACCGTGAGCGCCCGGCTCGGCCTGCCTGGCAAGAAGCCGAGCGCCGAGCTGCTGGGCGAGGTCAAGGCGCTGCGCGACCTCGGCGTCGCCCACGTGATCCTCGAGCCCGCAGCGCGCGACCTCGCGTCGATGACCGCGGCCATCGAGCGGTTCGCGGCCGAAGTCCGCGCGAAGCTCTAGATCTCTACGCCGAGCAGCTTCTTCGTCAGCAACCCGAGCGCGTACGTCACGACGACGGCGATGCCGGTGACGATGACGTTCAGCACGATGCGCCGCCGCACGTCCATACCGGAGATGAAGGCGACGATCGCGGAGACGGCGACGATCATCACCCCGCCCGTCAGCACCGTCGGCAGCACGTTGCGCGCGCCGAACAGCACGGGCAGCACGGGCACGACGGCACCGACGAAGTAACCGATGCCCACGATGGCCGCCGATACGAGCGGGCGCTGGCCGGGCTCGCTCGTCACGGTTTCGCCGAGGAACCGCTTGCGCGCATCCTCGGTCTCGCGCAGCTCCGCCTCCGAGCCGGCGCCGATGTACGCGCCGGCGGCCATGGAGAGCGCGCCGGCGACACCGACCGTGAATCCGGCGGTGATGACCGCGGCCGAGCTGTTGAAGGCGGCAAAGAACCCGCTGACGGCGCCGACGATCTCGACGAGGCCGTCATTGAGGCCGAGGAAAAGGTTACGGACCATCTCGGGGTTGATGCGCCGCTCGCCCCCGTCGGCGGTGACGACCATGTCCTCGTGCTTGAACTCGTCCTCCAGGACCTCACGCACGGCGGCACCCAGCGCGGTGTCGCCGTAGCGCTTCCAGACGTCGAGGTACTTCTTGACGCCGTGGACCTCGATCGCCTCGAGCACCACGTGGATGGCCGGCGCGCCGAAAAGGCGGCACACGGCGACGATGAGTGCGAGCTTGAGACGGCGTCCCGCGTCGAGCGTCGTGACGTCCTTGAGACCGAAGAACTCCTGCCAGAAGGCGACGTGGCGCGTCTCGATCGGGATGAGCGCGTCGAAGACCGGCCGCATGCTTGCCGGCGCGATCTCGCGCAGCGCGCGGTAGAGCGAGAGATCGAAGATCTCGTCGAGGACGAGGCGACGGCCGAGCCGCGTGTCGACACCGGTCGCCGCCATCGCGTTACAGCTTGCCGCCGCTCTTCTGCCAGTCCTCCAGGAACTTCTTGAGCCCGAGGTCCGTCAGCGGGTGCTTCATGAGCTGCTGCAGCACGCTGAACGGCATGGTCGCGACGTGGGCGCCGGCCTTGGCCGCATCGATCACGTGCAGCGGGCTTCTGATGGACGCGGCGAGCACCTGCGTCTTGAAGCCCTGTACGCGGTAGATCTCGCAGATGTCGCGGACGAGGTCCAGGCCGATGTGGCCGATGTCGTCGAGGCGGCCGAGGAACGGGCTGATGTAGTAGGCGCCGGCCTTGGCCGACAGCAGCGCCTGCGTCGCCGAGAAGCAAAGCGTCTGGTTGACGCGTATGCCCTTGCCGGTCAGGTACTTCACGGCCTTCAGCCCGTCAGCCGTGAGCGGGCACTTCACGACGACGTTGCCTGCGATCTGCGCCAGCTCCTCGCCTTCCTTCACCATTCCGTCGAAATCGGTGGCGACCACCTCGAGGCTGACGTCGCCGGGGACCACCCGGCAGATCTCTTCGACCAGCGGCCGGAACGGCTTCTTCTCCTTGGCCGCGAGCGACGGGTTCGTGGTGACGCCGTCCACGACCCCGAGCGCGACGCCCTCCTTGATCTCGTTCACGTTGGCCGTGTCGAGGAAAATCTTCATGTCGCCCCCCTTTCGAGCGTCACGCGCGTCCCCGCGCGGACCTTCTTGAACACCGTCGCATCGCCGCTGACACGTCCCACCACGTTCACCGGGCTCGCGGGCCGGATCTCGTTGCCGCGGCTCGCCGGCGTCGGTCCGAAGAAGATGCAGAAGGCGTGGCCCGGCGGCCAGTACGCGAGATCGCCGAGGGCGACGACCTCCTTCGCCCCGTCGGCCTCGGCGCGCACGACGATGCCGAAGTAGATCTCGTCGCCCCAGGTCTCGGCCTTCGCCTCGATCGGCAGCGCGTCCCAGATGGCGCTGGCAGTCTTGGAGTCGTTCAACGCGGCGGCGGCGGAGACCTGTCCGGCGGTGATTCGAATCGAGCGAGCCATCGAGCCCGAGCCTAGGCTCCGGCTCGGAGTGAAGTCAAGGCGGCGAGGCGCCGCCACTCTCCGCGTCCGTGGCGATCGCGAGGGCGATCATGCCGCTGACGGCACCCGTGCGGTCGCGCAGCGGGACGATCCGCGACCTGCGCGCTGCCCACACGGCCGTGGACTGCAGCAACAGGTCAGGCGGCGCGCCGGTAGTCCTTCAGCGCCGCTTCCAGCCCGGCGGCGTCGGGCACGGCGGACCAGCCCACGCCCTCGACCGACAGCGACGCCGCGCACGTCGCCGCCTCGGCGGCATCCCACGGATCGCCGTCGCGCCGGTACTGTGCGAGGAACGCCGCCGCGAAGACGTCACCGGCACCCGTCGCGTCGGCCTCCATCGCACGGCGTGGACGCACTTCGAAACGCTCGCCGTTGACGTAGAGCAGCGCGCCGCGAGCGCCCGCGGTCACGACGGCGATCGGCACGCGCTGAACCCATTCCGTCATCGCCGGCTCCTGCCCGCGGACATCGTCCGCGCTGAGGAACAACGCCTGCAGCCGGCGCAGCGTCTGCGTCGCCGAGTCCCAGCGCACCGTGCGCACGGCGCCGTCGCCGTGAAGACCGCGCAGCCAGCCCTGGGCCGCGGCGCCGATCGACGCGTCGGGGAACACGGCAGCCAGCCGCGCGTCGACTTCGTTGATCACCGGCGCCAGCAGCACGAGGCTGGCGTCACGCCAGTCCTCGGGCACGTCGCTCTCGGTGAGTGGCGCCGCGACGCGCGTCACGCGCATCGCGCGGCCGTCCGCCTGCAGCTCGTGCTCGAACACGGTCGTCGTCTTTGCGGGCACGGAGACCACCTCGATGCGCGGCGGGACGAGCTCGAGCGGGAAATCGTCGCCGTGGCTCGTCAGGATGCCGGCGCTGAGCCCGAGGCGGTCGGCCGTGATGGCCGCATAGAGGGCCCCCCCGCCGGGGCGGACCTCGTCACCGAAATGATCGAGCGTGACGTGGCCGATGGCGACGAATTCGGGTGCGGGCACGGCGTCATTGTATCCACGGAGTGGCTGGCATTTCCCTTGCGCGCGACTGACGTGAGCCATGGCGCCACAGGAGCTTCATACCGAGGTGATCGGCGTCGACCCATCGGCGGATGCGACAGCTCATCAGTTTCGGCGCCGAGCTCTTGCATCACGCGGTGGGCATGGTCGTCGGTGAGCTCGCGCGCCAGCGCCACACGGCAAGCGTGCGAGCACGGCTCCGGCGCGTCGGATAGGCGCGCATGGACGCAGCGGTCGGCCAGGTGATGCGGGCGGTCATCGGGGCGAGCGTCGAAACCTTCGTGGCGACCGCCGGCCGCGCCCTCGAGCACGATGCGCTGCCGTCGGCGGATCATCGTCCGTGGCCGTTGCCGTCCGAGCCCTGGGTGATGGCGCAGGCGTGGCAGAACGCGCTGTTCGCACACTGGCCGCTCAAGCCCACCGCACTTCGTCGGTTTCTTCCCCCCGGTGTGGCGCTCGACCTGTTCGATGGCGCGGCGTGGCTCGGCATCACGGCGTTCGTCGTGGCCCGCGCGCGAATCCGCGGCGTCCCCGCTCTGCCCGGCGTGTCCAGCTTCGCCGAAGTCAACGTCAGGACCTACGTGACGGCCGACGACAAGCCGGGCGTGTTGTTCCTCAGCCTCGACGCCGCGAGCGTCGCCGCCGTGCTCGGCGCGCGGGCGTGGTTCCGCCTGCCGTACTTTTCGGCGACCGGTGAGGCGGAGCGGCGCGCGGGATGGCAGCGGTTCACCGCGCGTCGCGATCACCCCGGCGCTGTGGGCGCGCGCTTCAGCGCACGCTATCGCGCCTCGGGCGGTGGCCGGCTGCCGGGTGGCGCCGCGCTGACTCGGTGGCTGGTGGAGCGCTCCTGCCTGTATTGCGGCGCCGACGGAACGGTGCTGCGCGCCGAGATCCATCACGCGCCCCTGGCCGATCGAGCCCGCCGAGTCGGTCATCGAAGAAAACACGCTCGGCGAAGCAGTGGGGCTGACGCTCGATCAGCAGCCGCCGCTGCTGCACTTCTCCTCCGGCGTCGACGCCGTGATCTGGCCGCCGCGCGTCATTCGTGCCGCTGGCCGCCGCGGATAATCGCCGCTTGACATTACCGAACGGTCGTACTATTTTGTGGGCATGCGGAAAGGCGAGCAAACCCGGGAAACGATCCTGGTACACGCGCTGCGCCTGGCCACCCGGGTCGGGTTCGAGGGCCTCACGATCGGGCGGCTCGCCGACGACCTGAAGCTGTCGAAGAGCGGCCTCTTCGCGCACTTCAAGTCCAAGGAGAACCTTCAGCTGCAGGTCCTCGAGATGGCCTCGCGGCGGTTCGTCGATGCCGTGATCAAGCCGGCGTTGACCGCGCCGCGCGGCGAGCGCCGCGTCCGGGCGCTGTTCACCAAGTGGCTCGAGTGGGAGGCGTCACCGAGCCTGCCCGGCGGCTGCCCCTTCGTCGCCGCCGCGACCGAGCTCGACGATCGTCCGGGAGCGGCGCGCGACTTCGTCGTGCGCAGCCAGCGCGACTGGCTCGAGACGCTTGCGAACACCGCGCGCACTGCCGTGCAAGAGGGCGACTTCGACCCCGCCCTCGACTGCGAGCAGTTCGCGCACGACCTCAACGGCATCGCGCTCGCCTATACGCAGGCCTCGCGCCTGCTCCGAGACCCGCGCGCGCGGGCCCGCGCGGACGCCGCCTTCGAAGCTCTGCTCGCTCGCGCGCGAGCCGACCGCTCCGCCACCTCAGCCGGCGCCCGGCGCCGCTAGCACACGGGAGCTCACATGACTGATCTGGATTTCGTCGCGATGCAAAATAGCACGTCCGTTCGTCCTTCAGACCCGCCGTTGGGCAGCCGTCTGCTGCGGCCGGGGATCGCGACGCTCAGCGCGCTCGCGCCCTCGCTGGCAGCGCGGCTGGCCGAGCGGTTGTTTCTCACGCCGCAGCGCCATCCGGTGCCGGCGCGGGAGTGCGCGGCGCTCGGCGGCGCGCGGCAGACGATCGTGCAGGTCAACAGCTCGCCGGTGACGACGTGGACATGGGGCCACGGCCCGCTGGTGCTGCTCGTCCACGGCTGGGGTGGCCGCGGCGCGCAGCTCGCGGGCTTCGTCGATCCGCTCGTGGCCAGCGGCTTCGCGGTCGTGACGTTCGACGCGCCCGGCCACGGCGTCTCGCCGGAGTCGCGGTCCTCGATCGTCGCGTTCGTCGATGCGATTCGCGCGATCGATCAGGCGCTCGGCCCGGTCGAAGGCGTCATCGCGCACTCGATCGGCGCGGTGGCCGCGGCACGCGCGCTCTACGAAGGCCTGGGCGCTCACGCCGCGGTCTTCATCGCGCCGCCGGCCGATCTCGTGCTGCACTCGCACACGCTGCTCGAGACCCTCGGCTTTGGGCGCGTCGCCCGCGAGGCGATGCAGGCGCGGATCGAGCGGCGGCTCGGCGTGACGTGGGCGGCGCTCGACGTGCGTACGTATGCGAGAGCGATGCGCGCACCGCTGCTCGTCGTGCACGACCGCGACGACAACGAGGTGCCCTGGCAGGACGGCGCGATCATCGCCCGCGAGTGGCGCGGCGCAGAATTCTCGACCACCGGCGGGCTCGGTCATCGTCGGATCCTTCGCGACGCCGGCGTGATCCGCGACGTGGCGGGGTTCGTGGCCGAGCGTGTCCGGCCAGCGATGCCCGTGTTCGAGCGCGCGGAGCTTACGGCTTCGCGGTCGGCGTGACGCCGAACGCCCGGGAGAAGAACTCCGCGTTCTCCCGGCGCGAGCGCTCCGCCAGCTTGCCATCCGGGAAGAAACGCACCTGACCGCCTTTGCCGAGGGCGGCGTTGGGATCGAAGAAGTTCGCGCGCGCGTTGCCATCCCACCCGTGATACCCGCCCGGATACACGGTGAGCGCCACGAGCGCCCGGCTCTCGGCCGGCAACGCGTCGAGAAGTCTTTGGCAGGCGTCCGGCGAGTCGTAGTCGTCCTTGTCGCCGACGAGGATCTTCACGGGCGCGCCCGTCATCTTGAACTCGGCGGCGCGCGGCAGGAACGACCAGCACGTGGGATAAAACCCGACGTGCGCGGCGAACTTGTCCTGTCCGCCGGTGAACTGCTCGGTCAGCCGCGCCGAGGCCGTCGCCACCGCGAGCGCGCCGCCCCACGAGAAGCCCATGATGCCGATCCGCTGCGGATCGACGTCGGCGCGCGAGGCAAGCCACTGCAGCGCGCCGTACACGTCGGGATAGGTTTCCGACAGTCGCCGCGGCCGTCCCTGGGGGCCGCCCTTGAGCCCGCGCGGGCCCCACATGTCGATTTCCAGCGTCGCGATGCCCGCACGGTTCAGCGCCTCGGCGTGGTAGTCGCCGCGGCCGTCGACGCCGCCGCTGCCATGCGCGATCACGACCGCGGGCACCGCCCCGGATGCCGCGGGCATCAGGAGCGTGGCGGGGATCATCAGGTCGGTCGTCGGCGCCGGGTACGTGACGCGCGTCCTCGTCACACCCTGCGCGAACGCGACACCGGCGATCAGCACTGAGAGCAGCACGAGGTGCCGAGCGTGCACGCTCACACCATCGTGAGACCGCCGGAGACCGACAGCGTCTGGCCGGTGATGAAGCTGGCGTCGTCGGACGCGAGGAAGACGACGGCCGGCGCCACGTCGTCGGGCACGCCGAGCCGGCCCCATGGAATCACTCGCTTGAGGCTCTCGGCGAGCTTCGGGCTCTTCTCGGCGAACTCCTTCCGGAAGAGCGGCGTGTCGGACGGGCCGGGGCACACGCAGTTGACGTTGATGTGGTGCCGCGCGACCTCGCGCGCCACCGTCTTCGTGAACGCGATCAGCCCGCCCTTGGCCGCGGAGTATACGGCCTCGCCGGTGGAGCCTACGCGGCCGGCGTCGGAGGCGATGGTGACGATCTTGCCGCCGTTCGCCTTGATCATGTGGCGCAACGCCGCGCGCGTGCACGCGAGCGGGCCGCGAAGGTTCACGGCGAGGATCTTGTCCCAGAACTCCGGCGTCGTCTCGACGAACGGCATCGGCCGGTCCCAGCCCGCGCAGTTCACGAGCACGTGCAGCCCGCCCCAGTGCGCCACGACGCCGTCGATCGAAGCGTCCACGGCCGCGGTGTCGGTGACGTCGAGCGGCTGCGCCACGACGTTGCCGCCCGCGGCCTGCATCTCCGCCACCGCCCGCCGCGCGCCGTCGGCGTCGAGGTCGGCCACGGCCACGCGCGCGCCCTCGCGGGCCAGGGCCTGCGCGATGGCGCGGCCGATGCCGCTGGCGCCGCCCGTGACGAAGGCCACGCGGTCCTTCAGCTTCACCGGATGATCGCCTTGGCGATGATGTCCTTCATGATCTCGCTGGTGCCGCCGCCGATCGTCATGAGCCGCGCGTCGCGCGCAAAGCGCTCGACCGGATACTCGCGCATGTAGCCATAGCCGCCGTGCAGCTGCACGCAACCATACGCGACGCGGTTGACCATCTCCGCGGTGAAGAGCTTGACCATCGAGACGTCGCGCACCGCATCCTCGCCCGCCGCGTACTTTTGCCACGCCGCGTAGGTCAGCCAGCGTCCGGCTTCGACGTCGGTCGCCATCTCGGCGAGCTTGTGGCGCACCGCCTGCTTGTCCGACAGCGGCCCGCCGAAGGCCTGGCGCTCACGCACGTAGGCGATGGTGTCCTCGAGCGCACGATCGGCCATGGCGACGGCGTGCAGGCCCGCGACCAGTCGCTCGCGCTGGAAGACGCGCATCACCTCGTAGAAGCCGACGCCCTCCCGGCCGAGCAGATGTTCCGCGGGCACGCGCATATCCGAAAACGACAGCTCGGCGGTGTCGGAGGCGCGCATGCCCATCTTGTCCAGCGTGCGACTCACGCCGAAGCCCGGCGTCTCCCGCTCGACGAGGAACATCGAGATGCCACGGTGGCGTTTGTCGTCGCTGCCGGCCTCGACGCGGGCGGCGACGAAGTAGAGATCGGCCATCGCGCCGTTGGTGATGAACATCTTGGCGCCGTTGATGACGTAGTGGCGGCCGTCCTTCACGGCGCGCGTGCGAATGGCGGCGACGTCGCTGCCGCCGCCGGGCTCGGTGACGGCGATGGCCGTCATCGCCTCGCCGCGGCAGATGGCGGGAAGATATTTCTCCTTGAGCACCTCGCTGCCCGTCCAGTAGAGGTGCGGCGAGGCCATGTCGCAGTGGACGCCGACGGCCATCGCGAACGAGCCCGAGCGCGAGCGCGCGCACTCCTCGTGCAGCACGGCGCTCATCATGACGTCGGCGCCGGCGCCGCCGTACTTCTCGTCGTATTCGAGGCCCAGGAAGCCGAGCTCGCCCATGCGGCGGAAGATCGTCTTCGGCATCCGCCCGGCGGCCTCCCAGGCTTCGACGTGCGGCATGACGTCCTTCTCGACGAAGGCGCGAACGGTGGCGCGAAACATGACGTGCTGCTCGTCGAAGACCTTCACGGCCGCCTCCTTCGGGGGTGCCCCGACTATACAATGCGCGGGCGTGGCCCGACTCCGCTCGCGCGTTGCCGGTGCTCCTAACGGCCATCGTCGGCCTCGGCGCGTTGTCGATCGACATGTTCCTGCCCTCGCTGCCCGCGATGATGGCGGCCTTCGGCTCCTGATCGAGATCCTCGGCGTCTCGCCGACGGTTTACGGCGTGTGCTTCGGCGCGGTGGCCGGCGGGCTCATGGCCGGCAACTTCGTCTCTGTCCGTCTCGGGCCGCGGCTGGGCATCGACACGATGATCCGCGGCGGCACGGTCATCGCCGCCGGCGCGGGCATCGTCACGGCCGCGCTCGCCTGGGCGGGTGCGCGCTCCGTGGCGACCGTGATCGGTCCGATGTTTTGCTACGCCTTCGGCCTGGGCTGGGTGCTCCCGAACGCGATGGCGGGCGCCATCGGTCCCTTCCCACGCATGGCGGGGCGGGCGGCGGCCGGTGCCGGCTTCGTCCAGCTGACGGGCTCGGCGCTCTATGCCATCGCCGTCAGTCACACCTATGACGGCACCCTCCGGCCGATGACCACGGCCGTCGCGACGGCCGGCGTCGCGGCGTTCGTGACGTTTGCATGGCTCTCGCGACGCCGCCTCGTGCTAGAGAATACGTAAGGGAGGGCGCCCATGAGTCGGATCGCTCCCGTGCCGCCGCAGCTCGCGCCGCCG
>Ga0307471_100002319_pt1 | contig 10903 bp, 10 predicted proteins | sample atmos_gasesAM3C__2_FD_204566 | JGI IMG/M metagenome (GOLD analysis project Ga0307471, IMG submission 204566) | Hardwood forest soil microbial communities from Morgan-Monroe State Forest, Indiana, United States - atmos_gasesAM3C_515 | ecosystem: Environmental > Terrestrial > Soil > Temperate... | reverse complement strand
CTTCGGCACAATCGACTAAGTCACTGGGTGAATGGCTCTTAAGGAAAATTTCTCAACTTGGCATCCTAACTGCTTTTACGTCAGCGTCTGTCACTTTTTGGGCCCCTTTTGGCTTTTAGTCCGCTATTGGCTTCCGGCCGAAGGCGCTATCAGTCTATCAATCTGGTGCCTTGGATGAATAACGCTAGGGGTGTGCAGAAAGGAATATGGGCGAAATCCGATGGAACCCGAAACAAGCACTCTGTCAGAGAGCGAGGCGCTGCGCCTGGCTCAACAACACAACTCCGCAGCTTTTGAATTCCTCTACCGCCTGCATTGTGGTCGAGTCTATGCCCTTTGCCTTCGCATGGTGAAGAATCCAGCGCAAGCTGAGGATTTGACTCAGGAAACATTTCTGGCAGTGTTTCGCGGGATCCGCGAGTTCCGCGGTCAATCCGCGTTCACGACCTGGCTTCATCGCGTCACCCGTAACACCGTGCTCATGTGTTTTCGCAAGAGGCGGCTCAACGAAACATCCCTTGAAGAGATCACGGAACCTGACCGCGAAAGCGGGCGTCTACCCACAGAGTTGGGAATACCCGATCGCCGCCTGGAGAGTATGGCGGACCGTCTGCTGCTGCGCACGGCTGTCTCGCAATTGTCCCGCAGATTGCGCAGAACGCTGTTGCTGCATGATGTTTACGGTTACGAGCACGGCGAGGTCGCTGCCATGATGGGGTGCGCCACGGGAACCTCGAAATCCCAATTGCACAAGGCTCACCTCCGAATCCGTGAAATGCTTAAAAAGCGTTTGCGCGACGATAAGCACAGCCAAAATCCTGCGAACCGAGTATCCGTCGGCGTGAGCGGCTCGCTGCCGCCGCCCGGTGACGATCAGTTCGATTCGGTGAGCGAAAAAGCTTCCGCGCTCAAAGACCCTCCGCGTAAGTCGGAAAGGACTGCTCCAAGCTGGTGCGTACCTATCGATGAGGTCGCAACAGGCTCAGAGTAATAGTTCTTTAATTTCCGCCAGGGCTCGCAGGCTTCCACTGCAGCTTCTGGCCATTTCTTAGCAGCTATTCTTTTCGTCTACCCCCACTGAACATTCAACCCAGGCAGGAGGTTCTCATGTCCGCGACGACAACGGTTCTTTCTCCTTCGTTACATAGCCCGGAGGTCGTGCAGTTTGAAGAAGCGCTGCGCTCGAGAATTGTTGGCCAGGATGAAGGCGTTCGGGCCCTCGGGGATTTGTACCAGGTGCTGTGCGCGGGTCTGAATTCGCCGGGCCGGCCGCTAGGCAGTCTCCTTTTTCTTGGGCCGACGGGAACTGGCAAAACACGGCTCGTGGAGGCTGCCGCCGAGATTCTATTCGGGGACCCTCGTGCCGTCATCAAAGTGGATTGCGCGGAGTTCCAGCATTCCCATGAAATCGCGAAGCTGATCGGCTCGCCGCCTGGATACCTGGGTCACCGGGAGACTCGGCCGCTGCTCACTCAAGAAGCGTTGCAAGAGTTTCACACCGAAAAGCTGCAATTGAGCCTTTTGCTCTTCGATGAAATCGAAAAAGCAAGCGACGCCTTGTGGCAATTGCTATTGGGTATTTTGGATAAAGCTACGCTCACTCTAGGCGACAACCGCCGCGTCGATCTCTCGCGAACCCTGATTTTTCTTACCTCGAACCTCGGCGCCACGGGAATTTCCAATTTGATGTCAGGGGGATTTGGGTTCATCGAGGCCGCCGATAAGCCTGTGGCGCACCTGGAAGAAAAGGTAACCAGAACGGCCGTCGAGGCCGCGAGAAGGACTTTTTCGCCGGAGTTCATAAACCGCCTGGATAAACTCGTGGTTTTCCACCCGCTGCACCAAGAGCAGTTGCGAGAGGTCCTGGAGATTGAATTAACAAAGTTGCAGAAGCGCGTGCTCGAAACTGCCACCGTACAATTTACTTTTCGCGTGAAGCCCGCCGGAAAGGATTTTTTGCTTGGCGAAGGGTTGGACCCGCGATACTGCGCGCGGCATTTGAAGAGGGCCGTGGAGCGTCACTTGGTGTGTCCGCTGGCAAATTTGTTGGCAACTGGACAGATCCGATCGGGCGACAGACTTTGCGTTGATTGGGACAGCCGCGTCCGGCACCTGGCCTTTTGGAAAGAGGGTATGGTGCCGGAACTGACGGCCCGCATGAGATAAACGCCGCGGCGCATAAGAGCAGAAAGGGTTCGCCGCTTGCGGTTCGCTAGGTTCTTGGCGCTGGTTTCAGCTTTCACTTCTTCAGTGAATTTTTTCCAGGCCAGGTCCTTCCAATAGGCGAGCAGATATTTCACGCGGCTGTCTTTGCTGAAGTCGCTCACGTCAATAAGGTTGCCGCCTTGCTCCCATACCACGTCGGACATTGCCAGGTTTGATTCTTGGCCAGCGGCGCCGCAAGAGCCGAAGCGCGCGCCGCATCATAGCAAGAGTGCCTGTGCCGTGCCGGGTGCCCTTGCCCGAGTGCCCATTGTGCTATAGAAGTTGAAGCAGCACGGTTGCGTCAGGTTCCCTCAGTAGGAGGAAGTGCGGATGCGTGTGGTGCGGCGGCATTTGGGGATGTTGTTCATGCTTGGATTGTGCACGCCCCTGCTATGGGCGCAGACGAACGCGGGCGCTGGGCCGCCAGCCAAGCCTGAGGCAAAACCGAATCCGTGGGAATACAACTTGAGCGTTAGCGGGTACATTGTGCCGCACCAGGAAGGTTATGTTTCGCCGACGCTGACGGCGGACCGCGATTGGGTGCACTTTGAGGCGCGCTACAACTACGAGGCGCAGCGCACGGGATCGTTGTGGGCTGGATATAACTTCCATGCGGGCAAAACGGTCCAACTCGAGGCAACGCCCATGGTAGGCGGCGTGTTTGGACAGGTAAACGGGGGGGCGCCGGGACTCGAGTTCACGGTGACGTACAAGAAGTTGCAGTTCTTCAGCGCCAATGAATACATCTTCGACACGGACACAAAAGCGGGAAATTTCTTCTATACCTGGACGCAACTGACCTATTCCCCCGTAAAGGGGTTCATGGCAGGATACGTCGTCCAGCGCACGAGAGCATACCAGACACCATTAGATGTGCAGCGCGGGCCGCTGGTGGGTTTTTCGCACAAGAAAATGCAATTCTCGACGCAGTTTTTCAATATTGGGGAGACCGACCCGACAATCAATCTGTCCGTGGGATACAGCTTTTAGCTTTGCGAGCCGGGATCACGCGGGAACTGGGGGTTGCGGAGAGTTGGAGGTTGCCGCTTTGTTCAGCTCACGGAGCAACCCTTTGCCCTTGCGGAACCACGGTCGCTCGATACGCTGCATGTATCTCGGCAGAGTTCGTTTTTTGGCAATTAGTTTTTGGGCCCACTCGCGCGCTTCTTCCGTGCGTCCTTGCAATTTCAAGAAGCAAGAATAATTGTAGAGCGTTTCCGGAGTGCTCGAGAATTTTGTTACCTCAGCATACAGGAGGGCTGCCCTGTCGAGTCCGCCCGTCTTGGCGCAGGCATCCGCGAGCAAGCCGGCGGCGCGGTAGTAGTCGAACTTCGGGTCGCCCACCACGACGCGCTCCAGATCCGCAATGGCCGCAAGATAGTCGTTCATGCCCAGAGCGCTTTGGGCCCGATGATAAAAAGCATGGGGCGAATCGCTCCTCGAATTGATGGATTTTGTAAACGCCTCGCGTGCCTTGGGATAATTCTTCTCCTCCAGGTACAGTTCACCGAGTTCTTCGTAGTTCCCCGGGGAAGGATTGTCAATGATTTGGTTTTCCAGCGTCTGAATTCTGGATCTGCGTCCGAAGCCTTTCATCACGCCGTGGAGCAATCCCAGGTCCGGAATCATTTCCACGACGATGTAGGCAGACGCTCCGACAAACCCGCCAAATAGAATGATGAAGAGCCAATAATTTTCGGGGCGGCGCCGCACGAAATGAACCACGGCGACAATTTGCACCAGGAATCCCCAGGGATAAAAAAGATGGCTGAGCCCAAACATGTTTGACCGTGTGGCCACCAGAATGGGCTTGCCAAGCCCGATAGTCAAAGAAATTCAGGACTAGGCGTGCTGGAGGTTAAGGCCTTTGCCCAGTATCGCTTGTGCGGCAGACCGCGCAGTGCGAGGGTTATTCTTTGCGGGTTACTTAGCAACTACGTTACTATGTCAATAGGCTCAAAGCAGCATGCAGTTGGAAACTTCCCTCTCCTGGCTGGCTTTGACATTGACGCCGGGCGTGGCCACCCGGTTGTCCGCGCGATTTGTTCGTGAATTTGGGTCGCCCGAAGACGTGTTCCGGGCGCCGTTGCGGAGGATTGCGGCCTGCAATGTTCCCGCACCGGCGCCGCAAGCGATCTTCAAAAAACAGATGTTCTGGCGCGCGGAAAAAGAGGTGGACAGCCTGAGGAAGGTCGGCGCGAAACTGGTGCACTGGAAAGAGCCGGAATTTCCGCAATCCTTGTTGCAAATTTATGACCCGCCGGTGCTGTTGTATGTGAGAGGGGATACGGGAGTGTTGAACGCGCCGAGCATCAGCATCGTGGGCACGCGCAGGCCAACAGTGTATGGGACGCAGATGTCGGAGCGCATGGGGAGGGACCTGGCGGCCCGGGGCTTGGTGATTGTGAGCGGATTGACGCGCGGGATTGATGCCATAGCGTACCAGGGAGCCACAGTCGTAGGAGGACGAGCGATCGGTGGGCTGGGGACGGGAATTGATGTGTGCTATCCCAAGGAGAGAACAAGAAGCTGTACGAGAAGGAGTGGTGGTGGTGGAGGGAAAGCAATACAGCGGGTCGGTGATCACAGCGCGGCTGGCAATGGAGTTTGGGCGAGAGGTTTTTGGGTACCCGGAAATGTAACGCAGGAAGTGAGTTTTGCACCAAACCTGTTGATCAATCAGGGGGCGAAATTGGTGACGGGCGCGGAAGACGTCATCGAGGAGCTTCCGACCCCGGTGAAGGCGGCTTTGCGGCAAGCCGAGGCAATGGAAGCCGAGCAGCACAATCTTCTCGCCATTGAAGGCCTAACTCCTTCAGAAAAAAAGATTTACGAGCTATTAAGCGCGGACGAGCCAAGACCGATTGACGACATCGTCGAAACAAGCGGCTTGAACTCCAGCGAGGTTCTGGCTACGCTCTTTAGCTTGGAGATGAAAGGTATCGTCCGGCAACTGCCGGGAAAGCAGTTCAATAAATACTCTTGTAGTGCGGCCCCGCCTGGTTGGAAATGCAGCAATGCATCCGAATGGAAGCCGGAAGCATCTGGGTACGAGCGAATGAGCGGGAAGAGACATATATAAAGGTAGCGAGAAGGGCACACACCACTCAGCTCAACCTTCCTGCGGAAGAATCCGGAGTTAAAACAGCAACATGGCACGTTCACTGGTAATTGTCGAATCGCCCGCAAAGGCGAAGACTATCAACAAGTACTTGGGGAAGAACTACACGGTGAAGGCTTCCGTCGGGCACGTAATGGACCTGCCCACGAAGACAATCGGAATCCGTCTACCCCTGGAAGATGAAAAGCCCAAAAAGAAGGGCAAGCGCAAGAAAGGCGCAAAAGCGGCCGCACCGAAGCCGCCCCGGAAGCCCGTGACGCTGGACGATCCGAAGATATTTGAGCCCACGCTGCAGGTGATCCCGGGCAAGGGCAAGGTCATCAATGACCTGAGAAAGTCCGCGAGTACGGCGGAAGCGGTTTACCTGGCAGGCGACCCGGACCGGGAAGGCGAAGCCATCTCGGCACATCTGGCGATGGTGTTGTCCAAGCCCGCGAAATATCTGATTCCGGAAGACGACGAGGCGGATGGGAAAAACGGGAACAAGAACGGGGCGAAAGAAGAGAAGGCGGAAACGGAGAAGCCCAAAGGAAAGGGCAAGTTCGCCAAGAAGGAGAAAGTGAAAGATGTCATCGAGATCGAGCCCATCGATCCGAAAAAGATTTTCCGTGTAACGTTCAACGAAATTACCCCGAAGGCCATCCGTGCCGCCTTTGAGCATCCCCGGCAGGTGGATTCGCAATTGGTGGATGCCCAGCAGGCACGGCGGGTGCTGGACCGCATTGTGGGTTACAAGATTTCCCCGCTGTTGTGGGACAAGGTGCGGCGCGGACTGAGCGCAGGGCGCGTGCAGACCGTGGCGTTGCGTCTGATCGTGGAGCGCGAACAGGAAATTCGAGCGTTTGTGCCCCGGGAATACTGGACCATCCACGCGATGCTGGATGCGGGCGAGCCGCCCGTCTTTGAGGCCCGGCTGACGAAGAAGAAGGGCGAAGACGTCGAGGTCAAGAATCAGGAGACGGCGGAAGCAATTGTCGCGGCGGTGAGCAAAGCGAAGTGGCAGGTGGCCAGCGTTGCCCTGAAAGAAAAAAGACGAAACGCGCCGCCGCCATTTACGACCTCGAAGCTGCAGCAGGCGGCCTACAATCGGCTGCGGTACACAGCCAAGCGAACCATGGCGTTGGCGCAGCGCCTCTATGAAGGCGTCGAGTTGGGCGAGGAAGGTTCGGTGGCGCTGATTACCTACATGCGCACGGATTCTGTGCAAGTGTCGAATGACGCCCTCGAGCAGGTTCGCGAGATGATCCCGGAAAAATTCGGGAGTGCCTACCTGCCGGAGAAGCCGAACTTCTACAAGTCGAAGAAGGATGCGCAGGGCGCGCACGAAGCGATTCGGCCAACCGAAGTGTCACGGACGCCGGAAGATGTCCGGAAATATCTGCCCGAGGATCAGTTCAAGCTGTACCAGTTAATCTGGCAGAGGTTTGTGGCGTCGCAGATGCTGCCGGCGGTGTTCGACCAGACAACGATCGATATCGAGGCGGGCGATTACACCTTCCGCGCCACAGGATCGATTCTGAAATTCGACGGTTATCTGAAGGTGTACCAGATTCCTGCGGCCAACACGGACCGGGAAGAGGAAGAAAAGGACGACGAAGGCGAGGGTAAAGCCCTGCCGCGGGTGAGCGAGGGACAAGTTTTGAAGCTCGAATCCATCCGGCCGGAACAGCATTTCACGGAACCGCCGCCCCGATACACGGAGGCCACGCTGGTGAAGGAATTGGAGGAGGATGGCATCGGCCGGCCATCGACGTACGCTTCGATTATTTCCACGATTGTCGAGCGGGAGTACGTGAAGAAGGATCAGGGGCGCTTTACCCCGACGATGTTGGGGGAGCGGGTGTGCGTGCTCTTGATCAAGAGCTTCGAGGATGTGTTTGATGTGAAATTCACCGCGCGGCTCGAGGAAGAGCTGGACGAAATTGAGGAAGGCAAGCTGCCGTGGCGGGAATCGGTGCGGGAGTTCTGGGAAAAGTTCATCGTCGATCTGGATAAAGCCGGCGACGAGATGGTGTCGTACAAGGCGGGAATCCCGACGGGAAAAAAGTGCGAGAAATGCGGCCAGGGAGTATTGCTAGAGCGCATCAGCCGGCACGGATTTTTCCTGGGATGTTCGCGGTATCCTGACTGCGATTTTATTCAAGATATGTCCGAAGAGATTTCCGAAGACGCGGAAAACAAGATCGAGTATTGCGAAAATTGCGGCAAGGAAATGGCGCTGAAGCGCGGGCGCTTTGGTGCTTTTCTAGCGTGCACGGGGTACCCGGATTGCAAAACGACGCGGCGCCTGGTGGCGGGCACGCGCATTGCGCACCAGCCAGACGAGCCGCTGGATGAAAAGTGCCCGGAATGCGGCAACGGGCTGGTAAAGAAGCATGGGCGGTTCGGAGAATTCATAGGCTGCTTCGGCTATCCCAAGTGCAAATACACGCGGGCCATCACGCTGGGGATCAAGTGCCCGAAGTGCAAGGAAGGGGAATTTGTGAAGCGCGCCAGCATGGGGAAGGGCGGGCGCGGGCGCTTGCGTTTCTTCTATGGCTGCTCACGCTATCCAGATTGCGATTTCACGACGCCGTACATGCCGATTGCCCAGCCCTGCCCGAAGTGCGGGGCGCCGTTTATTGTGGAGAAGAAGACCAAGATCGGCACGGTGCACGCTTGCCTTAAAGAAGGATGCGATTGGGAGAAGCTGGCACCGGAAGAAAAACCTGCACCGCAAGCGGAAGAGGCGCCGGTCGCGGTGAAGGCATAAGCGCGGAGTGCCGCGACGATGCCGGGGGAGTATGACGGCAAGATCCTCTTTAGGCGGACAATCCTCAGAATGAGATGATGCGGTAAAACAGAGTTAGAGCCAAAGTGTACTTGCCATGGAGCAGTCGGCGGGATGAATAAAACGATTGAACAATACCTCGAATATATGCGTTCGGTGAAGAATGCTTCGCCGCATACGGTAACGAATTACGGAAAGGACTTGGAGCAGTTTGTTACCTACCAGACGCCGCCGGGAATGGCCACACCCGGGCTGACCAAGGTCACGCACCAGATGATCCGGGAATTCGTCGGGCACTTGCACGAGCTGGGATTAGAGAAGAGTTCCATCGCGCGCAAGCTGGCCGCGCTGCGGTCGTTTTTCAAGTATTGCGTGAGAGAAGGAAAGTTGAAAGACAATCCGGCGCGGCTGGTGCCGACGCCCAAGCTGCCGAAGCGGATTCCTGCGGTGTTATCGGCGGAAGAGATGGGCGCGTTTCTGGATCAGCTGGCAAAAATGGAAGACCCGGCAGGGGGCCGTAAAAAAAGTGCGCGGGCAGTGGCAGCGACTTCCCCTTCCGGCGGAGCTATTGAACTCGAAGATTTGCTGTTGATCAAGAGAGACCGCGCGATTCTGGAGCTGCTCTACGCCGCGGGACTTCGCGTCAGTGAATTGACCGGGCTGAACCTGGTGGACATGGAGCAAAAAGAGCAGATGCTGCGGGTGCGTGGCAAGGGAAACAAGGAAAGAATCGTGCCGTACGGAGCCAAAGCGGCGGAAGCCTTGAAAGCGTACTGGCCGGTCCGCCAGCAACTCCTGCGGGAAAATGAAGGCGGGCAATTGAAAACGGATCACCAGGCAGTATTTCTGAACTACCTGGGGCGCCGGTTAACGCAGCGAAGCGTGGGCCGCATCGTGAAAAAGTATGTGCGGCTGGTGAACGCCAATTGGGACTTGCACCCACACTCCCTGCGGCACGCGTTTGCGACGCATCTCCTGGCCGATGGAGCGGATTTGCGGGCTATTCAGGAATTGCTGGGCCACCAGTCGCTCTCGACCACGCAGAAATACACACACGCCTCCATCCGCCAGTTGATGGATATCTACGATAAAGCCCATCCGCATGCCTAGAACTGATCTTCTAAATTGAGTTCAAATGAAGGAAGAGCTTCCTCAGTGTCCGTCGGAAAAAACCGGCGCCACCGTTTATCGGACGAGACTCTGAAAAATCGCAAGACTATTGGCGCAAATTCATGGACACTGAGAGGCTTCCGCGACTTGAGGATGATCATGACGAAGAGGTGGGGAGTTTGTGGCGTACTTGGGCTCTTGGCTTTGCTGGGGCTGGCTGGCCGCGCGCACGCACAAGACAATTACGAAATTCAGGTGTATGGCTCGGAGACCGTGGCGAAGGGGCATACGATGTTCGAGTTGCACAGCAATTTCATCGAACAAGGCAACACCACGAGCACTAACGGAACCATTCCGACCAACCACCAGTTGCATGAAACGCTGGAGATTACCCACGGCTTCACAGAATGGTTTGAGACGGGATTCTATATTTTTACTTCGGTCCAGAACGGCTACGGGTGGGATTTTGTGGGCAGCCACATCCGGCCGCGCGTGCGAGTGCCTCCGGGCTGGCACTGGCCGGTGGGGGTGAGCATTTCGCAGGAGTTCGGGTACCAGCGGGCGCAGTTTTCCGCGGATACCTGGACGTATGAGCTGCGTCCCATCGTGGACAAGCAGTTGGGGCGCTGGTATTTCGCGTTCAATCCCACTTTTGACAAGTCATTTCATGGGCCAAGCGTGAGCCAGGGATTTATTTTCTCGCCGGACGCGAAGGTAAGTTACGACTTTACAAAAAAAATCACCGGCGGAATCGAATATTACGGAACGCTGGGGCCGACACAGAGTCTTTATCCCGTCGCCGAACAAGAGCAGCAGATTTTTCCGGTAATAGACTTGAACGTGTCACCCAAGTGGGAGATCAATTTTGGGGTGGGCATCGGCGTGACGAGGTCTACGGATCATCTGATCACCAAGATGATTCTCGGGTATCGTTTCGATTTTTAGGGACTGCGGTTATTATCGATTGGACCGACTGCCGTCGTTTAGGCGATTACGGATGTAACTTCTCATGCTTCGCCAACATGCCAACAAATTGCTCGATTCGCCGGGCGCGCGTTTCGGGCTTTTTGGCGGTGTGTATCCGGAACAGGACGGCGTAGCGGTTTCTATTGTCGAGGGTCGCGAAGAAGGCTTGGGCCTTGGCGTTCTTGTCGAGCGCGGCCCGCAGATCGTCCGGCACGGTGGCGTTTTTCTGACCGTCGTACGCAGCGGCCCAACGCCCGTCTTGTTTTGCCTTCTCGACCGTCGCTAACCCGGCGGGTTTCATGCGGCCCCGTTCGATCAGGGCTGCAGCGGCTTCGCGATTGATCTTCGACCAAATGCTTCGGGAGCCGCGCGGAACGAATTTCTGCAGCCAGCTGGTTGCGCTCTCCGCTCGTCTCTGACCATCGATCCAGCCGCAACAAAGGGCGGCTTCGAGGGCTTCTTTATGGGTCACCGAGCGGTGACCGGAATCCTTCCTGGCCAGACGTATCCAGATACCGCGGGACGAGGCATGGTTCTTCGCCAGCCATTTCTCCCAGGCTCGCAAGTCCTCAAAGAAGAGTGTGGGCACATCACCACTTGGAAGAGAGTTGCGTTTCATGGCCTTGTTAATTTTATGTGTACTCCCCTCCCCCCCCGTTTTTTCAAGATATATTGATTCTACAGCGGGATGAATTCATGTGTTATGTGTATCAGATCACAATTGTTAAATG
>Ga0307471_100002318_pt1 | contig 10906 bp, 10 predicted proteins | sample atmos_gasesAM3C__2_FD_204566 | JGI IMG/M metagenome (GOLD analysis project Ga0307471, IMG submission 204566) | Hardwood forest soil microbial communities from Morgan-Monroe State Forest, Indiana, United States - atmos_gasesAM3C_515 | ecosystem: Environmental > Terrestrial > Soil > Temperate... | reverse complement strand
ATCTTCGGCGCGAGCTCCGCACGCTCACCGGGCTCGACAACATCGTTGGGCAGAGCCCGCGGATGCGCGCCATCTTCGACATGATTCAAACGGTCGCCCCTCAAACCAGCCGCGTTCTGATTACGGGCGAGAGCGGGACCGGTAAGGAACTCGTCGCCCGCGCCATTCATGAAAATAGCGCGCGTTCCCAGGCCCCTTTCATCACCATCAATTGCGGAGCGTTTCCGGAAACTCTCCTGGAATCGGAACTCTTCGGTTACATGAAAGGTGCATTTACCGGAGCCAACGAAAATCGCCAGGGACTTTTCCAGGCTGCTCACGGCGGCACCCTTTTCATGGACGAAATCGGAAACATGAGCCTGACCATGCAAGTGAAGCTCTACCGCGTTCTCCAGGAAGGCAAAGTCCGCCCGATCGGCAGCACTGAGGAATCGGACGTGGACGTCCGCATCATTGCTGCGACCAACAAGGACTTCGAAAAGGAGATTGCCGAGGGTCGTTTCCGCGAGGATCTCTATTATCGCCTCAGCGTAATTCCGATATTGGTTCCGCCTTTGCGCGAGCGCCGCGAGGACATTCCCCTCCTTGCCCGCCATTTCCTCGAAAGTTTCCGGAAGACGATGGAAAAACCGATTGAGGCAATCTCCCCGGAGGCGATGACGCGTCTCGAATCCTATGATTGGCCCGGAAATGTTCGGGAACTTGAAAACACCATGGAACGCGCTGTGGCCTTGGAGTCCGGCCCACAGATTTCCTTGAGAGTGTTGCCTGATCGCATCGCCGGCTATTCGGACGCGTCCGCCACGCATGCCTCAGGGGCTGTCGCAGGGGACTTTCCGGCGGAAGGCGTCGATTTTGAAAAGGAAATCGCCCAGGCCGAGCGCAGCTATTTGCAAGCCGCGTTGGAGAAAGCGGGTGGAGTTCGCACCCGGGCATCCGAACTTTTGAAGATTAGCTACCGTTCCTTCCGGCACTACGCGAAAAAACACAACCTGTAAAATGAACGCCAATTTCATTGTGCGGCTATGGCGCTCGGTATCGAACTATGAGAAGGCGCTCTTTCTCGTATTTGTTCTGTGCCTCCCGTTCCTTGATCCATTTGTGGCCGGTGACGGTGTCGGGTTCTACGCCTATGTGCGCTCACCTTTGATCGACCACAACTTCAGCTTTTCGTCGGACTGGGAAAATCCGAAAAAAGATCTGCAACAGCTTTTCCTCGTCGATCATTTTGTTGAGAATCCCATAACCAAGACCGGACATCTGCCCAACTACTATCCTGTTGGGCCTGCCATGCTCTGGAGCCCCTTCCTGATTGTCGCCCATCTTGCGGTTCTCGCGTCCGTGCGCCTGGGAGCGCATATCCCCGTCGATGGCCATTCCTGGCCGTACATGTTAGCGATGGCCAGCGCGACCGCGCTTTACGGGTTCGCGGGACTATGCCTCTCGTTCGCGGTAGCGCGAAGATTCGTCGCCGAGCGCTGGGCCTTTTGGGCCACTCTGGGCATATGGATTGCCACGCCCTTACCGGTCTTTATGTATTTGTGTCCGTCGTGGCCCCACACGCACTCCATTTTCGTGAACGCCCTCTTTCTCTGGTACTGGCTTCGAACTCGCGGCACAAGAACGCCTCGTCAGTGGTTGCTGCTCGGCCTGCTTAGCGGCCTGATCGTTGAAGTTCACTATCCCAATGTCGTTTTTCTTCTAGCGCCGGGCTACGAAGTCGTTGCCGCCTACCTTAAAGCATGGCAAGACCGCTTCCAGGGCACTCACATGCTCGTCGAGTCCGTAAAGCGCCATTCATTATGGGCGGCAGGTATCCTTGTTGCCCTGCTTCCAACGTTCATCACACGGCAGATTGTGTTTGGAAATCCTTTCTCGGTGGGGGCCTACTCCCTTTGGAATTGGAAGGCTCCAGCATTTGGACCGGTCTTATTTTCAACCGACCACGGTGTTCTCGTATTCGCGCCAATTCTCATCCTGGCCCTCGCCGGTCTCGTTTATCTCCGTTGGCAGGAACCGGCCTTAGGCGCGACTTGCATTTCGATCGTAGTTGCCTTCTACTTCGTCATCGCTTTCTATCCTTGGTGGAGTGGAGTATATGGGCCTGGGAATCGCTACTTCGTCTCGCTGACACCTCTGTTTATTCTCGGGCTTGCCTGTTTGTTTGGCCTTGCAGAACGCCTCTGGAAAAATCAGCGGGCCGCCGCGTTGCGGGTCGTACCGCTCACTCTCGTGTTCGTCCTTTGGAATCTGGGTCTGATTTACCAGTGGAAGACTCACCTGATGCCTTGGTATACGAAGGTCTATTGGGACGAAATCCTCTACAATCAATTTAGAGTTGTCCCCGGCCAGGCCCTGCACACTCTAAGCGAGAAATTCTGCCTCCGCTGTAACTCCTCGAATTGACGCACTCCAGCTTCTTAGCCTTTACGGCTTTCCTTTCGTTTGTCGGCGAAGTACTAGCCTGATGTGACGAATTGTGCCTTTCCTCCTAGACAAAAAATGTCGACCAAAAAGGTCAAATCCAATCTTGGGACAGCAATCTCCTCAGTGAAAACCGAGCGGCTCCCCTAAGTGCTTGTTTCTAAACCAGATCGGAAGGAAGGAAACAGACGTCCCCATCGCCCCCCCCATCGGCCCCCGGCATGCATACTACTAGCGCGTGCTCTGGCACCACAAAAAAGTTTAAGGAGATCGAGTATCATGAAGAAACAGAAGGGCTTCTCTCTTATTGAATTGCTGATCGTCGTGGCGATTATTCTGATCATCGCGGCCATCGCTATTCCGAACTTGCTGCGCTCGAAGATCGCGGCAAACGAGTCATCCGCGGTGGGCTCAGTTCGCACCATCAACACCGCAGAAGTAACGTACTCTTCGAGTTGGGGCAGCGGTTTCGCGGTCGGTTTGACGCAACTGGGCGGAGCCTCCCCTTGCATCGCAGCGACTTCGGCCGCAGCTTGCCTAATCGACCCGCTCTTGAGCGTTGCTCCTAACACCAAGAGCGGCTATGTCTTCAACGCAGCCGGCACTCTCCTAGTAGGCGGCGTCATGAACGGCTTCGAAGTGAACGCCACTCCGTCCACCGTTCAGACGACCGGTGTGCGTGCCTTCTGCGCGGACCAGACTGGTCTGATCCAGTTTGTGACTCCGGGTGCGGCCCCCATCGGCGTCGCGGCGGGAGCTTGCGCTGCGGTACCGAACACGCCTGGCGTTTCCGGTCCGATCGGCAACTAACTCCTGAGCTAAATAACAGCACAAGGGAGGAAGCTTCGGCTTCCTCCCCTTTTTTTAAGCTGAGCCCGTTTCTGTTTCACGCAATACGCAAGCGCCGACGACATCCGACGGAATCGTAAGCTTGTCCCCCGCACGATTGCTGCGCCTTATGATTACAGCGCAAATGGCCCCTCCTCTGCCACGATTCCCTTTAATCTCAGGAAACTCGGTGGGGCTGGCATGCCCGGCCATCGGAGAAGTGGCCCATAAAATGCTCCCACTAACTCGGAGAGCTTTTGCTTGCCCTGAAAGGAACATGGACGTTCAGTAGGGTCACTATGAAAAGACCACAGAAAGGCTTTTCGCTGATCGAGCTTCTGATCGTCGTGGCGATTATTCTGATCATCGCGTCCATCGCCATTCCGAACTTGCTTCGTTCGAAGATCGCCGCGAACGATTCGTCCGCCGTGAGCACGATCCGCACCATCAACACGGCGGAAATGACCTATCAAGCGAGTTGGGGCACCGGTTTCGCGGCCGGTTTGGCGAATCTGGGCGGACCCTCCCCATGCGTCGCGGCGACTTCGGCCGCAGCTTGCATAATCGACCCCCTTTTGAGTCAGGCCCCTAATACCAAGAGCGGCTACGTATTCGCCGCCGCCGGAACTATCCCGATCGCTGGCGTCAACAACGGATTCGAATTGAATGCCACTCCAACTACGGTTCAGGTGACCGGCGTGCGTGCGTTCTGCGCGAACCAGACTGGGCTGATCCAGTTTGTCACTCCCGGTCCTGCTCCTATCGGACTAGCCGCGGGAGCTTGCGCCGCGGTTCCGAACGTTCCCGGAGCATCTGGCCCCGTCAACTAGTTCCAAAGTCGACCTGCATTATATAGGCGGAGGAAGTTCTGCTTCCTCCGTTTTTTTTGAGGTGTCATGCGCGGACTCCGCGCGTCTTTCCGCTTAGCCGCGTGGTCTGTAAGATGGGAACGTGACTTCCTGCATCCGTGCCGCCGTGGCCTGCCTTCTTCTGACCCAGCCGCCAGTCGATGCCTCCACCTATGTTAAGCGGTTCGAGTCTGCCTATCGCGGCGCGCGCGCGCTGCAAGTCACTTTTCTCGAGCGCTACTCCGAAAACGGCCACATCGTGCGTACTGAGGCCGGCATTGCCTATTTCCGCCGCCCCGGCAAAATGCGTTGGGAATACGAATCGCCTGAAAAAAATCTTTTCCTCGTCGATGGCAAATCGGCCTGGTTCTATGTTCCTGCGGATCACACCGTTACTCGCGTTCCTGCCAAACAAAGCGCCGATTGGCGAACTCCCCTGGCCTTGCTTGCGGGCGAAGTGAAACTGTCGCGAATTTGCGCGCGAGTGGATTTTGCCAGTAGTCAGAAGCCGGAGAAGGATGACGACGTGGTGCTGGCCTGTCCGCTCAAAGGCTCAGCCACGAAAGCCGCCCAAACGGGTGGAAACGACGCCAGGGATTCGATTGGAGACGTGCTTTTTCTCGAAATCACCAAGGACACGGGTGAACTCGTTCGCGCAACCGTGCGCGAGAGCGGCGGTGTCGATATCGAGTTCAAATTCAAGGACTGGAAGTTTGATCCTCCACTTCCTGATTCCTTCTTCCGGTTTGAGGTTCCTCCAGGTGTGGCCATTGTGAACGGGGAATTACCTCCAAGCGACGCTAAGGCAAACCCTTGAACAGGCAGACATTTCCCGCCATTTCCTGGGAGGAACAGCCAACCTCGCGGAGCTTCCCCGCATATCAACTAGATGAGGTAAACTGAAGGCGTATGAGTCAGTTCCTTTGCCGCGTCGCGGATGCTGATGGACGTGTCTTTTCGCACGTCGAACCTGCGAGTTCACTGGAAGAAGCGCGCCAGAAACTCGTGGATCGGGGATTGTACGTCTATTCCGTGGAATCCCGCGGTGGTCGTCTGGCCGATCTGCTCCGCCGAAAGAGCGGACGCCAGGTTGACGGTTCGGAGTTTCTCATCCTCAACCAGCAGTTCAACACCCTCATCAAAGCCGGCTTGCCGATCTTGAAGTCTCTCGATCTTCTCGCCACGCGCGCCTCCTCTCCCAAACTTCGCCCGGTCATCTCGCAGATTCGCGACCGCGTGCGGGAAGGGAAGTCGCTTTCCGAGGCCGTCGCCGAAGCCGGTGTGTTTTCTAAAGTGTATTCAACGGCCATCCTTGCCGGAGAGAAGAGCGGCAACCTGCCGGGCGTGTTGGATTATTATATTGCGTATCAGCGAGTCAGCACCGTCGTTCGCAAAAAGATTCTCGCTTCCCTTGTCTACCCGGTTTTGTTGTTCACTGTGGCGATCGTTATCGTGACTTACCTGGTCACCGCTGTGATTCCAAAGTTTGCTTTGCTTTACCGCGACTTGAACGTGGAGCTCCCCGCGCCCACCCGGCTATTAATCGCCTTAACTGTCGATTATCGTTATGTTTTTTTGGGAGGCGTGGCGTTGCTGGCTGTCGCAGCAGCCGGAGTTTTTCTTTGGTCCCGCACCGAAGAAGGCGGAACGGCTTTCGATCGGTTCAAGTTCCACTTGCCTGTGATTGGAGACACGCTCCTGAAATTTCAGGTGGCGCAGTTCTCCCGCACGCTTTCCACGCTTTTGACAGGCGGTACGCCCCTGGTCGCCGGACTCCAGACCGCCAGCGATGCGATCACCAGCAAATTGCTGCGCTCCACCGTCAACCAGGCGACACAGATGGTGCGCGAAGGTGAATCGCTGCACGGTGCCCTGGCTGCCAAGGGCGTCATGCCCGAGTTGGCTCTTGATATGATAGAGGTCGGCGAGTCGAGCGGCGCGCTTGCTCCCATGCTGAATAGCGTCGCCGAGTTTTATGAGGAAGAGGTCAACCTCCGGTTAACGGCGCTTGTTTCTCTCATTGAGCCGATTCTACTAATCTTTATGGGATTGTTGGTTGCGTTCATCCTGATTTCTCTGTACCTGCCCATCTTTTCTTTTTCGGCAACCGGGGCGGTCAAGTAAGGAACCATGGCTACCACTGAACAGCTTCCTCCGGCGCCCGGGCTTCCGGGCGAAGGCGACGAACACAACGAGCGCGAGTTCGCGCGCAAACTCGCCGAACGATACCGCTTCGCGTTCATTGATTTGCGTGAGCAGCGCATCGATGCCGAACTGTTCCGCACCATCCCCGCGGACCTCATGTTCCGCTATAACTTCGTGCCGCTTGAACTGCACAACAATGTATTGGCCATAGCAGCGGCGGATCCCGGCCAGGTGCAGATGAGCGATGAACTGCCCCTCCTGTTGGGCAAAAAACTTTTGATTCGCGTTGCTACCGCGCGCCAGATCGGCGATATCCTGAAACGTACCGAGCAATCGCAGCGCGTTCTCGAACAAGCCACCGAAGCTTTCACTCTCCAGACTTCCAAGGACGAAGAAGAAGGCGACGAGACGATTTCGGGCGACCGTCTGACTCGGGACAGTACCGCCAGCCCCGTCGTTCGTCTCGTCGAGACCATCATCTTCACCGCACTCGAGCGGCGTGCTAGCGACATCCATATCGAAGCGCGTGACGCCGAAGTCGCCGTCAAATACCGCATTGATGGCGTTTTGCAGCATGCTATGCAGCCCATCGCCAAGGAATGGCATTCGACCGTCCTCTCCCGAATCAAAGTGCTGAGCGATCTGGACATTGCCGAGCGCCGCGTTCCCCAGGACGGGCGCTTCCGCGTGAAATACAAAGGCCGCTATATCGACTTGCGCGTCTCCATCATGCCTGCCAGCCACGGTGAAGACGCCGTTCTTCGCGTTCTCGACAAAGAAACGCTCTCGGAAAAATTCTCCAGCCTGACTCTCGACGTTGTCGGTTTCTCCGCTGAGGAAACGCGCCGCTTCCGCCGTTACATCCGCGAACCCTATGGCATGGTCTTGGTCACCGGTCCAACGGGATCCGGCAAGACCACCACGCTCTACGCGGCCATCAATGAGATCAAGAGCGACGAAGACAAGATCGTCACCATCGAAGATCCAGTGGAGTATCAGCTCCGCGGCATCACCCAGATTCCCGTCAACGAAAAGAAGGGGCTCACTTTCGCTCGCGGCTTGCGCTCCATCTTGCGGCACGATCCCGACAAGATCATGGTCGGCGAAATCCGCGACCAGGAGACGGCCCAGATCGCTATCCAGTCGGCGCTCACCGGCCACCTTGTTTTCACCACCGTCCACGCCAACAACGTGACCGACGTCATCGGCCGCTTCATTAACATGGGCGTCGAGCCGTACAACTTTGTCTCCGCACTCAACTGCATCATGGCGCAGCGGCTGGTTCGCGTGATCTGTCCGAACTGCAAGAAGCCCAAGAGATATTCTCCGGAGGAATTGAAGGAAGCGGGGATCGATCCGGCGGTATGGGCCGACGTCACGTTTGCCGAGGGCGCCGGGTGCCTGGAATGTTCCGGAACGGGCTATCATGGCCGGACGGCAATCTGCGAATTGCTCGACTTGACCGACCGCATCCGGGAGATGATCGTGGATCGTCGGCCCACTTCGGAAATCAAGCGCGTGGCTTGCGAAGAGGGCATGATTCCTCTTCGGGATAGCGGGCTGGCCAAGATTCGCGCGGGAATTACCACCGTGAAAGAAATTAACAAGGTGACCTTCGTTGAGTAGCGCCACCGCATTCCGCCAGGGTATTTACCAGTTCGAGTGGGCGCGCAGCATGGCGCGCTGGCTGGACGCCTTGCCGCACATTTCCTTGGCCCTCGAAGTCGGTCCGGAGCGCGTAGCTGCGGCCCGCTGGGGTCGCGCGGGTTCGCTGGACGGGTATGCTGTGGAATCGCTTCCTGCTGGAGCTCTTGTTCCGTCAGCCGTCGAAACCAACCTCGTGAATACGGCCGCCGTTAAAGCCGCGGTTGCCAATGTGTGCGACCGTTTGCGCGCCCACGATGAAGACGTTGCGATGATCCTTCCTGATACCGTCATTCGCGTCTTCGTGCAGCACTTCGAGGAATTCCCGCGCTCGGCGGCCGAAGCCGAGCCGATGCTACGGTGGAAGCTGAAGAAAAGCGTCCCCTTTGAAGCCGATGAAACAGTTATTTCCTACATGCGCCAGGCTCCCCGCGAATCCGGCTTGGACGTGGTCACCGCCCTCGCCCGCCTTCGCATCATTCGTGAATACGAATCCCTTGTCGAGGGCAGCCTCTACCCTGGCGTAGTCCTGAGTTCCTCGCTTGCCGCTATCGCGCTTCTTGACGATGAAAAACCGACGCTCCTCGCGCGTATCTCTGGTTGCTGCCTCACCACGGCGATCGTCCGAGGGGGCATTTTGTGCGGTTATCGTTGCACGGATCTCCCGGCGCTCGGTGCCGACCTCACGCCGCAAATGCTGCTCGAAGAGATTTTTCCCGTAGCCGCCTACTATCAGGATACGTGGCAGGAAACCATTCGATCCGTCCGCGTCGCTGGGCTTGGTCCGCGCCTTCCCGAGTTTGTCAAACCGATCGAGGACGAATTTCATTGTGAGGTGCGCTCGCTGCTCGGCTCCGCGGTCTCGGAAGGCCGGATCAACGAAGATGCTCTTCCGCTTGCGGATCGCGACTTGGAAGGTTTGGTTGGATGGGTGCTCCAGCGGGGTTAGAATCGCTTCTGCGGACTGAGGCATGATTTAAGTATGAAAGTTCGGCTCAACTTGGCGACCAAGGCGCTGGAAACCCACCGTCGGTTCCTGGCGGGCGCCGGTCTCACTGTTATCGTCGCCGGTCTCGTTTTTCTGGGGCTAGGATGGCACGTGTACTCGGCCCGCGAAGCCCAGGCCGAGTTGCGCCTCCGCACGGAAAAATCGCGCCGCGAGATGGCCACGCTCGAAGTGCAGCGCAGCGAACTTGACGCTTTTTTCCATCGGCAGGATGTCGCCAATCTCCACGATCGCGCCGCCTCTATCAACACCATCCTTGACGCCCGCAGCTTTAACTGGACGTTGATGTTCATGGATCTCGAGCGCCTCCTGCCGGGTGGCGTGCGGGTCATCAGCATCGCCCCAACGCAAGTGGGCGGCCACGTCGAACTGAAGTTGACCGTGGGCGCCGCTAACGACGATGCTGGGCTGAAATTCGTACGTGCCCTTGAGGAATCCAAAGAATTTACGGGAGTTCGAATCCTGGATGATCGCCCGGGCAATTCCAAGGGCACTCAGACCCCCGACCAACGAATTGTCCAGTTGACCACCATTTATTCGAGGAGTTGATGCGGCGCGATTTCACAGTTCGGAAACGTCTCATTCTCGGCGGCGTTGGTCTTTTGATCGTCGCGGATGTCGCCCTGGCGGCCTACAGTTGGGAGCTTTCTTCCGGGCCGCAGGCTCCTCAGCGGCAAGCGGAAATGATGCAGCATGACCTCTTGAAAGCTGATATTCAGCGCGCCCAGAAGATTCGCGATGACATTCCCAAGACTCAGAAAGACTGCGATCGCTTCGAACAATCGCTCTTCCCGGCGAGTTCCGGTTATTCCGCCGTCAGAGCAGAGCTCGGCTCTATTGCCAGGAAGAGCGGAAGCCTGCTTGAGAATATCGCTTTCAAGCAGACGGATATTGCCAATCGCGGAATGACGGAAGTCGCCATCGATGCCACCATCACCGGCGACTATAAGAGCGTCATCGGGTTCTTGAACGGTTTGCAGCGCTCTGCCAGTCTGTATGCAGTCGACTCTTTGACGCTCTCTCCCGAAACCGCCAATCAAGCGTCCACAAACATTATCAAAGTCGCCCTGCACCTTAAGACCTATTTCAGGACCGCGGCATGAAACAAAAGAAACAAGTCGCCGCCCTTGTCGTTCTCCTGGTGATAGCCGGCGCCATCTGGTTTTTTTATTTCGACCACAACCAGTCCAAGGTGACTGCCGACTCTCCTTCGGTGGTCCATAATTATCGGCCTCTTGGCGTCGACAATCCACAGCTCCATACCGACAGTGTCGAAAGGGCCCGCAAAACGGAATACAAGAGCAAGGGGCGCAATATTTTCAGGCCGGAACTTCCCCCGCCGCCCCCGCCACCTAAGCAACCCCCGAAACCGGAGCCGTCCGGCCCGAAGGTAGAGGTTCCACCGCCACCGCCGCCGCCCCCAACCCTTCCGGTGAAATTCTACGGCTACGGCACTGTTCCCAACGGCACCGTTCGCCTCGCCTTTTTCACCGACGGGCAGGACATTTACGTTGTCGCCGAGGGCGAACTCTTGCTGAATCGCTTTCGAATCCTCAGGATCGGCAACGCCAATCTCGAATTCGAGGAAATTTCCACGGGTCTCCGCGGCACCGCCAACCTCGACGAGCAGGCGGCGCCACAATAGTATGAGTGCCACACGCACACGAACGGCAGGGAAGCGCAACGAGTATGGTTATGCTCTGCTCTTGGTCGTTTTCCTCACTACCCTTTTGCTCATCTCCATGGTGGCGATCGCGCCGAACGTCCTTACCGAAGGCCGGCGTGAAAAAGAAAAAGAAATGATCTGGCGCGGCAAGCAGTACACGCGCGGCGTAAAACTCTATTACCGCAAGATGGGGCGCTTTCCAACTTCCCTCGACGATCTCATTAAGCCGAAGGTCGGCTCACTTCGCTTTATGCGTCAGTCCTACAAAGACCCGATGAACAATGAGGACGGATCTTGGAGGCTTATCTATGTGGGGCCTGCGGGGCAGCTCATTGGCAGCCTGAA